>SL_3KL_010_SEDDRAFT_10000098_pt1 | contig 55101 bp, 37 predicted proteins | sample SodLakKL_010_SED_2_FD_10381 | JGI IMG/M metagenome (IMG submission 10381)
GTAGGCGATGCTGCTGTAGCCCCAGTAGTTGCGCAGTCCGCGCTCCTCGAGAAAGGCATAGTGGATGAACTGGTGGACCGGCATCAGTTCGACCGCGGTGATGCCGAGACCGGTGAGGTAGTCGATCACCTCGGGCCGGGCGAGGCCGGCATAGGTGCCACGCAGCTGCTCCGGGATCGCCGGGTGGCGCGCGGTCAGCCCCTTCACGTGGGTCTCGTAGATTATGGTCTCGTGCCACGGGGTGCGGGGATGGCGGTCGTCTTCCCAGTCGAAACCGGGATCGATTACCACGGATTTCGGCACGTAGGGAGCGCTGTCCGTGTCGTTGAAGGATCCCTCGGGATCATCGAAGTGATGCGGAAAGACGGCCTCGTCCCAGTCGACGGCGCCGTCGACTGCCTTGGCATAGGGATCGAGCAGCAGCTTGGCCGGGTTGCAGCGCAGGCCCTGCTCGGGATCCCACGGGCCATGCACACGGTAGCCGTACCGCTGGCCGGGGCCGACGTCCGGGAGATAGCCGTGCCAGCAGAGCGCGGTGATCTCGGTCAGATCGTAGGACGCGGTCTGCCTGCCTTCGGCGTCGAAAAGGCAGAGCTCGACCCGTTCCGCGACCTCGGAAAAGATCGAGAAGTTGGTTCCCTTTCCATCGAAGCTGGCTCCGAGAGGATAGGGCGAGCCCGGCTGCAGGACTTCGGCGTCTGACGGCTCGATGGCGGATTTCTTTGTCAAGCGGTCTCCTTGCGCCCGGTGGCCGCTTCCGGGCATGCTCACGGCGGAACCAGTTGGAGTTGCGGGGCACCTGCATGCCGGCTTCGGCCGCCCTGCGCACCATCATGAAACAGAATAAGCCCGGCACCCCGGATTGGGAATAGTCGCAGGGTGCACGATGACCCATCCGCGCAGTGTTCACGCGCAACCGGATGGAAAACGTCCGCGAGCAGCCGCGCGGCAATGATCAGGAGCGGATCATGACCGAAGAACTGAGCGATCTCGATCTCGTGAAGTGGTACTTCAATGTCTGCAATACCGCCCTGGCGACGCCGAACGCGAATCCCGTCGGCAACCTCGTCGAATCGCTGGTGCTGAAGGCGACGCCGAACAGGTTCATCGCAGTGGAACTCGTCGATGACGAGGACCGGCCGCTCGGCCACTACACCACGCGGTTCGAGGATGGCCAGTTTGGCCCGGTGGAGGAGGGGGAACGTGACCCGGAGGCCCGCTTCACGCTGCGACGCTCGTTTCTGCGCTCGGTGGTGGAGCACAGCGACACGTATGTTGAACACCCGGAGAAGCTCGACTGGTCGTGGATCCGGCCCGCCTGACCACAGGGTTCGGAGCGGAAAGGGCGGTTGAACGCGGTCCGGAATCGCCGGCTCGAAGCTGTCGCGACGCTTGTGCAGCCATGGGCGCCCGGGCAGGGTTGTCGGATGCGCGATCGCCTGTTTGCGGATGCCGTCCGGATACCCGGGCCGAAAACTCGATGAGGATCCACTGAATGGCCGCCTCTTCGGACCTGCACACCAAGGGCTTCGTGGCCTTGATGATCACGGTTTTCATCAATGCCCTGAACGACAATTTTTTCCGTCTCGTCTTCATCTTCCTTGCGTTGCGGGTATACGTCTCCGAGGGCGAGGGGACGTTCTACTACAGCCTGGTCGGCTTCATCTTTCTGCTCCCCTTCGTGCTGTTTTCACCCTACGCCGGATATGTGGGAGACCGGTTCAGCAAGAAGGGCGTCATTGTCACCACCCGGGTGGCCGAGGCCGGGGTCCTGGTGACCGCGGCGGTGATGCTGGTGCTCCACAACATGCCGGGGCTTTTCGTTGCGCTGTTCCTGATGGGCCTGCAAAGCGCGTTCTTCAGTCCGGTGAAGTTCGGAATCCTCCCGGAGATCGTCCGTGAGGAGGAGCTTTCGCGAGCCAATGGCCAGATGCAGCTGTGGACCTTCGTCGCAATCATCCTGGGAACCGCGCTGGCCGGATTCATCATGGAATGGGCCGGAGAGGACCTGTGGATCCCCGCCGTCGTGATCGTGTTCTTCTCCCTCCTCGGCCTGGTTTCGAGCTTTTTGGTTACGCCCACTACCGCCGAGGGCGATCCGGCCCCGTTTCGCCTGAATGCCTTTGCCGACGCCGCAGCCGCCATTGGCGAGATCCGGCGTTTTCACGTGCTCTTCCTGGTCATTCTGGGCATCGCCTGGTTCTGGGGACTGGGGACGCTGTATCAGCTGAACGTCCCGATGTTCGCCGAGCTGGATCTGGAGGTGGGCGAAATGCGCACCGGCATCATCCTCACATTTCTGGCCGTGGGCATCGGTGTCGGCAGCATCGCTGCGGGGCAACTGGCCAGGGGCCGAATCGAGATGCGGCACGTGCCCGCGGGGATGATTTCGACCGGTCTGTTCAGCGTGCTGCTGATCTTCGCCGGCGACAGCTATGTCGCGACGCTGGTGCTGTCCTTCCTGCTCGGCGTCGGCGCGGGCTTTTTCATTGTGCCGATCACGGCCTACCTCCAGAACGAGAGCCCGGCAACGCGACGTGGCCGGTTCATCGCCGCGAGCAACTTCCTGGCCTTTGCCATGATGCTCGTGGCGCCGGTGCTCTTCTGGATTCTCACCGGGCCGCTCGGTGCGACCCCCGGGCAGATCTTCGTACTCTCCGGACTGGCCTCGATCCTGGTCGGTTTCTACACGATTCATCTCTTCCGGCGCGGCACGCTGGATGGGGGATCCTGACCGGAGAATCGCGCAGCGCGGGCACCGATCAGAACGATGACAGGCCGGTCGCCTCCATCAGCCGGTAGCGCCAGTAACGCAGCCGGGACTCGTCCGCATATTCCGCGTAGGGGAGGCTGTGGATCCGGCCCTGCTCGTTGTCCCAGCGGGCATCGAAGACCCTGGCGGCATCGGCGATCGCCGGCGTACCGGTGTCGGCCCGAACCTGCACGTTGGTCTCCAGGTTGAAGTTGTCGAGGTTGCGCCGGGTGAAGTTTGCAGAACCCGCGAGCAGCGTCGCCTCCCCGTTCGGGGTGCGGTGCAGCAGCATCTTCGCGTGACACTGTTCGCCCGAGGTGTTGCACCAGCGCACCGGCGCGCCGGCCGCATTCAGTTCCAGCGCGACCTGCCGGTTGGGTATCCCGCGTTTTTTCCGGCCGAACGCGTCAAGGTTCGGGTCGAGAAGCACGCGCAGGTCGACGCCGCGCTGCTGTGCGGCGAGCAGGGACCGCACGATGGCCCGGTGGGAAAGGTAGAACATCCACAGATCCAGCCGGTCCCCTGCACCGGCGGTGTCGATCATCTCCAGCGCGGCCTCGCGGATGCGCGATTCGGTCAGGACGCGGACCTGGACCGATGCATCGGCGCTGGCCTGGTCCTCGGGGGGTTCGGGGAAGGCCATCCGTGTGTCGTTCGAGAACGCCGCGACTGCACGCTCGGTGTCCAGGAGGTCGATCGCTGCCTCGCCCCGGAAGCGCACGGCAATGTTGTCGTGCCGGCTGCTGGCGTCGTGCGGATTGCCGGAGGTCACCAGCCCGGTCCAGCCGTCGGGCCCGTTCGTGATCAGCGTTTTGCGGTGGTTCGCCTTGAAGTTCAGGAGCGCGAGATAGGTTCGCAGCGTGACCGGCGTATCCCCCACCGGGTTCGGGAGCCAACCACCGTGCGGGCTGTTGCCGAACCACTGGCAGCAGATGCGCCAGGCCGCCGACCAGGCCGGGTTGGAATCGCGAAGGGCCCGCAGATCCGTCTGGATCACCGGAATCCCGTGACCCTCCAATCGCGAGAACAGGGGTTGCTCAATCCCGCCGTAGAGGGTGTTGAGCGGGTCGGTGATCAGCATCGCCGTGATTTCGGGCCGCTCGGCGTGGCGTTGGGCGAGTGCATCGACGAACTGTGTAGACAGCGGACGATGGGTGTCGTCGACCTCGCCGGCAAAACGGTTTAACAGAAAGAAATCGGCGACGATCAGCGACTCGGCCCGGCCGATCATCTCAAAGGCGGCGTCGAAGATCTCGTGCTCGGTGTGCCGATCGCCGTGTTTGTCCATCCAGGTCGAGTCGACGAGGAACTCGACCTCGGTGGCCGAGCGATACGGCGTGACGACATCGAGCCCTTCAGGCAGCGGCTTGTACAGGTGGTAGGCGCCGGTTGCGAGGTAGACAACCAGCAACCCAAGCAGGAAGACGTTTCTCCAGCTCATGTTCTAGAGGGCGATGCGGATTCGACCATTTCGGCAGATGATCCCGGTGTTGCAAGCGGCGGTTCGAGGCCGGGGATGGTGGCACGTCCCCCTTGCCCGTTCCAGCGGCCGGAACGAAAGAGACGGTTTCCGTGTCTACGACTGAAAGCGCAGGATGATGCGGGGATTGCCGCTGCCGGCAGCATTCAGTGGTGAATCCCGGTTTGGACACGGCCATTGCCGTGGTCGTTTTTCGATTCAGCCCCCTGCCATGCGGCGAGGGGGATGCCGAAGACGCCACAAGCAGTCTCATTGACCGGAGGCCCAGATGAGGGACGGGGCGAAATGGAAGTCACGCGTGGACGCGGCTCTTTTCGACATGGATGGGGTCGTCACGGATACCGCGCAGGCTCACGCTGCTGCCTGGAAACAACTGTTCGACGAGTTTCTGGAAGCGCGAGCGAAGCGACGCGGAGAGCGCTTCGAGCCTTTTGACGCCGACGAAGACTACCGTCGCTACGTCGACGGGCGACCTCGCGCCGATGGCATCCGCAGCTTCCTCGATGCGCGCGGCATCGAACTGCCGCAGGGACACGACGGGGATGGGCCGGACGAGGAGACCGTCGCTGGCCTTGGCGAGCGCAAGAATCGCTATTTCCACGCCTGGCTGCGGGAACATCGCGTGCGGGCATTCCCGGGGACCCTGAGGCTCCTCGACGCGCTGCGCAGTAGCGGTCTTCCGACCGCCATCTTTTCGTCCAGCCGCAACGCCGAGGCGGTTCTTCGCAGTGCGGGGCTGGAGGAACGATTCGACGTGCGGGTCGACGGCAACGATCTGCAGCGGCTCGACATCCGCGGCAAGCCGGAGCCGGCGATGCTGCTGGAGGCGGCCCGGTTGCTGGACGTCGAGCCGAACGCCTGCGCGGTCTTCGAGGATGCCGGCATCGGGGTCGAAGCTGGTGTGCGAGGCGGCTTTCGCCCCGTGATCGGCGTGGCGCGTGGGGATCACGGAGATGACCTGCGCGACGAGGGGGCCGACATCGTCGTCGGTGACCTGGCTGAACTTCGTTACAGCCGGGCCGAAGGACTGGCGCTGCGCACGCTCGACGGCCTGCCCGATGCCCTCGAGCGCGAACAGGAGTTCTTCGCGCGGATGGAAAACGGGCACGCCACCGTTTTTCTCGATTACGACGGCACCCTTACTCCGATCGTCGAGGATCACACGAAGGCCTTTCTCCCCGACGCCATGCGGGCAACGGTGGCTGCGCTTGCGCGTCGATGTCCCGTGGTAATCGTCAGTGGCCGGGACCTCGCGAAGCTGCGGGAGCTGGTTGCGCTCGACTCCGTCTGGCTGGCCGGCAGTCACGGTTTCGAGATCGCGGGTCCGGGCGGCGCCGGGCACAGTCTGGAGAAGGGAAGCGAGTTCCTTCCCGAACTCGATGCGGTGGAAGAAGAACTGGCCGAGCGGCTGGACGGCATCGCGGGGCATTCGCTCGAACGGAAGCGTTTCTCGATCGCCGTGCATTATCGCAATGTGGACCCCGCCGATGTCGATCGGCTGATCGCGATCGTCCGCGAGGTGCTGGAAGCGCACCCGAAGCTCCGGTCGGGCGGCGGCAAAAAGGTGAGGGAAATTGGTCCCGATATCCACTGGAACAAGGGCGAGGCCGTTCGCTGGATCCGGCAGGAGCTGAGCGCCGGACAGTCAGACAGTGTTCCGCTCTACGTGGGCGACGACATCACCGACGAAGACGCATTTCGGGTGCTGGCCGGGCAGGGAATCTGTGTCGCGGTGCGGCACGACGAGACCCGGCAGACCGCGGCCGACTACACCGTCGACGACGTCCAGGGTGTGAAGCGGCTGCTGCAGTCACTCGCGGGCATCCTGGATGAGCGGGCGCCCGGGGCGCCAACGATGCACGATACCCGCAGAGGCGAGTGGGCACTGTGCTATTCGGGATACAGGCCGCGGCAGGAGCGGTTGCGGGAAGCGCTCTGCACGCTCGGCAACGGCTATTTTGCCACGCGCGGTGCCGCGGCCGACGCAGGGGCGGACGCCGTGCACTATCCGGGCACCTATCTCGCCGGAGGCTACAATCGCCGGGTCAGCGATGTCGGCGGTCGCCAGGTCGAGAACGAGGATCTGGTCAACCTGCCGAACTGGTTGCCGCTCACCTTTCGCGTCGGCGACGGCGAATGGTTCCGGCTCGACGACTCGGAGATCCTGTCGGTCGAACAGGAACTCGACGTCGTCCGCGGGTTGCTTTGGCGCAAGCTCCGTTTCCGCGATCTTGAGGGCCGCACCACGGCGTGGCGCGAATGCCGGCTGGTCAGCATGGCCTCGCCGCACATCGCCGCCCTGCGCGTCGAGCTGACCGCAGAAGACTGGTCGGGACCGATCACCGTGCGTTCCGCCCTCGACGGCAACGTGGTGAATGACGGCGTGAAGCGTTACCGGGGCCTCGAAAACCGCCACCTCGAGGTCATCGAGGCCGATCACCGGGGTGAGGGCACACTGTTCCTCCATACCCGCACCAATCAGTCGCGGCTGGGGCTTGCCCAGGCGGCCTCGACCCGCGTGTACCGGAACGGTGACGAGGTCGATGCGCCGCGGCGAACGCTGACCGCGGATGGAAGCGTCGCGCAGGAGATCGCGGTCGACCTCTCCGAGGGGCAACCGGTCCAGGTGGAGAAGATCCTCGCATTGCACTCGTCGCGCGACTGGGCCATTTCCGAACCGTGCATCGAGGCGTTGCGGGCGCTCGGCCGCGCAGGGCGCTTCGACGCGATCCGTTCCCGTCACGAGATGGCGTGGAGACACCTGTGGGGGGAATGCGATATTGCCCTCGAGGACGACGGGGCGCCAGCGACCGAGCTCAAGCTGCGCATCCACATCTTTCACCTGCTGCAGACCACTTCCAAACACTCGGTGGATTTCGACACCGGGGTTCCAGCACGCGGCTGGCACGGGGAGGCCTACCGCGGGCACATCTTCTGGGACGAATTGTTCATTTTCCCCTTCCTGAGCCTGCGCATCCCGATGCTGACGCGCGCGCTGCTGCGCTATCGTCACCGCCGTCTCGGCGAGGCCAGGCAGGCGGCGCTGGACGCGGGTTTCCGGGGCGCGATGTATCCCTGGCAGAGCGGCAGCGACGGCCGCGAGGAGACCCAGCGGATGCACCTGAACCCGGCTTCGGGGCGGTGGCTTCCGGACACCTCTCACCGGCAGCGGCACATCAACTCGGCGATCGCCTACAACATCTGGAAGTACTACCAGACCTCGGACGACGCGGAGTTCATGAATTTCTACGGGGCGGAAATGCTCCTGGAGATCGCCCGCTTCTGGGCCAGCGCGGCGGTCTACAACCCGTCGCTGGACCGTTACGAGATCAACGGCGTGATGGGACCGGACGAATATCACACCGCCTATCCGGAAGTCGATCCCGAGGACGAGGGCGGGTTGAACAACAATGCCTACACCAACGTGATGGCGGCCTGGGTGCTGAACCGGGCGCGCGATGCCATTGCCCTGCTGCCGCAGATTCACTGGCACGAGATTCGGGAGCGAATGGGCCTTGCGGACGACGAACTGGACCTCTGGCACGAGGTCAGCCGCAAGCTGCGCGTGCCAATGCACGAGGACGGGATCATCAGCCAGTTCGAGGGTTACGAGGACCTGGAGGAATTCGACTGGGACGGCTATCGGGACAAATACGGCGACATCCGGCGCCTGGACCGGATCCTGGAGGCCGAGGGCGATTCGCCGAACCGGTACAAGGTCTCCAAGCAGGCCGACGTGCTGATGCTGTTCTATCTCTTTTCGGCGGAGGAGCTGACGATGCTTTTCGAGCAGCTCGGCTACCCCTTCGATCCGGAGACGATCCCGCGCAACGTCGAATATTACATCCACCGCACCTCGCACGGTTCGACGCTGAGTCAGGTGGTCCACTCCTGGGTGATGGCGCGTTCCGACCGTTCGCATTCCTGGAACCTTTTCCAGCGCGTGCTGGACAGCGACATCAAGGACATTCAGGGCGGCACGACACCGGAAGGCATCCATGTCGGTGCAATGGCGGGGAGCGTGGACCTGGTGCAGCGCTGCTATCTGGGTATCAGTACACGCGGCAACGTGCTGCACTTCGATCCCGCATTTCCTCCGGAGCTGCACTGCGTGAAGGTGCGGCTGCATTACCGGAACCAGACGCTGGAGGTCGAGGCCAATCACGAGCAGCTGGAGATCCGCAGTGGTGCCTACACCACGCGCTCGATCGCAGTGGCGTATCGTGGCCACTACCGTGACCTGGCCCCTGGCGACCATTGCTGTTTCCGCCTGCTGAAACCGGAAGAACGCGTGCGGGACGAGAACCGGGCGGGATCGCCCAACCACGCTGAACCGGAGCGACGGCGCAGGGCCCCCGGGAACCCGGATACGGAGGGATACTGATGACCCCGGCTATTCCACCGGTCCGGTACGGCGTTTCGATGCTGACGGACCACGACGTCTACCTCTTCAGGCAGGGACGGCACACCCGGCTCTACGAGAAGCTCGGCGCCCATGTGCGGGAGATCGACGGCGAAGCCGGAGTGAGCTTTGGAGTGTGGGCACCAAATGCCCGCGAGGTCGCGGTGATCGGCGACTTCAACGACTGGCGTCCCGGGACCCACGCGCTGCAGACTCGTGGCGACGGATCCGGGATCTGGGAGGGCTTCGTTCCGGGTCTCGGCGCCGGAGAGCGGTACAAGTTCCATGTCGAGTCGCGCTATGGCGACTACGCCGCCGACAAGGGAGATCCCTTCGCGTTCGCCTGGGAGGAACCCCCGGGCACCGCCTCCCGAACCCAGGAACTGGACTATTCCTGGGGCGACGCCGAATGGCTGGAGCGGCGCCATCGGAGCAATGCGCTGGATGCACCCTGGTCCATCTACGAGATACACCTCGGTTCCTGGCGGACCGCATCGGGCGAAGAGCACCGGCTGCCCCGGTACCGGGAACTCGCGGACTGGCTGCCGGCGTATCTGGAAGAGCTTGGCTACACTCACGTGGAATTCATGCCGGTCACCGAGCACCCGTTCTTCGGCTCCTGGGGGTATCAGACCACCGGCTATTTCGCCCCGACCGCGCGCTACGGAACGCCGCAGGACTTCATGTTCCTGGTGGATCGCCTGCACCAGCACGGCATCGGTGTGATCGCGGACTGGGTGCCCTCGCATTTTCCGGACGACGAGCATGGGCTGCGCTATTTCGACGGCACCTATCTCTTCGAGCATGCCGACCCGAAAAGCGGTTTCCATCCCGAGTGGCAAAGCTACATTTTCAATTACGGACGGCACGAGGTCCGGTCCTTTCTGCTCAGCAGCGCGCTTTTCTGGCTGCAGAAATACCATCTGGACGGGCTGCGCGTGGATGCCGTGGCCTCGATGCTCTATCTGGACTACGGGCGCAAGGAGGGCGAGTGGATTCCCAATGAACACGGCGGTCGCGAAAACCTGGCGGCGGTCACGTTTCTGCGCGACCTGAACGAGGCGATCTATCGCGATCTGCCCGATACCCAGACCATCGCCGAGGAGTCGACGGCGTGGCCCATGGTCACGCGACCCACCTATGTGGGCGGACTGGGCTTCGGCATGAAGTGGAACATGGGCTGGATGCACGACACGCTGGCCTATTTCGCGAACGATCCCCTCTACCGCAAGTACCATCATGAACGCCTGACCTTCAGTCTCCACTACGCATTCGACGAGAACTTCGCGCTCTCCCTCTCCCACGACGAGGTGGTGCACGGCAAGGGTTCGCTGATCAACAAGATGCCGGGAGATGACTGGCAGAAGTTCGCAAACCTTCGGGCGCTGTTCGGGTACATGTACGGACATCCCGGGAAGAAGCTGCTCTTCATGGGGAACGAGTTCGGCCAGTGGCGCGAATGGAACCACGATCGCGAGCTGGACTGGGAATTGCTGGAAAGGCCGGCTCACCGCGGCCTGCGGCACTGGCTGGGCGACCTGAATCACTTCTACCGGAGTCAGCCCGCGCTGTTCGAGCAGGACTTCGTTGCCGCCGGTTTCGAGTGGGTCGATCATCAGGACGTGGAGGAAAGCACGCTGAGCTTCCTGCGCAAGGCCCGGAATCCCGACGATCTCGTTCTGGTGGTGTGCAATCTTACGCCGGTGCCCCGGGAGAATTACCGGCTGGGCGTTCCCCGTGGCGGCTGGTGGCGGGAGATGCTGAACAGCGACGCCGGCACCTATGGCGGGAGCGGACGGGGCAACCGGGGTGGCGTGGAGGCCGCGCCGGTGGGTGCGCACGGCCACTACCACTCGCTGGTCCTCGACCTGCCGCCGCTGGCGACACTGTTTCTGAAACCGGGAGACTGATTGCAGATGGCACGCCTTTTTCCCCAGGAAGGCCGGCGTCGTGTGGCGATTGAGGCGGTCAGGCCGCAGGTGGACGGTGGCCGCTTCCCGATCAAGCGGACCGTGGGCGAATCCGTGTGCGTCGAGGCCCGCGCCTTCACGGATGGCCACGACCGGATCCGGTGCCTGCTGCGTCATCGGCGCGAGGACGGCGCGCAGTGGCACGAAACACCGATGGTGCCGGACCTCAACGACTGGTGGCGCGCGGAGTTCACGGTCCCGGATCTCGGGCGCTATGTCTACACCGTCATGGGCTGGGTGGACCCTTTTCTGTCCTGGCGCCACGATCTGGAGCGTCGTGCCGAGTACGAGGACATTCACGTGGCATTGCTGACGGGTTCGGATCTGGTGGCGCAGGCCGCGGACCGGGCCGCGGGCGCCGATGCCGAATTCCTCGCGGACGCGGCCGAAACGCTGGCCGCTGGCACCGATCGGGATGCGCGCATGATGCTGGCCAGGAGCGACGTGCTGAGTCAGTTGATGGAACGCCATTCCGATCGCAGCCTGGCCTCGGTGTATTCGCGGGAACTGGTGGTGACGGTGGACCGGGAGCGGGCCCGGTTCAGCGCCTGGTACGAGGTGTTTCCACGCTCCTGCGGGGCGACCGAGACTGGGCACGGGACCTTCCGCGACTGCGAGAACTGGCTTCCCTACATCGCCGGGATGGGCTTCGATGTGCTCTACCTCCCGCCGATCCATCCCATCGGGCGCCTCAGGCGCAAGGGGCCCAACAATCAGCTGGCGGCGGGTCCCGATGATCCCGGCAGTCCCTGGGCGATCGGCGCCCGGGAAGGTGGGCATCTGAGTGTGCACCCGGCGCTGGGGACACTGGAGGACTTTCGCCGGCTCGTCGCCAGCGCCCGGGACCACGGTCTGGAGATCGCGCTGGATATCGCCCTGCAGTGTGCGCCGGACCATCCCTATGTGGAGGAGCACCCGGCGTGGTTCCGGCACCGGCCGGACGGCAGCGTGCAGTACGCGGAGAATCCCCCGAAGAAATACCAGGACATCTATCCCTTCGATTTCGAGACCGCCGACTGGCAGAACCTGTGGCTCGAACTCGAGGGCATCTTCCGTTTCTGGGTCGAGCAGGGGGTACGGATCTTTCGGGTGGACAATCCCCACACCAAGAGCTTCGCGTTCTGGGAATGGGTGATCGCCTCGATCCAGCGCGACTTCCCCGAAACCCTGTTCCTGTCCGAGGCATTCGCGAGGCCGGCCGTGCTGCACGGGCTGGCCAAGAGAGGGTTCAGCCAGTCCTACAACTATTTTCCCTGGCGGAACACCAAACACGAGCTGACCACGTATTTCAGCGACCTGACGCGCGGCGAGGGACGCGAATATCTGCGGCCCAACCTGTGGCCCAGCACGCCGGACATACTGCCCGAGTACCTGCAGTTCGGCGGTCGCCCGGCGTTCATGATCCGTGCGACGCTTGCCGCGACCCTGGGTGCCAGCTACGGCATCTACGGTCCGGCCTTCGAACTGGTCGAAAACCGGGCCCGGGAGCCGGGCTCCGAGGAATATCTCGATTCCGAGAAGTACCAGATCAGGCAATGGGATCTGCAGCAACCCGACAGCCTCAGGGATTACCTGGCCCGGCTCAATCGCATTCGTCGCCAGAATCGGGCATTGCAGCACGACTGGAATCTGCGCTTCCATGCCATCGACAACGAGGAAATGCTGTGTTTCAGCAAGACCGCGGCGGAGGAGGGCGATGCGGTACTCGTGGTGGTCAATCTCGATCCCGTGCACACGCAATCGGGATACGTGGATGTTCCGCTGGAGGAATGGGGGCTGGATCCGGCGCAGCCCTACCAGGTGCACGACCTGCTCGGCGATTCGCGGCATCTGTGGCACGGGGCGCGCAACTTCGTGAAGCTCGATCCGCGGGCCGCTGCGGCCCACGTATTCCGTCTCCGGAGGCGGGTGCGGACCGAGCATGACTTCGACTATTACCTGTGACGAGGTGGGGTTCGATGACTTCGCAGGAGTCCGACGTGCAGGACGACCCGCTCTGGTACAAGGACGCGGTCATCTACCAGATGCATGTCAAGGCGTTTCTGGACAGCAACGGCGATGGCATCGGGGACTTTCCGGGCCTGACCAGCAAGCTCGACTACATTCAGGATCTCGGCGTCAACACCCTTTGGCTGTTGCCGTTCTATCCGTCGCCGATGCGCGATGACGGCTATGACATTGCCGACTATCGCAACATCCACCCCGACTACGGCACCCGCAGGGACTTCCGTAACTTCATGCGCGAGGCCCACCGCCGCGGCCTGCGCGTGATCACCGAACTGGTGATCAACCACACCTCCGATCAGCATCCCTGGTTCCAGGCGGCCCGCAAGGCCCCCCCGGGCAGCCGCAAGCATGCCTTCTATGTGTGGAGCGACAGCAGGGAAAGGTTTCCCGAGACCCGGGTGATTTTCACCGACAGCGAGGTCTCCAACTGGACCTGGGACGACGAGGCCGGCGCCTATTACTGGCATCGGTTTTTCCACCACCAGCCCGATCTGAACCACAACAATCCGGAGGTGGTGAAGGCCGTGATCCGGCTGATGCGTTTCTGGCTGGACATGGGTGTCGACGGGCTGCGTCTGGACGCCATTCCGTACCTTTGCGTACGCGACGGGACCAACAACGAGAATCTGCCGGAAACCCACGCCGTACTCAAACGCATGCGCGCGGAGGTGGACGAACATTATCACTCGCGCATGTTTCTGGCGGAGGCGAACCAGTGGCCCGAGGATGCCCGTGAATACTGCGGGGACGGTGACGAATGCCACATGGTCTATCACTTTCCGCTGATGCCGCGCATGTACATGGCGGTCGCGCAGGAGGACCGCTATCCCATCCTCGAGATCATGGGTCAGACGCCGGAGATACCCGACACCTGCCAGTGGGCGATCTTCCTGCGCAACCATGACGAATTGACACTGGAGATGGTTACCGACCGCGAGCGCGATTACATGTACGAACGCTACGCGGCGGATCCGAGGATGCGGGTCAACGTTGGAATCCGGCGCCGGCTCGCGCCGCTGATGGAGAACGATCCCGAGAAGATCAAGCTGATGAACAGCCTGCTGATGTCGATGCCCGGCTCGCCGATCATCTACTACGGCGACGAGATCGGCATGGGGGACAATTTCTTCCTCGGTGATCGCAACGGTGTACGCACACCCATGCAGTGGAGCCCGGACCGCAACGGCGGTTTCTCCCGCGCCGATCCCCAGTTTCTGTATCTGCCGCCGATGATGGATCCCGTCTACGGCTATGCGGCGGTGAACGTGGAGGCCCAGAGCAGGGAGCCGTCGTCGCTGCTGAACTGGATGAAGCGGCTGATCGCCGTGCGCAAGGTGCATCCCGCGTTTGGCCGCGGCACCCTCAGCTTTCTGCAGCCGGGCAACCGCAAGATCCTGGCCTATGTGCGCGAGTACGGGGACGAATCGGTGCTCTGCGTGGCCAATCTCGCGCGTTCGGCGCAGCCGGTGGAGCTGGACCTGGCCCGTTTCAAGGGCAGGGTACCGCTGGAGCTGATGGGCCGCACGCCGTTTCCGCCGATCGGGGATCTGCCCTATCTGCTCACCCTCCCGGGTCACGGCTTCTACTGGTTCGAACTGGCCCGCGACGTCGAGGCGCCGGCCTGGCACCAGGAGATGCTGCCGTCGATCGAGCTCCCGGTGCTGGTGTTGTCCGGCGGGTGGCAGAGCTTCCTGCCGGAACCGCCGCCGGGCACCGGGGCGGTTTCCAGTGTCGCGCGCAAGCTGAGAAAGCGCCTGGAAGACGAGGTTCTGCCGGCCTTTCTGCAGGAGCAGCGGTGGTTTGCGGCCAAGGGGCAGGCGCTGGTGGCCGTGGAGATTGCACAGGTATCGCAATGGGCCGCCACAGACGGGGAGTGGCTGCTGATGTGGGTGCGGTGCCGCTTCGAAAGCGGCCTGGTGCAGACCTATTTCCTCCCGCTGGGCCTGGTCTGGGGCGACATTGACGAGGATGAGGTGCGGCTGATTCTGCCGGCCGCGGTGGCGCGTGTGCGCGAGAAGGCCCGGGTGGGTGTGCTGCATGACGCAGCGGTGTCGGAAGATTTCGTTCACGCACTGATCGCGGCGATGTCGAGGCCATCGGACCTGCCGCTGGACTCCGGCGTACTGCGCTTCCGTCCGAGCGCCGCATACGCGGAACTGGTGGGCCAGACCCCCCCGCGGACATTGCGGCGTCCCGGGGCCGAGGGGACCAACAGCACGGTCGTAATCGGCGACAGGCTGTTCCTGAAGCTCTACCGACGCATGCAGCCGGGACTGAGCCCGGAACTGGAAATGGGGCGCTACCTCACCGATGTCTCGCCGTTCCCCAACATCTCGCCCCTTGCCGGATCGGTGGAGTATCAGGGAGCGGACGAAGAAGCATCGACGCTGGTCCTGCTCCAGGGCTACGTTCCGAACCAGGGCGATGGCTGGAATTACAGTGTCGACTACCTGGCCCGCCACTTCGGGGATTGTCTGGCCCGTCCCGACGAGATCACGGCCGATGTGCATGTCGACTACCAGCGCCTGATGCATACCCTCGGGCAGCGTACCGGCGAACTCCACGTCGCTCTCGCGAGACCCGGCAGTGACCCGGCCTTCGCACCTGAATCGATGCAGCCCGGCGATCTGGAGTCCTGGGGCACTCGTGTGCGCGAAGAGGTACACGGCAGTCTCGACCTGCTGGCCAGGCGTCGGCACGCGTTGCCGGGAGAGGTCACCCCGGCTGTGGATCGCCTGCTGCAGGCCCGCGATGCCTTCCTGCGGCAGATTCCGGAACTGACCCGCCGTGCGGTGGATGCGCTGAAGATCCGCCATCACGGCGACTATCACCTGGGTCAGGTGCTGCTGACCGAGAACGACTTCGTGATCATCGATTTCGAGGGTGAACCCATTCGTCCGATTGCGGAACGCAGGCTCAAGCATTCGCCGCTGCGCGACGTGGCGGGAATGCTCCGCTCGTTCAGCTACGCCGGCGCCGCGGCGCTGGCGGACTGCACCGCCGAGCGACCGCTCGACCGTGAACGCCTGCTGCCGCACTTGCGGCATTGGGAACGGGTCAGCACGGATGCCTTTCTCGGCGGTTACCGGGAGGCTGTGGCGGATTGTCGGGCATCTCCCGCGGATGCCGGGGACTTCAGCCGACTGACCCGTCTGTTCATGATGGAAAAGGCCCTCTATGAGCTGCGCTACGAACTGGATCACCGGCTGGACTGGGTCGGCATCCCGATCGACGGCCTCCTGAACCTGCTGGAGGATGGCGGCGGGGGAGGGAATGATGAGGCTTGAGGCGCCGCGGCTCCGCGTCGGCCTCGCGCCCGGCGCATTGCGGACTTCCCCAATGTCGGATCCCTCCACGCAACGGATCGGGAGGCTTCGATGTCCGGGGGTCTGAACCGCCAGAAATTCGACGCGCTGCCATTGCCGGACCCCGCGATCACCGAGGCATTGCGCGTCCTCGGCAAACGACGTCTTGCCCTTGCCATCCACGACAGCTGTTTTCCGGGTCGGCCCGGCGATGACATCGGGCGCGGCGCGCTCTACAGCCAGGGGGCACTGGAGTTCCTGGCCTACGTGCGCGGCCTGGGTTTCGACAGCATCCAACTGGGTCCCCTGGGGCAGACACCGCGCAACGACCCTTCGCCCTACAATGGCACCGTGTTCTCCAGGAACATCCTGAACCTGGATAGGGGCAGCCTGGCTGCCGGGGGGGAAGGACGCGGCGTCCTGCTCGATCCCGGCGCCGTCGAGGGCCGGGTCCGGGATTGTCCGTGCAGTGATGGGTCCCGCAGTGTTCACGAGTATGCCTTCGATGCCGGGCACGGAATGCTGGAGGAGATCCACCGGAACTTCGTTGCGGCGCGGCAACAGGGCGATCCCCGGGCCCTGAAGCTCGATGCGGAGCTCGATTCGTTTTCGGATCAGAATCGCGACTGGCTCCAACCCGACGCGCTCTATCACGTCCTTTGGCAGCAATATGGACAGAGGCGCCATCGACACTGGCCGATGACCGACCCCGCCTGCCCGGATGCGGACCTTTACCGGCATGTCGGCCAGGAATCGGACCCGTGCAGGTCCCGCCGGGAGGCCCTGCTCGAGACGCATCGCGATGCGCTTGAACGCTATCGCCTCGGGCAGTTCCTGGTGCAGCAACAGCACGCCCGCTTCCGCGCCGAGGCGCGCGTGCTGGGGTTGCGTCTCTATGGTGACCTCCAGGTGGGTCTCTCTGACTGCGACGAGTGGATCCGTGGCGGCTTGCTCCTGGCGGATTACCGAATGGGGGCGCCGCCCAGCCGCACCAATCGCGACGGACAGCCCTGGGGCTATGGGGTCTACGACCCGGATCAGTATCGCGACGCCGACGGTGCCGCCGGTCCCGTGCTCCGTTTCATGCAGGCCCGGGTCGAAAAGATGCTCCGGGAACTCGATGGCCTGCGCATCGATCACCCGCATGGCCTGGTGTGCCCCTGGGTATACCGCGCCGGGGACCCCGATCCCTATCACGCCGTGCAGCATGGCGCGCGCCTGTTCTCGTCTCCACAGCTGCCCGATCATCCGATCCTTGGCCGTTATGCGATCGCCGGGATGGAGCAGCTGAACCCGTCCGTTCCCCGCTATGCGGACGATTGGGTGCGGTGGCTGCGGCCGGATCAGGTCGGCGACTATGCCTCGCTACTGGACATCGTCGTGAGCGCGGTGCGGGAACACGGCGGCTCCAGCGAGGACATCCCCTGCGAGGTGCTGAGCACATTGCCTTTTCCGGTGGCGAGCGTCATCAGACGCCAGGGTCTTGGCCGGTTTCGCGTGACGCAGAAGGCGGATCCCTGTAACCCTGACGACGTCTATCGCAGTGAGAACGCCGAGGCCGGGGACTGGATCATGGTGGGGACTCACGATACGCCGTCGATCTGGCATCTGACCCGCCAGTGGGTGGAGGACGGTGAGCGGGCCCGGCAGGAGGCGGAGGACCTTGCCGCGCGGTTCGTCGCGCCGTCGGAACGGGAGCGCTTTGCGCGTGAACTGGCCGTGGATCGCAACAAGCTGGTGCATGCCAAGTGGGCGGATGCCTTCGCCAGCCCGGCAGAACAGGTCATGGTGTTTTTCGCCGATCTGCTGGGCCTGGAACAAACCTACAACCGGGCCGGTGTCGTCGATGCGGAAAACTGGACTTTGCGAGTGCCCCGGGATTACCGGACGGCCTTCCCGCGCGCCGCAGCGCACGGGGAGGCTCTGAACCTGCACTGCGTACTGGCCCTGGCGCTGCAGGGTCGAGGTCAGGATTTCGCGCACCTTCACCGCGAACTGATTCAGCGCCTGCGCCAGCAGGCCGGATGGTGGGGTACCGGATGATGGATATTGTCGCGCTTCCCGCGGCCCCGTCAGCCGACCGGCCCGGAGCCATCGTGGGGGTCGGGCGGAGTTGCCTTCGTGGGGTCGCGTTGACGGATGGAGTGCAAGGGATCAAGGTCTAAAAAGCGACGGGATGTTCCCGGTGCCTTTTGTTCGAGTAACACTAACATCGGAGGTTTCAGGATGAGTGCTCAAACCATCGACGAACTTCTTGCCTCCCGTTCAGTGTCCGGGGATCAGGCGGCGGTCGTCGCGATGAGCCGCGACGACCTTGCTACGACTTCTCGTACCGAGCTTCTCGAGCGGGCGGGCCGCCTGGTGGCCGGCCTTCAGGAGGCGGGTCTCGAGCGCGGCGACCGGATCGTGATCCTCGCCCCGAACAGTGCGGACTGGGTGGCATCCGCGCTGGGCGTGATGAATGCCGGAGGTGCGGTGGTTCCGCTGGATACGCAGATGCCGCGCGAGGATCTGGAACATGCACTTTCCGACGCCGAGCCCCGTTTCGTTTTCACAACTTCCAAGCTTGAAGACCGTCTTCCGGACGATCTGGGTGATGTGAGCGTCTATCTCCTTGATGCGGACCGCGACGATTCCAGGGCGTGGGAAGGCCTGCTTGAGAAAGAAGCGGCGTCACCGGTTGCCGAATCGGACGACATCGCGGCGATCTTCTACACCTCCGGGACCACCGGTCCCCCGAAGGGCGTGCCACTGACGCACCGGAACCTGAGCAGTAACGTGGAGGCACTTTGCGAGCAGGAACTCGCAGATGACCGGGACCGGGTGCTCGTGCCGCTGCCGTTTCATCACGTGTACCCGTTCACGGTCGGCATTCTGATCCCGATGACGATCGGCGCGCCGATCATCGTGCCCTTTTCCCTGGTGGGTCCGCAGATCGTGCGTGCATTGCAGGAGGGCGAAGCGACCGTGATGCTGGGGGTGCCCCGGCTTTATGAGGCCATATGGCAGGCCCTGGAGGACAGGGTTTCGAGCCGCGGCCGAATCCCGGCGCTGCTGTTCCGGCAAACGCTGGCTGTTTCGCGGCTCGCGCGCCGCCGCCTCGGGCTGCGTCTCGGACAGAAGCTGTTCAAGGGCCTGCACAAGCGCCTGGCCCCGCGCCTGCGGCTGGTGGTTGCCGGCGGCGCCGCGCTGGACCCCGACCTCGGGCGCAATCTGCTGGCACTGGGCTGGGAAATCGGTACCGGTTACGGTCTCAGCGAGACTTCTCCGATACTCACCTACAATCCGCCGGACCGGTTGAAGCTCGAGGCCGCAGGCCTGCCGCTTCCCGGTGTGGAACTCAAGATCGACGACTCCGATTCCGGGGACGGGCGCGGCGAGGTGATGGCCCGGGGCCCGAATGTATTCTCGGGCTACCTGAATCTCCCCGAGAAGAACGAGGAGGATCTCGAAGAGGGGGGCTGGTTCCGTACCGGCGATACCGGCGAGATCGACGAGGACGGCTACCTGCATCTGCACGGCCGCGAATCCTCGATGATCCTGCTCTCCGGGGGCGAGAACGTGGATCCGGAAAAGGTGGAAGGCACCCTGCAGGCGATCGACGAGGTGCGGGAGGTGGGTGTCCTCGAGCACGAGGATCGCCTGGCGGCGGTCGTGGTGCCGGAGTCGGGCCTGTTGCGGGAGGTGACTGGCGAGGACCTCGAGAAGCGGATCAAGGAGGTGGTGAAAAAGGCGGCGAAAGAGCTGCCGAGCCATCACCGCCCGGGCGAGTTGCGCATTGCCCTCGACCCGCTGCCGCGTACCCGACTCGGCAAGCTGCGGCGGCACAAGCTCGAAGAACTCTTCGAGGAGCTCGGGAAGGAAGACGCGGTCTCCGAAGCACGGCCCGAGCCGGTCTCTCCCGAATCGATGGCACCCGAGGACCAGCAACTCTTGTCGGACCCCGGCGCGGAACAAACCTGGAACTACCTCGCCGAGCGCTTCCACGATCTTCGTCTGACTCCCGACACCAGCCTCGCTGACGAGCTCGGAATCGATTCGCTCAGCTGGGTCGATCTTACGCTTGCGCTTCAGGATCGCGCGGGGATTGACCTCGATGACTCCGCGATCGAACGGGTCGAGACCGTTCGGGATCTCCTGCAGGAGGCAGCCGGGGCGGCCGAGGCCAGGGAGGGCCGGGGCGAACTGAAGAAGCAGCTCGGGGATCCGGAGTCGATGCTCGAGGATGACCAGAAAAAGGCCCTGGAGCCCCCCGGTCCGACCCGCCGCGTTTTCGGCTGGCTGCTGCTCGGCCCTGCGCGACTGCTCTCGCGCCTGCTGATGCGCGTCGAGGTACGTGGCCGTCTTCCGGACGACGGCCCCTGCCTCATCGCACCGAACCACCTGAGTTTCGTGGATCCGTTGGCGCTGCTGCCCGCTCTCACCCGGAAGGATCTCGAGTCGCTGTATTGGGCCGGTCTCGAGGATTACCTGTTTTCCAACCGGATCTCCCGGGCCTTCAGCCGAACCGCGCGCATCCTGCCAATCGACCCCGGATCCGCACCGCGCAGGAGCCTTGCGGTGGCGGCGGCCTGCGTGGAACGCGGGTACGGACTCATCTGGTTTCCGGAAGGGGAGCGTTCTCCGGACGGCGAGCTGCAGCGTCTGCGGCCCGGCATCGGGCTGGTCCTTGCCGCGCAGCCGGTGCCGGTGGTGCCGGTCCGGATCGAAGGCACCCGTGAGGTGATGGCACCCGGACACCGCTTTCCGCGTCCGGGTAAACGGGTACGCGTGATCATCGGTGATCCGGTCTCACCCGAAACCTACGGCACCGAGGAGCGGGAGATCGTGAAAGTCCTGCAGTCGGCGCTGGAGGATCTGGGCGGGTCATCGGAGTCGGGAACTTAGCGTGAAAGTCGCGCATTGCTCCCCTCTCCCGCTTGCGGACAAGGTGCCCAAGGGCCGGGGACAGATTTGAAAATCTGTCCCCGGGGCGGTCGAAAACCCGAATAGAGGACGTGAATCATGAGCGACAAAGCACTGATTTTGCGACTATCGGAGTTGACCCAGAAGGACTCGGATGACGTTGGTGGCAAGAACGCCAGCCTCGGCGAGATGATCGCGACGCTCGAAGCGCAGGGGATCCGCGTTCCGGGGGGCTTTGCGACCACGGCCGCGGCGTACTGGCGCTTCATCGACGAGAACGGGCTCCGTGACCCGATCGCCGAGGCGATGGGCAAGCTGAAATCCGACCAGTCCAACCTGAAGTCCGTCGGCGCGGAAGTGCGCGGCATGATCGAGGAGGGACACTGGCCGGAGGACCTCCGCCACGCGATCGTCGAGGCCTACGACGAAATGCGCCGCGAAACCGGCAAGAAGGAACTGGACGTAGCGGTGCGTTCATCGGCTACGGCGGAGGATCTGCCCAGCGCCAGCTTCGCAGGCCAGCTCGAGACCTTTCTGAACATTCGGGGGCACGAGGCACTGCTCGAAGCCTGCCGGAAATGCTACGCCTCGCTCTTCACGAATCGCGCCATCGCTTATCGGGAGCGGCAGGGTTTTGATCACCTGCAGATCGCGCTGTCGGTGGGTGTTCAGCAGATGGTGCGTTCGGACAAGGCCGGATCCGGGGTGATGTTCTCGCTGGACACGGAGACCGGGTTTCCCGGGGTGGTGCTGATCAACGCCGCCTGGGGCCTGGGCGAGACGGTGGTGCAGGGCAGCGTGGATCCCGACGAATACCACGTGTTCAAGCCCCTCCTGTCGCAGGCGAAGGAGGGAGGGGTGATCGTGCCGATCATCGAAAAGCGCCTCGGCGGCAAGGAGACCAAGATGGTCTATGCCCGCAAGAAGGGAGACGACAGTCCTGCGCGAACCGTCGAGACCACCAGGAAGGAGCGCGCCGCCTTCGTGCTTTCGGACGAGGAAATCCTGACGCTCGGCCGGTGGGGCGCGATGATCGAGGATCACTACGGCAAGCCGATGGACATCGAGTGGGCCCGGGACGGCGAGAGCGGTGAACTGTTCATCGTGCAGGCGCGACCGGAAACCGTGCACTCCCGGAAGGCCGACGAGCCGTTCCGTTCGTGGAAGCTGTTGTCCCGGGGCAAGAAGCTGGTCGAGGGCGTGGCCATCGGCGACTCGGTGGCGACCGGTGCGGTCCGGGTGCTGAAAAGCCCGGAGGAGAGCGACAAGCTTCGCGATGGCGACGTGCTGGTCACCGGCATGACCGATCCGGACTGGGTGCCGGTGATGAAGAAGGCCGCGGCGATCGTCACCGATCAGGGCGGACGCACCAGCCACGCGGCGATCGTCTCGCGGGAACTGGGTCTGACGGCGGTCGTCGGTGCCGGCGATGCCAGCGCCAGCCTGAAGGACGGGCAGGAAGTCACGGTCTCCTGTGCCGAGGGGCAGCGGGGATTCGTCTACGAGGGCGAGTCCGAGGTGGAGGTCAGCGAAACGGATCCCGATGAGATCGAGGAAACGCGGACCGACATCATGATCAACCTCGCGAACCCCGGTGCGGCCTACCGCTGGTGGCGGCTGCCCGCGAAGGGAATCGGGCTGGCGCGGATCGAGTTCATCATCGGCAATGACATCAAGGTGCATCCTCTCGCCCTGATGCACCCGGATCAGGTGGAGGACAAGGCAGCGCGGAAGGCCATTGCCGAACTGACCCGCGGCTACGAGGATGGCTCGGCATTCTTCGTCGACCGCATGGCACGGGGTATCGCCCGGCTGGCGGCGGCCCAGTGGCCGAATCCCGCAATCGTCCGGCTTTCGGACTTCAAGACCAACGAATACGCCGGCCTGATGAATACGCCGGCCTGATCGGGGGTCGTGGCTTCGAGCCGGAAGAGGCCAATCCGATGCTCGGCTGGCGGGGCGCGAGCCGTTATGTCGACGGCCCCTACGCCGAGGCCTTCGCGCTCGAATGTGCCGCGGTGAAGCGCGCACGGGAGGAGATCGGACTGGAGAACATCCGCGTGATGATCCCCTTCTGCCGAACGGTCGACGAGGCGGATCGGGTACTCGCCACGATGGCGGACCACGGGCTGGTGCGCGGCATGGCCGGGCTCGAGATCTACATGATGGTCGAAATCCCGTCGAACGTGATCCTTGCGCGCGATTTCGGGGCCCGGGTCGACGGTTTTTCCATCGGCACCAACGACCTGACCCAGCTGGTGCTGGGTGCCGACCGCGACAGCGATCTCCTCGCGTCGCTCTTCGATGCCCGCGATCCTGCGGTGAAGGCCGCGATCGCCGAGCTGCTGGAAAAAGCCCGGGATGTCGGCGTGAAGACCGGTCTCTGCGGTCAGGCCCCGAGCGACTACCCGGAGTTCGCCGCGTTTCTGGTGGAACAGGGAATCGACAGTATTTCGGTGAGCCCGGACAGCTTCATGGCGGTTAAGCGAATCGTCGCCGCGGCCGAACGCAAAGAGGAACTCTTGCCCGATGAGTGAGGTGCTACGCCATGTCCCGGATGCGTCGGTCTTTAACATCCGGGCGCACACACCGGAGGAAAACGCATGAAACCGATCATCACGCTTACGATGAATCCCGCGCTCGATGTGAGCACCTCGGTGGACGAGGTGGTCAGCACGCACAAGCTGCGCTGCTCGGGTGTGCGTTTCGATCCCGGCGGCGGCGGTGTCAACGTCGGTCGGGTGATCGAGCGGCTGGGGGGTGACGCCGTCACCCTCTACGCGGTGGGCGGCCCGATGGGCGAGGTGTACCGCGGGCTGCTCGAGACCGAGCTGGACGGTGCGCAGCCGATTGAGATCGACGGGAACACCCGCCAGAGTTTCAACGTGAACGAGGAGTCGACCGGCAAGGAATACCGTTTCGTGCTGGAGGGTCCGAAGTGGCAGGAAAAGGAGTGGCAGGGAGCTCTGGATCGAGTCGAGGAAACACTGTCCGAGGGCAGCTACCTGGTGGTGAGCGGCAGCTTGCCGGAAGGCGTTCCCGACGACTTCACCGCCCGGGTGGCCCGACTCGCGAAGAAGAAAGGGGCGCGTTGCGTCGTCGATGCCTCCGGCGCCTCGCTGGAAGCGGCACTGGACGAAGGCGTCTTTCTGGTGAAACCCAACAAGCGCGAGCTGCGCGACCTCACTGGGGAAGACCTGGATTCTCGGGAAGAACAGGAAGAGGCGGCGAAACGGATCCTCGAGGACGCGGGCGCGCAGGTCGTCGTACTGAGCCTTGGTGGTGACGGAGCACTGTTCGCCACGACCGACGAAGTCTTTCATCTTCCGGCACCAAAGGTCGAGGCCCGCAGCGCGGTGGGTGCCGGCGACAGTTTTGTGGCCGCCCTGGTCTTGCGCCTTGCCGATGGCGGGTCACTCGCGGATGCGGGCCGCTATGCGGTGGCGGCCGGCGCCGCCGCGCTGCTCAGCGAGGGCACCGAGATGTGCCGGGCGGAAGACGTCGAGCGTCTGTACCGGGAGCTGTTGTCCTGAGATGAACCGGCATGCCTCGCCCGGCAGATATTCTGCATGTTACGCCACCTCATCTCGGCGCGGCTCGCAGTGTTTCCCGGCGCGGGATGCCTTCCCGGTCCATCAGGGTTCCCACGTGCAGCACAAAGTTGGCGGCCCGACCGGTGACTCCGGGGNGGCGGGGCACGCGCCGGGTCGGATCCTGCAGCGTTGGGTGTGCCGCGACATACGCACGGATTGCATNCAGCGAACGCCCGGTGTTCGCCACCGCNTCGTCGAACTCCCGCCGGCATCGCGCCCTGGATTCTTCCAGGGCCATCTGGACCCGCGAGTATGCGTTGGTTGCGCCATCGCCGGAGGTCTCCACNGGGAGGTAATTNAGTTCCGGATAACGGGACATCACCGCCGCCTGGGCACCGTCGGATTGGGTGGAGGGCATGCAGCCAAAGGGTTTCAGTGACAGCGTCATGTGTGCCAGGTGACGGTTGAAGTAGTAGATGTTCTTGGCAACCTCGAGATAACCCTCGCCACCACCAGCGCGAACGTTGTAGAAAGGGTGGCCCAGCCGCTGCATCTCGATCTGGTCGGCCATTGGATGCACGGTTCCGCCCAATGCCTCGCGCATCCGCCGGTAATCCCGCGCGAGCAGACGTGCAGCCGCTGTCAGTACGGCGCGGTCGCGAGCGGAATGGAGCCGGTGGCGCANGCTCGCAAGGCGGCCTCCGCCCGTCAGGCCAGCGCGGTCATCCAGCGCGACTCGTTGGTACTGGAGCAGGTAGTCGATCCAGGTGGCGACCGGCTCTACCAGGACCTCCGCTCCCTCTCCTTCCAGGAAATCGAACATGTGGAAGTTGCCCGCCCCTTCCGTGGTTTGCGCCCAGAATTCGCCGGTGATCTTCACCAGCGGTTTCGGGCGGGTGTAGTCCACCTCAAGGTCGGAAGCGACGATCTCCCGGCAGCGACGCAGCGCCGCGAGATGCCGGTCGCCCAGCGTGCGATCGAGAATCCGCTGGATGTCACGCCCGTGCCCGACCCGCAGCAGAACGCGCAGCGCGTGAGCGGCGAGACCCGCGTCGTTCGGCGCTGCTCCTTCCATGAGCGCGGCTTCGCAGACGGCCAGGCATTTTTCCCGGGTCCGTGCGACCGCTTCCGGATCGGTGGCATAGGGACGGATCTGAAAGAAAAGTGCGTTCAGCAGATCGCCAGTGAGAATGGCCTCGACCAGCGTGATGATAAGCTGGAGGTTGACCTCGAGCCCGTCACCGGCGGTGCCTTGGTCGCTGGCGCCGGTCTGGTCCAGGACCAGGACGCGGAAACCTTCGAAGCCGGCATTGCGAAGGGCGAGACGGTATTCAGACTCGTAGGTGCCAAAGCGACACGGGCCGCAGGTGCCCACCGTGACGAAGGCATGCTCGGACAGGATACGTTCGGTGGGGATTCCCTCTTCGTCGCGCAGGCGTGACAGCTCGTTGATCAGGTTCCCCACGGTGAAATAGGTGGGGTTGCACTGGCCATTGTTGCCGTACTCCCTGCCGGTGCGGAAAGCCGCCTTGTCCGGCACGCGCAGCGGACGGACCCGATAGCCGAGCCCTTGCAGACCAGCGGCCATGAGTCGGTCATGGGCGGTCGTCGCTCCGTTGAAGAGCAGCGTCACCCGTTCGCGCTCGCTGCGGCTGAAGGGTCTCTCGGCCGGTCGTTTGTAGTGTCCTCTGGTGCTCTTCATGTCGGGAGATTGCCGGACAAGAGGCGTATTCGTGTTCCAGGCCGCGCATGGAGACGGTCGCCCGTGCTTTCCGGTTCGCTGCGTCGTTCGTTCCCCGCAAACGGGTCAACTGTAGGCGCGTGCGCCTTCCATCAGCGGGGGGCCGGCGCGCATCAGGATTTCGGCCGGTGAAAGGGAATTGTCACGGAAAGTGACCCACACACCGTCCGGCGAGCGGTGGGTGACGGTTCCGAAGAGGTGGTGGCCGTCACCGTCGGTGTAAGGTTCGGGGAACACAATCGCAACCGCGCGGCCGTCGACGGGACCGGTGTACTCGAGGAAGACGCCATCGCGGCAGAGCTTGCGGGTCTCGACGCGCGCCAGAAGCTCGTTGTCGGTCTCCAGCAGAACATTCGTGCGTATCCAGATGCAATCGTCGGGCTCTTGGCTCATTTTCGTCTCCCACGCAGTCCTGTCAGGCCCGGAATCCGCATGCCGTAATCGGTAGCATGACGGTTTATTAGCATAGCGTGGAGGCGCTGCATGCGGTAAGGCAGACAAGCACCTAGGTAAAAATGCCCATAGTCCCGATGTGCCCGATCCCGATGACCCGCCGGTTGTTGTTTCGAAACCCGGACCGGTGGAAGGCCAGCGCTCTGGGCGACCTTTCTGGCACCGGAATCGACTTCATGGAGTACTCATCCCCATTTACACGACGCAATGCCAGCGTTTCCCTATCAGGGCACCAGCCTTTCCCTTGCCCGCCCACGCTCACTGCGGCCCCTTCAGGAACATTGAGTGATGCATTTCTGGATAACACTGGTGCCCTTCGTTGCGCTGTTTGCGCTCCTCGTACCCTTGCGGCGGCCAGCTTACGAGGCGGCACCGATCGCTTATCTGAGCACGCTGGTGATCGCCGTGGCGATATGGCAGGTGTCGGGCACAGTCGTCGCCGCGAGTCTTCTGGACGCCCTCGTGGTGTTTGTCGAAGTGCTGCTGATCGTCGCGCTGGCGCTACTGGTTCTGAACGTGACCATAGAAACGGGGCAGATGGATGCGATCAGGTCCCTGATCGGGACGGTCTCGAGGGACCAGCGCGTGCTGGCGATGCTTCTGGGGTGGGGGCTGGTCGGCTTCATCGAGGGTATCGCGGGTTTCGGGACGCCGGCGGTGCTGGCGGCTCCGCTACTCGTGTATTTCGGAATGCGGCCTCTCAAGGCCGTCGCGGTTGCGTTGATCGGCAACAGTACCGCGGTGCCTTTCGGCGCGGCGGGTACGCCGGTGATCATCGGGCTCGCGGGTCTCGGCCTCGATGAGGAGACGGTTTCCGAGGCGGTATTTCTCGCTGCGGCTCTTCACGGCGTATTTGCGCTGTTCATCACCACCTTCATGGTGTACGTCGTCACGCTGGACCAGGAGAAGGGCCGTTTCCGGACATTCCTGCCGTTCGCGCTGTTCTCGGCACTGGCGTTCAGCATCCCGTACCTGCTCGTGGCCGGGTGGGTGGGGCCCGAGCTGCCGTCGATCGTGGGTGGGGCGTCTGCGATGGTGATCATTGCCTATGCAGCGCACCGCGGATTTCTGCTGCCGGCCCACGAGAGTGCGGACGCGGCAGAACGCGGTTCCCTGGGCCGGGTCGCGTATGCGTTCGTGCCGTTTGCAGTCATGGTCATCGCGCTGATTTTGTCGCGGACCGTGATGCCGCTGCGGGAAATGCTGGAGTCGGTGAGCCTGTCGCTGGGGACTTTCCGCGGGGTGGAACTGAGCCAGGCGCTCACGCCGCTGTACACGCCGTATTTCTATTTCGGACTGGCGCTGATCACCGCACTGCTGCTGTTCAATGTCAGTCGTCAGACCCTGGGAAAGGCCGCGGCCTCGACCTGGCGAAAGCTCCGCGTTGCGGCGGTGGTGCTGCTGTTCATTATCGCGATGACGCAGCTCCTGCTGCTGTCGGGAAACAACGCGGCCGGCCTGCCGTCGATGCCGGAGGTGCTGGGACAGGGGCTGGCCGCAACATTCGATGATACATTCGTTCTCGTCAGTGCTTTCGTCGGGGCTCTGGGTTCGTTCATGACCGGGAGCGCGACCGTGTCCAACCTGCTCTTCGGAGGCTTGCAGCTGGATACGGCAAAGGCGCTGACGATGGCCATACCGTCGATGCTGGCCCTGCAACTCGTGGGCGCGGGAATGGGCAACATGATCTCGCTGCAGAATATCGCGATGGCTGCGGGAGCAGCGGGGCTCGAGGCGCGCGAGGGTCAGGTAATCCGTGAGACGATCATCCCGATGATCGTCGTTTGTCTCGCTGCGGGCCTGTTACTGCTGTTCTGGTAGGTGAGGGCGACAGGCATTCATTTGCGAACGCTTTGCCTGCAACACCCCCGTGCGACGATCCGGCGCCCGAGAGTGGCGCCCAGCGAAACGCTGATTTGTCGGCGTTTCTCTGCGGCACGCGGAAGTGTCGCCAGAATCGTCCACCGTGGGTGGTTGATTCTGAAGCAGGCCGCAAATCATCTGTGCCGCGCAGCGTCCGCGGCGAAAGCCCGGATGGCTTTATTCAGCGTTTCGCTGCAGGGCTCGCACCCTGCGGCGATCAATCTGGCTTCGGCGGCCGGACCCCCTTCCGCACAGGCGTTACTGGGCGGGGGGATCCGGCGACGCCGGGGTCGCGTTTACTGCGGAATGACGTGCGCCGCAGCCGGACCCTTTGGACTCTGCTGGATCTCGAATGCCACCCTCTGCCCCTCGGTCAACGACTTGAAGCCCGTGGCCTGGATCGCGCTGTAATGGACGAATACGTCCTTGGAGTCGCCTTCGGGAGTGATGAATCCGAAGCCCTTTTGGTCGTTGAACCACTTAACCGTTCCAGTTGTCATCTAAACATCTCCTGTCGCTTTTGTGCGTCCATCAGCAAATCTCGATGAGTGGTCGCGGTTCGTCAGCCAGCCATCCTGGCCGACAGACCAACCCGCTTGCCTTTGTCGGCAGCGCTGCGATCCACTGGGTAAAAGCTTAGTTGGCAGAATGCGTCCTGCGTAAGGCAGGCAATTCCCTAGGGATTTTTACCCATATATCGCCCCCATCCCGTCGGGTGCCGCGTCTGCCGACACCAGGGAAACGCCGATAAATCAGCGTTTCCCTAGGGGTTGCGGGGGAGCGCGCGCTGACGGTCCGTGCGAAGATATCGGAATGATGTCGAACACAGCTCCATCGTTTCCGCCGCTCGGCCACCAACGCGGACGGCTGCCGGCGGCCTGGGGGAAGCGGGCATGACCCGCACTCGGGGAGCCGGCAAATCCTCCGGGCTTGCCGGACCGCCAGCCGCCATGGCGCTGCCCGTCGCCACGTATTCAATTGTGGCGCGGGATGCAGAGACCGGGCAGCTGGGCGTGGCCGTCCAGTCGTATTATTTTGCCGTCGGAAGCGTGAGTCCCCATGCGGAGGCCGGTGTCGGAGCGGTAGCGATCCAGTCCTTCGCCAAGCCCAGTTACGGAACGCAGGGGTTGCGCCTGATCCGTGAGGGGGCCTCGGCGCAGCAGGCGCTGGACACGCTGCGCGAGAATGATGCCAACGCCGGATATCGCCAGTCCGCGATGATCGACACCCGGGGACGCGTCGCGGCCTGCACCGGCGAACGCTGTGTCCCGGAAGCCGGCCACCACATCGGGGAGGGGTATGCCTGTCTCGGAAACATGCTGATGGAGGACGGCATTTGGAACGAGATGGGCGAGGCCTTCGAGGGGGCACAGGGAGAATTCGTCGACCGGCTGCTGCTGAGCCTCGAGGCCGCCCAGGCGGCGGGAGGCGATCTGCGCGGCCGGCGCTCCGCCGCAGTCATCGTGGTGAATGCGGAATCTTCGGACGATCCCGGTCTGGACGTGCTGTTCGATCTGCGTGTCGAGGATCACGAGGAGCCGCTCCGTGAACTGGATCGGCTGATCACGCTGAAGAAGGCGTTTCACCTCAACAGCCGGGGCGATCACCATTTGCGCAATGGCGACCTGCGGGCCGCGTTGCGTGATTTTTCGCTGGCTGTATCCATGGCGCCGGCGCACGAGGAACTCGTTTTCTGGCAGGCTGTCGCGATGGTCGTGGCTGGCTATCGTGGCGAGGCGGAGCCGCTGCTGAGAGAGTTGTTCGATATCTCGGAAAACTTCCGCCTGCTGGCCAGGCGCGTCGCGTGTTCGCACTACCTGCCGGACCGGTCGCGGCAGGCACTGGAAGAGAGTCTGCGTGCCCTGGAGTAACCGTCACGAAAAAGCACGAATATCCGTGCTTTCCCTGTCCTGACGATCACGAAAGCTCCGCGAAGGCTGCTTGCTTTCAGGAGGCGAGCCCTCTCGCCGATCGGGCGCCGGAAAACCATCGGCCAGACGCTGGCCTTTTGCAGCTGCGCTGCTTCCGGACGACGCGGGTCACCCCCGGCGAAGCCTTCGCGATAATCAGGTTCCGTGTTCTTGCGTGACTGTATCTTCACCTTGCGGGCAAAGCGTCACCCGTGATCGCGGCGCGGTCGTCGGTGTCGGGGGCTTCCCGCTGCGCTTCACACGAGCCAGAGCCACCAGATGCTGACGCTGGACACCACCATCAGCAGCAGATTGAGCGGCATACCGAGCTTCGCGAAGTCGGTGAAGCGATAGAGCCCCGTACCGAAGATCATGGTATTGGTCTGGTAACCGATGGGGGACAGGAAGCTGGTGGAGGCGGCGAACATCACCGCCAGCACGAGCGCGAAGATATCGATCTGCAGGATGTGCCCCAGCGAGATTGCCACGGGGACCAGGATCACGACCGAGGCGTTGTTGCTGACCATCTCGGTCAACAGGGTGGTCGTCAGGTACAGGGCCATCAGCACGAGAATGGGGTGCCAGCCAAGTGCGTGGGCCGCCAGCAGTCCCGCGAGCAGATCGGCGGCGCCCGACTTGGTCATGGTGATCCCCAACGGAATCACCCCGGCCAGCAGGAAGATCACGGGCCACGATACCTCGGTGTACATGTGTTTCGTGCTGATGCAACTCGTGGTGACCATCGCGACGACGCCGAGCAGCGCCGTGACCACAATGGGCAGTGGCGTCAGCGCGGCCCCAAGCACCACCGCGGCCATGATGCCCCCCGCAGTCCACATGCGGCGCCGATCGAACTCGTCCTGGCTCTCCTCGAGTATCACCAGGTCCCGCGTGTCGCGAAGGCGGGCCAGTGCCGTGCGGGAGATCTCCAGCAGCACGATCTCGCCCGTCGCGAGGGGTTCGTCGGCAATCCGCCGCTTTTCGAGTGTCTCCTTCTCGAGGCCGATCAGCCGCGCCTGGTAGCGATCCCAGAACTTCGCTGAGCGGGCCTCCCGGCCGTCGAAGAGCTGGGAATTCCGTAGCAGAACGCGGATCAGCTTGCCGTCTCCGCGGACACGGCTGGATTCGCCGGATACCGAGAGGACCTCCAGGTCGGCGGCCTTGATCAGGTCCATCACCTGCCGGAGGTCCGCACGCACCTGGATGATGTCGTCGGGCCGCAGCCGGATCTCTTCGGCGCGCTTGATGTGCGCGGTCTCGCCGCGGAGGAGTTTCAGCACCTCGACCGAGGCCTTGATCGAAAACCCGTGGTCCGCGAGGGTGCGGTTCACCAGGGGGCTGTCCGGGGGTACGCCCAGTTCGATGATGAAGCGGTCTTCGTTCCCGCCCAGCCGGATCGGGTCCTGTTTCGGCATCAGCCAGCGGCCGACGCTCACGAAGTAGATCAGCCCCGTGCCCAGTACGATCAGGCCCAGGTGCGTGAATTCGAACATGCCGATCTGGCGCCCGAAATCCTCGGTATCCGCGAGGAGTGTGGAGGCCAGAATGTTGGTGGAGGTCCCGATCAGGGTCAGTGTGCCACCCAGCATGCCGAAGAAACTCACGGGGAGCAGCAGCCGGGANGCCTGCATCTTCAGACGCCTCGCCATGTCCAGGATCAGTGGAATCGCCACGGCCACCGCTGCGGTATTGTTGATAAATCCCGAGGTCAGTCCCACCAGCGCCGCGATGACCAGGATCATGCGCAACTCCGATTTGCCGACCATCGGAAACAGGCGCTGTCCGAGTACATGAATCAGCCCCGAGCGCTGGATACCTCCCGAGAGGATGAACATCGCCAGCACGGTGACCGTCGCCGGGCTCGAGAGTCCCGACAGCCCCTCGCGGACGGTGGGGAAGGCCGCCTGGAGATCGATGCCCCGTTCCAGCAGCCAATCTGAGTGGAACAGCAGCGGAATCGCGATCAGGGTGATCATGATCAGGATCGCGGTGATGTCCAGCGGCAGTTTTTCGCTGGCGAAAAGGTAGAGACCCACGGCAATGATGGTGAAGACCAGAGCGATTTCGACGGTCACCTTTTCCCTCCGTGCGGGTGCTGGAGGCCGTCCCAGACGATTGTCGAAGCCGCTGGGCGACACGCGTAAAGCATGCTACGTTTGGAGTTCGCACGACCTCGTGCACCGATTGCCGCGGCCTCGCCGGATCCAGGTTCCAAGCGACTGCCGGCGGCTGTCCGGGCCGCGGATTCCGGCACGGAGTCCGGAGCCGGGAGTGCAGTACCGGAAACCGACGGGCCTGCGACTTGCAGCGACCATTAAACGCAGTGGAGGCACATTCTGATGGAAAACGGAACCTTCTTCGCGGCATTTCTCGTCTGGATCGCCTTTTTTATCCTGGCGATACCGCTGGTGCTGCGTATTCGGCATCCGGATCAGCGGCCGTTTGCCGCCTACCTGATCTTCGTTTCGCTCTTCACGCTGATCGCCGGAATTCTGTTTGCCCTCTTCTCTTGGCTTGCCGTGGTTCTGGACCTGTCGGAGGCACTCGAGCGCGTGGTGCCTGCGATCGTGTTTCTGCTGCTGGTCTTCACGCCTGCCTTCTGGGTGGCGGTCTGGCAGGCACGCAAGCCTCGCTGGCGGCGGCCACCGCCCAACTGAGGACGAGGTCCGCTGGCTGCCCGGAACCGCTTGGTGGCAACTTCACGCATTTCTCTCCTCTCCCGCTTGCGGACAAGGTGCCCACGTTCGGGAGCGACTCGAACCGCCGAAGGCGGGCCAAAAGGGCGGAGGGCAGGATCCCCGGAATAACAGGGCCGGGGGTGAGGGCCGGGCGTGAGGGCCGGGCCCGACGCCGCGCCCCCACCCCAGCCCTCCCCCACAGGTGGGGGAGGGAGGGTGCATCATCGGGGGTCGCGCAGCGCCATGGGAGTTAGCGTGCCTTCGAGCCGAGGGCCGAGTAGTACAGCGTCGGAATCAGCAGCAGTGTCAGCAGCGTCGCGACCACGACCCCGCTGATGAGCGTCAGCCCAAGGGGCTGCAGGGCGGGCTCGAAGATCAGCGCGCCACTGCCGAACGCCACCGTGCTCGCGGTGAGCAGGATCGGCCGGGTGCGCAGCGCGCCGGCGTCGATCAGTGCATCACTGATTTCCATCCCTCCATCCACGCGTTTCTGGGTGAAGTCCACCAGGAGCACGGCATTGCGCACCACGATGCCCGCCAGTGCGATCACGCCCAGGACGCCCAGGCCGGCAATATCGAGGCCCATCAGCCAGTGCGCCGGAATCACGCCGATAAAGACGAGCGGGATCGGGGCCATGATCACCAGCGGGATCACGTAGGAATTGAACCAGGCCGAGAGGAGCGTGTAGATCACCAGGATCACCGCCAGCCCCGCCCAGGCGAGGTCGCGGTAAACCTGCTGGGTGATCTGCCATTCGCCGCCCCAGAACAAGGTGATTTCCGCATCGTCGTCCGGAGGGCTCAGCCACCGGATCTCCGGCATCGACATATCCTCGGCAAGCAATCCCTGCACCAGATCACGCTGCACCGACACGGGCTGGCTGCGGTCGCGGTCGATTTCTGCTGCAACGTAGTAGACCGTCAGCTGGTTCTTGCGATGGCGATGCGGTGTCGCCGGAGCTTCCTCGATGTCCAGCAGGTCGCGCAGCGCGACCGCGCGACCCTGTTCGCTGCGGATGTAGACACCGGCCAGATCCTCGACCCAAAGCCGTTCGCTCTCCGCGAATCGCACCACCACCGGTACCGGCCGGCGCTCTCCCGGCAGGTCGAGATCGGTTGCGATCCGCCCGCTCAGGGCCATCTGTACGGCCGCCGCGGCCCGGGCCGCGGGCACACCCTGCGCTGCGGCCCGGGTCTGGTCCACGGTCAGGTGCAGATCCGTCCCGGTGGGTTTCGGAAACCGCTCCACCGCACCGGCTGCGTGGTGACGTTCGAGCAGCGTGTCGAGCGTATCCGCGAGCTTCTTCCGTTTCTTGAGATCGGAGCCGAAGATCTCGGCCTGTACGGCATTATCGCTGGAAGGTCCGGAGGGGATCTGCCGAATCCATGCCCGTCCGTCGAACGGCGCGAGCAGATCGGGCAGCCGATGGAACAGTTCGCGGCCGAGCTCGTAGCTCAGGCGCGTGCGCTCGTCCTCGTGCGTGAGCTGCACATAGAGACTGGCCCGATGCGAGCCGGCATCGACGATGTCGGGTGGTCCGGGCGGAGGCAGCAGGGGAGGGCCTTCCTGCCCTGCAAAGACCGTGTAGGCCTGCACCTCCGGCTCCGCGTGCAGCGAACGGCCCACGGTCGTGGCGGCCTCCAGTGTGCGTTCCAGCGGAGTACCGGGCGGCAGTTCAATCTCGACCACGAAGACCTCGCGGTCGAGGAACGGGACCAGAGTCAGCTGCACCGCCCGGAAGGCAACCATCGATACGCTGGCGATCAGCAGGACCGCCATCCCGAGGTACAGGACCCAGCGCAGCCACGTGTGCCGGAAGAAGGGGGTCAGCGTCAAGCGGTACATTTCCGCCAGCCGGCCCGGTGGATTTCCACTGCCATCCTCCTTGTCGCCACTCCCGTCGTTGTCCTTTGCGGCCCGCTCGGGGCCTTGCGGCGCGCGCAGAAGCCGGTAGGCCACGAACGGGGTGACGGTCAGCGCGATGGTCAGGGAAAACAGGATCGCCAGCGAGGCCCCCACCGGAATCGCGCGCGTGTACTGGCCCATCTCCCCCGTAATGAAGGCGGTCGGCAGTAGCGTGGCGACGATCAGGAAGACCGCGAGGATGGTCGGATTGCCGACTTCATCGACTGCCCGCACCACGACTTCGCGGGTTCGTTCGCCGGCCTCGCGGAAGTGCCGGCCGATGTTCTCGAGAATGATCACCGTGTCATCGGCAACCAGCCCGATCGCGAAGATCATTGCGGCGATCGAGACGGGATTGAGGCTGAATCCGATCCAGAGATAGGCGAACGGAACAATGGAGAGGATCGCCGGGATCAGGAACGAAACCCCGACTGCCGCCCGCCAGCCGAGGCCGATCAGGATAATGACCACCACAACCACGGTGGCCATGAAGAAGTTCTCCAATACGCTTTGCACCGTCTCGGTGGCCGCACGGCCGGCGTCGTAGGCGATGTCCACCGCAACGTCCGAGGGGATCAGGTCGGGGCGAAGCGCCTCCAGGCGCTCCAGCGTCCGCTCGGTGACGGCACTGATGTTCCGGTGCGGGATGCTGGTGACCGCGAGGCTGACGGCGGCGACCTCCGTGGCCTGTCCGCGCCGCCAGTGGACGCTGCGGGTGTTATCGGGCGCGGGGCCGTCGAAGACCTCTGCAACGTCGCCCAGGCGGATCACGCCGGCGGGCCCGACGCCCACGGGTATCTGCTCGATCTCCTCGATCGAGGCCGGCCAGGCACCGACGCGAATCCGCTGCGACGGGTCGGCCCGCAGCGGCTCGGCTGGCAGGCGCAGGCTGGCGCCGACGATCGCCTCGTGGATCTGCACAATGTCGAGGTCCCGCGCGGCCAGCTCGCTCGGTCGTGGCATCACCTGGAGCTCGCGCGGCCGTCCACCGTGCACATTGATCGCCCGCACCCCTTCCACAGCCTCCAGGCGTGCCGCGAGTTCGGAGCCGAGCCGATGCAGTTCGTATTCGCCCAGCCGGGGGCTGGACAGCGTCACCATCAGTCCGGTGAAGACTTCGTCGCCGACGGTGCGGATCGATTCGACATCGGCGCCGGGCGGCAGGCGCTCCCGGTTGGTCTCCATCAGGTCCCTGAGTTCCGCGTAGGCCTGGGCATCACTGATGCCCGTCGCGAATTCAACCTCGATGACGGCGGCGTCCGCCGCGGCAACGGTTTTCACCTCTACCACGCGCTCGAGCTGGCTGGCCCACGCGCCGGCGGGCCTCGCGACGAGTTCGTCGACTCGCTCGACCCCGGCTCCGGGAAAGCTGATCACAATCAGCGCGGTGGGAACCTCGATGTCCGGCCGGTCCTCGCGCGGGGTCATCGTCAGGCCGTAGGCACCCATCAGCAGCGCGGCCACGAGGATCAGCGGCACGAGCGGGGAGTCGATCAGCCGCTCGGCGAGGTGGCCGGCGAGGCCGAGCCGTGCCATCAGTCCGGAGCCCCGGACTCGACGGTCACCCGCTGGTTATCGCTCAGTCTGGCCACCGCGTCTCCAAAAACAATGCGCTCGCCACCGGACAGGCCTCGTACGACCTCGGTCCGGCCCGTGGCCGGATCCGCGTCTCCGAGATTGATCCAGCGAAGCCGCGCGCGCAGTTCACCCGCGTCATCGGTCTCGACCACGAACACGCCCACGAGCTGCCCGCGGCGCAGCAGCGCGGATTCCGGTACCGAGGTGAGGCTCCGCGCCGGCATTCCCGACGGTACCTGGACCTCGGCGACCATTCCGGGCTCGAGTGTCTCCGGCGGGTCGTCAATCACCAGGCGCAGGCGCAGGCCGACTCCGATGTCCTCCAGTCCCGGCAACACCGCCTGGACCCGGCCCGTGACTGTCGCGTCGACGCCGGAGATCCAGATCGGTAGCTCTTGCCCCGTCCGGAGCCGCCCGGAACTGGCCTGATCGATGCTCGCCTCGACGTTGAGGCGCCGGCGGTCTTCGAACACGACCAGCGGCGGACCGGGCGCCACGAAGGTCCCGGTCTCGGCGATCACCTCGCTGACGATCCCGTCGAACGGTGCCCGCAGGGTGGCGTAATCCAGGTTGACCTCGATGGCTGCGAGTTCCGCCTCCGCCTGGGCCAGCAGTCCGCGCGCGCTGTCCGCCTCGATCTGCGCCTCCTCCTTGCGGATCCGTGCCACGAGTTGCTGCTCGTAGAGCCGCTCGAAGCGGCGCCGGTTCTGGTCTGCCTGCTCCCAAGCGGCACGCGCAGCCTGCACCTGGAGACGGGCGGCGCTGCGCGCAGCCTCAAGGTCGCGGGCGTCGACCTGCAGGATCGGCTGTTCCGCCTCCACCCGGTCGCCTGCCTCCACGAAGACCGCCTCCACGGTCCCGGCCTGCCTCGTGCCCAGACCCGCTCGCTGGTCCGGCTGCACGACGCCGGCCACCTTGACCATCGCCTCGCGCTCGATGTCCTCGGTTTCGAAGACGGTGACGGGCATGGCCGGGAGATCTTCCACGGTATCGGGCACCTGCTCGCAACCGGCGATCAGGCCGATCACCAGCAAGAAGGGAACCAGACAGAATCGGCGACGCAGCTTCATCGGACGATCGCTCCGGGATCGCCGGCCTCGACCGCAAGCCGATAACGCTGTGCGGCAACGACCGCGCCATAGCGTGCGTTGAGCTCACGGGTGAGCGCCGCGAGTTCCTCGGTTTGCGCCTGCAGCAGTGCGGTGATGTCATCCAGGCCTTCGGCGTAACGGCCCTCGGTAAGCTCCAGCGCGGCCTCCGCCTCCGCGATCCCGGCCCGGGCCTGCTCCCAGGCGAAGACTTCGGCTTCCCAGTCCGCGAACGCGGTCCGCGCCTCCGTGCGGGCCTCCATACGCAGCGAATGGAGTTCGGCGCGCGTTTCGGCCTGGCTCGCGCGGGCCTCGTCGACGGCGCCCGCCTGGCTGAATCCGGCAAACGGGGTCCATTGCAGCGTGACCGCCGCAAGCCAGCCGGACTCGGTGAAACCGAGCGGGCGATCGGCGTCGACGTGCTGGTAGCGGAGCAACAGATTGATGTCCGGCACGTAGGCCGCACCGGCCCGCCGGACGCCGTGCCGCTCCGCTTCCAGTGCCTCCTGCAGCGCGCGAATGTCCCGGCGCTCGTCGAGGGTCGCGATCTCGCGAGGCATGTCGGCTTCCGGCCGCGAAGGGATGGGTATCGGATCGGTGAGCGCGAGATCCCGCTGGTCGTCGAGCGCGAGGACCTGCCGGAGCAGCGCGTGCGCGCTGACCACCTGACCCTCGGCGGCCGCCACCCGAGCCTCCATCTCCCGGACCCGGGTCCGGGCACGAAGCACGTCCACTGGTGCCACGAGGCCCTCGTCAAAGGCTCCCTGGGCCTGTCGCAGTGCGCGTTCGGCGGTGGCCCGCCCGCGGCGCTCGGCTTCGACCCGGCGCTCCGCGGTCCCAGCCGCGAAATAGGCCTCGACGACAGCCAGCGCGACCTCGTCGAAGGCGCGGTCCAGCCCCAGCCGCGCGGCTTCCACCTGACGGTCCGCCTGACGACGGGCCTCCCAGGCACCCAGGTTGAACAGCGGTTGAACGAGTTGCACGCCGGCGATATTGCCCTCGACCGGCCCGAGATCCCGGCGGGTTGGCGTGGGTGGCAGGCCAGGTTCAAGAAACGGGACTTCTTCCAGCAGCGAAGTGTCCCAGCGCAGCCGAGTGGCATCGACGCTGATGGTGGGAGCCAGGCCCTGCAGGGTCTGGCGTTTCACGGCCTCGGCCCGAGCCGTGCGCGCCCTTTCAATGAGCAGCGACGGGTTCTCGGCCCGGGCACGCTGCAGCGCTTCGTCAAGCGAGAGGGGACGCGCGGACGCGAAATCCGCCGCTGCCGGGTGCAGAGGCAGCGGCAGGGCCAGCACGGTCCACACGATCGCCTGCTTCCAGCAACGGTTCGTTCTCATGGAGAACCTCGACCGGTCTGATGGGCCCAAAGCCAGATCGACCTGCCTGGCCGCACTACCTGCCCAACAGGATAACATCGGGCAACCGGTCCGCATGTTTCTGCGGGCTCCGAATTCAACCAATGATCGCGGGCACCCCGATTCGGGTTTGTGCCCGGCAAAATCGGGAACCGGGGAAAGAAGATGCCCTACGAACGCAATGCCGATCTGCCCGATCCGGTCCGGGAAGCCCTGCCGGAGGGCGCCCAGACGATGTACCGGAAGGCCTTCAACAATGCCTGGGACCAGTACGCGGATCCCGAGGCCCGTCAGGGGGATGCGTCCCGGGAAGAGACCGCGCACCGCGTGGCCTGGTCGGCGGTCAAGGAATCCTACGAGAAGCGAGGGGAAGGCTGGGTCAGGAAGGACGAGTCCTGAAGACCCGTCCGGAATTCAAGGCCGCCTCATTCGATCCCGGCCGCGCGCTGCTCCCTGCGGATCCAGGAGATGATGTGCGCCGCATCCTCCCCATCGACGCCGGGTACCGGGGCCATGTCGCCGAATTCCCAGTGGTGCTGGTGCACGCCCAGTGCGATCGCGCGGTAGAAGGCGAGGTCCGAATGGTGCGAGGGCTCGTAGATGCGATGGATCAGCGGCGGGCCCTGGTCGGTGCCAAGGGCATCCGGACCATGACAGGTTGCGCAGTGCCGGCTGAACAGGGCCTGACCTTGCCCGGCATCGGCGCGGAAATTGTCGGCAGGTATACGGAACTCGGTACGGGTCGCGGGTTCCGTCTGTTCCGTCGCGGTCGCTGCGCGTTCTCCCTCTGCGGAGGCCTCCTCCGGCGCCGGCCCGCAACCGGACACCATTGCCAGGACCGACAGGCCGAGGGAGGTTGCCGCAACGGCTCGGCGCAGCCGCCGAGCCGGGTTCGCTGGCGTTGGTTGTTCATTCATAAGCAGGTTCTCATAAAGATGTTGTAAGGGGTTGAAAAAAAATTATCGCTCTTTCATGGATTGCCCATCCCTGTCACCGGGGCGGACCTCGGTCAACCCCGCTGCATCGCCCGGTAAGCCTTCCGGCGCGTGCGGCAGGTACATCGTGAAGGTCGTCAGTCCCTCGGTTGATTGCACGGCGATGCGGCCTCCGTGCGCCTCGACAATGGAGCGGGTGATCGCGAGTCCGAGGCCCGATCCCTCGCCCTGGCCGGAGCGGGATGCATCGACCCGATGGAAGCGCTCGAACAGCAGGGGCAGGCGTTCCTCCGGGATGGCCGGACCGGGATTGCTGACGGCCAGCGTCGCCTCACCGTTTGCGGCGGCCATCCGGATGCCGACGGTTCCCCCGGAACGGGTGTGGCGGATCGCGTTCGAAAGCAGGTTCGACAGGGCCCGACGCAGCATCAGGCGGTCTCCGGGGACGGCGGCCGCACCGGTGACCTGCACCCGAATGCCCTTCTCTTCCGCCAGTGCCTCGTAGAACTCGACCAGCGCCGCCGCTTCGGCCTGCAGTTGCACGGTCTCCTCGGGTCGGGGCAGCAGGCCGTTGTCCGCCTTGGCCAGGAAGAGCATGTCACCGATCATCCGTGCCAGCCGTTCGAACTCCTCGAGATTCGAGTGCAGGGTTTCGCGATACGCGTCGGCGCTGCGGTTCCGTGACAAAGCAACCTGGGTTTCGGTCATCAGGTTGGATACGGGCGTGCGAAGTTCGTGGGCGATGTCGGCGGAGAAGTGACCGAGACGCTGGAAGGAGCTTTCGAGCCGGTCGAGCATGCCGTTGAAGGCCTCCGTGAGTTCGCGCAGCTCGGCAGGGGCATCCCGGGCATCGATGCGTTCGCCGAGACGCTCGGCAGAGAGACGCCGCGCAGTGCGGGTGATCCGCTGCAGCGGGGCCAGGCCCTGGCGGGCTGCCAGCCAGCCCAGCAGCGCGGCAATGGCGGTGGTGACCCCGACTCCGAGCCAGAGATTCAGGCGTACCTGCTCGAGGAAGTGCACGTGGTGGGTGACATCGAGGGCGACCAGCGCTTCGACCGGTTCGGGTCCGGCAAACGGAAACCCGAAGGTCTGCTCGCGGCCGATGAAGTGGCGATCGTCGCGCTTCCAGCCCTGCTCGGCCGGCAATGGCGCGGAGCCGGTCAGATGGGCAGTCTCGAAGGCGTCTAGGCGCGCACCGAAGATCGCCACGCCCTCCGCGTCGCGCAGCAGCACCGCGACGTGATCCTGCCCGGCCAGCGCATCGTGCAGGCGCCGGGACAGGGTGTCCAGTTCGGCCGGGCCCGGCGTGCGCTCGATCAGGTGGCCGATCACCGCCATCTTCGCGGAGAGGTCGTGGGCATCGATCTCGTCGAAGTGCAGGTCCACCGCCCGCTCCATCAACAGACCAAGCCCGAGCAGCAGCACGACCGCGACCAGCGCGAACAGCAGTGCCAGGCGAGCGGTCAGAGACAGGCTCCGGCGGCCGGTCCCGCGCCCTCTGCGCTTTTCGGCACGGCTGTCGTTCACCCTGTCTCCGGGACTTCGAGCACGTAGCCCATTCCCCGAACGGTCCGGATCAGCCGGGGTTCGAAGGGTTCGTCGACCTTTGCGCGGAGCCGCCGCACCGCCACCTCGATCACATTGGTGTCACTGTCGAAGTTCATGTCCCAGACCTGGGAGGCGATCATCGAGCGCGGCAGGACCTCGCCCTGACGGCGCACCAGCAGTTCCAGCAGCGCGAACTCCTTGGCGGTGAGCTCGATGCGGATTCCGGCGCGCCGCACCCGCCGGCGCAGCAGGTCGACCTCGAGATCGCCCGCGGTCAGGATCTCCGCCTCCTTGCTGCGCCCGCGCCGCAGCAGAATCCGCACGCGGGCAAGGAGCTCGGCAAAGGCGAAGGGCTTCACGAGATAGTCGTCCGCGCCCAGTTCCAGTCCCCTTACGCGGTCCTCGACCTGATCCCGTGCGGTCAGGAAGAGCACCGGCATCTGGCGGCCGGATGCCCGCAACGCCTGCAGGACCGCCCAGCCATCCATGCGCGGCAGCATCACGTCCAGTACCAGCAGGTCGTAATCCGATATGGTCGCGAGGTGGAGGCCGTCCAGCCCATCGCGCGCAAGATCGACCACGAAGCCGGCCTCACTCAGGCCCTGGCGGAGGTATGCGCCGGTCTTGGGTTCGTCCTCGACGATCAGAATCTTCATCTGGCTGGCAGGTGACTGATGCCCGATGGCTCCACGACGTGTTCAGTACATTCTGCCACCAGTTCCGGGGGTGAGTCGCAAGATGACAAAACCGTAATCGGCCGGTCAGGTTCCCGTCCGGTTCGGTTGTGCATCATGTCGTCGCTCGCCCCGTACCGGCATCGCAGCATTCCGGGCGATTGCTCGGCGAGGTCCCCCTGTAAAAAACACCGGAGATACTGACGATGACGCTCCCATACCGGATGCGCCCGTTGCCGGACAGCCCGCGAGAGGCTGATGCCTGCACGGGTGCAACCGTGGGACACGGGCCTGTGCCGATCCCCGCAGGAATCGTTACGGATACAGACCCGAGATGAACAGGAGCACTGCACAGATGCGACGACTTGTGATTCCGATGCTGCTGCTTGCCACGGGGGCCGCCCCGGGGCTCGCGACGGGTAGCCAGCCTCACGACGCCGACGCGGAGGTTTCCGCTCCCAGGGTGCAAACCCTGCCCGCCCCGTTGATCCCGGAGGCGGCGATGGCGGAGGAGGACTGGCGCACCGCCAATGAAACGGTGGGCGCGTTCACCCGCGGCCACATCGATATCCTTCGCTGGGAGGCGGAGAACCCGCCGCCGTCGCTGGCGGAGCCACTGCCCGAAGGTGAGCCGCTTGCGATGTCGGCAGCGGTCCATGTCGCGCTCGGTAACCGCCCGGACCTGTTCGCCAAGGATGACATGAATCCGCTGACGCGGGCCCGGGCCGACATCGCGGCAATTGCCTTCGCCCGCGACGTGCAACGGACCTGGATCCAGGCCGTGGCGGCCGCGCAGGGTCTGCGCCGAACCGTGGAGGCCTTCGAGGCGACGGAGATTGCCGCAGAACTCGCGGCCCGCATGACCCGGGTGGGGAACTGGGGACAGGATCGTCTGCTGCGTGAGCAGCTCGGCCTTTCCGACGCCGGAATCCAGCTGGCCCAGGCCCGGCAGCAGGCGATGAGTGCCCGCGAGGCGCTGGCCCGCAAGCTGGGGCTCTGGGGCGACGGGCTGGATTTCGCGCTGCCCGACGAGCTCCCGCCGTTGCCCGCGCAGCCGTTGAGCGGCGAAGGCCTGGAAGCCCGGGCCCTGCGTGCACACCCAGGACTGCGGCTGGCGGCGATCGAGGCGGAGCGGTCGCAGCGCGCTGTCGGTTCCCGCAGCGTTTCAATGTGGAACGAAGCCGCGGAAGATGCGCTTTCACGCGCGTTCGCGACCGGAAACGAAAACGGGGATCCGTTGGCCAACCCGATCACTGGAGCGCCGGTACTCGAGAGCCGGCGGCTGCCCCGCGGGCACGATGCGGAAAAGGCCGCGAGCACCGCGGCAGAGGCTGCGGCGCTCGCAGTGACCATCCGTTCGCAGGTTCGCGAGGCCTACCACCAGTACCAGGTCGCGTACGACGTTGCGCGCCGCGCCGAAGAGAACCGGCGGCTTGGCGAGGACATCCAGGAAGAGACCCTGCTGCGTTACAACGGCATGCTCGACAGCACCTGGGATCTGCTCGCGAGTGCCCGCGATCGCGTGGAACGCAGCGGTGCCGCGGTCCAGGCGCTGGGAGACTTCTGGCTGGCACATGCCAACCTGCAGGCCGTGCTGGCAGGCGCCGACTACGCCGGGCCGGACGCGGGCAGCATCCGCGCCGCGGGCAGAGCCAACGCAGGAGGACACTGAAACCATGAACCGACGTGAATTCATCAGCGGGGCGGCGCTGGGCGCGGTGGCAGCCGCGAGTGTGAGCAAGGTGGCGCTCGCGGCCCTGCCGGAACCCGAGATCCGCACCTCCGCGGAGACCGCACCGCCGCGCTCGCCGGAAAAGGGTCAGCCCTACAACCCGGTGGTCACCCTCAATGGCTGGACAGCGCCCTGGCGCATGAACAACGGTGTAAAGGAATTTCACCTGGTCGCGGAACCGGTGGAACGCGAGATCGCGCCCGGGATGATGGCCCGACTCTGGGGCTACAACGGGCAGAGCCCGGGTCCGACCATCGAAGTGGTGGAAGGAGACCGCGTCCGCCTGTTCGTGACCAACCGGCTTCCCGAGCCCACGACGATCCATTGGCACGGCCAGCGCCTGCCAAATGGGATGGACGGGGTGGCCGGTGTGAACCAGAAAGCGATTCCGGTCGGGAAGACCTTCGTCTACGAGTTCGTCGCAAGGCGTCCGGGCACCTTCATGTACCACCCGCACGCCGACGAGATGGTGCAGATGGCGATGGGCATGATGGGTTTCTGGGTCACCCATCCCCGTCAGAAGCACGACTGGATCGAGGACGTGGACCGCGACTTCTGCTTCCTGCTGAACGCCTACGACATCGATCCCGGCAGCGTGGTCCCCCGGGTCAACGAGATGCTGGATTTCAACCTGTGGAACTTCAACAGCCGGGCCTTCCCGGGCATCGACTCGATGAACGTGCGACTTGGCGATCGTGTCCGGATCCGGATTGGCAACCTGACCATGACCAACCACCCGATCCACCTGCACGGGCACGAATTCGAGGTGACCGGAACCGACGGCGGACCGACGCCGCCGGGTTCACGCTGGCCCGAGGTCACCTCGGACATCGCGGTCGGGCAGATGCGCCAGCTCGAGTTCGTTGCCGATTCCGAGGGTGACTGGGCCTTTCACTGTCACAAAAGCCACCATGCGATGAACCCGATGGGCCACGATGTGCCGACGATGATCGGGGTCGATCACCGCGGTCTGGTCGGGCGGATACAACGGCTGGTGCCGGACTACATGGTGATGGGCGAACGCGGCATGAACGACATGAAGGACATGCCGATGATGCTGCCTGAAGAGACGCTGGCGATGATGGCCGGACACGGACCCCACGGCCCGATCGGCATGGGCGGCATGTTCACGCTGCTCAAGGTCCGGGCTGAACAGCGGCCGGGTGATTATTCCGACCCGGGCTGGTACGAGCAGCCCCCCGGCACCCAGGCCTATGAATGGACGGGTGAACTCCCCGAGCCGCAGCGCTTTGCGTCGGAGCGTCTGAACCCGGGCGAGGTGCCCGACCTTCACCGGACCGCTCTGGAAATGCAGGTGCGCAAGCCCACCGGCCGGGGACACAACCACTGACCGGTGTGCCGGGCGGTCGGTACCGTGCTCGTTTGGCCCGCAAGACGGCGGTGTCCGGATTTTCAACAGATGGAGGAAATGCAGAAATGACCAATCTACCGAAATGGATCCTGCTGGCGCTGCTGGCCGGCACCGCAAGCAGTCTGGCCTTCGCTCAGGGCACGCATGACCACGGTCACGGCGGCCATGATCAAGCCCACGATCGGGGCCATGACCAAGGGCATGACCACGGTCATGCGCACGGCCCAGCAGCCGGGGGCCAGTTGCCGCCGGTCGAGGCCGAGGTGCGCCGGGTGAATACCCGTGCGAACACGCTTTCCGCCCGCCACGGCGACATTCCGAACCTCGACATGCCGCCGATGACGATGACCTTCCAGGTGGAGGACCCCGCGATGCTGGAGGGGCTGAACAGCGGCGACAATGTCCTCATTACCGTTGACCGGATCGACGGCGCTTATACGGTGATGTCGATCGAGCCGGCACCGTAATTCAAGCCGTTCCCGTCTTGCGTTCCGGGCCAGCGTGGACCGTGATGATGGTCAGCTCAGGGTGCGTGCGGCGATCTGCACCGGGTCCCACACGGGGGAGAACGGGGGCGCATAGGAGAGATCCAGGTAGGTGACCTGCTCGGCCGTCATCCCGGCGGTGATCGCCGCGGCGATGGTGTCGATGCGCTTCGCGGCGCCGGCCCGCCCGACGATCTGCCCTCCCAGAAGGCGCCCGGTGTCGTCCTCCACAACCAGCTTGACCTTGATCTTGCCGGCGCCCGGGAAGTAGTGGGAACGGGTCATGGCCTCGATGGCCTTCGCGCGCGAGGCGATGCCCATGTCCCTGGACTCCTTCTCCGACAGACCGGTGCGGGCGATCTCCAGATCCTGGAAACGGGTGATCGCGGTGCCCAATACCCCGGGGAATTGCATGGTGCCGCCGCTCAGATTGATGCCTGCAACCAGGCCGTGCTTGTTCGCAACGGTGCCCAATGCAATGAACACGGGCTCCTCCTTCACGATGTGAAAGGACTCCGCGCAGTCCCCGGCCGCCCACACGTGCGGTACGGCGGTCTGCATCCGGCTGTCCACCCGAATCGCATTCGCGGCTCCCAGCCCTATACCGGCCGCTTCGGCGAGTTCGGAGCGGGGCCGGATGCCAATGCCGAGGATGACCAGGTCCGCATCGATACGGCGCTGGTCGGTGACGACCTGCCGCACACGGCCCTCGGACCCGGTCTCGATGCCCTTCAGGGCCTCCCCGAGCAAGACCTCGACGCCCGCCTCGCGCATCGTCTCGGTGATGGACTCGGTCATGTCGGAGTCCATGGTGCTCATCACCTGGGGCGCCATGTCGATGAGCGTGACTTCGAGATTGCGATCCAGCAGCGCCTCGGCCATCTCGATGCCGATATAGCCGCCTCCGACGATCACGGCCCGGCGGGGGGTGTTTCGCTCCATGTCCTCGAAGACGTCGATGCCGCTCTGCAGGGTGGACAGGCTGAAGACGCCCGGGGCGTCCACGCCGGGGAGGTCGGGGACGATCGGTGCCGCGCCCGTAGCGATCAGCAGCTCGTCCCAGCTTTCCTCGAACTCGCGCTCCGAGTCCAGATCACGGACCCGGACGCGCTGCCCGGTGGTGTCGATCTCCACGACCTCGTGGCGCGTGCGGACGTCGATTTGCTGCTTGTCCCGGAAGACCTGTGGCGCGCGGGCCACGAGCTTTTCCGCGGACTCGATCTGGCCGGCAATGTAGTAGGGCATCCCGCAGGCGGCGTAGGAAGTGTGTCGTCCGCGTTCGAAGACCACGATCTCGCGGTCCGGATGTTCCCGGCGCACCTTGGACGCGGCGCTCATGCCCGCGGCGTCGCCGCCGATCACGACGAGTTTGCGATCCTTCATGGTGTCCTCCTGATCCCTCGGGTTGGTTTTTGCCCAGGCATCGGGTGGCGGTCGCCGCGGTGCGGCGGAGGACTGGGAACGCCATGGGCCGTGCCCGGAACGGCCATGAGTGGAACATTTTCCGGTAGACTCGGCAACAGAGGGTGGTCTGTATGGAGGGCCCCCCGCGAACCCCCGTCCACACTGCCTTCCTGCCCGCATGGACCGACTGACGATCACCCGACCCGACGACTGGCACCTTCACCTGCGCGATGGCGATGTGCTGGAGACGGTGCTGCCGGACAGCGCGCGGCGTTTTGCGCGCGCCATCGTGATGCCGAATCTGAAGCCACCGGTTGTGACCACCGCGGAGGCACTGGCCTACCGGGAGCGCATTCTCGCGGCGCTGCCCACGGGCGTCGCGTTCGAGCCGCTGATGACGCTGTACCTGACCGAGGCCACGGCACCCGGAGAGATCGTCCGGGCTCGCGAAAGCGGGCTGGTGCACGCGGTGAAGTATTACCCGGCCGGTGCCACGACCAACGCGGCCAGCGGGGTCGCGGATCCGCGGCGCTGCTATGCGGTGTTCGAGGAGATGCAGCGGCAGGCGATGCCCCTGCTCGTGCATGGCGAGTCGATCGATCCGGCGGTGGACGTGTTCGACCGGGAGGCCGTGTTCATCGAGAACACGCTGGAACCGCTGGTCCGCGACTTCCCGGAGTTGCGGGTCGTCCTCGAACACATCACCACGCAGGCGGCCGTCGATTTCGTCTCGGAGGCGTCACCGAATGTCGCGGCGACGATCACCGTGCATCACCTGCTGATGAACCGGAATGCAATGTTCCAGGGCGGTCTGCGTCCGCATCACTACTGCCTGCCGGTGCTGAAACGCGAGGGTCACCGCCAGGCCCTGGTCGCCGCCGCGACCGGCGGCAACCCGAAGTTCTTCCTCGGAACCGACAGTGCGCCGCATCCCCGGGATACAAAGGAGTCGGCCTGCGGCTGCGCCGGCGTGTACACCGCCCACGCGGCCATCGAGCTGTATGCGGAGGTCTTCGAGGCGGCCGGGGCGCTCGACAGGCTGGAGGCCTTCGCGAGCTTCCACGGCCCGGATTTCTATCGCCTGCCGCGCAATCGTGACCGCCTGGTGCTGGAGAAGGCCGACTGGACCGTGCCGGACGAGGTCCGGTTCGGATACCTCCCGGGCGTCCCCCTGCGCGCCGGGGAGGTAATCCGATGGCGCCTGGCCTGACGCGGCCGAGGCTGGCGCTCGTCGGTTAGCGTCAGCCGCGCGCTTCGGGCGTCTCGAAGATGGCGTAATGGAAGACCGTCTTCGCGCCGGCGTCTTCCTCGCGCTTGCCCACGCGTGAGGGGAGGGCATGGCCCTCGATCTGCTGCCTGAAGTCCTCGCCGGTGCGGATCACCAGCATCGCGCGCTCGATCTCGGGGATCGGGGTGTTGGAGATCAGCACCATCCCGTGTTCCGTGACCGGCCGCTCCGACGCGATCACCTTCAGGGGCTCACCATCCCCGTCGAGGTCCGAGAGCAGGCCGGGATAGCGGTTGAGCTTCATTCCGCGCTTGTCGATCACGATCCCTTCCGGCGCACCGGCGAGCGCGTCCTCGATCGCCTGCATTTGCTCCTCGCTGAGGAGCTCGTTGATGTTTCCTTTCCAGGGCATGTGTGCGGTCCCCTTGATTCGCATGGCCATGGGTCGCTCCAGCACTCGGGCGTGCGACCGTTCTCTGCCGTTGCCAATCGCCCTCCGGTTGGCACAAAGCGCCTGCGCGCCTAGAGGCCCGGCAACGGCTATTGTAGACCGACGCGCGATGGTCCGGGTGCGGGGGAATGCGGCGGTCATGGCGAGCCCATACAATAGGGGATCGGTCGTAACCACGGACATTGCCCATGACCCGCATCACAGTGATTGGCTCCGGCTTCGGTGCCCTGACCGCCATTCGCAAGCTGCGCGCCGCCGACCGGGAGCTCGTGATCGACGTGATCGCTCCCCGGCCCGAGCTGGTGTATTACCCGAGTACCATCTGGATTCCCACGGGCCTGCGCGAACCGGAAGACGTCGTCGTGAACCTGGAGGGCTTCTTCGGGCGCATGGACGTGAACTACCACCAGGCATCGGCCACCGGCCTGAAGGACGGCGGGCGGACGGTGCTGACGGACGCGGGCGAGGTCACCAACGACGGCCTGATCATCGCGTCCGGGGGACGCTTCATCAAGAAGCTGCCGGGGATCGAGCACGCGATCACGCCCTGCGAGGGCGTCGAGGCAGCGGTCAAAATCCGCGACCGGGTCGCAGAGATGCAAGGGGGCACCATCGCTTTCGGCTTCGCGGGTAACCCGAAGGAGCCGGCGGCGATGCGTGGCGGGCCCGTGTTCGAGTTCATGTTCGGAATCGAACAGCACCTGCGCAGCCGCGGGGACCGCGACCGCTTCAAGCTGATCTTCTTCACGCCCGCGCCGAAGCCGGGCAATCGCCTGGGGCCCAAGGCGGTCGACGGACTGCTGCGCGAGATGAAGCGGCGCGACATCGAGACCCATCTGGGGCACAAGCTGAAGGGGTTCGAGGCCGACAAGATAACGACCGAGGGCGGCGAGTTCGGGGTAGACCTGATCGTGTTCATGCCCGGCATGACCGGCAACGCGTGGTTCGACAACACCGACCTGCCCCGTTCGGACGGGGGCCTGCTGAAGGCCAACGCCCAGTGTCAGGTGGAGGGCCAGGACAAGGTGTACGTGGCGGGCGATTCGGGCAGTTTTCCCGGTCCGGACTGGCTGCCGAAGCAGGCCCACATGGCCGACCTTCAGGCCGAGGCGGCGGTGAAAAATCTGCTCGGGGAATTTCGCGGCGAAACCCCCGGCGCCACCTTCAAGCCCGAGCTGATCTGCATCGTGGATACGAAGACCAGCGGGATACTCGTCAAGCGCACGGAGAAGAACAACGTGATGCTGCCGTCGACGCCAGTGTTCCACTGGGCCAAGCGGGCCTTCGAGTGGTGGTATCTGAGGCCGTACCGCTGATCCGCGACACGCCGTATCCGCTGTATGTGCCGGGAGCGCGACTGCGAATCGGGCGTCCCTGCGGACATTCCGGGAGAACTCGATGACTGCTGACAGCATGGAGAGGCCCTTCCGGCCCGCGTGGTGGCTGCCGGGAGGGCATCTGCAGACGATCGTGCCCAGCGTCTGTCGCCTGCGCCGGGCACCCATGTTGCGCCGCCAGCCGATGACCCTCCCGGACGGCGATTTCCTGATGCTGGATTGGGCCCCGGATCCTGGCGGACCCATCGTCATGCTTCTGCACGGGCTGGGCGGGGGCAGCCGCTCCGCCTACGCGCGCGTGCTGATGCGCGCCCTGCACGCGCGGGGCTTCTGGGCCTGCACCATGCACTTTCGGGGCGCGACCGGCGAGCCGAACCGCAAGCTGCGCAGCTACCACATGGGTGAGGGCGAGGATCCGGCCTTCGTGCTGTCCGAGTTGCGGCGCCGCTACAGCCGACGCAAGCTGGCGGCGGTTGGCCTGTCGCTGGGCGGCAGCGCACTGTTGCACAGCCTCGCGGCGAGCGGCGAGGATGCCCCCGTCGACTGTGCAGTCGCGGTCTCGGTCCCGTTCCGGCTGCACCAGGCCGAGAAGCGGCTGAACCGCGGCGTATCGCGGGTCTACCAGCGTCACATCCTGCGCCAGTTGCGGCGGAGGTGGCAGGAGAAGTGCCGGGTCCTTGCGCGACCGGACCTCGCGGAGCGTCTGCAGGAACTCCGCAGCTTCCGCGACTTCGATGCGCGCATCACCGCGCCCGTTCATGGCTATGCGGATGTAGATGACTACTATGACCGTGCGAGCAGCGCGCAGGTATTGCGGGACGTCCGGGTGCCAACATTGCTGATCCATGCCCGGAACGACCCGTTCATGGTTCCGGAAAGTGTGCCGGGCCCTGATGAACTTTCCCCCTGCGTGACGCTGGAGGTGCATCGCAGCGGCGGCCATGTGGGTTTTCTCGAAAGTTCGGGGCGCAGCTATCTGGAGCGGCGCATCCCGGGTTACCTGCTCGAACAACTGAGGAAACGCTGATTTCTCGGCGTTTCCCTAATTGGCATGGCTCCGGGTCAACCCGAAGGATGACAAGTCCAGCCACGGATACACACGGATCAACACGGATAGGGCTTCATTCAGAAAAGAGCCGTGTTCATCCGTGTCCATCCGTGGCTATATGTTCACGTTAAAAGAAGAGACCCGCGACGCCCGGCCCCGGAGGTATGAATGTTCTGGAAGATCCTTACTCTGGCCGTGCTCATCGGGTTTGCCTGGTGGCGCCTGCGTCAGTGGCTGCGCGAGCGGCGCCTGCGCGCGGCGGGGGAACCGGTGCCCGAGCCGCGTCGGGTACGGCCGATCAGTATTCTCGCGGGTGCGATGCTGCTGGGCTACGGAGGTTACCTGGTCTGGGTGGTGATCGCGCAGGCGATCGGCACGTTCGGCGAGTGAGTGTGGGTCGGTCCGGTTGAACGAAGCGCTGGCCCGTGGGTCGCAGAGGCAAAGGGAACGGGAGAACGTGATGACGCGCCTGTCGAAGACCGCCGTCTGGTGTGCCGTGCTGCTGGTGTCATTCGCCTCGTCGCACGCCGGTTCGCGCGAGCCCGTGGTGCCGGTGGAAGAGATGCTCCCGGTGGAACTCGCGACGGTCGGGTTCGAGAGCGTGAGCGGGTCACCCGTAGTGGTCCTGCGCGAGCCGGATTCCGGAGATGTGGTGCTGATCAGCATCGGCTCCAACGAGGCCCTCGCGATCCTGCTGGCTCTGCGCGATGTCCCGACGCCGCGTCCGATGACGCATGACCTGCTGGCCTCGGTGATCCAAAGCCTGGATGCAGAGGTTGAGCGCGTGCTGGTCGACGCCCTCGTCGGCGGCACCTACACCGGCGTGATCGAGCTGGACGTGCCGGGGCGCGACGAGCCTGTACGTGTCGACAGTCGGCCGAGCGACGCACTGGCGCTGGCAGTGCGCACCGGCGCCGCGATCCTGGTGGCACCCGAGGTCCTTGTGGCCACGCGTGGCCTCGAGTTCGAGGGGCTTCCCGAGTCGCAGCAGGTGGTGAGCGCCCTCGGGATCACCGTCGGTGAGGTCTCCCCGGATCTGCGCGAGGCGCTGGGCCTGCCGGACGAACCCGGCCTGGTGGTCAGCCGGGCCGTCGGCGAGGCTGCGGAACTGGGGCTGGAGCCCGGGGCGATGATCCTGGAGGTGAATGGGGTGGTGCCCGGGTCCCCGATGCAGTTCCTGGACCTGGTCCGGGGGACCGAACCCGGTGAGCCTGCGCGCCTGCGGGTCTGGCAGGATGGCGAGACGCGGGAACTGGAGCTGTCCACGGACGTCCCGGAGGGCCCGACGCCGCGCCGAAGTCCCGCTGACGGCGATGGACTGGAGGTCTGAACCCGACGAATGGAGGGTGCCGCCACGGAAGACGTGGAAAGGGCGTGAATTTACGCTCTTTTCCGTGTCTTCGATGGCTGGCCCCATAATCGCCAGGAGGGCGCGGGGTCATGGCAGTGGGGCGGCTACCAGGGGATGGTGCTGCCGTCCACGTCGATGAACCGCCCGTTGTCTTCGGGTGATGCGTTGTCCAGGGTCTTCAGCATCGCGGTCACGGACTCGGTAACGGTGATCTCGGCATGGGGTCCGCCCATGTCGGTCAGGACCCAGCCCGGGTGCAGGATCAGCGTCAGGATTCCCTCACTGTCGAGATCGCGCGCGAGGCTGACGCCGACTGCGTTCAATGCGGCCTTCGACGAACGGTAGATGTAGACTCCGCCGGATCCGTTGTCCCCGATCGAGCCCATCTTCGAGCTCAGCAGTGCAATGCAGGGCTGCCGGGCCATCCGCAGTTGCGGCAGCAGGGCCTCGACGATCTGGCGCGGGGCGATCGTGTTGACCCGGAAGGTCTCCAGCCACGCCTTCTCGTCGGTATCGCCAAGGCGGTCGGGCACCGGTCCGTAGGCCCCGGCATTGCTGATCAGCAGGTCCACCGCGCGATCGCCGATGGTGGCGGCAAGGTTGACGCGGTGCGCCGGGCTGGTCACGTCCAGCGGCAGCACGGTGAGCCGGTCTCCGTGGGCCCGAGCCAGTTCCATCAGTTCCGGGGACCCCTCCGGTTGACGGGCACCGGCGAAGACCCGGTCTCCGCGGGTGACGAGTTGATGCACGAACTCCAGTCCGATTCCCCGGCTGCATCCGGTGATGACCACGGTCTTCATGGCTTCCTCCTCTGGTGTGTGGGTCTTCAGGTCTGCTGATAGCAGAACAGGCGCTGTTGGACCACATCTGCGGTGACCCGAAGGCCGATCCCGTGCACATCGTACAGGCGCAGGGCGTCGAAGACCGCCGGGTCCGCCGCCTCCTCCGCGTCGGGCGAGAGTCTGCGCTCCGGCGGCAGGGCATCCAGCCAGCCGGGCCGCAGCTCGGTCCCCGGTTCCTGCGGAAACAGCGCGACGTAGCCGATCCGCGACTCCACCAGATCCTGGAAGAAGTGCGACCCGAAGGAGAGGTCGGGGATCATGCCGGCGCCCAGTTCCGCCACCTCGACCAGTACCGCGACCCGGTTGATATCCGCGAAACGGACCGGGATCCCCAGCTCCGGACTGCTGGTGCCCCAGCGTCCCGGTCCGATCAGCAGGGTGGGGCAGTCGTCGCGCTCCCGTATCACGCGGTTCAACTGCCCCACGAGACGAGCCACCGCAAAACGCTGGGAGGTGCTCAGGGCGCTGTAGCGCGGTCCGTCGATGTGGATCACCCGATCGATGGGCTGGTCGATGTTGCCGCCCATGAAGCGGCCCTGCGTGGCGAAGAGGAGCCGCTGCGGGCTGACCTTCTCCGGGAGCTCTACGGGCCGTCCCTCACCCAGCGTCTGCATCGGGCGGCACTGGACCAGGTTCACCGACGGCGTACCGTCGTCGTCGAGGTGCAGGGTGAATTCGATATCGACGGGGTAGTCGTAGGCGCGCTCAAGCTCGTCCAGCAGCCGGCGCATCATCGCAANCAGGTGGGTCTCGCGCAGCAGCGGGTTGAAGGTCAGTCGCCAGACGGGTCCGCCGCCAGGCCGCGCGCGCGAACGCCGCGTCGCCTCGCGATCAAGCTCCGCGGTCCAGCGCAGGGGCAAGTCGGGTGCGTCGACGACGAGCTGGCGCAGCGGCATGGACCGCAGCCGATTGTCGAGGATGCCGAGCACATCCACCGTGTGCTGGGAATACCGGTAGGCGTCCCCGGCATCCCGGTAGGGGCGCCGCTGTGGCTGGTCCAGCGCGACCACGCAGGCATGATCGCCCTCGATGCGGTCCACCGCCCGGGTTCCGAGGCCGAGCACGAGACGGAGCATGCCCGCGGCCGGGTCCATGCCCGGATCCCAGGCGAAGACGTTCCGGGAGACGCCCACTCCGGCCGCGTCCGGGAGATAGAACGGACCGTGATAACGCCCGTTCACGCGCTGCAGCAGCAGCGCCATCGGTTCCTCCCGCTGCGCCAGGCCCCGCTGTTGCCGGTAGACCAGCGCGTCCTCGCTCATGCTGGAGGCGAAGACCAGGCGGATCGCGTCCTCCAGCTCTGCCAGGCGTGCCTCCGGCGAGCCCTGGTTCACCCGAAAGGTGCTCTGATACTTGCCGGCGAAGGCGTTGCCGAAGCCATCCTCCAGCAGGCTGCTCGAGCGGACCAGGATCGGGTACTGGCCGAAGTAGTCGAGCATGCGTTCAAGTTCCAGCCTGACCTCCCCGGGGATCTCGCCGCGCAGCATGTCGTGGTGGAGCGAGCGGGCCTCCTCGAAGTAGCCTGCCTCGGTGCGCTGGCGCATGATCCGTGGCCACCAGCCGTTGTGCACGAGGTAGGCGTAATAGACGTCCGATCCGAGGTAGAACGAGTCGTGGGGTTCGAGGTGGCGCGACCAGTGCTCGGCGTCTTCCGTGAGCAGTATCCTGCGTGCGAGAAGCATGCCGACCGCCTTCCCGCCGATGTAGCCGGTTCCGATCATGCGGCTGCGGACGGCCAGCAGGTCCTCCAGCGTCAGGTACCGGCGGG
>SL_3KL_010_SEDDRAFT_10000099_pt1 | contig 54957 bp, 47 predicted proteins | sample SodLakKL_010_SED_2_FD_10381 | JGI IMG/M metagenome (IMG submission 10381)
ATCTCTTCAAGGTTATCAGCAGTCTGTCCGATATTGATTGTCAGTGCAATGACCTCACATTCATACTCCTCCTGAATCCACTTCAGCATCACACTGGTATCGAGGCCACCTGAATAAAGAAGCAGACAGGTACTAAAGCTTCCCTTTTCGGCTTCATGGGAAGCAACTTTTTTATATTCTGTTGATTGATCCATTCTTAATTACTATTTAATAGTTCAGTTTTAAATTCCGTTATACTGGTATAATTCGAGTTCGGTAACGGCCGGTTTGTTGATTAAGCTTGCAAAAACACCTTTTGAGACTACCATCCTGTTTTTCGATTGATTCAGAACGAGTGAATTCGCATGGTCAATGACTTCATCGGTTACCTCAATTCCCCGGTGTGCTGGCAGGCAATGCATAAACCTGGCATTTGTATCAGCCATATTCATCAATTTCCGGTTCACCTGGTAATTTTTAAAATGAGCCAGCTTCTCTTCAAGAATGTCTTCCTCCCCCATCGAGACGAATGCATCTGTGTATATAACCTGACTACCCTTAACCGCTTCAAACGGGTCTTCCGAATGAAAAAATGACCCTCCATATTCGACTTCAAGAAGCTTGAAATATTGAATCTGTTCTTCACTCCAGTAAAAATCCACCGGTGCCGAAAATCGCATATCATGTCCGAATTTCAATCCGATTTCGATAAGTGAGAATGATACGTTATTGGCATCTCCGATGAAAGCAATGGAGACTTTTTCTTCTTTGCCGAACTCCTGTTGAATTGTATATAAATCAGCCAGTGCCTGCATTGGATGATGAAGATTACAGAGGGCATTTATGACCGGAATGTCAGCATTCTCAGCCATTTCCTTAAGGGTTTCATGTTTATAGACTCTCGAAAAGATAGCGTCGCACCACTGGGATATATTTTTAACAGTATCAGTCAGTGATTCCCTGCAGCCAAACGGGTCTTCTTCATATTCAAATACAGTTTTAGGGTCAGCATGCATTACATTACCGCCCAGATGCGTAATTGCAGCTTCAGTGCCAATTTTGGTTCTGAGTGACGGCTTTTCAAAAACAAACAGGATATTTTTTTGAGCCAGTAATAGCTGAGGTGTATTCTGCAGGCTCTCACTGATATTTATGAAGCTCTGCAACTGCTCCGGCTCGTATTCTCCGATTGTCAATAGATCTTTCATGGTTTTTTGGTATAAAGTAATGATTAAAAATTTGTTGGTTCCGGGGTTTGTCGAAAGGAGATACTTACCTGAAAGCAAAAAAAAACCCGCTCAAATTCAGCTTGAGCGGGCGTGTAAGAAGTCCTTTTGAACTACACTATTCTCACGCGCCCACAGGGCGGCGACGGCGGCGTGCATATAGGCTATTTGTATGTGTAGTTTTTAACATAGCTTTAAAGTAAAAATTTTTCACTAAAAGATGCAACTACTTTATTCTCCTAAGATTTAAATTTTAACAAAGATTTTAGATACATTGTCCGAATGACACAGCCATTGCATGTGTTTAAAAGCAATAAATCATCATAAAATTAAATTTACTCAACCATGTTATACCGATTTTTATCAATTTTGCTACTTTCATTTCTAATGATTTCCTGCGCTCAGGAACAAGAATTACCTGAGCCCGGAGACGATATTCCAATACACGACAGAATGGTTGCAGTTATACACCCGACTGATGGTAATGAAGCAACCGGTATTGTTACATTTACCCGTGAAGGAGAGAATGTCAGGGTTATTGCAACAGTCTCCGGGCTTGATCCTGAGAGTTTACATGGTTTTCATGTCCATGAATATGGAGACTGCTCCGATGAATCTGCACTATCAGCCGGAGGGCATTTTAACCCTTATGGTATGCCTCATGGTGGCCCAACGGATACGGATCGCCATGTAGGTGACCTGGGCAACCTGGCTTCTGATGAGAATGGAGTTGCAACCGTTGACTTTGTTGATGAAGTGCTGGAATTGGATGGCATGTTTACAATCCTTGGCCGGGGAGTTGTGGTTCATGCGCAGGAAGATGATCTCGAATCTCAACCTGTCGGAGATGCCGGAGCAAGAATCGGCTGTGGTGTGATCGGTGTTGCCGGGCCGATTGAGTAATCATCAACAACATTTTTATCGGGGGATATGTATTCATATTCCCCGATTTTATAATTAAAATCCTTAGAATGCTTAGGAAAATCCGCACATTCAAAGCGGTGATTTTACCGGAGGTCGTTGCTGATCTGCTGAACAAGTTCAATGGCCCATCCGCATAGATGACCATGAATCTGCGGGATCAGCGCAATCTGCGGGAGATTATTGCGGAATTTTCACAATGAAAGAAAAATATGGATTATATATCAATTTCAAGACCGAAAAGAGCAAAATTTATCCACGAGAAATTATAGACCTCATCCACATCTGCTCCGCCCTCAAGCAGGCGATAACCTGCAAATAAACTCCATTTCTCTGATAACCCGAAGTTAAACATCACTGCTGCATCGGTGGCCCTCCCCTGCGGACCTGCAAGAGTTTCGGCATCCACTATTATCGAATGCAAATTTCCAATATGCCTTTCAACATAAAGGTGTACCAATGGAACAAACCCGACATCTGTATTGGAATCGAATTGATTTGGCTGTACCAGTTCAATTTTAGCATCACGGATCAACCCGGCTACACCAGCACCCAGCACCCAACCGTTTCGATCGTAAAATTGATACCGATAGGTTAGCCTGTATGTATTGAATTTATAAGTTCCATCAACAGGGGTTTCAGCCACGAAATTAGTTTCCTCAAAAAAAACCGGCTCATTAAATATTCCGGTACCGATTTTTGTCAGTGGTGCAATTAGAAATCGAACTGTATGACGATCCGAAAAGGTAAAATTTACCCGGAATCGATAATACGGAGCTACTTCCCTACCAATCAGTTTGATCATATCAAAATCCGTTCCGCCTTCATTGGGTATTCTCACATCGTTCCGGCTAAACCAAAAAAGGCCGGTCTCAGCTTCAACAGATACATCCTGGCTGTTAGCGGGAACCGGGTAAATGAATACCAGACTTAGTGGCAGTATGACTAATATAATACAGAAGGGATATGTATTCTGGCGAATCGTAAGCTTTCGGATTTGAAATTTATGATGAAATTGAAAGAATTTTTAATCCACGTTTGATTCTCAACAACTTGTCAATGATAAATTAAATGATTCATTCAGAGTTTTATTCCATATTACGATGGATTCCAGTTTTTCGTTTCCTTGCGGATGACTTCAGATACATGTTCAACCTGAATTCTTTCCTGTTTCATATCATCGCGGAAACGGATCGTAACGGTATTATCTTCAAGTCCGTCAAAATCGACAGTAATACAAAATGGAGTACCCGCTTCATCGAGACGCCTGTAACGCTTGCCAATAGAACCGGATTCATCATAGAGTACATTGAAATCCTCACGAAGGTCATCTTCTATTTTTCGAGCCAGATTCTGCAGTTCGGGTTTTTTAACAAGCGGGAACACCCCGGCTGTGATCGGTGCCAGTTTCGGATGCATTTTTAATACAGTCCTGACCTCTCCCTCAACTTCTTCTTCCCTGTAGGCATCACATAACACCATCAGAATGGTTCGATCCAGCCCCACAGAGGTTTCTACAACATAAGGAACATAGCGTTCCCGGGTAGACTGGTCAAAGTATTCCATTTTTTTTCCTGAGTACTCCTGGTGCTGGGTCAGGTCAAAATCGGTACGGTTATGAATACCTTCCACTTCCTGCCAGCCAATTGGAAACCGGTACTGGATATCAGCAGCATCCCTTGCATAATGAGCCAGTTTATCTTCCGGATGTGGTGCAACTCTCAAATACTGCTCCCTGATTCCAATACCTCTATGCCACTCCATCCTTTTTGAGAGCCACTCATCATACATCTCTTCATCTGTACCCGGCTGGACAAAATATTGCATCTCCATTTGTTCGAATTCGCGCATACGAAATACAAACTGACGGGCAACAACTTCATTCCGAAATGCTTTGCCGACCTGAGCAATACCAAACGGAATCTGCTGGCGGGAGGTATCCATCACATTTTTGTAATTTACAAAAATACCCTGTGCCGTTTCCGGGCGTAAATAGACTGCATCATCATCTTCACTGGATGATACAGCTCCAAACTGGGTTTTAAACATCAGGTTAAATTGCCTCACTTCTGTCCAGTCAAATGCACCCGAATCCGGAGCTTTAATTTCATAATCCATGATAATTTTGTGCAAATCTTCACAAAGCCCTTCCCGTGTACCTGAGGTGTCGAGCAGTTTTTTTAATTTTTCTGCCTCATCAATGTCACCATCCTTATGCAATTTTTCTATCTGTTGTTCAATCAACATATCGGCCCTGTACCGCTTCTTCGACTGTTTGTCATCGATCATCGGATCATTGAACCCTTCCACATGGCCGCTCGCTTCCCAAACCCTTGGATGCATGAATATCGCTGCATCGATTCCAACGATATTTTCATGCTTTTGGGTCATCTCTTTCCACCAGGCTTCCCTGACATTTCGTTTCAGTTCTGCTCCCAGCGGGCCGTAATCGTACACGGCTCCCAGCCCGCCATATATTTCCGATGACTGAAAAATGAACCCTCTTGCTTTAGAGAGTGATACGATTTTATCAAGTTGCTGAAGGTGATCTATAGACATTCGTTTCCTGGTTAATCAATAATTATTAAAATCAGAACTTTTCTTTACAAGGTAAATCTGCTGGATTTGATAACGTCAAATACCCGGATCAGAACCCGGAATTCCCGCTGGCAGATACTTGCCGGCATTTCACCGAAACCGGCATGGAAGATATAAAAATTTCTTGCTTTAATTAATCACCTAACTCTCCCTATCTTCCATCTTACATTTTTAAGTTTGAAAAATGATCAATAACCATTTAAAAAATAGAATCTACTTCGTATGAAAAGCTTTAATGTCGGCATTCTGGGAGCTACCGGTGCTGTAGGACAGAAATTTATTCGATTACTCGATGGCCACCCCTGGTTTAATATAGGTACCCTTGGAGCATCCGGACGATCGGCCGGCAAGAAATATGGAATTGCCGCCCGCTGGGTGGAATCCATAGCACTCCCTGGTGATATAGCAGAAAAAACAGTCACCTCTTGTACACCTGACAATTTTAAGAATGTTGAATTTGTCTTTTCCGGGCTCGATTCATCTGTTGCAGGTGAAATAGAATCTGATTTTGCAAAAGCAGGTATCCCCGTAATATCCAATGCAAAAAATTTCAGGATGAATGAACATGTACCATTATTGGTACCGGAGGTAAATCCTGATCACACCGAATTAATAAAGCATCAAACATTTCATGAAAAAGGAGATGGCTGGATTGTAACAAATCCAAATTGTGTGGTTGTACCTCTCGTAATGGCTCTAAAACCACTTCACGAGAAGTTTGGTATTCAATCAGTAATTCTTACATCAATGCAGGCGATCTCGGGAGCCGGGTATCCTGGTGTACCAAGTCTTGATATTCTTGGTAATGTAATTCCATTGATCCCGGGTGAGGAATCCAAAATCCATACGGAACCTCTGAAACTGCTCGGCGCACTGGAAGGAGATCATATTACATTTGCTGATTTCCCAATCCAGGCAACAGCCACAAGGGTGCCAGTCCGAAACGGCCATATGCTTTCGGTCAGTGTTTCATTTCATGAGAAACCGAAAAACGAGAATATTGTTATCGATATGTTCAAACAATGGAAAAGCCCTCTGTCGAGCCTCAATTTGCCATCCGCTCCAGAGCATCCACTTTTTGTTTACGATGAAGAACGCTATCCACAACCCCTTCTTCATGCCGATGAAGAAAAAGGAATGCGGACAGCCATAGGCAGGGTACGATCCGGCGGTGTGATGGATATTTCTTTCATTGCGATGGCACATAACACTATACGAGGTGCTGCTGGTGGCGCGATCCTGAATGCAGAGCTGTTAGCTGTGAAGAAGTTTTTATAAGGGTGCAAGGTTCAGGGTGCAGGGTGAGTGGACGGGAATAATGAAAATTGAGTCCTGAGTCCTGAGTCCTGAGTCCTGAGTCCTGAGTCTTGAGTCTTGAGTCTTGAGTCTTGAGTCCTGAGTCCTGCGCCTTGTGCCCTGAACCCTGAACCCTGAACCTTGTCCCCTGTCAATCTTCGAGCTGATTCAGCCTGTACTCTGATATTGCAAGGCGGGTACTGGAGACAAAATCCCTGAGCGCCTTGCGATGTTTTCGTGCAATTTTCATGGTCACCTCCCCTGAGTGCGAATTTGGCAATTCGTCAATCAAACGCATCGATTTGACCGACAAAATCAGCCTCATTGTGATCCACCAGTCTTTGATCTCAATTGAAGTGAGCTCACCAATCCCGATATTAAGTTCTTTCACATCCGATTTAATCGACATGCCCAAAGCATCCTTGATCCTGTATTCGATCACTACTCTGTTTGATTCATATCGAATTAACCCTTCTGCTTCCTGGAAGCCGAGATTGATATCCGTAATTCTGAATGGTACCTGAACTGTTGATTCTACCATACTGAGAATATGCGGTATCAGTTCATGAAACTCAAAAACGGATTTTCAGAACTTTTTTAATTATTTCTGTAAGGATTCCGGTTTTGGTCGATCATACATAAATAGAGAACACAGAGATACATTAAATCGGAAGTACTGAATGAGACAGTACCTCCGATGTCCTTCTTTTATAAGGCCGGGCTTGATCACCCGGCCTTTGTATTTCCAAACTATTTACCTGGAGAGAAAAATTCATGAGATGTTTATCCCTGGACTGTCAGACTCTGTATCTGACTGTCTTATTACTGATCTCAATTAATGATGTTCAATCTCAAAATATCATACTCTATGAGGATTTTGAGTCGGAAAATTTTAATACTCCAAATGTATGGACCGGGGATCTCCATGATTTTATTTTCAGCAGGGAGAATACCCATACACGGCTTCAGCTCTCGAGCGACCCTGCCCCCAGTCGTTCACAACTGCGTACAAAATCTGCGACAGTCTATGGCTCATGGGAATTTTATTTCAGGCAGGAATTTATTTCAAGTAACCTGAACCGTACATTCATTTTTCTGATGGCTGACCGGGAAGATTTAAATTACCTGGATGGAAGCCTTGTTAATGGGTATGCTATTCGTACTGGTGAAAATGGTGACCCAAAACGGATCCGCCTGATCCGGTTTGATAATGGAATCCAGCACGAGATTCTTGCAACTTCATCTGAACTTCAGCCTAATCAGGGTTACCGGGTTAAAGTAACACGAAACCGGAACGGGGAATGGCAGTTATATACGGCTCAGGAACATAATTATCCTCCGGCTCCCGATTCCGAAATCGTAATTGATCATACACATAATGAATCGCAATACTTCGGTTTTCTGTTTCGGTACACATCTGCCAATACAGACGGTTTTTTTATCGATCATATTCAAATTACCGAAAGCCCTGAACCATTTTCGCTGACAAACATTCATGCCCCTGATCCATTTACCCTGCAGATCGATTTAAACCGAAACCCCGATCCGGTATCTCTGCAAAATACAAGATTCACTATCGGAGACCGTATTTCAAATACAGGCCTGGATTTGATTGATGAGTCCCGTTTAAAGGTTCAGTTTTCTGAACCGGTAACGATTGGCCAAACGCATCTCGCTGTTACCGGCCTGACTGACCTGTCAGGGGAACCACTTCAAAATCAAAAAACTGAAGTATTATTAACAATTTCTCCATCGCCCGGCGATCTTGTCATCAACGAAATTATGTACGACCCATTGCCTCCGTCTGAATTTCAAAGTACCGGACAGTCAGAATATATTGAAATATTCAATCGCCGAAACTATGCAGTTTCTGTCAACGGACTCCGGATATCAGATAATCCTGATAATCCCCTGCTTGCAAATACAATCCCGATTATGCAAGAACATCCTGCCTGGGTTTCGCCTGATGGATATCTTTTATTATATCCGGAGAGTAAAGAACAGCATTTTCAACAAAGCAGAATTGGACAATTTTTTGAGATTCCATACCCTGAAGGCTTTCATACAATCCGTCTTCAGCGTTCTACTTTGGGCTTAACTCTCAGTGGGCGCCCGGTTGCATTAACAGATGATGAGGACAATATCATAGACCATGTACACTATCACCCCGGATTGCATAATCCAAACCTGATCGATACCAGGGGAATTTCACTGGAACGGGTAAATCCGGATTTACCATCCGGTAATCCTGACAACTGGAGTTCAAGTACAGCTCAACTGGGAGGAACTCCCGGAAGTAAAAATTCGCTGTTCCAGGCCCCAACAAATCTTCCCCTTGAATCGGGGATTAAACTTGAACCAAATCCTTTCTCTCCCGATGGTAACGACAATAAGAGAAATCTGTTCATCAACTATAAACTGGAGGAGCCCGATTACCTTCTCCGGGTCAGAATTTTTGACAGATACGGCCGGTTAATTCGTAATCTGACTGAATCCCATCCTGCAGGATTTGAAGGTACTTTAACGTGGGACGGAAGATCCAATGATGGTGTTTTCAACAGGATCGGGATTTACATCATTTTTATTGAAGCTTACAACAGTGCTGCTGGCAGAAACCGGACTTTCAGAGAAACGGTTGTATTAGCAAGACAATTTTAACTTCATCATTCAGCCAGCCCGCAGGACAAAAATGTTCTGCCGGCTTATTGGATTAATATTTACTCTTCAAGCCTGTGCAGCAATTCTGGGATGTAATTTTCATGGTCCGGTTTCATCAAAGTACTCCGCAGAATCACCGTTTGTTCACAGTCAATTATGTAATCAGGATTCAGGCTTTTGAATGTATCGGAAGAGACCTTGAATAAACTTAAAAACAGTGGATTTCTATCTCTCTTCATAAGGGTTTGAAAAACCTCCTGTGACAGACGTGAAACTTCACTGGTTGATTTTTTTTCCGATGCCGGGAAAAAACAAACGATGTCGAGATCCGGCTCTCTGTAAAGCCTGAATTTGTCGGATTGATTAAGGCCCTCCGCCAGTTTTATAGCAGCTCTCCGGCATTTGAGTAAAATGGAACCCAGGCCGGTTTGGTGTAACGGAATCAAACGGAGCGTAAACCATAGTGCTGCGGCTGCAGCACCGGCCCTTGAACACTCAACCGTGATTTCCCCAAGGTGCAATTCATCGGATGTAAAGTAGGTGTATGGCGAATCGTGCTGATAAAACCTTCCGATAGCCGGATCATTGAATAGCACACTACCGCAACCATACGGCTGTAATCCATGTTTATGCGGATCGATTACAATGCTGTCAGCCTGTCCGGTCAACTTCCATGGCTCCGGGTCAATACCTTCCAATCCCGCAACCAGCTTAAAAAAACCACCATAAGCTGCATCCACATGTATCCGGATCCCATGTTTATCAGCCCAGGGCTTAATAACGTGCAAAGGCTCCACAATCCCTTCGCCTGTCGTCCCCAGAGTAACCACAACAGTGCCGATCTGACCGGCATGAGCATCAAGAAAATTCATATCCGGCATCCCCTCCGGTGAAACCGGTATCGTCACATGCCTGGTATTAAGGATCCTGCACATTCTCTGGTGTGTATAATGTGCATTTTCTGTGGAAGCAATCCATTTTTCAGGATGCAGTTCACGAGCAATCCAGAGCGCTTCAAGATTGGCGACGGTTCCGCCCGATGTGAGATGCCCGAGATACTCTGATCCGTACCCAGCCATATTTGCAAGATCTTTTATCACTTCCTTCTCCATTTCTGAAGTTGGCGGCCCGCCATCGAGGGCATGATTGTTCGGATTGATAGACATTGAGAGAGAGTAAGCCAGCCAGGCTGCCGGATGAGGCGGTTTGAGCATCTGCCCCGCATATGAGGGATGATGAAACGGGTAATTCTCTTTCAGCCTTCTTGTTAACTCAGGCAGTAGCTTCTCAATATCAGCAATTTCCGGCACTACTCCTGCATCACCGGGTAATTCACCAAATGAGTTGCGCCAATTATCCAGTTCCTCCATTGCATTTTTCAACAACGGAAGATATTTGGAAAAACTATTCATGCATCACCGTTGGTGGAATTAATAGATATCAATGGTAACACCTGCAGAGAGTGCCTGACTGAGCTGCAGCCTATTGGAAAAGTCATCATCATACAGAATATCCAGCCGAAATGTTACATTCACGTAGTCATTCACCCTTCCTGCGAATTCATTTGAAAAATAGATATCCGTTCGGCGAAATGATTTGTGAATATTTGTGAATGTTTCCAGGGTACCTAAATACTTGATATTATCCATTACTTCCAGTTCAAAATTAATTCCTGTCGTAATACCTCCCTCAAGCCGGAAAACTTCTCCTTCATCCAAACCAAACCTTGTGGAAAGAGTAGTATCCTGAACGATAGTTTGCCTCAGTCCCAGTCCCGCTTCTATGGAGAAGTCGGCCTGGGGGAAATATGCCAAACCGGCATTCTGTGTAAAATATGCAGGCGCAAGAAAATCTGAAGTCAGCAGGTCTTCACCCTCCGGGCCTGCTCCATAGTTAAATCCTTCCGAAAATTGAGTTTCAAAATTTACATTACCAAAAAGCCTGAAATCAGAGTCTTCATCCGGGTTGATATCAAACAAAAACCGATTCCTGATCCTGATTAGATCTTCCGTTTTCCGGACACCCTGACCCTGAATTCTCGCTTTTCCAAAGCGCGCGCGGACTCTGAACTCATATTCAAAATTATTTTTTTCATACTTTAGCAGAATCAGCGATGAACTGCTTAAACTCATCGAATTGGTGCCTCCTTTCGACCAGTTGGAATATACTGACTGAGATCCGTTTATACCGGCAACCCAGTTCATCTCCCATGCACTGAGTGTATCAGCCACGGTTGTGTCAGGTTCAGCCTGGAAACCGAATACTGAAGAGTAAAAGCAGAAAATACTGATTAAAAAATACAAGGGTAGCAGGCCCAGGATTTTTAACCCGGGCCGGAGTCTTTCAGGGGTACGCATCTGATTAATTAATAATGATTCACAACGGGGAGAGCTGCCTCCCCAATCTTATTCCACTTTATATGTGATCAAACCGACAGAACTGCAGCAAAACAGCGGTACAATAATTTTTCCGGCGAGAGATCAGCCCCCTTAATTTAATCAATCAAAAAAGAATAATCGAGAGCCCTGCAGATAAAACCTGACTTAATTGGACTTCATCCGAAAAGTCATCGTCATAGATCAGATCGAATTGAAATGTCATATTGAGATAATCGTTAATTCTTCCAACCAATCTGTTTGAAAAGTTGACATCTGTTCTGCGAAGCGACCGGTTGAGATTGGAAAAGGTTTCGACATAGCCGAAATAGGTTACATTTTCCATCAGGGATTGCTCATACATTATTCCAAATGTAAAACCGGCTTCATTGAAAAAATTATCACCCTCATCGAGCCCATATCGGGGTGACAGATCTGTGTCCGAGACAATCGTTTGTTTCAATCCGAGACCTGCCTGAATCGAGAAACTCTCATCAGGTATATAAGCCAAACCGGCATTTTGTGTCAGGTATGCAGGTGCCATAAAATTGGAGATCAGAACATCTTCGCCCTCCGGGCCGGCACCATAATTATAACCTTCAGCAAACTGGGTCTCAAAGTTGATATTTGCAAAAATACTAAAATCGACATGATCTTCACCCAAATCATACAAAAACTGGTTCCGAACTGATATCCGGTCATCTGTTTTTCTGACGCCCTCATCCTGGAATCTTGACTGCCCGAAGTTGGTCCGTATTCTAAGTCCATAAGAAAAAGCATCTTTTCTGTATAAACTTGTAAATTGTGATGATCCGACAACACTTAGACTATTTATTCCACCTTTCGACCAATTTCTGTAAGAGGCCTGAGAACCATTTAAATTGGCAACCCAACCGAGTCTCCATCCATCAAGGGTATCAGCAGGTACAAGATCTTCTGTCTGCCTTGCCTCTGCTGTGTCAATATTGAGAAATCCAAACAGGATGATGATTGCAAGTCCACTCTTAATAAACGTTTTCATAATAGTCCAGATTAGTTAACTCTATTTATTTCTTATATAAGAACACTTCATTTGCTTTACCGCCAAGAAGTGTCATTTCTATGTGCTCTTTTGGCTTTGTTGGAATTTCCAACCCAATAAATTCGGATTTCACCGGCACTGTTAAATGTCCTCTGTCTACCAAAACAGCTGTATAAACAGTAAATTCCGGTTCATCAAAAAGCAATGACAAAGCCTTAAACATGGTACGCCCTGTAAACATGACATCATCTACAAGCAGTACCACAGAGTTTTTGAACTTTAACTTCTTTCTTATCGTTTCAACCTGTTTCTCAGATTGATTCATTTCAAGTTTATTTAATTCCACCTCATTATCGAAAGCCTCCTCAAGAATAGAATAAATTTCACGTGCAATTGCATATCCCCTTTCATTGAGCCCAACAAGATATATTCTATCTTGTTTAGCCTTTTCCGCAACCTGAAAGGATATCCTTTTAATCGTTCTCCTGATTCGTGGGCGGTCCATCAGTATAATTCTATTTGAATGAAAGCTCATTAGTCACCATTTTTCTTCAAATCTATCCATTTTTCATCGATTATGTGAAACGAAATTAATGGAAAAAGGTTTAGTTGTATAGGCAGGATTGTTACAGTTGATATCAATTGAATTTCCCTGAATTAAATTTAAGAGATGTACACAAGCCTGCTTGCAATTATACGAGAAATAGTTGAATCAAATATTCATTAAAAAATAACGATTCTCATGGATAACAACGCTTTAAGAAATATCCTGCTGGTATCCGGTGCTTTTGCGGCCGGAGTGATCACCGGAATGCTATTATCACCACGCAGCGGCGAAGGTAACCGCGACTGGATTAATCAAAATGCAAAAAAAGCTTCAGACTGGGTTGACCGACAGAGTAAAGAAGCTGTCAACCGGGGAGAAAAAGCTCTTCAGCAATATTCTGACCGGCTAAAAAAGGAGTTTAAAGATTCTGTTTCTGAACTTCAGAAAGCATCGGAAAAATTTAAATAGAATAAATGGATGTCCCGCAGTAGGAAGAGCAGATACCAGGAAACTCTGCTTCAGTGGATTTGGGATATGCAACAATTCGAGCACAGGAATCTGAAAACAGTGTGTGGTAAAGCACTTGTCGTTGAAGATCCTGGCTCCCTGAATCCCGGTAAAGGCCCGGATTTTCTTCATGCACGCTTGAAGGCAGGAGAGATGGTATGGCATGGCGATGTTGAAATTCATGATGCAGAACGTGAATGGGTACAACATAATCATCACAGAGATACCCGCTATGATACGGTAGTTCTTCATGTTTTCCTGCGGGGCGGCAATTTTATACCAAGAACATCAGACGGCTTCAAACCTTATCGCCTGAATTTGACGGGGTATATCAGGCAACCTCTCTACCGGATTCTTATTCAAAAGGAAGCTAACGAGGTGCTGCCGTGTTCCGGAAATCTCACATTCATTTCAGAAAAAGCATTTGAGCAACAACTGATCAAAGTACATCACGAGTATTTTGAATACAAAGTTGAATCATTGCTCAGTGATTATCCTTCCGGTAAAAAATTATCCGCCGCATGGAAAGCTGCAGTTATCACCGGTATATATAAAACACTCGGTATTTCGGATAACAGAGACGCGATGGCTCAACTTTCCAGACGCCTGACTGAAGCCGGTTCATATCCGGAAGCATTTGATGAATTTCTTGAATATGTGATCTCATTAGCGGATACAGAAAACAAATCGGTCTGGAAAAGTACCGGTATGCGCCCTTCCGCCAGGCCGTCAAAACGCATCAGGCAGGCGGCTGCTTATCACTATCAGATTCAAAACATGATATTCCGGGAATTTGCTTCAAATGGTGTCAGAACCTGGGATATGATAACCAATCGCATCCAAAAACAGTACCTGCCCGGCAAACAGATGCAAGAGATTCTTAAAATTACTGTTTTTCTTCCAGCGCTATATCTGCTCGGGGATTTGTTATTTTCGGAAAGCCTGAAACACGAATCAAAAACTTTATGGCTGAACTCTAAATTCAGATTACCGAAAAAAATACTAGACCCATTTCAAAAATCAGGTTTTCCCTTGCAAAATAACCAGCAAAACCCAGGGCTTGCACATCAATTAAAGCGATATTGCTGGCAGAGAAACTGTCATCAATGTGAGGTGTTTAAAAAATCAATTCATTCTTGATTGATTTTGTACACATCCCTATCTTTGGGTTCTGTCGAAGAAAACATTTTTTGCCCGGTCGTCTAATGGCAGGACAGCTGGTTTTGGTCCAGTCAGTGGGGGTTCGAATCCTCCCCGGGCAACACATTTAAAAGGATGACTGAACAGCCATCCTTTTTGTTTTATAAATCCTTGATGCCATTTACCTTTGGATACGCCACTTGCATTATTTGCGGGAAGGAGCAACTTAGCACTGTCACGGGCCATAGCTGAAAGTTATGGCACTTCACTGGGTGAAGTGACAATCAGATCGTTTTCCGATGGTGAGTTATACGTGAAGTATGAACAGAGCATCAGGGGAGAAGATGTATTTGTTATTCAGTCGACACCACCGCCTGGTGACAATATCATCGAATTACTTTTATTGCTTGATGCGGCCAAACGGGCATCGGTCAAGCGGGTAACAGCAGTAATTCCCTATTTTGGTTATGCAAGACAGGATCGTAAAGACCGCCCGCGGGTATCCATTGCCTCAAAATTGATGGCTAATATACTCGCAGAAGCCGGTGCTGACAGGATATTAACCATGGATCTTCATGCGGCACAGATTCAGGGATTTTTTGATGTTCCGCTGGACCATCTTTATGCAAGCAGAATTTTTGTTGAACATTTTACTAAACATCCGATTGATAACCTTGTTGTTGTCGCTCCGGACGTAGGCAGTTTAAAAATGGCCCGCTCCTATTCCAAAAGACTGGGTGCCGGCCTCGCTTTTATCGATAAACGAAGACCGAAGCAGAATGTCGCAGAAGTGATGAATATTATCGGTGAAGTGGACAAAAAACATGTACTGATCGTTGACGATCTGATTGATACAGCAGGCACCATTACCAATGCTGCCGTTGCTTTAAAGGATAGGGGTGCTTTGAGCATTACAGCAACCTGTACACATCCAATACTTTCAGGGCCGGCGTATCAGAGAATTGAAGATTCACCAATCGATGAATTATTGGTAACAGATACGGTGCCGTTGAGAAAACCTTCGGCCAAAATTAAAGTTTTAAGTGTCGCTGGTATATTTGCTGAAGCGATTCAGAGAATCCATACAAACGACACGATCAGTGCACTATTTGATGATTAATATTTAATTTTAACAAGTCATGACGAAGCCAGATATAGTTAAACTGGAAGGTGAAAAGAGAGATACCGGAAAAAAGGTTTCCGCGAAACTCCGCGATGAATTGCGTGTTCCTTCTGTATTGTACGGACCTGAAGTAAAAGAAAATATTCACTTTCATATAAGTGAACTGGATCTTGACAAGATCCTGTCAAACCCACAGACAAAACTTCAGGAGTTAACCGTTGATGGGGAAACTTATAATACTCTCTTGAAACGTGTAGAATACGATCCGATCTCGGATCGCCCGATTCATGCTGACTTTTATGTTTTAGCAGAAAATCACAGGGTATCCCTTCGGGTTCCAATTCGTTTAACAGGGATACCGGTAGGTGTCACCGATGGTGGCGGCCGCGTATTCCAGCCATTGCGAATTGTACGTGTAAAAGTTTTACCTGATGTAATTCCGGCTCAGTTTGAAGTGGATATCAGTCATCTTCAAATCGGTGATTCTGTCCACGTATCTGAACTTGACATGGAGGGGATCACCCCGCTTGATGATCCATCAAGAACAATCGTAACGGTTACTCCGCCGAAATCAGAAGCCCTCTTCACGACAACTGCTGTTATCGAAGAAGAAGAACTTGAGGAAGGTGAACTGCCGGAAGGAGAAGAAGCTGAACTTGAAGAAGGTGAAGCACCTGAAGGAGAAGAGGCCGAAGGGTCTGAGGATAAAGAGTAATCCTCAGTTGTTTCAAACACCTTTTTTATCATGCCACTAATTGCAGGTTTGGGGAATCCCGGTAATGAATACACCGGGACCCGTCATAATATAGGGTTTGAACTGATCGATCGCGTTTCGGATGTTCTTTCAATTACTATCGGGCCTGGGAACGGCCCCTTCCTGGTTGGTGAAGGGCAATTTAAAGGGAATCCTGTGCAGCTTGTTAAACCTGTTACTTTTATGAACAGAAGCGGTAAAGCTTTGAAAAAAGCAGTTGACCGTTACAGGGAACCACTTCACCAGTGCCTGATCTGCTACGATGATATAAACCTTGAACCGGGCACCATTCGAATCCGCCCCAAAGGAAGCCATGGCGGACATAACGGGTTAGCCAGTATCATCGATTCTCTCCATTCAAATGAAATACCACGTTTACGGATCGGAATAGGAAATAACTTTGCACGTGGTCAACAATCCAATTATGTTCTTTCACCATTTACAACTGAAGAACGTATCATCATGGATGAAACACTCGATAAAGCAGCTGAAGCTGTACTCGTATTCATCCGGGATGGAGTTGATCAGGCTATGAACAGATTTAACTAATCACGCAAATAAATAATAATCACCATGAGTACAATCTTCTATCTAATTCCTGCGGCCGGATTGTTGGCGCTGCTCTTTACCTATATAAAATCAAGTTGGGTTTCGAAACAGGATGTTGGCGATGAAAATATGGCTCGAATTGCCGGACATATTTCAGAAGGGGCCATGGCTTTCTTGCGGGCTGAATACAAGACACTTTCCATTTTTGTAATCCTGGTTGCCATTCTGCTTTCTTACCAGGGGCATATCACTGAAGGTTCATCCTACATGATCGCTATCTCTTTTATTGTTGGTGCGATATGTTCCGGCCTAGCCGGGTTTATCGGGATGAAAGTGGCAACAAAGGCTAATGTCAGAACCACCAATGCTGCCCGAACAAGTCTCGGCAAAGCTCTTGAAGTTGCATTTTCAGGAGGTTCTGTGATGGGCCTTGCTGTTGTGGGCCTTGGAGTTCTTGGCCTCAGTTTACTGTTCTTATTCTTTGGATGGCAATTTGATCTTCATTCGCAAGCCACTGGTGCCGAAACTCAGACCGTACTATCTCTGGTTATTACAGTTATTACCGGTTTTTCATTTGGAGCATCCTCAATTGCACTTTTTGCTCGTGTTGGAGGTGGTATCTATACAAAAGCAGCGGATGTTGGTGCCGACCTCGTTGGAAAAGTCGAAGCGGGAATTCCGGAAGACCACCCTCTCAACCCGGCTACCATTGCAGACAACGTAGGTGACAACGTCGGTGATGTTGCCGGCATGGGTGCCGACCTTTTTGAATCTTTTGTAGGATCGATTATCGGAGCGATGGTACTTGGGGCTGTATTCTTTACCATCTTTGAAGCAGATACCGGTGCTGCACTCGGTGGTATGAGTGGTGTTTACCTGCCACTCTTACTGGCTGCAACGGGAATTATCACCTCGATCATCGGCACCTTGTTTGTCAGGGTAAAAGAAGAAGGGGGTGATCCGCAGAAAGCACTGAATATCGGTGAGTTTGGATCAGCGATTCTTATGGCAGTAATCTTCTATTTCCTCATCACATGGCTTCTGCCTTCAGCCTGGAGTTACAACGATCCGCTCTATGGACGGGTGTTTGAATATACCTCACTGGGCGTTTACCTGGCTACGATTATCGGGCTTTTTGCGGGTCTTGGAATCGGCCTGATTACCGAATATTATACCGGGTTTGGGAAGAAACCGGTAATCGGAATCGCCGAGCAATCACTGACCGGACACGCTACGAATATCATTTCCGGCCTTGGTGTCGGGATGCTGTCTACCGGAATCCCGATTCTGATCATTGCATTTGCGATTATGGCATCCTTCCAACTTGCAGGGTTGTTTGGAATTGCAATTGCAGCCGTCGGAATGCTTTCAAACACCGGCATTCAGCTTGCTGTTGATGCTTACGGACCGATTTCAGACAATGCAGGCGGTATTGCTGAAATGAGTGAACTCCCCCCGGAAGTACGGGAGCGAACTGACAAACTTGATGCAGTTGGCAATACAACTGCTGCGATCGGAAAAGGTTTTGCCATTGGTTCTGCTGCATTAACCGCCCTTGCACTATTCGGAGCATATATGACATCTGCAGGTATTACATCCATTGATATCTCTGAAGCCAATGTAATGGCCGGTATTTTTGTCGGAGGTATGCTGGCATTTGTTTTTTCTGCTCTTTCCATGAATGCTGTGGGCAGAGCCGCAAAATCGATGATTGAAGAGGTTCGCCGGCAATTTGCCACGATCCCCCCATTGAAGGCTGCACTTGAGGTAATGAGAAAAAATGAAGGTACCCTTCAGAAAGAGTGGTCTGATGAAGATCAAAGTACATTCAATGCAGCACTTGGTACCGCTGAATACAGCAAATGTGTGGAAATTTCAACGAAGTCTGCGCTGCGTGAAATGATAACTCCGGGCCTGCTTGCTGTATTGGTTCCGGTAATTGTAGGCTTTGTTTTTGGCAAAGAAGCACTTGGAGGCTTACTGGCTGGCGTAACTGTAGTCGGAGTTCTGATGGCAATCTTCCAGGCAAATGCAGGCGGAGCCTGGGATAATGCTAAGAAAATGATTGAAGCGGGAATCGTTATCGATGGTAAGACCTACAGTAAAGGGTCTGATGCTCATAAAGCTACTGTAACCGGTGATACTGTCGGTGATCCATTAAAAGATACTTCNGGCCCTTCATTGAATATTCTTCTCAAATTGATTGCAGTGATCGCACTTGTGATTGCAACCGCTTTATAAAACATTCAAAGTTTGATTTTATCAGAACCCCGGTTATTTATGAACCGGGGTTTTTTATATACACGATGTATAGATTCACTCATTTTTCAATCCGTACAGAACGATTTCCGTAAGACTTTCATTAATCCAAAAAAAAAGTTGTTAGACCTTTTTTGCCCTCCGGGCCGTGGTAACATATCACTAATTTTATTGACATGGATATTTTCAAACTGATTTATGATCATGACCTTCGGCTTGACAACCTGAGAGGCAGGCATACTGACAGGACTACCCAGGATCTTACCTTATCAATTGAAGATTTCATGAAACCGGATCCAACCTATTCCAAATTTTATATCACGGGCTCCCGTCCGGATCGCGACCAATTTGGATTAAGTACTCTTGAATATTTCAGTGATATCATTGAAAAGCTACAGAAGGCATTTCTGGGATATCAATACTTTACTGATTCTGGCAGTTATAAAAGGCTTACCGAATCTCTCGACAAAACTGAAATCCTGAATGCAATTGTATTGTCAAAAAACCATCTCCCTGCGGTTGATCTTCAGCAATTGCATATCGACAGTGAAAGTAATGCAGGCCACAGAAAAGAACCTCTGAGGAATGCCCTGCTGGCTGGAGATCTTGTACTTTACAAGGAAAAGGCGCATCACGGATATGACCTGCACCTGTTTTCCAGGGATAATATCTATAAAAGTCTGTTTTTTTCTTTTAAAGATCTGCTTTCAAAAGAATTTCGGTTTTTCAGTATAAATGGAAAAAGAATTCAGTCTGAACGAAAATTCTATTTTGAAACCTGGGCACTCGAAAGGCCGCCGCATGGAGTTGAAGAAGTGTTCTCAAATACTGTGTTATAATTTATTTACTACCATTACCAGACGGGAACAAAGCTCAGGGTTATAGGTCATCCCTTCATAGTTGCCAAACACTTTCTCAATATCAAAACCGAACTCATCAAACGTTTCAATAAACCATTCAAGATCATATAGTTTTACCTGTTCAATGTAGGTTTTCGGTTTTTCCAGGGCTGCACCCTCAAACCGTATCTCTTTATAAATAATATTATTTTTAATATATCTTCGAATCTTGTAATGAATATCTCTGAACTCACCTTCACCTTCAGGTTTATAATTCTTGCGAACCCAGTCGGCATTCATATAATCCAATAAAAAGATTCCATCCTTTCGGGTCATACGACTAACACTCTCAAGAACCCTAATGTTTTCATCATCTTCCTTGAAATAACCGAATGAGGTAAAAAGATTCACGACAGAATCAAATTTACCAGGTAATGGATTCCGCATATCCCTGACAATAAACTTCACATTCTTCAGATTCCTTTGTACTGCTTTTTCTGATGCCACTCTGATCGCTTCCTCAGACAAATCGATACCAGTGACCTTATAACCCCGTTCTGCCAGTGTAAGAGAATGCCTCCCCCGCCCACACCCGAGATCCAGGACGTTCGGATACTCTTTTAAAGGGATGATCTTTTCAATCAATGTTGCCAGTTGTACCGCTTCCTCTTCATTTCGATTTGAGTAAAGAAGATCATAAAGCGGACTATCGAACCATTCTTCAAACCAGTGCATAAAAAAACTCTTATAAAATTAAAGGCTGAATATAAGGATATTGAATGACGTTTCATCAAACCTGTCGCAACAGCATCAGAGTATTATGAATGATTTTCGAAAAGTTCTATAACAAAAATGACTATAAATCTACTATTACAGAATTCTATGATTTCCTTATCTTCAGACCGGATTTGAATGGATTATATTTATGGATTATACAAGCAAACTTTCTAAGTCGGTTAAGCATAGCGAGTCCGTTTTATGTGTGGGATTGGATCCCAACCCGGACCTGTTACCCGAAGAGATCACCAAACGGTATGACGGTATCGAAGATCAGGTAATACATTTCTGTAAAGATGTGATTGATGCCACCCAGGACTATTGTTGTGCATATAAACCAAATCTCGCATTCTTTGAATCAATCGGGGAAAACGGCCTTTCGGTATTTAAAAAGGTACTCGATATGATACCTGATGAAAAAATTGTAATTGCTGATGCCAAACGGGGGGATATCGGATCTACAGCACTTCAGTATAAGCGATCTTTTTTTGATTACTTCGACACGGATGCAATTACACTTAATCCGCTGATGGGATTTGATACATTGGATCCGTTTATTCATGAGCCTTCCAAAGCTATTTATTCACTGGTATTAACTTCTAACCCGGGTGCAAATGACCTGCTTCTTCGTCGGTTTGAAGGCCGGCTCTCATTGGCTGAATACATCGCTGATCAGTTGCGGCGAAAAATGCAGAAAAGCCAGACCCACATTGGAATGGTGGTTGGAGCTACATACCCATCTGAATTAAAACTCGTGCTTAATGCTTATCCCCAGGCTTGTTTGTTAATTCCAGGTGTGGGCTCTCAGGGCGGAAAAACCGATGACTTAATCGATTTTCTCTCTGAACATGAGGGAATACCCGTAATAAGTTCAAGCCGGTCGATCATTTATGCAGGAGGGAACCGGAAAAAATGGAAAGATGATGTTGAAAAAAGTGCAAAAAAATTGAAGCAAGAGCTCAAAAAAATCAGTAAGCAATATGTCTAAACCTGAAGTTATTGTTTATACCGACGGTGCTTGCAGCGGAAATCCCGGTCCTGGTGGCTGGGGAGCTGTGCTGATATGGAATAATAAGCGAAAGGAGTTATCAGGAGGTGCAGCCAATACCACTAATAATCGAATGGAAATGCAGGCCGTTATCGAAGCGCTTAAGGCATTAAAGAAACCATGTACTGTAAAAATTCATAGTGACAGTGCCCTGATCATCAACGCTTTTCGTCAGAACTGGATTAACAACTGGCAAAATAGAGGGTGGCGCAAATCGAATAAGAAGCCGGTTGAGAACCGGGACTTGTGGGAAAAGATGATTAAATCAATGAAACCTCATGATGTCCATTGGGTGAAAGTGAAAGGCCATGCCGGAGTTGAGCTGAATGAACGGGCTGATCAGCTTGCTGTAGAAGCTTCAAAGCAATTCAGTTAAAAAGGTTTGTACTGTTTTCATTCAGTTTAATTTAGCATATGGTTTGAGTCCCATATCATCGAATTCCCCTCTCTGAGCTTTCATATACCCGGTAATTGCAATCATAGCAGCATTATCCGTACAGTATTCCATTTTTGGTATGAATAGTTTGACATTCAATTTGTGAGACAGGTGTTCAGCTTTCTTTCGCAACATTGAATTTGCGGAAACTCCTCCGGCCAGCAGTACCGATTTTACTCCGGTCTTTACTACAGCCCGTTCCAGTTTCACAATTAACACATCAGTAATCGCCTCAGAAACACTGGCACAAATGTCATAAAGATGTTCCTGTACGAACTGTTCCCCTTTTTCTTTCGAATAATAGAGCAGGCTTGTTTTTAATCCTGAAAAGCTGAACTCAAACCCTTTATTCATCATCGACCTTGGAAATTCATAAAATTCAGGGTTACCTTTTTGTGCACATTGATCTATCTCCGGGCCACCCGGGTAAGGAAGGCCGAGAATCTTTCCAATTTTATCAAAAGCTTCTCCGGCAGCATCATCTCTTGTTTTTCCTAAAATGGTATGTTGAAACGGTTCATCCACATAAACCAGCCTGGTATGCCCTCCCGAAACAATGAGGCAAACAAATGGATAATCCGGTTCTTCATCGATAAAATTTGCATACATATGTGCATCCATATGATCAATCCCGATCAGTGGCTTTTTGTTTGCAAGTGACAGGCCTTTGGCAAAACATAATCCAACAAGAAGAGAACCCATCAACCCGGGCCCACTGGTAACTGCAACTGCGTCAATGTCATCAATACATGAACCGGCTTCATTCAATGCCTGTTCCACGGTACCGGTAATCGTTTTGTGGTGAGCACGTGATGCCAGTTCAGGGACAATGCCGCCAAATGTTTTATGAACTGCCTGAGATGCAATAATATTTGAAAGCATTTTTTTACCATCATAAACAGCGGCTGCTGTTTCATCACAAGATGATTCTATACCAAGAATGGTCATTTTCTAATTCTGTTAGCCTGAACATTAAAAAAAGGCCTCCTCTTGTTCAGAGAAGGCCTTTAAACACGTTTCTTCAATTATTGTTAAAGTGTGAGCTATGGCCTACTTTTTTTCATCGTCATCATCGTCAACGACTTCAAAGTCGGCATCAACTGCATCATCGGCCTCAGATTGTTCGCCGGCTTCTGCATCAGCAGCTCCATTACCACCCGTTGCTTCACCCTGCTGTTTTTCCTGTTCTGCAGCCTGGTAAATTTCCTGTGAAGCATTCGCCCATGCCTGATTTACTTCATCGATGATTGTATCAAGTTCCTCAACATTTTCTTCGTTCTTTGCTTTTTCAAGCTTGTCCAGAGCTTCCTGAATTTTGGTTTTATTTCCTTCGGAAATTTTATCACCGTATTCTTCAAGCTGTTTCTTTGTAGAGAAGATCAGGTTATCGGCCTTGTTAAGCTTCTCAACCTGTTCCCGGATCTTTTTGTCCTCTTCGGCATGCTCGTCGGCAGCATCTTTCATTTTGTTGATCTCTTCGTCACTTAATCCTGAAGAAGATTCGATTCGGATACTTTGCTCTTTGCCAGTACCTTTATCCTTGGCACTTACATTCAGAACACCGTTGGCATCGATATCGAAGGTTACTTCAATCTGAGGCACACCACGCGGAGCCGGCGGGATTCCATCAAGGTGAAAACGCCCAAGTGTCCGGTTATCCTGAGCCCGCGCCCGTTCACCTTGCAGAACGTGAATTTCCACACTGCTCTGATTGTCAGCGGCTGTTGAGAATGTTTCCGTTTTGCTTGTCGGTATCGTAGTATTTGATTCGATCAGTTTGGTCATCACACCACCAAGGGTTTCGATACCAAGTGTAAGAGGAGTAACGTCGAGAAGTACGACATCATCTACATCGCCGGAAAGCACTCCTCCCTGAATGGCTGCGCCGACTGCTACCACTTCATCCGGGTTAACGCCTTTGCTTGGTTCTCTTCCAAAAAATTCCTGAACAACTTCCTGAATTTTCGGAATTCGTGTCGATCCTCCAACAAGTATGACCTGATCGATTTCATTCTTGGACAATCCTGCATCCTTCATTGCTTTTTCACATGGCTTGACTGTACGCTGTACAAGATCATCAACCAATTGTTCAAATTTAGAGCGTGTGAGGTCGATATTCAGGTGCTTCGGACCCGAATCGGTAGCAGTGATAAACGGCAGGTTCACATTGGTTTTTTGTGAGCTGGAAAGCTCAATTTTTGCTTTCTCAGCAGCATCCTTCAACCGCTGCATCGCCATGGGGTCCTGACGCAGGTCAACTCCTTCATCTTTTTTGAATTGATCAGCAAGAAAATCGATTACTTTTTTGTCGAAGTCATCACCACCCAGGTGAGTATCACCACTTGTTGATTTCACTTCAAATACACCGTCGCCAAGTTCAAGAATAGAGACATCAAATGTACCTCCACCGAGGTCATAAACTACGATCGTCTGATCATCATCTTTCTTGTCGAGTCCATATGCCAGGGAAGCAGCAGTAGGCTCGTTGATGATTCTCTTTACATCAAGCCCGGCAATTTTTCCCGCTTCCTGAGTTGCTTTTCTCTGTGCATCATTAAAATAAGCCGGTACGGTAATGACAGCCTCAGTTACCTTTTGACCCAGGTACTCTTCGGCAGTCTGCTTCATTTTCTGAAGCACCATCGCTGAAATTTCCTGAGGTGCATACATGCGGTCATCGATCTGAACCCTGGCTGTACCGTCATCCGCTTTCACTACATTATACGAAACCTGGTCGATTTCGCCCTTCACCTCACTGAACTTCCGGCCCATGAAGCGTTTAATTGATGAGATCGTTTTATCCGGATTTGTAATCGCCTGTCGTTTTGCGGGCGCTCCAACCAGTCGTTCGCCATCTTTTGAAAAAGCAACAACTGATGGTGTCGTCCGGCCGCCTTCAGCATTTTGAATTACAACAGGCTCATTTCCTTCCATTACGGATACACAAGAGTTTGTAGTACCCAAGTCAATTCCTATTATCTTACCCATAATTTTGATTCGTTTTTATTGATTTAAAATTTCGTTATTGAATTGGAATCGATTGAGCATCTTCACTATTATCAGATTTCGGCATTTTTACAATTAAAACACCATTCCTGAAAGATGCACTCGTTTCCGTTGTATCGATATATTCTGGTATTGCAAACGACCTTGAAAAAGCACCTGACTTTCTCTCATTCCGTTTCAATTTTTCATTCTCTTCAAGTTTGAAAATTCTCTCACCACTAATCCTTAGTACATGATCTTTAAGGGATATTTGAATATCCTTTTTACTTAATCCGGGCAGGTCCATTAAGATTCTGAATTCCGCATCAGACTCAACAATATCACATGATGGAGAAAAATCGCCTTCAGTATCCTGAACAGGAACAATTCTCTCCACAAATTCCTGAAGATCCCGACCCAGCCGGGAGAGCTGTTTTTCAATATTTACTGTAAAATCATTCATAATTTTCAACTTTGTATAACCTTAACTGCAACGATAGTGCCAACAGATAAATCCTGAGCTGGAATCTGACGTATTGGCATGGAAGAGGCCGATGCAATGAGGGGATGTCAGTCAGGTACTCTCATCCTGTCGTGATGTGAAAGTAGATAGTAGATAGTGGATAGTGGAACATGAGTCTTTCTCGTTTCGCTGTTCTACTGCGAAATGTTCCGCAGTGGTGCTCTGCTCCACGAGAGATAATGAGAAAGGCAGGGGACTGACGTTTAAGGTTAAGGTTTAGATTTGAAAGCAGCATCAATGAGACTAAACCGGCAACAAATTTTTATCTTTCTTTTAACATTAGTGTTTCATGGGCAGGCCGGGGCCTTCCAGGATAAGAAAAACATCGGATTGCTTTCGGAACTTTGTCAGCCGGTTAAAAGTTTTAGGTCATCCCAAAAGTTTGGGTAGGAGATGGCTGTTGCTTCAGCATTGATGATTTCAGATTTTCCCGCACTCATCATTGCCAATACAGCGGCCGACATGGCAATTCTGTGATCGTGTTCACTCTGAAATTCTCCTGCTCCGGGCTGATGGCTGCCGGTACCCTGTATAATTATCCCGTCCGTTTTTTCTTCAAATTTTTCTCCTGCTATTCTCAACACATTCGCCATTGCGGCCAACCTGTCAGTTTCTTTATGCCGTAACTCTTCGGCACCTGATATTTCGGAGCGGCCTTCCGCAAAACACATGGCAACCATCAGTATCGGCAATTCATCTATACAATTGGGAATAAGAGCCGGATCGAGTTTCACTGCCCGGAGCTGTGAACTGCGTACAATAACATCCCCCATTGGTTCCATTGCATTACCTGTTCCGGGTTCAATTTCGATATCCGCTCCCATCTCCTGCAATATTTTCAGAGCTGCTGTCCGGCTTGGATTCAATCCTACATTCTTCATTAGAATTTCAGCATTAGGATGAATAGACCCGGCCGCTATCCAAAATGCAGCTGCAGAGAAATCTCCTGGCACGTTATAGTTCTGAGTCGGTAAATGTTGGCTTCTGTTACTCTTTATAATCACAGAGCTGCCATAATTCTCTACTGGAAGCTGCAACAACCGCTCAGTATGGTCCCGGCTGGGAACCGATTCAATAACTTCCGTATCACCTTCAGCAAAAAGGCCTGCCAGAAGTACCGCTGATTTTAATTGTGCACTCGCTATCGGTAACGGGTAACGTATACCCCTGAGTTTATCCGAATGATCAATTTCAAGTGGTGCATAATCTCCATTTTGCCCTTTTATGGAAGCGCCCATTTGAGTTAGTGGGGTAATAATTCTCTGCATTGTTCTGCTGCTTAAAGACTCATCCCCGATTAATCTCGATTTTATTCCGGCCCCTGCAAGTATCCCCGACAGCAGTCGCATGGTCGTTCCGGAATTGCCACAATCAAGATCATCAGCCGGTACCTGAAGGCCATCGCGGCCAACCCCGGAAATTCGAACGGTCCCATTTTGCTGTTCTACCGGTACCCCAAGCTGTTTCAGACATACCAGTGTGCTTTGAGGATCTGCAGCATCAGAATAATTGTGTATAACACTTTCACCTTCTGCTATTGCGGCAAACATTGCTGCCCTGTGTGAAATGGATTTATCGGGTGGTAAGGTTAGGCTGCCCCTGAGTTGTCTGGTACCGTTTACAATTTGGTTCATTAATTAATTTCTTTCTAATAGTCTGTGGGCTCTTTCGGCAGCTTCTGTACCGGGAAAGTTGTCTCTGATGGAATTGAGAACATTAATTGCTTCGCCCCTGTTACCCTGTGCAATATGAATTTCGGCCGATCGGTATCTTGCGTCTGCAACCCACTCAATATAAGCTTCGAACAATACACTTACCCGTGAATATGCCTGCAGAGCTTCATCAAATCTTCTGTCTTCCTGGAAAGTACGCCCAAGCATATATTGTGCCTCAGCACCTATATCAGTTGTACTACTTTCAGCAATGTCTGTATATAATTCTCTTGCAGCCACATACCGGTCTTGTGCAAACCGGACATTGGCAAGCCCGAGTCTTGCAGCATCATTTTCGGGAGAAGTTTCAAGAATGGCATTATAGTAATTTTCAGCATCGCTGATATTATTCATTGCCAGGCTCGCCTTACCCATCCCAAGGTATGCCTGCTGATGGAATCTTGATCCCATATCTCTTAGTGCTCGATAATGCTGTAATGAAGCATTATACTCACCCCGGTTATATTTGATTTCTCCTAAACGTTCCAGTGCGGCCGGTCTTCGCTCCGAATCCGGAAATTCATCCACAATTGTCTGATAACTTTCCACAGCCTGGTCAAGATTATTCATTCTCACATGGGAATCGCCGAGATTGAAATAAGCATCCGGTAACAAATCCTGCCTGTTGGTTATCCGGATATATTGCCTGAATTCATCAACCGCAGCATTAAAATCTCCTGCCTGATATCTGTTTTGAGCCTGCCGGTACCTGAGCCTGTCAGCCGTTTCTGAAGTAGGATTTCTGGAGAGAAATTCCTCAAGTATATCTGTACTGGAATCCTGACTTCCTCCGGTTAATTGTGCGTACTGAATTCCATCAATTGCTTCCAAAATGTAATTACTGGTCGGGTAGTTTTCCAACACCTCACTGTAAGCATAAATTGCATTATCATAGTCTCCTGCATTGTAATAGGCATCGCCAATATTGTACTGAGAACGGGCAGCCCACTCAGTATTCGGAAATCTTTCAATTACAGTTTGAAACTCATTAATCGCCTGCTCATAATTTCCTGTATTTAAATAAATGTAAGCTACATTATATTGAGCCTGTTCACGCAGTGAACTGAATGGATAGATCCTGAGCACTCTTCTGAATTCCGTTACAGCTTCAAAGTTCCTGTTCATCCGATAATAGCTATTGGCAACCTGGAACATGGCATAATCCCCACCCGGCTCGGCACCAATTGCCATGTTATAATATTCCATAGCCTGCTGATACTCACCAAGGGCAAAATAGGAGTCACCGATCCGAAGCTGAACATCGGTATCATACGGATAGAGTGCAATAGACGGGGGTTCATAATTTTCATAAAAATCTAAAAACGGATCGATTGCCTGCTCAAAGTCACCCATCATAAAATAACTCCAACCCAAACCGTATTTTGCCGCTCCGACCAGTTCATGATCAGGGTACTGGTTAACAAACCGGGCATATTGCTGGGCAGCCGGCCCAAAATTTCTGATTTGATAGTGGCTGTCGGCACTCCAAAACAGGGCTTCCCCTCCAAGTTCCGAGCCTGAGGGAGCACTATTATATACATCTTCAAACTGAGGCTGTGCCTGTTGGTATGCCTGGTTGCTATACTGGACCCATGCCCTTTGAAATCGGGCCTGCCGTTTTACAGCCGGATCGACATCAGTTAGCTCTTCGGCAATTTCAAATGCTTCCAATGCACGTGTATATTCTGCATTTGCATAATAAGCTTCTCCCAGGAACGTGACGATTTTTCCCGGATCATTGAGTTCATCGTAACGCCTTGCAAGAGGAAGTAAAATTTCAATTGCTTCGACATATCTGCCCACTTCAAAAGCAGTATGTGCCCACTCATAATAAGCTTCCTCAACAAAAACTCCTTCTGTGTACTTGCTACCGAACTCCCGGAATGTGTCGAGTGCACTTCGGTAGCGGCTTGCCATTTTTTCATTTGCCCCTTTGTAATAGAGAGCTTTTCTGGCTGTTTCATCATCTCCAATTGCAGCTCTGGCAAACGATTCGGCAGCCCAGTGATACATTCCCTGCTTATGAAAAACCCATCCCAGGCCATAGTGAGCCAATCGGGCCTCATGTTCATCCTCAACCCGGTTCAAAAAGAAACGGTAATGCCTTGATGCCTCTTCAAGATTATTGAGCATGTTATAACTTTCTGCCATCAGATACACTGCCTTTGTTCTGCTTTCACTTGTCAGGTAAGGCAGGGCTTCATCCAGGGCTTCAATCGCGTCTGCATAGCGCCGCTGGAGATAATAGGATTCACCCAGGGCTGTTCCAATTCGGCGGGTCATCGCATCGTCAGGATAACGATCACTGAGAATTTCAAATGCATTAGATGCATTTTCAAATTGCTCCTGTTCAAGATACAGACGGCCGCGTGCATAAAGAGCCCGGGGTGCCCAGCGGGAATTAGGATGGTCATCTGCAATTCTCAAAAAATACCTGCGTGATTCATCATACGATTCGTCACTTGCAGCGGTTTCTGCCATCTGGTACAACAGTTCAACCTGCCTGTTGTTGGTCATCGGCATATCAACTGCACGCTCAAACCAGTTAAGAGCTGTTCTGTAATCTCCATTTTGTTTGTATTCATGGCCAATCTCTGCCAGCAGCTCACCGGATCTGCGGGAATGAGGGTGTTCAGTTACAAACAGGTTTACTTTTTCTTCAGCAAGTTCAGGATCAATCTTTTTGATAGCCAGCACAAGGTAATAACCGGCAGATTCGAGGATGGTACTGTTATCCGATTCTTTGGTTACCTGCCTGAACCGGGGGATTGCTTCGGCATAGAGACCTTCCTGAAACAGCTGAAGTGCAGTCTGATATGTTTTTTCAGGAGATTCCTGAAGATCCTGTGCATATATCGAAGAGACCGGACCTGAAATTAAAATAAATGAAGTAATAATTATAATCGTACGAATCATCTACATATCAATTATGGCAGAATTAACAATTGGGGAAATTATATGGGGTGTAACGTAAAATCATTCGAATTTAATACGAATTCAATCGGGTGTTATACATCCAGGTACCTGATCAGCTCATCAGCTCTGTCGGTTATATCAAACTGCAGTAATTCACTTTGATTTTCCGATTGTACTGTATAACCGTGCCGCCGCAATGATTTACTAATTGCGGATGTATCCTTGATGTTCAATTTAAAAGATACCTGGAAGCTGTCTGCTGTTCCTTTCGGTGCTTCTACGGCCACTCCGAGAATCCTCGCATTTTCCGATTCGATCAGGTGAACGAGCTCGCTAAGTGAGTAATCCTTGGATAAAATATCAACCGAAATGACTGATCCTGAAACAGATACATTCAGCAAAGCCGAAAGAGCTTCAAGAACTTCTTTCTTTTCAGCGATCCCCAAATATGTATATTCATTATCAACCACCGGGATAATTCGCACCTCATGCATAAGCATCTGTCGGGCTACTTCGAAAATATGCTGATGTGGGAATACTGCAGCAGGTGCATCTATTGGTAAAGTAGCTATTTGTACGCTTTCATCTGCAAGATCAACAAGTTGCTCCAAACGGATCTGGCCAATGAGTTTTCCCGTAGTTGATTCAATGACAGGCAAACAGGTTGTATGCCAGGCATCCATCTTGGCCAGCGCTTTTGATGCTGTATCATCATGGGCTAAAGGAGTAAAGTCTTTATTGATGATTTTTTGAACTAACATGGTTTTATAATCCCATTTATTTTCTGGCCTGTTGCAATATCAATTATAATAAAAATTTCAACTATTCACTGTTTCTTTAAGCTCATCGAGCATTAATTCTACTTTTCTCTGGTCAGCCCTGGAAACCGTTCCGGTCAGTATGACTTCATCAGATTCAAATTGTTCCTTTTTAATAACAGCCACTTTATGCAAAAAAGCTGCTGCTTTGTAGTGAGCCATCGGAATTCTGTATTCAAAATCCACATAATCCTCTTCAATAAGCTCTTCAAGTTTCTGTTTGATTTTATTCAACCCAATTCCTCTTACAGCAGAAACGAACAGGGCATCCGGATAATTTCTTTTTAAATCTGTCAAGGCTTCCGGATCAATACGGTCAATTTTATTGAACAAAAGAACCTTTTTCTTACCCCGTATTCCGATTTCATCCAGGGTACGGTCAACCACCTCAATATATTCCTCAATCGAATTCGATGAAGCATCAACCACATGAAGCAATATGTCAGATTCTCTTACTTCATCGAGAGTCGACTTAAAACTTTCAATCAAATTATGTGGCAATTTACGTATAAATCCAACAGTGTCTGAGAGAAGTACCGAATGGTTTCCAAGTTCCAGTCTTCTAACTGTCGAATCGAGGGTTGCAAACAGTTTATCCTCTGCAAGTACTTTTGTCTCGGTCAGAGTATTCATCAGCGTTGATTTGCCTGCATTTGTGTAACCAACCAGGGAAATCCGCGTCATCTCGTCTCTGCCTTTTCGCTGGGTACTTCTCTGAGTATCCAGTTTTTCAAGTTTTTCTTTCAGTACTGAAATCCTCCGGCCGATCAAACGCCTGTCTGTTTCAATCTGGGTTTCACCTGGCCCTTTGGTCCCGATCCCACCTTTTTGACGTGAAAGGTGAGTCCAAAACCTGGTCAACCTGGGCAGCAGGTATTGTAACTGTGCGAGTTCAACCTGAGTTTTTGCAGCGGCAGTCTTTGCTCTTGATGCAAAGATATCCAGAATCAATCCGCTTCTGTCCAGCACTTTAGCTTTGGTACTTTTTTCGATATTCCGAACCTGAGTGGGAGTCAGATCGTCATCAAAAATTAATGCATCAATATTCAGCTCACCAACGATTGCTTTCAATTCCTGCAGCTTTCCCTTGCCTACATAACTGGTTGGATCTGGGTGAAGCCGGTTCTGCAAAATTTTATCAACTGAAATGGCCCCTGCAGTTGTAGCCAAAAGCTCAAGTTCATCAATGTAGTCTTCTGCCTGCCAGCGATAGGTTTCAGCCCCGTAAACTCCTATCAGGAGTGCCCTTTCTTGTTCTAATTGATTGGAATTAACTTCTTCTATCAAGCAACTATATATCCGTAAATTTTAAAAATCGATCATTGCAAGATCGCTTGTATGTTTTACAAATTTTATGAGAATTATCTTACAGCTCTCAGATTGATTAACGAATCAACCTCAGTACTGATTGTTTTCCCGAGTTTGTAAGATACGATTTTTTTGAACTCTTCATTCTTTTGCGGCGGCACATTCAATTCAAGCCTGATACATTTGTGCAGATCTTCTTCATTCTGACTATAATTTTGATATATAAACACATAATCTTTTGACTTGTCACCATCTTTTTCAACAAAATCTGTCATCTGATACCAGGCAACTGTTTGAGAAGGGTCATTGATATTCTTCACAATTCCGTGATCAGTAATGTATCTTTTTGAGGCCAGGTAACTGGCCAAAAACCAGTTAATGCCAATCCAGGCATAACAACCTACAATCGGATAGTACTGTATGAGGGAGAGGTGATAAACAATTACGCTCATCGAAAGTGTCGTGAAAAGAAATATCGTGGCAAACAAAGGATACCCCCACATCTTTCCTGCTTTCCAGCTAAGCCTGACATTCCGTAACCGGGCTACATTCAGTACAGAATATGCAGATAAAAATGTGGACCCAAGCGTAAATGCAGCAAGGATCAGCACAAAGACACCAAATATATCCGTTGATAAGACCATAATTTGATTTAATGTATTGACTCTGCCTTAAATAAACGAGCTACAAATGATTCCGTCAACAGAAAAAACAGGGCTGCAAAAATAAACCAATACCATATCTCCCTGTCTGCTCCCGCAGCCTGAAATTGACCTGAAACATCGGAACCACCTTCAATGATTTCACGTACGTTTACAGACCGAAAATGTTTATTTAAAATATCAACCAATTCCTGTTCTGTTAACGTGGTAAAATCAGACTCGTATATATTTTGATTGACAGCAATCTGCTTTTCTTCCATATCTGAAATAATTTTGACAAAACCAGGCGACCAGCCCCTGGCATCTTCACTTATTGTAAGCCCCCGGAAAGCTGTTCGTATGTCAGGAATCACCCGCTGGCCGTCGGCCTCAATAAATATCTCATCCGGAGATCCGGCCAGTTCATACTCAAACCGGTTACCAAGTATATGCTCTTCGAGTCCGCCGCTCTCACTCGCTGCAAGATAGAGTACTGATCGATAAAAAAACGGTGCAAAGAGCGGTTTCACCGGGAAATTTGACCAACCCGGATCTGCGCCAATTGAATATATCAGAAATCGTCCTTCACCAAACTGTTGCTCCATCAAAATCGGGCGGCCCAATTCAGTGTCCAGCAAACGGTAACTTCCGGATCTGCCTGCAGGTTCAAATCGAAAGTGATAGAATATTTCCGGCAGATTCACTCTGAGGTCCTCATCATCTGTTTTATCAAATAGTTCTTCAAGCAGCGGGTGGCCTTCTCTAAGTGCTGAAACCCTGTCGATTGTGTTGAATGAACCGTAATTGCCCTCTATACCTGTAAAACGCCCTGCATTTGTTCTTTCCAGAAATCGATTGTACGTCTGTAAGTCGCCATTCGCAGATGGCATAAATAACAAGCCGCCCCCCCTTTGTATATAATCCACCAGGTCATCCATTACATAATGAGGTATTGATTCCACTCCATCCAGTAAAATGGCGTTTGGCAGATCATTACCATCAAACAACCCATTCTCCCATGTTGCCGGTATGATTTCAAGTAATTCATTGGCAGCCCCGGCAGCATCAAGCACCGGTGCGAGATAGGAAGCGAAATCCGATCCGGATCCATTTCGATCCCTTACATGTGCTATCAGCCGCCTGTCGGGAATACTGATCGAAAAATAACGCCGATTATCGAATGTCAGCTCATCTCCCTCAAGTACAAATGATCCGGTCAACTGCAAATCATCACCCGGAATTAATTCGAACCGGTATCGGGATGATTCACCGGGGCCAAGGTTAACCTGGTACTGGCCTTCCATATCCCCCTGATAGTCAAGGCTTACAAAATGGTTATTTATAGCAGATCGACCAAAATTCTCAATATCAACAGACAGACTTACCGGCTGATCGGGACTTACGATACTGCTCTCAAGTTCAATATCTGTAATTGCCACATTGCCCTGGTGCTCATCACCAATTCTAATCACATTGAGATCATAACTTTCAGCTATTGCCGGATCCTGTTCCAGAAATGGCATTAGTTGTGATGCCTGTGCGTCACTGACGAGGTAGAGTCTTTTCACCGGTTGTGGTGCCTGTTCCATCCTGTAGAGGAGGGTATTCAGGTTTTCAAGAATAAAGTTTCCTTTATTTGCAGTTTCAAGGCCTTCAATAACAGAGATTGCAGCACTTCTGGTAAGACCGGGCAGTTCCAGTGATGTACCGTTTGTAACTTCCAGAATAATCCGGTCTTCACTTCCTGCATATTCAATAATTCTTGTGATAACCCGTTTTAACTGATCAAGATATGGGCCATTTCGGTCTATCTGATCCATGCTCGGACTGTTGTCGATTAGAATACCAATTGCTGCCGGTTGCCCCTGCTGGGAAATTCCTCCCAAACCTGATGGTATATATGGCCTTGCGAGGGCAAAAACCATCATCAGAATTGCCGCGGCTCTTAACAACAGCATCAGCCAGCGTTTCATCTGAATTCTTTTTAGTGTACTCTCTCTGAGTGATTCAAAAAAAGCAAGGGTCGAAAATTGTATTTTCCTCGGCCTGCTCAGGTTAATCAGGTGAATGAGCAACGGAACTGCCACAGCAATCAAACCGATTAATAAGAATGGATTCAAAAAAGTCATTTTGCTATAAAAGTTCTTACTTTAACTGGCCGATAGCTTGAAACATTTTTTGTTATCTTTAAATAAGCTATGGCTATAACCCTACGTTAACAAACTTATTATACGATTTAACCCGAATTTTATCCCATATGCACAGATGGTTCCTTTTATTTACCGTCGTTTGCCTGATGATGGCATCATGCAGCTCAGTTGATCAGGATGACTGGAGAGCATTTATCCCTGAGAGGGCCCCTTTTCTGATTATTGCAGAAGAAAACAGTACACTTGATCAGATGCTAAGTGCTCCTTACATGCCCTTATTTGAAGATGTAAGTTCTTCAGCAATTCAGCTGACTGCTGAACTCATGGAGGACTCCGGTGTTGAAATTCCTCTGACTGCTATCCTTCTTTATCCCGATACATCAAACGACTGGCAACCGGTATGGATAACCGAAACAGTTTCCGGGCTCATCGGTCAGCTTGCCAACAGGTTTCAGCAGCCATTTGCTCAGAATGAATATTATTTTAAAGGCCATACAATTCAAAAACTGTTTATCTCAGAGCGGGTATTCTACATCATTGATACCGGCACATATACCCTGGTGAGTGAATCCAGTTTTGCAATCGAAGAAATGCTTCGGACTTTACATGGGGAGATCGAACCGATGATCATTTCACCCGAACAAACTTCACCGGGCAGCTTTGTGATCAACACACCAAGTATGGAACGCTGGGTAGAACAGATGGCACAGGTCACTTACCGACCATACCTGCTCAATGCATTTACCGGTTCCGGTACACTTTCTGCAAGATTGAGTGAAAATAATCCAAATGAATCTTTAAACTGGACACTAACCGGGGAAATGCCTGTAACAGATAATCTGTCACCCCTTATACGCGGTATTTCGGCAATTTCCAGAGATTTACAACTTGACCGTTTTATTTCCATCAATGCAGCTGCTTTCAGTATTTTTCAGCTTGAACCAAGGATGGTGCCTGCTGATGATGAACCGTCGGGTGACCTGGACCTCTATTTGTCTGAGAATACAGATCGGTATCGTGAAATAGCATCCACAATTGATTCTGAAACTGCATTTGTCGCTTTTGCCGAATCAGGTTTTATGTCGTCAAGTGAATTCCTTTTTCTTCGAATGTTAGACGACCCGGTTCAGTTTCGATCCATCCTGAACAATTTCGCCTCTGAAGGACTGATCCAGAGGGATGATAATATCTATATAATAAACAGCCTTTATCTTGGTAATCTCATTGGGTCTGACCTTTCTACCATCAGAAATTTCTACCTGGCTATTCATAACAATACGGTCTCTATTTCGAGAAGCAGAAATCTTGTAGAGACTGTCGGGCTTGATCATGACAGGCGACGCGTCATGTTTTACGACGATCAATTTATTCAGATTCGTGAAAGCCTGCCATCCAGAATGAGCTCTTTCACCTATGTTAATACACCGAATTTTAACAGCTACATTCAACCCTGGCTGTATCCGCAAAACTATTTTGGCGCGCTGAGCTCAAATCTTGAAATTCTGACCATTATTACTAATCGGGAGAACAGCAACTCACCATTAAGAGTTGACATTTCAAGTTTTATACGTGAAACCACTGAAGGCCCATACAGGGAAAGGTGGATCTATCCGTTTTCCTCAGACATGACCGGGACACCTGTTCTTGCAAATATTGGCGGCAGTTCGAGGGAGGAGATCATTTTTGCCACAACGAACGGATCGGTTTATGCAATTGCTACCGATGGAACTGTTGTTACCCAAGCGTCCACATCACCGGATACACCTGTCGGCTCTCCCGTAGTCTACGACTGGTATGGAAACAATCTGAATGTAATACTTCAGGCTGCCGGTAATAAGATCTATGCCTGGAATGAAGCCGGAATGATTTTGCCAAATTTCCCAATCGAATTAAATGAAAATATAACAACTCCAATCCAGGTTGAGGACGTAACCCGTAATGGAGTACCTGAGATTATCGTAACCACAGCAGACAGAAACGTTCATATTCTTGATTCCCGCGGAGATAATATTTCCGGATGGCCTCAAATGGTTAATTCTCCAATTCAGTCTAAACCTCTGATCACGATGTATAATCAGCAGCGCAGCCTTTTTACTTTTTCAGAAAATGGTTTGCATGCCTGGAACATCAACGGAACCCGAAAAGAGGGTTTCCCTGTATTCATTGAAGCACAATACAATGGGTCACCAGTCATCCACAATAACCATATTTTCGGTGCTGCATCGGATGGTAATCTGTATGTAACTGGTACAACAGAACTTTTTGCAGATTCGCTTGTTGCCTCTGCATCCGGTGATTCATTGATTACACAATCTCTGAATATATCAAACAGCAGCCTGAACCAGACTCCCGCAATATATAACGAGATGATCCGGGTAAATGACGAGCTTGTTCGTGAAGACCTGATTTTAACTCAAAGCAGTAACGGGTCTGTCATGATTTTCAATACAGAAGGCCAGTTGAGGTTCAGTCAGAATATGGGGCAGCCTGCCTCGGAAACGGTTACTCCAAGGATTATGGATATCAACGGAAATAATCGAAGGGATGTCGTGTCACTTGCTGATTACGGTCGCCTTTATGCCTGGGACCTTATAACAGGTGAACGGATTTATGATCTCCCAACCAGTGGCATGCAATACCCTCTCTTCTTTGACCTCAACCGTGATGGCAATATAGAGATTATTGCGCAGACACGGGAAGGGCTCAGAACCTGGACTGTATTCAGAATTTAGAATACGGTCCTGAACTGAAGAACCACCAGGGGCCCCAATTCAATCAGAGTATATCAGCAAGAGCTTCTTCAAGGTCTTCAAATTGGAATTCAAAACCGTTATCCAGCAATTTGGCAGGCAATACTCTCAGGCTTCCAAGTACAGGTGAAGCTGCTTCACCAAGCACCAGATTCATGGCAAATTCGGGGACTCTCATAAAAGATGGCCGGTTCAGGGTTTTNCCCATTGCAGATGCAAGTTCGTTCATCGTCACCTGCATCGGGCTGCAGGCATTATAAGGGCCTTCAAAATCTGGTTGTGTAACAGGAAAGCGAATTGCCCGGCAGAGATCATTCATATGAATCCAGGGCACGTACTGTTTTCCGCTTCCAAGAGGGCCTCCTGCAAATAATAAAAACGGGAGTTTCATTTTCTCAATCATACCACCACCATCCTGTAAGGCAGGCGATATCCTCGGAATTACTGTACGCACACCGAATTCCTGAGCTTTGATAGCTTCCAATTCCCAATCAATACACACCTGAGCCAAAAAATCATCACCGGGTACCCCGGATTCATCGATCACATCGTCTCCCTGAGATTTGTAAAAGTTGACACCGGAAGCAGAAATAAACAATTCGGGTTTTCGTTCAGCTTGCTCCATTGCCTCAACAAGTTTTCGTGTCGACTGAATGCGGCTGTCCCGAATTTTCTTTTTCACCCGATCCGTCCAGCGAAATCCAAAAATATTTTCACCTGCCAGGTTCATCACTACATTGGCTTCACTTGCAGCTTTTACCAGGTCACCATCCCAACTGATAAATTGTTGATTGTCTGCTTTCTCTCCGCGGTATTTTTCCGGACTGCGCGTAATAATGGTTATGTAATTGCCATCTTTAAGCAGTAGTGGCCTTATATACGAACCGATAAATCCGGTACCTCCTGAAATCAGGTATTTCATCATGCCATTCTAATTAGTAAGTAGTGTATTTTGAAAACAGAAAAACTTCTCCCCGGGTTCAAATTCAGCAGTGAGTATTCATTTTTAATACAATTAACCGCATTGATCAGTAAATCAGGAATAAATATAGATAGATAATTGGGGCAGTCAGAATCAGAGCATCAAACCTGTCAAAAAAACCACCATGCCCGGGCAATAAATTTGAGGAATCTTTAACACCCGCCAGCCGTTTCAGCCGGCTCTCGAGAAGATCACCCGCCGGGCCGAATATACTCACCAGTATAACCATCGGAAGAGCGTATATAAATGTGACAGGAAATGGGTCGGCAAGAAGGTAGACGATTATCATCCCTGAAAGTGCCCCTGCAAAACCTGACCAGAACCCCTCCCACGTCTTGTTAGGGCTGATTTTTGGGGCAAGTGGCCGTTTCCCAAAACTCCGGCCACCAAAATAGGCGAACATGTCGTTACCCCAGATCATTAAAATCAATACCAGAGATAACCACAGTCCGGAATGGTTCGGCTCGATCATCCTCACCTCATTGAAAAAATAGAAACCCAAAGGTGCATATAGGCCACAAAAAAGTGTAGCAATCCATCTTTTAGATACGATATGATTGCGAGAAAATAGTGACCATATCATCACTAATATAATTCCTGCAGACAGTGTTGTGATTAACCATCCCGGCATATAGATAACAGTCCACAGGAAAATCCCAATAAGAATGGCAACCGGTGTAATTACCTTATAATTCATCTTCCGAAAAATGCGTACCATTTCAATAAGCACCATAACGGCAATAAATGCTGTGACAACCTGCAAGGCAATCCCTCCAAGCCAGATCACATAAACAAATAGAATAGCAGCCGGCACGCCAAACAGAACCCTGCGCTTCAGTTCACTCAAGACTCCTCCTGGTCATCCTCATTCCAGTCAGTAAACTCCTCATCAATATCATCTATATCAATATTTTCAAGGTCATTTAACGCTTTTCTTGCTTTGGCTTCGAACTCCTTTGGAACATACAGGTAAACCATCGACATTTCACCGATGTTTAGATTGTACGCAGAATCCCTTTTTGAAAGAATATTTGACGGAATTTTTAAATTGGAGAGATAGTTTTTAGCTAACGCTATCTCATATTCCGTACCTCTCTCCATGACACAAACCCAATTATCAATATCTCCTGGCCCCGGGCCGTCAAAAAATCCCATTTGCATTCTTTTTTTGAAACTGTTTATATAACATGTTGATCAATAAAATTGATAACACAACACTTAATAATAACATCCAAATTGGCGGCGCCGTTTCAGGCGACATTTCAGCAAATGCCAGTTCAGGGTAATACGTTCCAAGAAGTACCGCACTCCCATTATTTATAAAGTGCGCAATGATTGCAGGTATGAGGCTGCCGCTTAGCCAGGTTACAAGTGCCAGAAGAATTCCAAGTGTGGCCAGTGGAAGCAAATTTGTCAGTTGCAGGTGAAATAGCCCAAACAGTAATCCGGAAACAAGGATAGCAGGCCACACACCCCAACTCTTTTCAAATGCACTCTGAACATACCCCCTGAACATTATTTCTTCACAAATGGCTGGTACAAGAGCTATATTAATCAGCCCCATAAGTAGAACCCCGTCACTGGTAAGAAAGCCTTCAATCATTTCATATTGTGATTGTTGCATTTCGGAGAAAAACTCCGGTGCAGGCAGCAGAGAGTTAAAATAACCGATATACCAAACAGTTGGCTGCACCACAATAAAAAGCAGTGCTGTCAGGCCGACCATCACACCTGTATTCTTATATTTTTTAAAACGCAGAAATGATGCTCTCTCCGATTTGGATACATGCAGGCCGGCCATCAGATATGATGCAAGACCAAGAAACAGAATCTGGCCGGTACTATTCCCTATAAAAAGCAGATCCAGCCGCTCCATAAGCAATTCTGTCGGATCAGTAACCGAATCAAAACCGCCGGTGAAATAGAACAGAGCAATCGAGACAATGGTCGCAGTTATTTGAAACAAGACAAATGCGGCAACAATCCAAAGCATCGCCATTGCCCAGTGGCGGAAACCGTTTCGTTCTACCCAGGGCCTGCCGCCTTGCAGTGGGCTGTTTGAAAAAGAGTTATCTTGTAGTTTCATTAAGTTTGATTAGAAAACCTCTTCCTCTTTAGCCGCAAATAGTTTTACTCCGAGCATTCCGGTCAGAAGGTTCAAAAGTCCTGTAACCGGTATTCCCAGAAAGAGTTGTTGAATAAATGTTGAGTCCTGCAGGCCGGCAGCCATCTGATCGATCATCTGATCCCTGGTATCCGCTGGGAGATCCATGGCTTCGATATTTGCTACAACACTTTCAACAAGTTTTTGTGTATAATCAGGGTCAACCATTAACCACAGTTCATTTAGAACCGCACTGAATACTGCGATTATGGCACCGGTAAAAAAACCGATCAATGCCCCTTTTCCGAGTTTTAAATGTGGTGATACATCTTTCGTGAAATGCCATACAGCAATCAATCCGCCAACACAGGTGGCAAGACAGACGACAACACCGCTTAACATTAACGGGCTGAACATACTGCCTGTGGGTTCGGATCCAATCTGTATGTAACCAAATGCAATATTTATGATGAATCCAACAAAAGCAAAGATACCGCCTACAAGCAGAACAGAAGGCCAGTAGTTATCATCTTGTGATGAAGGTTGATCACGATAAAGTGAATCAGAATGTTCCATAAAGTTATAATGTCATTTTTTATTGAACTGATCGGCAATCATACAAACGAGTGCAACTCCAAGTATAATACCCAAAAAAAATCGAGAGAAATTTGAACTGTTCCAAATAGATAACTGACCTGCCGAATAGTCAATAACCTGTAAAGCAACAGAGATTGACAAGAGCAAACCAGGCCATCGTTTCTCTCTGGTAACATTTGTAAGATACGGAACCATCAGCCATGCTGCCAAAAGACCACTAAAAATCCCAAAACAGCGGGTATTTACAGCCATAGGCACATCATAGATATGAAATGAACGGTCTTGCATTTGATGACATATACCATAAAATACCCGATAATTCCAGTCAGAATAATCAAGATGCCGGTCCCAGATTCCATTTCCAAGTGAGATCACGAAGAGAAATATCAGCCCTGCAAGGATTAAAAAGTAGAGAAGTTTATACCTCATTTGGATTGTTTATCCGCTTCAAACGGTTCAGAAAGTTTTCCGGAGCACGGCATGGCCGGCGGGTTTCTGCATCAGAAAATGCAAGTGTTACTTTCCCTAAAACGTGAGGTTGTTCCGACCGTTCAGTAAATACTTTATAATACGTATAGAGGCGAACCAGCGGCAATTCAAAGATAAATACTTTTACTTCCACAGTCTCATCGTAATATATTGGTGATTTATATTCGAGGGCTGCATCAACCACAGGAAGCATGATTCCTTCCTCTTCCATTTTTTTATATGGAAGTCCAAGTTCACGGATCATTTCAGTTCTTGAAGCTTCGAAATAGTCAAGATAGCGACCATAATATACATATCCCATTTTGTCGGTTTCGCCATACCTGCTGCGAAGCATATGTGAATATGTAAAGACCGGATTATGTTCAGGGAAACGAATCATCAGTGATCAATTATCCTGGCTCGTATCACCCTGTTTTTTTTCAGTCCATTGACCCATTCCGGAGTATTTCTCAATTCTTGATTCTACCAGCTTGTCAGGTTTAAGCTTACTCAATCGGCCCAGGCTTTCAAGCAACTGCTTTTTTAAAGCTTCTGATGCTGCATTCCAATCGCGATGAGCTCCGCCCAGCGGTTCAGGAATTACACCTTCAATAATTTTTAATTCTTTCAGGTCATTGGCTGTCAGTTTTAACTCAGAAGCTGCCTGTTCCTTATAATCCCATGTTTTCCAGAGTATAGACGAACAGGATTCAGGTGAGATTACAGAATACCAGGTATTTTCCATCATATAGACTTCATTTCCCATCCCGATACCTATAGCTCCTCCGCTTGCTCCCTCTCCGATCACCACCGAGATTATCGGGACCTTCAGTGTCGCCATCAATTTCAGGTTTTTTGCAATAGCTTCAGCCTGCCCTCTCTCCTCTGCCTCCAGTCCCGGAAAAGCCCCGGGAGTGTCCAGCAGGGTAACAACAGGAACCTTAAATTTTTCTGCCAGTTTCATCAAGCGAAACGCTTTTCGGTATCCTTCAGGATTCGCCATTCCAAAATTCCGATATTTTCGGTCTTTGGTATCCCTTCCTTTTTGATGTCCGATAATCATAACTGACCGGCCGTCGATCGTGGCGAAGCCACCAATCATAGCCTTGTCATCGGCAAAGTAACGGTCTCCATGAAGCTCGACAAAATTTTCTGTTATATGATGGATATAATCGAGCGTATATGGACGTTCCGGATGCCGGGCCAGTTGCACCCGCTGCCACCGTGTCAGGTTTGTGAAAATCGACTTCCTCAGCTGATCCGCTTTCTCTTTTAATCGATCGAGCTCCGGTTTCAGCACTTCATCATCCACCGATAATGTCTGAAGTTCATCTATTTTCTTTTCCAGGTCGGCAATTGGTTTTTCAAAATCAAGATATTGCATAGTTCGTCAGATTCTGTTAGATCAATTCACAATATACAAATGATTCACTTTTTGAACATTGGGTTAATTATGCACTGTTTTGATAGCAGGAATATGCCATATCATGTTTCATCAAGCCTGACATTTATTCTTTGATATCCATTCTTTCTGCAAAATAATCACAGAAATCACGCATGTCTCCACTGATTCTCTCATCATCAATAGATCGCTCCAGGGTATCAGCCATGGTCACAAGTGTTTGATGGAAAAATATTTTCATCTCATCCACCGTCATCTGACGGGTCCATAAATCCAGGCGAAGGGTGTCTTTTCTGTGATGATCCCAAAGCGATAAGATCATCGAACGGCATTCGGTTTCTTCCGAACCCGGATCATCTGTCGCATTCCAAATAATTTTTTCCGGAATATTTTCTTTATCGAGTTCAACAGTAATATTGATTTCTTTCTTTTGATCAGCCATCTGATTCAATTTGTAGTTTGCAATTTTTTCTCAACGTCTCGAGCACTTCAGTAAAATCCCCGGGAAGGCGCGAATCGAACTCCATATATTTCTGTTTTCCCGGATGATAGAAACCCAGGGTTTTTGCATGTAGTGCCTGTCTTGGAAGTATTTTAAATAACTTCTGAAACATGGTTTTTCGACTGCCGGTATTTTGTCCATATCGAACTGAATCACCCCCATAGGTCGGATCACCGAAAACATAATATCCTTCATGTTGCATATGAACACGTATCTGGTGGGTTCTGCCGGTTTCAAGCCTGATTTCGACCAGGGCAAGAAAGTCAAAGTATTCCAGAACCCTGAAATGCGTCACAGCCGATTTCCCCTGTGTTCCGGGTAAAACCGTCATAATTTTCCGGTCTTGCGGAGAACGGCCGATATTCCCCTTGATGGTTCCTTCTTTTGGTGGTTTGCCCCAGACAATCGCCCAATAGGTTCGGTCTACATCTTTTTTGGCAAACTGCTTACTCAAACGCGAATGTACTTCATCATTTTTTGCCACGACCAGCAATCCGCTTGTGTCTTTATCAAGGCGATGCACAATTCCCGGCCTCAATGTTTCCTGATCCACACTCGACAGGTTTTGATTTGTGTGATATAACAGCCCGTTTACCAGTGTTCCCTCCCAGTTTCCGTAGGCCGGATGAACCACCATGTCCGGATCTTTATTTACAATGAGCAGATCTTCATCTTCATAGACGATATCCAGATCCATTTTTTCCGGCCTGGCTAACGGGGGCGGTGGTTTAGGCAGGCTGATTTCAATAATATCTTCCGGCTGCATGATATATGAAGGCTTTTCTCGCTTGCCATTAACAAGAACATGACCTTCTTTAATTGCTTTTTGAACCTTGGATCTGCTTGCATTTTGTACAAATGAGGTAATGTACTTATCAAGCCTGATATCCGTATGCTGCCCTTTTGGTACTTGCAGCATATATTCAGTCTTATCCGGATTTTCTCTTTCTACCAGCATGAACACAAGATAACCATTTCGACCTCCTCAATTAAAATTCTTTTTCTGACACCGAAAAGTGCTTACTCTCTCAAAAAGATCCATTTCAATCTGATTTTTAATAAAAACTCATTGACATACAATCTTAAATACGTTAATTGACACAACTCTTTTAACCTTGCAACTTACTGATATTATTAAAATTAATATCATAAATGACTCAAGGATATCCACTTTCAAATTAATTTAAAAATTATTGTAAGGATTTCACTTCAGGCCGATCATACATAATGAGACTGATTCATAAAGAGAGCCGAGACTTGAACGCTAATGAATGCATTATAGGTTTTCCATCAGAAAAATCAGTTTCCATATTTCAGGAGATTAGAAGAGAGTATAATGATTGGTTAATCAAGAGAGAGTCATAACATACCGTCAGCAGGATTTTCCTGCTGACGGTTTTTTTATTAAAACATGCCTCTGTCATTTTCAATTCTTTTTGCATTCACGATTATCTTCATATCATGCAGATGATTATTTTCGGCAATAAATGAAATGATCAAATAGTCAGAATAGGTTCTTACATCCATAAATCAATTTCATGATCCAAACACTCTATATCAAAGATTATGCACTGATAGATGAACTTGAAGTCACTTTCAAAAAAGGCCTGAATATACTGACAGGCCAAACCGGTGCCGGTAAATCGATTATCATCGGTGCGCTGAATATGATTCTGGGAGAGAGAGCAGATACCGAAGTAATTCGCCAGGGGACATCCAAAGCCATTTGTGAAGCAGTCATTACAGCCTGCCTGAACGATGAAATCATGCAAATACTGTCGGATCATGCTGTTGATTACAGAGATCATTTGATTTTACGGCGCGAGATCAGGGAAACAGGCAGTCGTGCTTTTATTAATGATACACCGGTCACAATTACTGTACTGAAAAAAGTTGGAGATTACCTGGTCGACCTGCATGGTCAGCATGATCATCAGTTTTTGCTGAATGAAGAGAATCACCGGGATGTAATTGATCAGCATGAACCCGTCAAGCCTGTACTGAAGCAGTACCTTGAAGAATTTCATGAAATGTCGGTATTGAAACGGGAAATCAGAAGGTTAAAACAGAAAGAGAGTGAGTTAAAAGAGAAAACTGAACTATATCAATTTCAGGTCAATGAACTTGAAAACCTTCAACTTGATCCGGATGAAGAGGAAATCATTGATGCTGAAATGAAGCTTCTTGACAATGCCGAAGAGCTTGACCAGAAGGCCGCTGCTATTTCAGAATTAGGAGACGGTGAGGAAGTTAATCTGATAGATCTGTTGAATTCCATTAAAATTCACCTCGAGGATTTGTCCAGGATTGAACCTGAATTCTCCAATTATCTCGAAGAAGTCAACAGTGCAAGAATCAGCATCCAGGAGGCAATACAGTTTACCGAAAGATACCGCAACGGAATTGAATTTAATCCCGGGCGACTTGAGCAGCTTAGACAAAGGCAATCCGAACTGAATCGTATCCAAAAAAAGTATGGGAAGACGATTCCGGAACTCATCACCTATCTGAATGAAATACAAAAAGAGCTGAATCTTGCTGAGAATTTTGATAATGAGATTGAAAAAATTGAGTTTAGAATCCATGAGAAAACGGAACATCTCCGAAAGAAGGCTATTGATCTTCATCAGGTTCGAATTGATACAGGGAAAAAATTGTCAGATGCCATTGAAGAGCAGTTAAAACACCTCGGAATTGATAGCCCAACATTCAGGGTTCGTGTTGACTGGCTTCAAAGTGATAAAGGCTGGCTGGTTATAGACAAATACAAGGTTGATTGCACTTCTGCAGGTGCTGACTCAATAAGGTTTTTTATCTCAACCAATAAAGGAGAAGAGCCCAAACCTCTTTCCAGGATTGCATCCGGAGGAGAAATCAGCCGTGTTATGCTTGCCTTAAAATCAATCCTTGCAAGTGAACAACAACTTCCTGTCATGATATTTGACGAAATTGATACCGGTATCAGTGGGCATGTATCTGAAAAGGTAGGTAAAATAATGCGGGAACTTTCTGCACATTGCCAGATCATTGCCATAACTCATCAGCCACAGATTGCAAGTCAGGCACACCACCATTACCGTGTAGAGAAAAGAGAACTTGAAGACCGAACGGTTTCTCTAATAACAGCACTTAATGAACAGGAACATATCCGGGAAGTTGCAGGCTTGATGAGCGGAGAACAGATTACCGATTCTGCCATGAACAGTGCCAAAGAATTGATCGAAAAGAGTAAATATCATAATTGACAGAACTATACCAGTTGGTATATAAAGGTGGTTAAATGTTTCAGGTTAAGAATCAGTTATCAGACAGGGTGAACCTTGGGATCATATTCTCAAGAGGAGTTTCCGTCAACCAGCAGCTTGGGAAGCTGGACTCCTCACTGGAAGAATTGATCAGATCAAGAAACCAACCGTTAGGTATCAAAGAAGATGAATTCCGGATGGCTGCAAGAGACATGCTCAGGATGATATCTGAAGAGGTTGAACTTTTATACCGTTAGATTACCTTTAACCTGAGTTCAATCATAATTCATTAAAAATACACTACCCTCCTCTGTTGAGCTTAAGATAAATTTAAATATCAAGCCTTATTGACAAACGTACATTCGCCACGAAGCCGNGAGGACTCAAAGTTATCACGAAGATTATCTACTTGATTTTATTAATCTTCGTGCGTCTTGGTGACTTTGTGCCCTCGTGGTAAAAAATTTGGCCTGTATATTTGTTTATGTATTTCCTAATAGCCTCTGTTTAGAAGGGGACTTTTTAACTTCAAAAAAGACAATATTAATCGAACTCAGGTTCTCACATAAACCGGTCAAATATCTCTGCCGGATGAAAAGCTTCTGCTCCTGTTCCATCAGAAATCTGGTGGCGACAGGAAAAACCCGGAGCGCATATCAATTCTCTGCGGTTCAGTTTTCGGATTTCAGGAAATAACACTTTCTCCCCGATATCCATGGATACTTCGTAGCGGTCGTGTGCATACCCAAAGCTCCCGGCCATTCCGCAGCAGCCTGTCTGTAAATCTCTGGACTCAAATCCACACATTTGCAAAAGATCCATTAAAGGCCCGTTACCGACCAACGCTTTTGTATGGCAGTGGCCATGTAAAGATATTCTCCTATTTCCCGGGTTTACTTTTACTAAATCTTCCGGATGTTCATTAAAATGACGGAGTAAAAACTCTTCAAAAAGCCAGCTGTTATCCGCAACACGGTGTGCTGTCTTCAACTGATCATCAGAACATAAATCAAGGTATTCATCACGTATTGTTAACAACTCAGATGGTTCAAGGCCCACAACCGGTATATCAGCACTGACAATTTTATCAAATATTTTGATGTTTTGATCACAAATCTCTTTCACCTGGCCCAAAAGTCCCAGTGAAATCTGGGGACGGCCGGATACTTTAACACCCGGCACCATAACATCATAACCGAGTTTATTCAATATCCTGCATGCAGATTTTGCAATATCAGGATCATGATAATCAGTAAAAAGATCTACAAACAGAGCTGCTTTTTTTCTGGTTCCCCGATCAAATTCCTGACGATTATCTTTAAACCAGGAACGAAAGGTTTGATGGGCAAATACCGGTAAGATTCTTCTTGCATCGATCCCCGCGATCTCCTGCATCATGAACCTGACAGAGCGGCGCTTCAGCATAAAATTTACCAGCGGTGCAAACGCAGATGCCAGGGGGTAGAACTTGTCAGGCTCACCAAACATTCGGGTTAAGAGCGGATAACCGTTCTTTTTATGCCATCCGTTCAAAAATTCAGCTTTCATCCTGGCCATATCTACATTTGCAGGACACTCACTTTTGCAGGCTTTGCAACTCAGACACAGTTCAAGGCCTTTTTTAATTTCTTCAGATGAGAAGCCGTTCGTCTTTTTTTCTTTAAATATTTGCCTGAAAAGATTTGAACGGCCACGTGTACTATCAATTTCATTCAGAGTTGAATGATACGACGGACACATCGTGCCACCGCTTTCAGGGAGTTTTCTGCAGGCTCCCGCACCATTACACTGCTCCAATGCCTGTGCAAATCCACCTTCCCGCCTCCATTTAAACACGGTATCTGATATCGTCAACAAATTTTCCGGACTTTTCCGAAGATCACTGTCCATCGGTTTAGCATCCAGAATTTTACCTGGATTAAACCGGTAATGCTGATCCCACAACAGTTTAACTGCCCTGAGCAGCGGCATCATTTCATTTCCAAGAATTTTATTGATAAACGGTGCCCGGGCTCTTCCGTCTCCATGTTCTCCGCTTAGTGAACCTCTGTATTTGGCAACGAGACCGGCCACATCTTCTGCCATTCGCTTCATCTTTTCAACACCTTCCCTGGTTGTGATATCAATTACGGGCCGCAAATGAAGCTCTCCTACCGATGCATGAGCATAGAAAACACAATGGGTTTCATATTTTTTTAATAGCTCCTGGAAATCACGTACATAAGCCGGCAGGTCTGTAACACGTACGGCCGTATCCTCAACAAATGTAGGTGATTGAGAATCCTTGCCAAGCCCCATCAAAAGGCCTAAGCCGGCTTTGCGTACCTCCCAGACCCGGTTGATCAGGATTTCATCTGCAATAACAGGGAAAGTATATCCAAGCTTCTTCTGTTGTAACACATCAGTGAGCTGCCAGGCTTTTTCCTGCAGGCCGGCCAGGTCACGTCCTTCGAATTGTATGATCAACAGACATTTTGGTTCACCTTCCAGAAAGAACCGATTTTTTTTCTGTTCGATATTTCCTTTCGTTGCATTCAGAATAATATCATCAACCAGTTCTACAGCCGAAGGATCAAACTTAACAGCCTCAACAGCAGCTTCCATTGCCTGGTTCAGGCTCTCAAACTGGGGGATCACTAACAATCTGTACGGGTCAACAGGAACCAGCTTCAGTTTGGCAGATGCCGTCATGGCTAATGTCCCTTCACTGCCGCATAGCAGTTCTGCAAGATTAAACGGGCGCCCGCCCGGAGTTATCGGTTCCATTTCACACAACCGGTCGAGGGCATACCCGGTGTTTCTTCTTATAATCTCCGGATGGGGATAGGCCGCAAGTATCCGGTCCCTGTTATCCTTCAGTAGACGAAGCATACCGCGATATATTCGCCCTTCAAGATTGGTCAATTTGCACTTATCATCCAGCTCATTTGCAGTAAGAGGTTTAAAAACCGTGACAGTTCCATCACTCAGTACGGCTTCAATCTCAAGAACATTTTCGCGGGTGGTTTTGTGTTTGATGGAAAATGCACCACAGGAATTATTACCGATCATGCCACCGATCATACATCGATTCGTGGTAGCGGTATCCGGCCCGAACTGTAAACCGTACCTGGAAATTTCCCTGTTGAGAGTGTCGCGAATCACCCCGGGTTGCACATGAGCAATATTCTTATCCCGATCAATATGCAGAATATCCCTCAAATAACGGGATGTATCCATAATGATACCATTTCCGGTTGTCTGGCCAGCCAGGCTGGTTCCGGCACTCCTCGCTGTGATCGTGAAATCTTTTGTCATCGATAACTTTACAAGTTTTGATATATCTTCAACCGATGACGGGAAAGTAACCCCGGATGGAAGTTCCTCATACATGGAGGCGTCGTTCGCATAGAGGCGACGAGTCAGTTTATCTGTATATATTTGGGGCATAGTGAATTTATTTGCGTCAAATGTAGCGGTTACTGCATTCCCCCGCAACCGCACACTTTCGGGTCTGCACTATTATTTATGAAATCAGGATTCTGCCTGGATTTTTATCCCAAAAAAGTCGTCAGACCTTTTTTTTCACCGAACGCTATCAGTGCCGACGATCACGCCGGGATCATTGTCCCAATGCTATTTTGGGTTTATTTTCTTCAGAATTTCATCAGCAATGGAAAGAGAAGCGGTTGCAGCCGGACTTGGAGCATTTAATACATGAATTTCCCTTTCTTTTATTTCAAAATGAAAATCATCGAGTATTTCTCCGTTCGGTTTTAATGCCATGGCACGAACTCCCGCAGGAGATTCTTTCAGGTGTTCCAGCCGGATTCCGGGAATCAGCTTTTGTAATTGACCGACAAAAGCCTGTTTTGAAAACGAACGATAATATTCATTCAAACCCATTTGCCAATGTTTACCTGCAAGCTTCCAGAAACCAGGAAAGTTGACGGTTTCAATCGTATCAGACAGATCAAATGATAATTTATCATACCCTTCTCTCTTAAATGCAAATACTGCATTCGGCCCACACTCCACACCACCATTTGCCATCCGTGTAAAATGAACTCCCAGAAATGGGAATGATGGGTTGGGAAGCGGATAAATGAGTCCGCGCACCCAGGATTCAACAACCGGTGTAAGTTTATAATACTCGCCCCGAAATGGTACAATTTGAATATCTGACTTTAAACCGGCTGAATTTGCAACACGATCACTATGCAATCCTGCACACCCGATAAAATACCCTGCCCGATATACAGATGAATTGGTTCTGACAACGACAGATTTTCCCCGATCATAAATCCCTTCCACTTTTTCATTAAACCTGAGTGAACCGCCTTTCTCCTTTATAAGTCGCTCAAACGCTTTGCAAACCCCTGTAAAGTCGACAATACCAGCACAGGGTACATGCAATGCTTTAATACCGGCGGAGTATGGCTCAATCTCGCGAATTTCTTTCTCCCCAATCATCGTCAATCCTTCAATCCCGTTTTCAAGCCCGCGATGATATATTTTCTGCAACCGGGGTAATTCCTCCTCATCAGTTGCTACAATTATTTTACCGCATAAATCGAAAGTGACATCTTGTTCCCTGCAAAAATCAACGAGCTGATGCCTGCCATCAATACAATTCCTGGCTCTGTAACTTTCAGGCTTGTAATAGATACCAGAATGGATAACACCTGAGTTATGGCCGGTTTGATGGGCAGCTACCCGATCCTCCTTTTCAAGAATAAGGACATTTGCATCCGGATATTTAGTCAGCAACTTATAGGTTACCGATAAACCCACAATTCCGGCACCTGCAACTACAAAATCGTAAATCATGTAAGAAGGTAAACTTCAGTGATATTATTTAATAGCTAATATATGAATTCCGATACTTGAATCAGAAAACATAACAACCAAACCATCATACCGTTAACAGATATTAGTAAGACATTCAAATTTCTGATTGAATAATGTTATCTTTAAGTTTTGATACGAATAATTCGGTTTGACTCATGAAAAAGCTTTTGATTCTTCTATTTGGTTTTTTATTCATCATATCCTGTTCGCGTGATGGCGGTCAGCAGCCCCAGGAACTCCAGCATTCACAGATGATGAATGACATCGACCATGCTGCAGTTATTGAAAGTGCAACATTCACCGATCTCGACGGAAATGAAGTTTCATTGGAGAATTATCGTGGTAAAGTACTGGTAATCGACTTTTGGGAAACCTGGTGTGGGCCGTGCTTACAGGTTTTCCCCTCACTTCAGGAACTGGTTGAAGAATATCCTGAAGATTTTGCAGTACTGGCCATTACACTTGGAATGATGGAGGGCCCCGAAGAAGCCAGGGCATTCAAGGAAGAGCATGATTATGATTTTTATTTCTTGTACGATGCTCACAATGTATCTGACCAATTGGGCATTTTCAGTATCCCGTTTAAAATGTATGTGGATCCTGAAGGGAATTTGATTAAGCATGAAATAGGGTCACGGGGACGTGAAGGAGACTATAACAGTGCAAAAGAAGTGATTTCCCAATACATTCAATGAAATGCATTGTTTTCCCCGGATAACCGAACAATTCTCAGATGGAATTTGTTGATTACCCAAAGAATTTAACCGCTAAATATATACAGTAACTATAGATTTATGCCACAAGTTGAAAAATTACCTTACAAAGTAAAAGATATTTCACTGGCTGATTACGGCCGAAAGGAGATTCGCCTGGCTGAGGCCGAAATGCCGGGGTTGATGGCTCTCAGGGAAGAATACGGAGAGAAAAAGCCGTTAAAAGGGGCACGTATTGCCGGCTGCCTCCATATGACAATTCAGACCGCTGTATTGATAGAAACCCTGCTTGAACTGGGAGCTGACGTCCAGTGGTCTTCCTGTAATATCTATTCTACACAAGATCATGCTGCGGCTGCAATAGCTGCCACGGGCTGCCCTGTTTATGCCTGGAAAGGGATGACAGAAGAGGAATATAACTGGTGTATTGAGCAGACCCTTATTTTTGAAGATGGCAAGCCACTGAATATGATCCTGGATGATGGCGGTGACCTGACAAATATGGTGCTCGACCAGTATCCTGAACTGACTGAAGGAATACGCGGTATTTCAGAAGAAACCACAACCGGCGTTCTCCGATTATACGACAGAATGAAAAATGGCACTCTGCCGATTCCTGCAATCAATGTCAACGATTCTGTAACCAAATCGAAATTTGATAACAAGTATGGCTGCCGTGAATCATGTGTAGATGCTATCCGAAGGGCGACGGACGTAATGATGGCCGGTAAAGTTGCTGTCGTTGCAGGATATGGTGATGTTGGCAAGGGGTCCGCCGCTTCACTCAGAGGAGCCGGTGCCCGTGTAATTGTTACAGAAATTGACCCGATTTGTGCACTACAGGCGGCAATGGATGGATACGAAGTAAAAAAAATGAAAGATGCGGTAAAAGAAGCCGATATTGTTGTTACTGCAACCGGGAACAAAGACATCATTACCGGTGAGCATTTCAGAATAATGAAAGACAAGACGATAGTCGGAAATATCGGCCACTTTGATAACGAGATCGATGTGAAATGGCTGAAAGAGAATTCTGAAGAGGATAATATTAAAGCCCAGGTTGATCTGTATCGCCTTGAAGACGGCAAGGAAATAATCCTACTTTCACAAGGCCGCCTGATGAACCTTGGCAATGCAACCGGTCATCCAAGTTTTGTGATGAGTAACAGTTTCACAAATCAGACCTTAGCACAGATAGCACTCTGGAACGATGATTTCGAAATAGGTGTGCACGTACTTCCCAAAAATCTCGATGAGAAAGTTGCCAGGCTGCATCTCAAAAAAATTGGAGTTCAGATTGATGAGCTGACTGAAGAACAATCTGAGTATATCGGAGTACCCAAAGAGGGGCCGTTCAAGCCGGATCATTACAGGTATTGATCGGCCATAGATACTGACTGGTTTTTAATATAGTTCTGAAATTCAGCCCGGAAACAGTTTTCCGGGCTTTTTTTGTGCATCCAGGTTCGAATATTTACGTAGCAGTATACGATTGTTGATGCGCGATTAAAATTCCACCGGAACCCGAATGGGCAAATTGAAGCCGTCGTACTTCATAAGGCAGATCAAGCGATCAGTTCTTCAAAAATTGATTAAGTTCCGTTGTTCTGAAACCTGAAAAGCCACTATCCCAGTTAACTGAACCCACTGACAATTATGACCGAAACCCACCGCAGCTACAACCGGCAGGCTCAAAACTATGAAAGGCGCTGGAAATCTTATCTCAGTCACACTCATCATGAATTTCTGCAGAGAATTGCCGTCTATGAAGGAGACCGTTTACTCGACACAAGTTGTGGCACAGGTTTGCTGGCAGGCGAGTTGATTGAGAATCAATTGCCATTCGGTTCACTCCATTTAAATGATATCTCCGAGAATATGATAGCTATTGCAAAGGACCGTTTACCGGATCAGGCCAATATACATTATTCGCAATTGCCTGCAGATCAACTGGAACAACTGAATGACACATTTGAACAGATTTTTTGTCTGAATGCCTTTCATCATTATGAAAACCAAATCAAAGTGGTTAAAAACTTTTACCAGTTATTACGGAAAGGCGGAAAAGCCGTTATTCTTGACTGGAACCGGGTGGGGCTGTTCCGGCCAATTAATCGTATCATCAATAAGGTAGTGCCGGAGATAATCGACACCCGCTCTGACCGGGAAATGACAAATCTATTGTCAGATGCCGGATTCAGGATTTCAAAAACAGAATCCTGGGCATACCGATATTGGAGGTTTTATTTTATTGAGGG
>SL_3KL_010_SEDDRAFT_10000100_pt1 | contig 54639 bp, 44 predicted proteins | sample SodLakKL_010_SED_2_FD_10381 | JGI IMG/M metagenome (IMG submission 10381)
TGGCGAAGCGGCCGCAGAGCGTTCGTTGATCGAAGACCAGATTGAACAGACAATCGATCCTTCAACTGTGCCTTCCTTCCCGACAGCCATACCCGACCTGCCTGAAGATTTACCGTCAGCTGAAGAGACTCAGCCGGTGGAAGAGGGAAATGAATAGAAATAATAGTGGTTGTGAATCTGTTTTTAACCTGAGGTTAGCGACCCGCAATAAGGGGAGTGTCAGTATGTCATTTATTGCTGACACTCCTTTTTTTTATGGCAGTTTGTGGCACACATGCTTAATAACTCAGTTATACAGGAGGTTGCCGTTATAAAGGTGGGTGAGTTCAGCATCTGCCTGCCTGCCATTTATCCGGCAGGTATGCCAAATTTGAACAGCTGCCTGCCTCAATGTACCAATTTTCTCCTTTGGCATAATATATGATCAGGGGGAAGCAAAGTTTTAATAATTATGTTTAACTAATAAAATTTGAAAAAAATGGCTGATATAAAGCTAACACCATTGAAAGACAGGGTACTTGTCGAACCCCACGAAGCAGAAGTGAAAACTTCCAGCGGGATCATCATTCCCGAATCTGCCCAGGAAAAACCCCAGAAAGGAACCGTAGTAGCCGTAGGTGACGGAAAAAAAGATGAGCCGATGACCGTTGAGGTTGGCGATGTGGTACTTTATGGCAAATACGCCGGTACTGAGATAAAATTTAATGATAAGGATTACCTGATCATGCGTGAAGATGATATTTTACTTATAGAGAAGTAATTGTTCAATCGAGTTGTTAAACCATAAAAAACAATAATAATATGTCAAAAGAGATTAAATTTAATATTGAAGCAAGAACACTTTTGAAACAAGGTGTTGATGAACTTACCGATGCGGTTAAAGTAACACTGGGTCCCAAAGGTCGTAATGTGGTTATCGACAAAAAATTCGGAGCCCCGCAGATTACCAAAGATGGTGTAAGTGTTGCAAAAGAGATTGAACTTTCAGATCCTTATAAGAATATGGGTGCACAAATGGTTAAAGACGTTGCATCGAAGACTGCCGATCAGGCAGGAGACGGTACTACTACTGCTACCATCCTTGCACAGTCCATAATGAGTGTTGGTTTGAAAAACGTTACAGCCGGAGCAAATCCGATGGACCTAAAACGGGGGATCGATCTGGCAGTTGCAGAAGTGGTTAAGAGTCTGATGAATCAGACCAAGACCGTAGGTGACGATATCAGCAAGATAGAACAGGTGGCTTCAATTTCGGCAAATAATGATCACTCTATCGGGAAACTGATAGCCGAAGCAATGGGAAAAGTAAAGAAAGAGGGCGTTATTACTGTTGAAGAGGCAAAAGGTACGGAAACAACAGTTGAGGTTGTTGAAGGTATGCAGTTTGACCGCGGGTATATTTCCCCATACTTCATAACCGATACCGATAAAATGGAAAGTGTTCTTGAGAATCCATATATCCTGCTTTCAGACAAGAAGATATCAACTATGAAGGACCTTATGCCGGTTCTTGAACCTGTAGCACAGGCTGGACGTCCGCTGGTCATAATTTCAGAAGATGTTGACGGCGAAGCACTGGCGACACTGGTAGTTAACAAGCTGAGAGGATCACTTAAGATTGCAGCCGTTAAAGCTCCCGGATTTGGTGACAGAAGGAAAGAGATGCTTGAGGATATTGCTATCCTGACTGGCGGAACAGTAGTTTCTGAGGAAAAAGGACTCAAACTTGAGACGGCTACAATGGAACTTCTAGGTGAGGCTGAAAAAATAGTTATTGACAAGGAAAATACAACTATTGTAAACGGTAAAGGTGAAAAGTCAAACATAGAGGCCAGGATTAAGCAGATAAAGGTTCAGATTGAGAATACCACATCTGATTATGATAAAGAGAAGCTGCAGGAACGTCTTGCCAAACTGGCAGGTGGTGTAGCGGTTCTTTATATCGGAGCGGCTTCAGAGATTGAGATGAAATCCAAAAAAGACCTTGTTGATGACGCATTAAGCGCTACACGCGCTGCTGTTGAAGAAGGTATAGTACCCGGTGGTGGTGTTGCATATGTAAGGGCAATTGATTCGCTGGCAAAACTTAAGGGACAGAACGAAGATCAGAATACTGGTATTGCCATAGTCAGAAGGGCAATTGAAGAGCCTCTGAGAATGATTGTTGAGAATGCAGGCCAGGAGGGATCAATTGTTATTCAGCGTGTAAAGGAAGGTAAAGCCGATTTCGGATACAATGCCTACACTGATAAATATGAAAACCTCTATGAGTCAGGTGTTATAGATCCCACAAAAGTTACGCGTATTGCTCTTGAGAATGCTGCTTCAGTGGCCGGAATGTTCCTCACTACTGAATGTGTTATTGTAGAGGAAAAGGAAGATAAGCCGGATATGCCTCCAATGAACCCCGGTATGGGCGGAATGGGTGGTATGATGTAAATCCGTCTGTAAAAAGCCATTTCAGGACCATTATAGCAGGGACTGAGTATTGTNAAAATTATTTAAATCACAAGTTTCATAATAGAAAAAGCCCTTCCCATAACAGGAGGGGCTTTTTTATACNTTTANATTCGGGTATTTCTGAATTATGGGTTATAATTCATGCCAAATTCAATTAACTTTGGGNGAATAAAAATTTTATGATGCAAATCNGACTTAGAAAAACTGATGAAATATCAGGTCAGCTGCCGGCANTCTTTATTGCAGCAAAATCAAGTGATTTATCGGCCTGCTCCTTTACTGAAGAGGAAACCGGATANGTGAAAAAAAGAATAGAGCGGGGCGATGACCTTATTATTGTGAATAAGTTTAGCAGATACACGGGGCTTATAATAACTGATGANTCCGCGCCTTTATTCAGCCAGCTTGAAGCCCTCAGGAAACTCTCTTCCGGGTTTCTTTCAACTGTCAGGGAGAACGATCACCCCGAACTTCTTGCATGTGATCTGATTAATGACCCTGAATTGATATCAGCTTTTGTGGAGGGACTGGTACTGAGTAATTACCGGTTTGACAAGTATCTGAGCAAGCCAGCCAAAAAGCAGGGATTTCCCTCCACTATCTCCATTTATTGTCCCTATCTGCAAGAGGCGGAGGTTGATAATCTGCAGGCTTTATGCGGAGCTGTATATTTTGCAAGAGACCTTGTGAACGAACCTTTGTCGCACATGAATGCAGAGGGTCTTGCTGCCAGGGTATCTGATATGGGGCAGGAGAAGGGTTTTCAGGTTGAAATAATGAACAAGCAGAAACTCGAAAGTCTGCGAATGGGTGGATTGCTTGCTGTTAACAAGGGTAGTGTGGATCCTCCTACATTTTCCATTCTGGAATGGAAGCCTGAGAACCATGTTAACAAAAAACCGGTTATTCTTGTGGGCAAGGGGGTGGTCTATGATACAGGAGGACTGAGTCTGAAGCCTACTGCCAACAGCATGGATTACATGAAGTGCGATATGGCCGGTGCAGCTGCAGTTGCCGGAGCATTTCTTGCTATAGCTTCCTGTAAACTCCCGTTGCATGTAATCGGGCTGATACCTGCAACAGATAACAGGCCGGACGGTAATGCCATGGTTCCCGGAGATATTATTACCATGTATGACGGAACAACGGTAGAAGTGTTAAATACAGATGCCGAAGGACGACTTCTACTGGGTGACGCTCTGAGTTGGGCCGGGCAATATGAGCCTGAGCTGGTAATTGACCTGGCAACACTTACCGGATCTGCGGCAGCTGCCATAGGATCGCAGGGGATGGCAGCCATGCAGAAATCAGCAGACAAATGGTATCCTGCTTTGGAAGAGAGCGGGTATTATACACATGAAAGACTGGTCAATTTCCCTCTCTGGGATGAGTATGGCGAAATGATCAAATCAGATATTGCAGATATTAAGAATATTGGAGGAAAGGAGGCAGGTACTATTACAGCAGGGAAATTTCTTGAGCATTTCACCTCATATCCGTGGATACACCTTGATATTGCAGGGCCGGCTTTTATGCATACGGCAGATTCCTACAGAACCAAGGGCGGAAGCGGCACAGGTGTAAGATTACTGTTTGATTTTCTTAAAAAATACTCAGGGAACGGATGATGCACAGCTATATGGCAACTGATTCGGGCTATTCAATTTGATCAGAATGAATCATTACTTAATGCTTAAAAGAGTCCGTCTATAAAGTCAGTGGATGAATCAGAAAGTCACATCTAATGAATTTTGACAAATGAGATATTCATTTTTACCAGCGTAATGCAGCAGGCGGACAGTATGGACAGACAATAAATAATAATGTATAAAACTGAAATACAGTCTATATTATGGAAAATGCCAGGATCAGGGTAGGGATATCCCAGGGTGATATTAACGGAATCAGTTATGAGGTAATTATAAATACCTTGATGGATACAAAAATGCTCGATATATGTGTCCCAATTGTATACGGATCACCCAAAGTAGGTGCTTACCACCGTAAAGCTCTTAACATCAGCAATTTCAGCTTCAACAATATTAAGAATGCCATGGAGGCCAATCCAAAAAGGGTTAATATTGTTGACTGCCTGGACGAAAACATCAGGGTTGAGCTCGGTAAGTCAACAGTCATGGCCGGTGAAGCCTCAGTGAAATCACTCGATTGTGCCGTAAGCGACCTGAAGCAGGGTGTTATAGATGTTCTCGTAACGGGGCCGATCAATAAGTTTAATATCCAGTCGGACAAGTTTCCGTTCAGGGGCCATACAGAATATCTTGCCCATCATTTTGACACCGGGGATATTCTGATGCTCATGGTAAGCGAGATGATGAGGGTTGCAGTTGCAACAGGCCATGTGCCGTTATCTGAAGTTCCTGGCATGCTAAATAAGGATATGATAGTAAGGAAGTTGCGTATATTGAACAGCTCGCTAATCGGTGATTTCAATATACGAAAACCCAGGATAGCTGTTCTTGGACTCAATCCTCATGCAGGAGAAGACGGACTTATCGGGAATGAAGAGAGAGAAGTAATCCAGCCGGCCCTTGAAATTGCAAGAAGTGAGAATATTATGGCGATTGGCCCCTTTCCGTCAGACGGATTCTTTGCATCTGATAGTTTTACTAAATTTGATGCAATATTAGCAATGTATCATGACCAGGGATTGGCACCATTCAAGGCACTTGCGTTTGAATCAGGTGTTAATTTTACTGCGGGATTGCCGGTAGTGCGTACTTCACCCGCACACGGAACGGCTTTTGAAATTGCCGGAAAGGGGATAGCGTCTCCTGATCCTTTCAGGCATGCGATTTATCTTGCCTGTGATATTTTCAACAACCGGAAGGCTTATGAAAAACTGCTGGCCGGTTCGGTTGACCAGGAACAGTCGAATGCCGAATAACATGTATACTTTCTGTTGCTGATAACGGAATATTTCGTAATATACCATTCTGTACCATCATATTGCCTGATCAGATGTTTAACCAGCTAATAATAATCAACCATGGCAAAAATCACCAGACAGGAAGCACTGAACTACCACAGTAAAGGCAGACCCGGAAAAATTGAGGTTGTTCCGACCAAGCCATACAGCACCCAGAGGGATCTCTCTATGGCTTATACTCCGGGGGTGGCCGATCCGTGCAAAGAGATTGAAAAGAATCCCGAAGATGCATACAGGTACACGGCAAAAGGGAACCTGGTTGCGGTTATTTCCAATGGAACGGCCGTGCTTGGACTGGGAAATATCGGGGCAATTGCCGGCAAACCGGTAATGGAAGGCAAAGGGCTGTTGTTCAAGGTATTTGCAGATGTCGATGTATTTGATATTGAAGTTGACTGCAACGATACCGAAAAGCTTATAGAAATTGTTAAAGCTATCTCTCCCACTTTTGGCGGCATCAACCTGGAGGATATAAAAGCACCTGAATGCTTTGAGATAGAAGACAGGCTGAAGAAAGCACTCAATATTCCGGTCTTCCATGACGACCAGCATGGTACCGCGATCATTTCAGGTGCTGCATTGCTTAATGCCCTGGAGCTTAACGGGAAGAATATTTCCGATCTCAAAGTTGTTGTCAATGGCGGGGGTGCTTCTGCTGTTTCCTGCAGCAGGTTTTATTTCTCACTTGGCGTTAAGCCGGAGAACCTTATAATGCTTGACAGTAAAGGAGTGATCCATGGAGAGCGAACCGACCTGAATGATATTAAAAAGCAGTTTGTATCTGATACACCGGCGCGTACCCTTGCAGAGGCAATGAACGGAGCAGATCTTTTCCTTGGATTATCAGTTGGCAATGTGGTCACAGCCGACATGGTACGAAGCATGGCCGACAATCCGATTGTTTTTGCAATGGCAAACCCTACACCTGAAATATCATGGGAAGAGGCCACTGCAACCCGGAGCGATGTCATTATGGCTACAGGCAGATCGGATTACCCGAACCAGGTAAACAATGTTCTCGGCTTTCCCTTCATATTTCGCGGTGCTCTTGATGTACGTGCTTCAACTATAAACGAAGAGATGAAAATAGCGGCCTGCCATGCCCTGGCTTCTCTTGCAAAGGAGTTGGTGCCAGATGATGTAAGCAGGGCATACGGGCTTGAAAATCTGACTTTTGGCCGGGAATACCTTATCCCAAAACCTCTTGATCCCAGACTGATAGCCACCGTATCGTCGGCAGTTGCAAAGGCTGCTGTTGAGTCAGGTGTTGCCCGAGCAAAGATAGACGATTGGGAGGCCTATATTTCTGAACTTAACAAACGGCTTGGATTTGAGAATCTGCTTATCAGTTCGGTTATGGATAAAGCAAAACAGAACCCGAAACGGGTAGTATTTGCTGAAGCCAACAACCTAAAGATACTTAAGGCCGCACAGGGGGTGCTGGTTGACGGCATAGCCAAACCAATTTTGCTTGGAAACACCGAGGTTATACGGAAGCTGATAGCCGATAATTGCCTGCATCTTGACGGTGTGCCGGTTATTGATTACCGAAGCGATAAGGAAGAGGAAAGGAGGGAGCGGTATGCAAAACAACTGTACAAGAAAAGGCAGCGTAAGGGTTTGCTCTATGATGAGGCACTTGACAAGATGTACGACCGTAACTACTTTGGAGTAATGATGGTCGAAACTGGTGAGGCTGACGCCTTCATTTCAGGCTTTTCGTCCAGGTATGCAGAAACCATTCGTCCGGCCCTGCAGATTGCCGGAACCAACAACACCATGAACCACATAGCGGGCATGTACCTTATGATCACAAAGAAGGGACCTTTCTTCTTTGCCGACTGCACTGTGAACATTGAGCCTTCTGCCCGTACGCTTGTTGATACCACACTGCTTGTTGCTCATGCTATAAGGAAGTTCAATATAGAACCCAGGATTGCCCTGGTCTCCTATTCGAATTTCGGGTCAATCAGAGACGGCAGCCCCCAGCGTGCGCACGAAGCCGTTGAGATCCTGCACAAGGAGCATCCCAACCTGATGGTTGACGGCGAGATGCAGGCCAACTTTGCTTTTAACCGGGATATGCGCAAGATTAGGTTCCCCTTTTCAATGCTTGCCGGTTCAGATATCAATACAGTAATATTCCCCAACCTCAGCTCTGGCAACATTGCCTACAAGATGATGCAGGAGATCGGGGGAGCCGAGGCAGTGGGACCCATACTTCTGGGACTTAACAAGCCGGTGCACATCCTTCAGATCGAGAGTTCGGTGAGGGAGATAGTGAACATGACCGCGATTGCAGTGGTTGATGCCCAGTATTTGGAGAGAGGGGAAGTTGCTGACATTTAGCCAGTATTGCTGGTTGAAATACTTGACAATAACCATTTCTTTTATTAAATTTACCTGTATTGATCTTGTGATTTCATAACAGGTTTCCTGCAGAGGGCAGGTGCTAATTCAGGATATAATAAAGGCGGAAGATTCATCTCAGTCCTTTGGCGGAGATCCCATTGCAAGTATCATGGCTGAACAGCCTTTTACGGGGCATGAGATTTTTATAAAAAAGCTTACCGAAATTGTCCTTGCCAACCTTCAGAACGAGAATTTCGGGGTGGATGACCTTGCCCGTGAAGCGTGCCATGGAACTGCTGCGGAACCATGCCGGCCATGCCTCTGAGGTAGCTTACCAGGCTGGATTTGGCAGTCCCTCCTATTTCAGCAAATGTTTTCATGATTTTTATGGGTTTCCGCCAGGAGAAGTAAGAAAAAGAATGGAAGAAGGTACCCTTCCTGTATCATATGATACCAATGCATCTGATGTAACCAATGCAACTAAAAATCCTACGGAAGAAGAAAATATAGTTTCTTTTAAGTCAGGAAGGTTCAAAAAACCTTACCTGGTTTCTGTTTACGTTGGCCTGACTGCATTGATCATTGGGTTTGCCATTTTTTACCTTACAAAAAAGGGAGAGTTCAGCTATCAGCAAGTTGGGCAGGAAAGATCAATCGCTGTACTGCCATTCAAGAATCTGAGCAGTGAGGAAGACAGCCAGTACTTTGCTGATGGCATCATGGAAGATATCCTTAATCATCTTTTCCGGAACTTTTTGCAACATAGTTGCTATGTGCAGATCTGTTTTCTGATCTAATTTTATACAAGTTATAAAAAGGAATTTTATTATCGGGAACTAGCGGTATGGGTTAATTGCATAAAACTGCACTAAGCTGGTAAATCATATGATTCGGTTCTGTTTCATATAATATTATAATGTTTCACTAAAACCTATAATCATGAAAAAAGGGATTTTATTGACAGCATTGTTCTTATTATCAATTTTTCTGGTTTGGACACAGGATAATAAGACTAAGAAGCCTCTTCTGATCGGAGTTGAGACTCCTTCTTTCGTAGCTCAATCTACCGATGGTGAAATTGATTTCCCGGGAGACTTTGGGTTGAGCTGGAAGATTCTGATTGCACAACCAAAAGTTTATACACCTGTATGTTCATCTGAGCTAATCGAACTTGCATACCAACAGGACAGTTTTGATGAGTTAAATGCAAAACTGATAATAATTGTTCCAGATAATCTGGAGCTGGAAAAGGGCTGGAAAATGGTTTTGGAAGAGATTAATTGTAAAGACAGGGGCAGGGTGAAAATTAATTTTCCACTTGTTGAAGATTGCTACTATAAAATATCAAATCTTTATGGTTTGATCTGTCCTGATGTGAAACTTGGTCAAAGTATAAGGGGAGTATTTATAATTGATCCGAACAACAAATTAAGGACTGTATTTCAATATCCAATTGAAGTAGGTATGAACGTTGATGAATTAAGAAGAACCTTAATTGCACTGCAGGCAACTTATAATAACCAGAATGTTGCTACACCAGCGAACTGGCAACCGGGTGATGACCTGATAGTCCCGGTTATTTCTGCATTTGAAAGAGAAAATATGGGGAACTCAAATTCAGATCTTTATCAGTTATCATGGTGTATGACCTTCAAAAAAGCAAAATAAGGATCTACGTTTAATATTTCTGATTTTAAGAGGTTGCCTCCACAAAGGGCAGCCTCTTATAAATATTGGTGATCATCAACATAGTGTTATAAGCAAGCATTATTAATCACCTTGAGCTGCACAAAGAGTTAAATAAAACAAGACCTGCAGGATCCGGGTCTCTCACAGGTCTCCTTCCTTTCAGGGATTCAAGACTGCAGGCCGCTGTTCAAGATGCTTTTCCATCTCAAGCAGCGGTATGCCCTTTTCAAGCCATTCCGGGGCCTCCTCACCTTGCAGGTAATGGTCGAGGTATTCCATCATACGCATTGCATAGTCAATCTGGTTGGCCGTTTTTCGCAAACCATGATTCTCACCTTCGTACTGAAGCATAATAACAGGTTTCTTAAGCCTGCGCAAAGTGTTGTAGTATTCTATCCCCTGTGTAAAGTCCACCGCACCGTCTTCATCATTATGCATAAGCAAAAGCGGGGTATTGACATTATTTGCAAAATAAACAGGTGAATTGCGTTTAAAAGCTTCCCAGTTATCCCAGTAACCCGGGGTTAGCCTTCCCTGGCTGCTCTCAAAGATAGGCTGGTTGGTGGAGCCGGTATTCCAGTATATAAGACTGTACATGCTTATCATATTGGTGAGCGGTGCTCCTGCCACTGCAGCCTTAAACTTGTCGGTTTGCGTTATCAGGAAAGAAGTCTGGTACCCGCCCCAGGAATGGCCGTGAATAGCGATGTTATCCGGATCAATTACGCCTGTCTCAAGGGCTGCATCGACAGCAGGCAGTACACACCATACCGCCGACATACCCGGGTCATTGAGCTGGTAAACGATGTCAGGCATCAGCACTGCGTAACCGTTGCTGGTATACATGGCACGGTTAAACCCGCCGCCGGGGAATGAGGGCCTGCTGTAGCTGTTAAGTCCCCGGGTAAGCCGCTCATAGATATAGACCATGGTAGGATATTTTTTACCCTCTTCATAGCCGGCTGGCAGAAAGAGTGCTGCCTGCAGGGTGTCGCCCTTGTCGCTTACAAAAGAGATCAGTTCTGACCCGGGTGAGAGTGTAAAATTTTCCTGTTCGGGATAGGTTTCGGTAAGTTTGCGGGGAGCAGAAAGGTTAACGTTTTCGGTAACATAGTATTCGGGCGGATCGGTTACCGTTTCGCTGGTAAAAAAATAAATATCTTTATCTTCTGCTTTCCTGAGACCTCCAAATGAAGCGTCATCCCACAGCAGCAGTGAAGCTCCGCTTCTGCCCCTGTCGATCCTTGCTATGCCGCTTTTTTTTGTAGCTTCATCAAATACTCTCAGGAACATGGGCTTCCTCAGGTCAATACCCTCTTCATCCGGATCAAGCCTGAACCTGTACTGGTAGCGCTTTCCGTTCCTTTCCCCGTCAAGGGTGATATTATCAAACCTTCTTCCATCGGCCGAAACTTTCCACACGTTCCAGTTGTCCCTGATCAGTAACTCCCTGCTGTCATTTGTCCATCCAAGGACCGGGGTGGGAGGATACGGCACATTCCGGTCATTCTCCTTGTCAACGAATGATGCCGGTATATTTTCCGTTAGTACCACACTTTCGCCGGTAGCAAATGTGCATGCATAATAGTTTCCCTCCCGGTACCAGGTGAACTTTTCGCCGTCGGGAGAGGGTGCCAGTCCCCCGAGCATCCTGTGCTTTTCAAGCACCAGCTTCCTTTCACCTGTGTTAAGATCGACTATCCAGACATCGGCAAAATTTTCGCCGCTGAGTCCGCTCATCAGCTCATATTCGTTGTTGTCGATGCCGAGGGCGAATTTCTGCTTCGGTGCAATATTGACCGTCCTTAGCTCATCATCGGCCAGGCGGATGAATCTCTTCTCACCGGTATGGTAAAGGGAGAGATAACTGTAATTCTTATCGCTGTTTTCCCTGTTTTTCTGGACCGATTGCAGCCGGGTGTCTTTCCAGTGCCATAAAACCAGATCGGGCTTTTCGTCGGTGTTCTTAGCTTCAGAAGCAGAGGTGACAGTGTCATTTTCGGTTTTGTTTATTGTGTCGTTGGCTGCCGTTGTAAGGGAATCATTCTCTGCCTTCTCATCTTTGGCATCCTTTTCTTCCTTTTTCTCATTTTTGTGTATTCCGAACAAAAGGGTGTTAAGGTTGTCTGACCAGCGGGGACTCCGGTTCGGGCTGATTGTCATCTCATCAGGGAAGGCAGGGTCTTCATGAGGGTTGTAGAGCACCTTTTCCGGTCCGCTCCTCCCAAACTGCCTGAAGCCTATCACCGAGTAAACATCATCGGTAAACCCGTCATCCTCTTTTCCTTTCAGAATAGCCAGTCCGTCGCCCTCTTTTGTCCAGCTCAGGTAGCGGTAGGCGGCCTTGTCGCTTTCGGGCGACAACACCTCGCCGGTGTTCATATTGCGCAGCTGTAAACCATTGCCTGCCTTGCCGTATGCATCTGTAAGCCATGCCAGCCAGTTACCCTTTTTATCAAACGCATATTCGGACACATTACCGAAGTTAAAGGTATTTCCCTTTCGGGGATCAGTAAGCAGCAGGTCGGTTCCCTTTCCGGCCTCGCTGTCCTGGGAGGGTTTTGGTGTTGTAAGGTGAACCGCGAGCCACCCGGGATTTTCGCCTGAAAATGAAAAAGACCGTACATTTTCAAATATTGTCTCCTCATCATTCTGCAGGTCTATCAGCGTCAACTTATTGGAGGGGGCATCGCCGCGGCCCGCTTTCTCCTTCTCCTCCTCCGTGGGATAGACCATAAAGGCCATAAACCTGGAGTCATGGCTGAAGGCAATTGCAGATGGTGATCCGAATCCACTTGGTATTTCACCTATTTCCCGGCTTTTACGGGTATCATCGCCGGTGCTTTGCAGGATCAGTTCTGAATTGCCCTTATTCGGACTGTACCAGTAGGCAAACCATTGTCCGTCGTTCGAAATCGTTACAGAACCTCCGGGAATATATTTCCAGCCGGCAACATCCTGCCATTTAACCGGGCGGGGTATTATAAGAGAATCTTCAGCTAAAGTATCCGGAGACATGGAATCTTCCGGGCACAGGATTGCAGTTTTGTTTCTTCCGGCTTCGGATCCTTCTGGTTTAGGTGTTTCGGCCGACTGAACGGGGTAGTGCCCCAAAAGAGTAATGATCATTGCAGGGAATAGTATCCCTCGGGTGATGAATTTTACCAGGTTCATATGTGTCAAGTTTGATTTGAATAATGTTATCTCGGGGAAGAAGACAATCTATGGTTTTAGTTATACCAGGTAAAAATAAAAAAAATGTTGACACGGACTGAATAAAAAGTGTTAATTATTGTCTGTCTATAATGTCCTTTGGTCGAACCCACATGTAATGAATCTCACATTTGTCCAGGTTCATCAGATGTGACTTTCTGATTCAGACACTGACTTTATAGACGGACTCTGATTATTTGATATAATTGTATTCTCCGGGCTTGAAGATGAGCTGCCAGTGGGTATTGGCGTTGCCGTCAATACTTAATTTAACTGTTAAACGGGGTTATTTTCTTTTCCCCCTGAAAAACTCCCTGAGCAATGAGGCACATTCATCCTCCATTATGCCTGTTATGATTTCGGTTTTCGGGTGAAGCAGGTTTTTGTGTGTGAGTGTAAAGCCCAGTTTTTCATCAGCGGCTCCCCATACAATTTTACTTATACGGGTCCAGTAAGCTGCCCCGGCACACATGGTGCATGGCTCAAGTGTCACATACATAGTGCAGTCGGCGAGGTACTTGCCTCCCAGGTAACCCGAAGCCGAGGTGAATGCCTGCATCTCAGCATGGGCCGTGGCGTCGTTCAGGGTTTCGGTCAGGTTGTGCGCCCTGGCTATTACCATGTTATTGCTTACTATAACTGCTCCCACCGGAACCTCATCCGTTTCAAAGGCTTTTTCTGCTTCCTTAAGGGCCTCTTTCATGAAATATGCGTCTGAAAAAACTGGTATATCCATAAGCTTCGGTTTTAGTTAATCTTTAAATCCCCATGTTGTTGCCTGATCCAGCGCCTCCTGCCCAGGTAATGTCCTGACGGGGCTTTACCCGAAAGGCATGTGTGAATTAAAGAATTTGCGAATTCTTTACCGGTAAAAAGTAAGTGCAAAAATATTCTTAATTTAGCAAACAATTAGTTTGCGGCAGTTTTTTCAGGTTGAATTCAAGGCAATACAGAAATTAATCCACCGGGAGTTACTACTTATCAATAAAGTAATAATGAATAATTACCGGTACAAAATATAATAAAATGTACAGGACTCATACTTGCGGGGAGTTGAATCTCCGGCATTCGGGCAACGAAGTTACACTGAGCGGATGGGTACAGCGCTCCCGCGATCACGGGGGAATGACGTTTATTGACTTAAGGGACAGGTACGGGATTACACAGCTGGTTTTTGATATGGAAACCAATGGTGAATTATGCAGGGAGGCAAGAAAGCTGGGACGCGAATTTGTAATCCGGGTTGAAGGCACGGTTAGGGAGCGATCAAATAAAAACCCAAAAATGGCAACCGGAGATATCGAAATAGATGTCAGGATGCTGTGGGTACTGAATGCATCACTACTACCACCATTTACTATAGAAGATGAAACTGATGGCGGCGAGGAGCTGCGCATGAAATTCCGGTACCTTGACCTCAGGCGTAATAAGATGAAAAAGAACCTGGAGTTGCGGCACAGGATGGCGGGCGAAATACGAAAATACCTTGACAAGCAGTCTTTTATAGAGATAGAGACACCGGTTATGATTAAATCAACCCCTGAGGGTGCAAGGGATTTCGTTGTACCCTCGAGGATGAATCAGGGAGAATTCTATGCATTACCGCAATCACCCCAGATATTCAAGCAATTGCTGATGGTAGCCGGATACGACAGATATTTCCAGATTGTAAAATGTTTCAGGGATGAAGATCTTCGTGCCGACAGGCAGCCCGAATTTACACAGGTGGATTGTGAAATGTCTTTTGCTGGACAGGAGGATGTGCTTAATACTTTTGAAGGGCTTGCAAAGCATCTTTTCCAGGAGATCAAAAACATTGATTTCAACGGGCCTTTTCCGAGAATCACTTTTAAAGATGCAATGGACAGGTATGGAACAGACAAGCCGGATATCCGTTTTCGGATGGAGATTACCGAATTGAAGGAGTTTACACGCGGCCATAATTTCCAGGTATTCGATGATGCAGAGTATGTAGGAGCCATTTGCGCAGAGAATTGCGCCGGCTATACACGAAAGCAGATCGACAAACTGACAGATTTTGTAAAAAGGCCGCAGATTGGTGCAAAAGGGATGGTATGGGTTAAGTACAATGAAGATGGCACTATCAAATCGTCTGTCGACAAGTTCTATGATGAGGCGGCACTGCATAAATGGATCGGGGCCTGCGGTGCCAGGCAGGGAGATCTTGTTCTGATCATGGCAGGAGAGAGGATTGCCACCCAGGAAGCTTTATCAGAGCTGAGGCTTGAGATGGGACGTCAGCTAGATCTCGTTATGGAGGGTGATTTTGCGCCGCTTTGGGTAGTCGACTTTCCATTGTTTGAATGGGACCAGGAGACAGGAAGGTTTTATGCAAAGCATCATCCGTTCACCTCGCCCAGGCCTGAAGATATAGCGCTTTTGGACAGTGATCCTGCCTCTGTGCGGGCCAATGCCTATGACCTTGTGATAAACGGAGTTGAAATTGGCGGAGGATCGGTCAGGATCCATAACAAGGACCTTCAGGGCAAGATGTTTGAAAAGCTCGGGTTTACCCATGAGCAGGCAAAAGAGCAGTTCGGCTTCCTTATGGAAGCATTCCGGTACGGAGCACCGCCGCATGCAGGAGTGGCTTTTGGCTTTGACCGGTGGGTTGCAGTGTTTGCCGGATCCGATTCAATAAGGGATGTGATAGCGTTCCCAAAAAATAATTCGGGCAGGGACCTGATGATCGATTCACCATCGTCAATATCTCATGAACAGCTTCAGGAATTGCGGCTCAAAATAGATGACACCGGAAATGACAAATAGGAGTTAACCCCGGGCTGACTCTGTGCTGACTGTAATTTGAATTGTTTTGCGGTTGTGCAGGTAAGTTAATGCATATTTTTTAATTTAGATTGATTATAAGTAGTGTTGGTTTGTATCATTTGGCATATATTTGCGTATCAGTTAAAAATTACCAAATTTCTAACCAAACAATTTAAATTTAATCACAATGAGGAAATATTTTAAGAGCGTTGTAATGATAGCAGCTGCACTACTGGTTGCTACAGCAGTAAAGGCAGAAACACCTGCCGTACAGAATATTTTTAAGGCCAACCTGTTTAGTCCACTGGTCAGGACGGGATCATTCTTTTATGAAAGGGTACTTAACGAGGATATGAGCGTTCAGATGGGATTTTTCTACACCGGGGCCTCCCTTGGAGATACCAAATTCAGGGGGGTGGGCTTTACACCGGAGTTCCGTTACTACCTTTCTGAAACCAGGTCCGCACCTTCAGGTGTATTTGTAGCTCCTTACCTGCGTTATCAGAGCTTTAACCTTACTGTTGAGGGGGAAGCCGGAAAGGCGACCTATAGCGGACTGGGAGGAGGATTGCTGGTAGGATGGCAGCGCCTGCTTAAAGAGACCATCAGCCTTGAAGGCTTTATTGGCCCCTCCNATTTTGCGGGGAATATGAATGTTACAGACGGGTCGCAGGATGACTTTGACATCGGCTTCTTCGATGGCTTCGGGGTCCGTTTCGGGTTTACTGTAGGCATAGCATTTTAGACTTTATACCTTTAAAATGGATAAGGGACGTCGCGAATTTTTCAGGATGGTGGCAGCGGGCACTGTTTGTGCCGGCCTTACACCCATTATGGGGGTACATGCCTCAAAATCCCGGGCTATTCAGCCTGTTGAAACGAATATTGCCGATGCGCTTAAATATCCGCGAAATGAAAATTCCCTGCCGGGCCGCTATCCCGGCAGGGTTGTTAAGGTACCAGACATCAATTCGGTAGGTGAAGAAGGGATTAATGATAAGGTTGTTGATAGCATGCTTGCCAAAGGCATGATGAATCTTGCAGGAACAAAGAGTTTGAGTGATGCCTGGCGTCAATTTGTATCACCCTCAGAGGTCGTTGGTCTTAAAGTGAATCCAATAGGGGGAAGACTACTCTCAACCAGTCATGCACTTGTGAAATCGGTTATAGCACAGCTTCAAGCAAGCGGTATCCCTCTCGAGAATATTGTTATTTTTGATCGTCGTACCCAGCAACTGATCGAGGCAGGGTTCACACCCGAAAATTATCCTGGTATAACAATTCTTGGTACCGAGCATGTTGATGAGAAGGGATCCTTTTATGATGAGAAGGGCGAGCTTTACAGTTTGTCGCGGATTGACAGAGAATGGTACTATTGGGCGGATTGTGAAATGGAGTATGATGAAAACCTGCTACCTCATATGGTAAACCAGGGTAAGTATTCCTATTTTTCAAATATCGTTACCCGGAAGCTGGATAAGATCATCAACCTGCCGATCATGAAAAATGCCGGTGCTTCTGTCACTCTGTGCCTTAAAAATCTTGGCTACGGGGTAATTACCAACACAAGCAGGCTTCATGCACCGCTATGGGCAGAAACCTGTGCACAGGTATGTGCATTCCCGCCTGTAAGGGATAAGGTTGTACTCAATATTGCCGATGGAATAAAGGGATGCTATGATGGTGGTCCTGGCGCAAATCCACAGTTTTTCACCGATTATAAAATGCTCCTGCTCGGTACTGACCCCGTTGCGGTAGATATGACCGGTTATGATATAATCATAGGCAAAAGGATTGAGATGGGACGGCAGGCGGGATTTGCGGAAGCGGGACTGAAACAGATGCGACTTGCAGGCGAACTGGGACTGGGTATTGCAGATCCTGAGAAGATAGATCTGATATCTGTTTGACCCCGGCCGGATACGATATTTAACTAATACTACGTTATTTTTCAGCTTATCATGTCTGAAAACAATTATAGCCATTCGGTGGTAAGAATATCTGTGCGGTGGATTGCTGCCCTTATACTATGCCTGGTTGCATTGCCTTTACTGGGTGATGAGATGCCTGTTCCGCAACAGGATGATCTGCCGGGCTCGAAGATCTCAAGGCAAGAGGTATTCACAGGCGGAGCGCTGTGGGGTCTTATAAACGGAGGAGCCGATCTTTACTTTGAGTATGGCTTTGACCGGATGATTCTGCAAGAGATTTCATGGCAGGGCGAGGAGTTCAGGCTGGAACTTTACAGGATGACTTCACCCCTGTCGGCTTTTGGAATTTTTTCTGTTTCTGTACATGGATGTATTGAAGGAGGCCCATCAAGTACGGGTGATTGCCTCAACAGGTACCAGCACCAGTTATACTCCGGCAATTACTACCTGTCGCTGATAAACTATTCAGGCACCACAAAAGCCCGGGAACTTGCTGTTGAAATAAGTGATATTATTTTTTCCCTTATCGGGGAAGAGCGGATATCCCTGCCGGGAATATTCAATCATGAGGTTTTCAGAGGATCTGTTGATCAGGTGAAGATAGTCATGGGAATGCTCGGACTACAGAATATTTTACCTGGTGAGGCTTCACTTTTTGAGGGAATTGATGATTACCTTATCTGGTACCTGGTTCATGATACGGGTGAGCAGAAGAATGACATAATGATTGTTGAGAGGAAAGAAAGATGGCAGGGAGAATTTCCCGGAATTGCAGGTGAAAGATTGCAAAAGGCGGGGTATAGCATAAAAGGGTATGAACAGGGGCTGCTGGCTGTAAGAGCGGCAAATGGAAGTGAGAAAAGTGAAGATTTAATTGACCTGATCCTTTCGGTGGACAGATAAAAGCAATTTCGGCCTGTTACCGGACTCCCTGCCTCAAAACTACAATAAGAACCTGCTTGTCTTATCACTCAGGTGCCGGTGGCTTCCTGCACGCCTATCAGAGTTGCCGGTGTGAACCTCGTGACGCTGATATTCACATAGTCTCCCGGCTTATGATCACCGGCCGGAAAAACAACTACCTTATTTTGGGATGTCCTGCCGTAAAGTTCTCTTTGTGATTTTTTTGATGTGCCCTCAACAAGAACTTCAAAGGTCTTTCCCAAATCAGCTTCCTTGCTTTTGGCAGAAAGAGAACCCTGCAGCTCAATAATTTCATTGAGTCTTCTTGTCTTTACCTCTTCAGAGACATCATCCTTAAGCTTTTTGGCAGCATCGGTGTCAGGCCTCTCACTGTATTTGAACATAAATGCAAAATCATACCCCGCTTCTTCCATCAGGCTAAGGGTCTGTTTGTGGTCCGTTTCAGATTCACTGCAGAAACCTGCAATTATATCTGTCGATATGGCACATCCGGGTATTATCCTCCTTATGGCACCGACTCTGTCAAGGTACTGCTCCCTTGAGTATCCGCGGTTCATAAGTTTAAGTATACGGCTGCTTCCAGACTGGGCAGGAAGATGAAGGTGGCGGCAGATATTGGAATGATTTGCAATTGTATTAAGCAGCTTATCGCTTATATCCCTTGGATGTGATGTGGAGAAACGAAAACGCATGCCGGGATAATTGACGGAAGCTTTTTCAAGTAATCCTGAGAAATCCAGTTTTTCTGTCGCCTCCCTGTTTTCCCAGCGGTAGGAGTTGACATTCTGACCCAGCAGGGTGACCTCCCTGTATCCTTTTTCATCCAGCTCGCCGATCTCCCTTAGGATGGATTCGGGATTCCTGCTGCGTTCCTCTCCGCGTGTATATGGCACCACGCAATATGAACAAAAATTATTGCAGCCCCTCATTATTGCCACGAAGGCCGAGACCCTGTTCTTATCGGTTCTGACGGGGCTTATGTCGGCATATGTCTCTTCACGGCTCAGTAATACGTTAATAGCCCTCTGTCCTGTACCAGCCTCTTCAACCAGTGAAGGAAGTTCCCTGTAGGCATCAGGCCCTATGACCAGGTCAACAAGTTTCTCCTTTTCAAGCAGTTTCTCCTTCAGTCTCTCTGCCATACATCCTATCACGCCAACAAGCAGGTCTGGTTTTCGCTTTTTGATCTGTCTGAATACATCCAGCCTGCCCCATATCCGTTGTTCTGCATTTTCCCTTATTGAGCAGGTATTGACCAGGATTATATCGGCCTTTTCGATCTCCGATGTATATCCGACTCCATTCTCCTGCATTATGGAAACCACAACCTCAGAATCACTAACATTCATCTGGCATCCGTAGGTTTCAATATAGAGCTTCCTGTTTGATGTGTTATTTAAAAGGTCTGCTGCCTGCAACGGTGAATTATCTTTGGGTTTTAAACTCATGTTTGCTAATATATAATTATCTGCAAATTTACATGAATTTCTCATCAGTTGAAAAACTCTTCGTTTTAACTTATCGAATTATATTTAAGCAGCTCATTCATCATTTAATAACCTGTTTGATAAATTGAGAATTTTGATTTTCAATCCGTTGAATCCTCATGCATACTAATTATTCCTTTGCAGGAAGTGGTGGATGAGGATTTTATGTATATTTGTTAAAAACAAAATAGTATGTCAGGACATAGTAAGTGGTCGACCATAAAGCGAAAGAAGGGGGCGCTGGATGCCAGGCGCAGTAAGGTTTTTTCCCGCATTGTGAAGGAAATAGATGTTTCTGTCAGGGAAGGCGGACCTGACCCGGAAGCCAATCCCCGGCTGAGGCTTGCCATTGCAAATGCCAAGGGTGTCAATATGCCCAAGGATAATATTGAAAGGGCCATCAATAAAGCGGACCGGGACCCGTCAAACCTTCAGGAGATGACATTTGAGGGATATGCGCCCAACGGGGTTGCAGTTTTTATAGAGTGCCTTACCGATAATCACCTGCGTACAGTTGGGAATATCAAGTCAATTTTCAACAAAAGAGGCGGAAATCTTGGCACCCACGGTTCTTTATCGTTTATTTTTGACAGGAAAGGGATAATAACCGTTCCTCATGAGAGGATTGAGGATACAGAGGCCTTTGAACTTGAGGTTATTGATGCTGGGGCAGAAGACATGGAGTTAAATGAAAATTTCTACTACATCACCACGTCAATGGAAGACTTCGGCAATGTGAGAAAGAAGGTTGAGGAGATGGGAATTGAACCAGAGAACGCCGGACTTCAGCGCATACCCAATGATCTGAAGCAACTTGACGTCGATTCTTCACTGAAGGTGCTGAAAATGATAGAGGAGTTTGAAGATGACGATGATGTGCAGAATGTATATCACAACCTGGATATTACCGAGGAGGTAGCCAATGCCATGGAGTAAAACCTTCACCGGTCATTTTACTTCCCCGAAAGGGAAAAAAAATTGAAATTTCACAACTCCTTCCCGGGTATTATTGTATAAATATCGGTCCGTCCGGTCCGAGCGGAATACCGATGTATACCCATAAAACCAACAGCAGTGTCCAAAAAATGGAAAGTATAACCGTATAGGGCAGCATGGTTGAAATAATTGTCCCTATTCCGTAACGCTCATCATATTTCTGGGCGAAAGTGACAATCAGGGCAAAATAGCTCATCATTGGCGTTATAAGATTTGTAAGTGAATCGCCAATCCTGAATGCTGCCTGTGTGAGGCCTGGGTGGTAGGGGTTATCAAGTAGCATCAGCATTGGGATGAATACCGGGGCAATTATTGCCCACTTGGCCGAGGCGCTTCCCATGAAAAGGTTGATGAAAGCTGAAAGAAACACGAATGCAACTATAAGCAGGGGACCCGTAAATCCTATATCCCTTAGGCCGGAGGCCCCCTTGATCGCAATAATGAGCCCGAGATTGCTGTGGTTAAAAAAATAGACAAACTGGGCAGCGAAGAAGACGAGTACAATATAACCACCCATGCCTGACATGGAATTAATTATGTGTTTCATCAGGTCCTTGTCATTCCTGATTGTTCCCACTATACGGCCGTAAACGAGTGCAGGAATAAAGAAAAAGAGAAGAATACCGATAATTATCCCGTCAAAAAATGGTGAATGGAGAACAGATCCCGTTTCAGGGTCCCGTAACAGTCCGTTCTCCGGTATAACTGTCATGGCCATCAATGCTACAAAAATCAGTGTTGTTATACCTGCCCACCTCAATCCCTTGTTTTCTGCATGGGTGAGCTGCTGTATTGCAAACTTTTCAGTATTGCCTTCATATTTTCCCAGCCTGGGTTCCACTACCCTGTCGGTAACCCAGGTACCGACAAACAGCACAATAAAACTGGAAGCTATCATGAAATAGTAATTTACGGCTGGATTGATTACCATATCGGGTATTATCAGCTGGGCTGCCGATGTTGATATACCTGCCAGGATGGGGTCAACAGAGCCGATAAAGAAATTAGCACCAAAACCGCCGCTCACTCCGCAGAATGCGGCGGCAAGTCCGGCCATCGGGTGCCTGCCCAGTGCGTGGAAGAGCATAGCTCCCAGTGGTATAAGTATAACGTAGCCTGCTTCCACAGCCAGTCCGCTGATAATGCCTGCCAGTACTATTGCAAAAGTAATAAGCTTTGGAGGGGCACTCAAAACAAGTGATCTTATCAGAACAGCAAACAGACCGGTTCCCTCTGCAAGACCTATTCCTATCATAACTACAAGTACATAACCCAGTGGAGGGAACCTCAGAAAGTTATCCAGTATATTTGTATATATCCACCTGATACCGTCGGCGCTCAAAAGGTTATTGACTGTTACAACACTCTGGTCAACGGGATGAACAGCCGATGTTCCCAGCCAGTAGGTGAGTGTAGATAAAAGTATGACAAATAATGCAAGCAATGCAAAGATTGTGGCCGGGTGAGGCAGCCTGTTTCCTACAATTTCAATATAGTCAAGGGATTTTGAAAATGCCCGCGAGAAGAATTTTCTGGACTTTCTTAATACACTCATCTGGATTGTTTTGTATTACCTCTATTATTTATTATCGGTCTGAAAAATTTCAAATATACATGACAATTTTTAATTGACACACAGACCCATGAAAAATCGACCGCAGGTCAATTTTTTTTAATGGAAAAAATGTGTATTTTGACAGAATTATTTTCTTAATTCCGAGGTGATAAAACCATATGAGATTATTCGGCTTTCTGTTTTTTCCGGCGCTGGCACTCCTGATTTCATGTTCAGGCTTTGAAAGTATTGAGGTTGGTGAAATTGAGGATGTTAAACTGAACAGGTTTGCTGACCGGTCAATTGAGTTTGAGGTAATGATGCCAATAGATAACCCATCGGCTTTCAGATTCAGGATTATTGATGTTGACCTGGATGTTTATATCAACGACGAATACCTTGGCAAAATAAGCAATGTTGACAATGTCCTGATACCCTCCCGGTCATCTGAGATATATACATTTCCCTTGAAAGTTCAATTTTCAAATATTCTCAGGGGAGCCGTTTCAATGTTCAATCTTTTTCTTGACAGGAGGGCCGATATTGAAGTCAAAGGAAGGATCAGTGTCAGATCATTTCCTGTTACCAAAAGGATTGAGGTAGATGAAAAGACTTATCTGAGACTGAATTGACAACTGTGCCGGCGGAGATATAACAATTCAGAATGCAGTTTGGTTTTTATCCTTAATAATATTTAATTTGCACATTGGCCTTTAGGAAGTTTTAACCGGGTTTGGAATGATATTTTTAATTTACCGATTATAAGTTTTATGAGAATATTTTTGATAATAGTTCTGTTATCCTGTCCGTGGTTCTTGTTGTCAGGCCAGTCAAGGCCGGGTGCGGGTACCGGAAATAATTTGGACAGGGGAAGCCTTACCATAAATCAGGATGAGCGACTGGATGAACTGGTAAGACGGCATATTGAAATAAATAAGAAGCAGGATGGTATGCAGGGCTACAGGATCAGGATATTTTCACAATCCGGCCAGACTGCCCGTCAGAATGCCAACACTGCAAGGGCCGAATTCTTTAATAAATATCCTGATGTTGAGACATACCTTGACTGGGATCCCCCGAATTTCAGGGTTTATATAGGCGATTTCAGAACAAGAAGCGAGGCCCTGAAAATGCAACGGGAGATCAACCGTGACTACCCGAACTCATTTATTGTGAGCAGCCGAATTAGCCTGCCGCCCCTTTAATCATAACCTTGTTGTATTTTCCGGGATTATTTGTCACTTAAGCAATATTATTGCTTGTTAGCTGAAAGTAATTGAGAGTTTGCATATTTCAGCAACTGGAAGTTTTTTCCCTTCCGGTAAAAATGTCTCTCCGCTGGTTCCTGTGAACTTGTGGTTCTCCTGTGGTTATTTTCAATTGTTGGGAAATTGACCTAAAGGTCGATTTCTGATGCAATATATTACGCTTTGTTGAATTTTCAATTGTTGGGAAATTGACCTAAAGGTCGATTTTGCATGCTGTTGTCAGTGCATTGTACAATTTTATTTGGATGCAAAATTCATGTATGTTTCTTCTGTAAAAAGTCAAATTTTTTTCATTTGTCCATGTGTAGTTTTTAATGAAAAAAATTACATCTACATTTGTAACTTCAATTTTAACTACTCAAAATGACCGATCTGATTAAGCATGAGTGTGGTATTGCTCTTATCAGGCTCCTTAAGCCACTTGAATATTACCAGGAAAAATACGGAACATGGAGGTACGGGCTCAACAAGCTTTACCTGCTTATGGAAAAACAGCATAACAGGGGACAGGATGGTGCCGGGGTTGTAAATATAAAGTTTGATCTTAAACCTGGCAAACCCTATCTTTTCAGGCATCGTTCAAACATTCCCTCATCAATTAATGATGTTTTCAATAAGATAAACAACCATTTCCTTCGTATTGAGGAGAAAAATCCGGGAATTCTTGAAGATTCAGCCTATGCCAGAGAAAATATCCCTTTTGCAGGGGAAATATTGCTGGGACACCTGCGATATGGTACTTTCGGCAATACCACTATCGACCATGTGCATCCCGTGATGAGGGAAAATAACTGGAAGTCAAGAAACCTCGTACTTGCGGGTAATTTCAATCTTACTAATACGGATGAACTGTTCAGAAAACTGATTGAACTTGGTCAGCATCCCAAAGCCTTCTCAGATACGGTAACCATTCTTGAAAAGGTAGGCCACTTTCTGGATGAGGAGAACCAGTATCTTTTCAGAAAATATAAGAATGAAGGTTATTCAAACAGGGAAATCTCCGACCTGATAGCAAAAAATCTTGATGTGCATAAAGTTCTTGAAGATTCAAGCAAGGACTGGGACGGCGGATATACAATTGCGGGTATAATTGGACATGGCGACACATTTGTTGCCAGGGATCCATGGGGAATCAGGCCTGCTTTTTTCTACCATGATGATGAAGTCGTAATTGTTGCTTCTGAACGACCGGTGATTCAAACCGTTATGAACGTGCCGATCGGCCAGGTGAAGGAGTTGGAGCCGGGCAATGCACTCCTTGTTAAAAAAGACGGCAGGATAATAAACAAAATGATCCGTGTACCCCACGAGCGGCTTGCCTGCTCATTTGAAAGAATATATTTTTCAAGGGGAAGTGATGCAGATATCTATAAAGAGCGTAAAAAACTGGGTGAACTTCTTACTCCCCAGATATTGAAGGCTATAGACAATGACCTGGATAATACAGTATTCTCTTATATACCCAACACTGCCGAGTCAGCATTCTACGGAATGATTAAAGGAATTGAGAACTACATGCTGGAGGAGAAGACACGTAGAATAATAGACGGAGGTGATAAACTTTCACAGGAAGATATAACGGAGATGATTGCTGCCAGGCCAAGGGTTGAAAAGATCGCTATCAAGGATGTAAAGCTGAGAACATTCATATCGCAGGAAAAGGCAAGAGATGATCTGGCCGGGCATGTTTATGACATTACCTACGGCACTATCAGTGAGGGGGTAGATAACCTTGTTATAATAGATGATTCAATAGTGCGGGGTACCACATTGAAAAAGAGTATTCTTAAGATCCTAGACCGTCTGTCTCCCAAAAAGATTGTGATAGTTTCATCCTCTCCCCAGATAAGATATCCTGATTGTTATGGCATTGATATGACAAAGCTTACTGACTTTGTTGCTTTTCACGCATCAATAGAGCTACTGAAAGAGAGCGGCAGGGAAGATGTCATTAAAAAGATTTACAAGCTTTCCAAAGATCAGCAGAACCTTCCCAGGGAACAGATTGTCAATTATGTGAAAGAGATCTACAAGCCTTTTTCGCCGGAGGAGATATCTGCAAAGATCACTTCACTGCTTAAACCGGAAGGCCTGAAAGCACAGGTTGAGATAGTATACCAGACAATTGAGAACCTGCATGAGGCTTGTCCCAACCACAAAGGCGACTGGTACTTCACGGGCAATTATCCGACACCCGGCGGGAACAAAGTTGTAAATACTTCGTTTGTAAACTATATTGAATCAAGAAACGAGAGATCCTACTGACATCAGTATCCTGCAGGGTAACGGGCTTTAAATGGGATAACTGCTTTAAGGTTGCTTGCTTATGATTTGAGTGTTAAACGGTGTCAGGCCGGTAAGGTGTTGACCGAGAGATTATTTTAGATGGTTCCGGTAGTGGGAATAATGTTAACCTTTTTTTCGCATATAATATTTTACCCGCTGGTAGGTCGATACATGTCTGTTGACCTTCTTCTCGTAAAGATCGCTCATGGTAATCATAATACCTGTCTCTTCAACCTCTCCGAATGATTTGTTGATAACGGTTCCAAATACTTTCATCGATGGGGAAAGGTTCATATAAGCATTGATCAGGGGAGGGATCACTTCAGAATGACTCCTTACATAATGTGAAAGCACTTTGTAATCTTCCTTGTAATCTTTGCCTTTTAAAATTTTATCAAGTTTGGGAATATCCATGTTCAGTTCCATCGGATCCTTCGGGATCACAAGGTTTTCGGGATCCGGAAAATATTTCTGAAGGAAATAGAGTATCATATTCCTGGCTTCCTGGTTAAACCATCTGTACATGGTAACCTTTCCGAAGAAATATTGCATTTTTGGGTTATCCACCATAATGGCACCCAATCCGTCCCACAGGTTATCCAGTGCGAATAGTCCTTTACGGGCTCTTGAGGTTGACTGGTAGGCCGGCTGTACAAACGATCTGCCCAGTTCTATAAGGTATGGAAGGTAGTTTGTTGTAAAATCGTCAGAAAAATCAAACAACTTAGATGTGGCAAACCTTTCTGGGTTCACCGGTTTGTCGGCCGGTGGAATATAGAACCTGTATCCTCCCAGAATCTCCCTGTGTTTGGGATCCCAGACGATAAGCTGCTTATAGGGTTCATCGGAAGTGTCAAATTTGTCCAGATCGATGCTCTTCCCTGTACCTCCACCTGCCTTGCGGAAGCTTAGTTCCCGCAGTCTGCCGATTTCGGTAACAATATCAGGTGAGTCCATGTGGTCGACAATATAGAGTTCATTACCGGCATTGTTGGTATTTCTGACAAATTTATCCGGGCTTAACTCTTTTTCAATTTTGCCTGCACCAACCGGAGCTATGATAGGTTCCATAGAATATTGAAAGGTTCGTTAGCTTTGTTTAAAACGGGTGTTATTGTAAAACAAAAATCCTACCAGCCTTTGGCTGCTAAAATAATACTTTTTTCGAACGGATGTTTTAAAATATTCGAATAATTTCCTGAAAGGATTAAAAAATCCGGAAAGATTTTAAACAGAGTCCGTCTATAAAGTCCGTGTCTGAATCAGAAAGTCGCATTTGATGAACTTTGACAAATGAGAATATAGACATACACTAAATCTGTGAGGTGAGGATTTAGTTACATGTGAGTCCAGCCAAAAGACATTTTTGACAGACACTAAATCTGTGAGGTGAGGATTTAGTTACATGTGAGTCCAGCCAAAAGACATTGTTAACAGACTCTAAATCTGTGTTTGGGTATATATTCAGGTAGCCCCGGGCAGGCTGTAAACAATTCTCTTTACTTCCTCTGCCCACTGTGCATAGGTCTTTGATTTACCAAACCTGTTCCATGGAATGGGTTTGCCGATTGTAACATGGATCTTCTGACTTTTTTGACGGAACATCTCATCCGGAAGATAGAACATTTCTATATTAGCTTTAATTCCAAGCATTTTGCGCAGGTTTGCCAGCCTGTAAAAGAACCGGGAATTTTTTCCGTCGAAATGGACCGGCACAATATCTCTTTTATGATCTATGGCTTTCTTAATAAAATTCTTCTTCCACTCCAGGTCCATAATCCTTGAGCCCTGTTTTCTGGAACAGAGACCTGCAGGAAAATATAGCACCTGATGATCCGATTTGTAAAGTTCCTCTATCTTTCTTGCATAGTCGGTTGACTGTCTTCCGTGCTTGTTAACAGGAATAAAGACCGGTTCAAGATTTTTGAGGTTTGTAAGGAGATCGTTAACAATAAATTTAACATTTTTGTGGTGCCTTCCCACTATATCAAGGAAAACTATACCGTCAAGTCCTCCCAGCGGGTGATTCGAAACAAAAATGTACCTGCCTTCTTCAGGAATATTTTCTTCTCCAGATACCGTATAATTTATTCCGTAAAAAACCAGTATTTCGGCAATAAAGTCAAGTCCGTACCTGTCATGGAATTTGATAAGTGCTTCGTTTATCTTGTCCTGGTGGATAGTACGTTTGATATAACTGAGAATAAATCCAGGAATAAATTTATAGAGTCCCGGGTTTTTCCTTTTGAAAACATCATCTACATCAATGACAGCGGGCTTGCTAACAGGTTCATCTGCATTCATTATACTTTATTCATTGATTGTGAAATGTAAAAATAATAAGAATTGATTAGAAAGTTATCAACAAAGTGGAGAAAAATGGGGCAAAGTGGTTGAAAGTGGATAATTTTTATTTATTTTTACCTATTCAAACTGGATTCTATGGCAACCTTTATTGGTGATTTTACATGCAGGGTGGACGCAAAGGGGCGTGTTATATTACCTGCGGCATTTAAAAAGCAAATGCCGCAGGCTGCTATGGACAAATTTGTTGTAAAGAAAGATATTTTTGAAAAGTGCCTGGTATTATTTCCCATGGATGAATGGGACCGGCAGAATTCAATTATCAGGTCCAGGATAAATCCTTATAATAAAGAGCACAGCCGGTTTCTCAGGGGATTCTATAAAGGTACCGCCGAGGTTGTTCTGGATGCCAGTAACCGGATACTTATCCCCAGGAGACTCCTCGATCTTGTCGGAATAGACAGCGAGGTGGTGCTGGCAGGACAGGACGGGAAGATTGAGTTATGGAGCAATGACCTGTATGAGCAGCAGTCGGGTGAGGCGGATGATTTTGCCTTCCTGGCAGAAAAAATTATGGGTGACGCTGACTGAAATATTCGAGCCATGGTCTATCATAAGCCTGTCCTTCTTGAAGAAAGCATAAACGGGTTGGATATAAATCCGGACGGAATTTATATTGACCTTACATTCGGAGGAGGCGGACATTCAAGGGAGATTCTTTCACATCTGAAGGGCGGAAGGCTGATTGCTTTTGACCAGGATGCCGATNCAGNGGCAGAAGCCGGAAAGATNGATGATAAAAGGTTCATGTTCATCAGGAGTAATTTCAGGTTTTTTCGCAATTTTCTGAGATATCATAAAATAGATATGGTTGACGGAATCATGGCAGATCTTGGTATTTCTTCCCACCATATTGACAGTGCAGGGAGAGGTTTTTCTTTCAGAACTGAAGGGCGTCCTGATATGCGTATGAACAGGGAAAGTAATGTCACTGCCCTTGATGTTCTGAATAAATACAGTATTGATGACCTCAGGAATATGTTCAGGACCTATGGGGAGGTAAATAATGCCGGTAAACTTGCAAATGTAATTGCCGGAGCACGGGAGAAAGAGCCGATCACCGGGATTTCCGGCCTGCTCGAAGCAATTTCAGATTGCGTACCTGCAAGGCAGGAAAGCAAATACCTCGCAAGGGTCTTTCAGGCGCTGAGGATCGAGGTGAATAATGAGCTGGAAGTGCTGAAGCAAATGCTCCTTCAGGTTCTTTTGAGCCTTAATAAAAACGGCCGTCTGGTGGTGATATCATACCATTCGCTGGAGGACCGGATTGTAAAAAACTTTATGAGAACCGGCAAGCCTGAAGGCAGCATGGACAAGGACTTTTTCGGGAACCCACTGGTACCTTTCGAGCTTGTTACACGAAAAGTGATTATGGCTGGTGAGGAGGAGGTTAAGGCTAATAAACGCGCGAGGAGTGCCAGATTGAGAATAGCAAAACGTAATTAAAAGTTTTATCGATTATGGATGCTGATGATAAGAATATTGAGTTTGTCGATGAGGAGCCTGTAAAGAAGCGTGCATTTAAAGGCGGATCTGTAAAGGATTTTATAGATGGTAGTGTCCTTACAAGGGATTTTGTGATGAGACAGCTGCCATTTATAATTTTTCTTGCCATTCTTGCCATTCTTTACATCGGCAACAGGTATCATGCTGAAAAACTGGTGCGCCGGTCGGGTGAACTGCAGACAGAACTTAAAGAGCTTCGTGCTGAAGCAATAACCGTTTCGGCCGAACTTGTTCATCTGAGTCGCCAATCGGAGGTGCTGAAGCTTTTAAGAAAAAATAACCTTGATCTTTTTGAGTCGGTTGAGCCGCCTCAGAGGATTGTTGCAGGTAAAAGAAGAAGATAAGTATGTCGGTCAAAAAGGATATATTGTGGAGAGTTGCACTTGTGTACTTTGGTATACTGATTTTTGCAGTTGCCATTATCGGCAAATTGCTGTATATACAGTTTGCCGAAGGCAGCATATGGCAGGAGCAGGCCAGCAGGATGACTATCCGCGACATCACTATTGAACCCAACCGCGGTGATATATATGCCTCAGGCAACAGAATTCTGGCAACATCAATGCCTCATTATGAGATCAGGATGGATCTGCGGGCAGCAGGACTGACCGATAAACTGTTCAACGACAATGTCGACTCACTGGCTATTGCGCTTGCCGGCTTGTTCAGGGATAGATCGTCGACTGCCTACAGGCTTGAGCTGATAAAGGCAAGACAGGAGTGGAAGAGGTTTCACCTGATACAAAGAAGGGTGTCGTTCAACCAGCTTAAGGAGCTGAGGAAATTTCCCGTTTTCAGGCACGGTCAGCATACCGGGGGACTAATTGTTATTCAGGATAACCAGCGTATCCAGCCTCACGGCAATCTTGCCTCAAGAACAATAGGTTATACAACCAAGGGTGAAACAGGCAATATTGTTGGTATTGAGGGTGCATATGACAGGCAACTCAGAGGGGTGGAGGGGTTGAAGCTTATGCAGAGGATTTCGGGCAATGCATGGATGCCCTTGAACGACAGGAATGAGGTTGAGCCCCGAGACGGTATTGATGTGGTTACTACTATAGATATTGATATACAGGATGTTGCAACCTCGGCACTGCTAAGGCAATTACAGGCTCACATGGCACATCACGGTACTGCGATACTGATGGAGGTGCAGACCGGGGAGATAAAGGCTATTGCAAATCTGGAGAGGAACAGCAGGGGAGGTTACAGCGAGGCATATAATTATGCCCTGGGAGCCAGCACTGAACCGGGATCAACATTCAAACTCATGTCGCTGCTGGTTGCCATGGAGGATGGTTATATAAAGCTCGGTGACAGTGTTGATACTGAAAATGGTGAGATATACTTTTTTAATAAGCGAATAGCCGATTCCAGGCTGGGCGGCCATGGCAAGATTACCGTACAGGAGATATTTGAATTATCTTCAAATGTGGGTGTGTCAAAAATAATAGACCGGTTTTACCGGGGAAGGGAGCATGATTTTATCAACAGGCTATACCGTATGAATCTGAATGAGAGGACCGGAGTGGAGATAAGAGGAGAGGGTGCGCCTGAAATTAAATATCCCGGCGATAAACTGTGGTCAGGGATCTCACTTCCCATGATGTCAATCGGGTACGAGGTAAGGCTAACTCCCCTTCAGATTCTGACCTTTTATAATGCCATTGCAAATGATGGTAAGATGGTAAGGCCAAAATTTGTGAGTTCACTGCAATACCACGGTAACCCTGTGGAGGTGTTCCCAACCGAAGTTATAAATCCATCAATTGCGTCTCCCGCATCAATAAGGAGTGCAAGGAAAATGCTCGAGGGTGTAGTTGAATCAGGCACGGCAACAAACCTTAGAAATGCCAATTACAGGATTGCAGGAAAAACCGGAACAGCGCAAATAGCAAATGACAAATACGGTTATATGATAGACTCCCGGGTAAGTCACCAGGCATCGTTTGTGGGCTACTTCCCGGCCGACAATCCCAGGTATTCATGCATAGTTGTTGTTAACTCTCCATCCAACAACGTTTATTACGGAAATCTTGTTGCCGGGCCAATTTTCAGGGAAATTGCCGACAAGGTATATGCCACAAGCCTTGACATGCACCATCCGTTCATGGCAGAAGGTGAAATTGAGTATGATCCTCCGTTTTCCAAATCGGGTAATATAAATGATCTGGAGGTGCTTTTCAATCACTTTGGAGTGCCTCACATGAGCAACAACGGGACGTCAGAATGGGTAACCACCACAAGAAGAGATTCATTTGTTGAATTAAGGGAGAGGTCAATTGCCGGTGAGTTTGTGCCGAATGTAGTGGATATGGCATTGAGTGATGCATTATATCTGCTTGAAAACCATGGACTGAAAGTTCAGGTGAGAGGGAGAGGCAAGGTCAATGCACAATCAGTTCCTCCCGGATCACTGGTCAGGCAGGGGCAGCGGGTTGTGCTTGAGATGAGTATTAATTAGCAATTATTCAGGGGGTTATAAATTTAAAACGATATAAAGTGAAGAGACCGGATCAGATACTAAAAGGGGTTGATTATGAGAAGGTCACTGGGTGTTCTGATGTCAGGATAGCAAACCTGGAGCAGGATTCCAGGAAGGTTGTTACTGGCAGCATGTTTTTTGCCATCAGGGGTACAGAGAGTGACGGGCATGACTATATTGATTCTGCTATTAAGGCAGGTGCTGTTGCAGTTGTTTGTGAATCAATTCCGGTCAAAAAAGCTGATGATATCTGCTATATAAAGGTGAGTGACTCAGCAAGGGTGCTGGGACTGGCTGCGTCGGCGTTTTATGATCATCCGTCAGAGAAACTCAGGCTTGTCGGCATCACCGGAACTAACGGGAAAACAACAACTGCCACATTGCTTTACCACCTCTTCAAAGAGACGGGTCATAAAGCAGGGCTGATATCAACGGTTTCATATTTCATTAATGAAAAGAAACTGCCTGCCACACACACAACGCCCGATCAGGTACACCTTAACCGGCTTTTAAATGAGATGGTTGAAGATGGATGTGAATATTGTTTCATGGAGGTGAGCAGCCACTCGATAGTACAGCACCGGATCAGCGGGCTTAAATTCGCCGGAGGGGTTTTTACCAATTTGAGCCATGACCATCTGGATTATCATAAAACATATGATGAATACCTGAAAGCTAAAAAGAGATTTTTTGATAACCTCGAAAAGGAGTCTTTTGCTCTTGTAAATTTTGACGACCGGAATGGAAAGGTAATGGTGCAGAATACAAAAGCTTCCGTAAGATCTTATGCAATGAAATCGATGGCCGATTTCCGGGGCAGCATTGTTGAAAGGCATATGGGAGGGATGCTCCTGAAAATGAATGGAAAAGAGTTGTGGACCAGCTTTATCGGCAACTTCAACGCATCAAATCTGCTGGCAGTCTATGCCACTGCTCTAATGCTCGGATCTGATGAAGAGGAGGTACTCAGGATCATCAGCTCACTTAAACCTGTGGAAGGACGGTTCGAAACAATATTATCGGGTAACGGCGTTACCGCTATTGTCGATTATGCTCATACGCCGGATGCTCTCGAAAACGTAATTGAGGCGATAAGACCACTGCTTGGCACCGGAGCAAAACTGATAACAGTTGCCGGTGCGGGCGGCGACCGTGATACAGGCAAAAGGCCGGTAATGGCAAAGATTGCTTCTGAGAAGAGTGATAAACTCATTCTGACATCCGACAATCCCAGGTCTGAAGATCCCGATTCAATTATTTCGGATATGCTTGCTGGTGTAGGCAACCTTTTCAAAAACAGGGTTATATGCATAAGTAATCGTAAAGAGGCGATACGGACAGCATGTATGATGGCGCAAACAGGCGATTTTGTTCTGGTTGCCGGCAAAGGGCATGAGACGTACCAGGAGGTCAGGGGTGTAAGGCATCATTTTGATGACAGGGAGGTGGTGATCTCGGTTTTTAATGTTAACAGGCAGGTAAGGTAAACTCTTTTGAATGGATTTAATTACTAAAATACTTTAAACGATGCTGTATTATCTCTTCGACTGGTTACAGGCTATTGAATTTCCGGGTTCGGGGGTGTTTTATTACATCTCCTTCAGGTCTTCAATGGCCATAATCCTGTCGCTGATAATATCACTTATTGCAGGCAAACGGATAATAAATGCTCTAAAAAGAAAACAGATTGGTGAGACAGTGAGGGACCTGGGCATTGAAGGACAACTGCAGAAAAAGGGCACTCCTACCATGGGAGGCATCATTATTCTGTTGTCGATTATTATTCCGGTTCTGCTGCTTGGCAACCTGAAGAACATATATGTTATACTTATGCTTATAACAACTGTATGGCTCGGTTTAGTGGGGTTTGCCGATGACTATATAAAGGTGTTCAAGAAGGATAAAGAGGGACTTAGTGGCTGGCTGAAGATATTGGGACAGGTGGTTCTGGGACTTATTATCGGGATTACCATGCTGGTGAATGAAGATATTATTGTGAGGGAGAAGATACTGAGCCCGGATGGCCAGCCACAGATGGAAATTGCTGAAAAGCCCGGCACACCTTTAGAGCCAGGGGCATATGTTACAAGAGATGTAAAGAATACCAAAACTACCATTCCCTTCCTCAAACAAAATGAGTTTGATTATGCTTACCTGCTTTGGTTTCTTGGCAACAAGGCAGCAAGCTGGAGCTGGCTGGTTTTTATTCCCGGGATAATCCTGATAGTAACAGCGGTTTCCAACAGTGCGAATATGACCGACGGGATGGACGGACTGGCGACAGGACTTTCGGCCATCATAGGGACTACCCTCGGGATTCTGGCATATGTTTCAGGTAACATCATATATGCTGATTACCTGAACATTATGTATATACCAAATACCGGCGAACTGGTAATCTTCATGGCGGCATTCATTGGAGCAACTATAGGGTTTATGTGGTATAACTCATACCCGGCACAAGTTTTCATGGGTGATACCGGCAGCCTTTCCCTGGGGGGGATAATAGCCGTCTACGCCATACTGATAAGAAAAGAGCTGCTGATACCTGTAATGTGTGGAATTTTCTTTGTTGAAAGTCTCTCGGTGATGATACAGGTCAGCTATTTCAAATATACCAAAAAGAAGTATGGCGAGGGCCGCCGCATATTCAGGATGGCGCCGCTTCACCATCATTACCAGTTGCAGGGTTACCCGGAGCCCAAGATTGTGACCAGGTTCCTTATTGTGGGTATACTGCTTGCAGTTATTTCAGTTGTAACACTTAAAATCAGGTAAGATCAGAGAATGAGCAGAAGAATCGTCATACTGGGTGGAGGAGAGAGTGGATCGGGAGCTGCGATCCTTGCAAAGAAAACGGGCATTGATCCTTTTGTCTCCGATTCAGGGATACTTAAGCCTCTTTACAGGGAGCTTCTCAGGCGGAATTCTGTTAAATGGGAAGAGGGGAAGCATAGTGACAACCTGCTGGAAGGGGCTGACGAAGTGATCAAAAGTCCCGGTATACCTGACACAGCTCCGCCTGTACTAAATGCAAGAAGGAGGGGGATACCGGTAATCTCCGAGATTGAATTTGCCGGTCGTTATACTAATGCCGTAAAGGTTTGTGTTACTGGAAGCAACGGGAAAACAACAACAAGTTCAATGATATTCCACATAATGAAAAAGGCGGGNNTGAATGCCGGACTTGCAGGAAATGTGGGGTCAAGCTTTGCCAGGATGGTGGCTGAGAATGATCATGATTACTATAGTATTGAACTGAGCAGTTTTCAGCTTGACGGAATGTTTGACTTCAGGCCTGATATTGCTTTGCTTTTAAATATTACCCCCGACCACCTTGATCGCTATAATAATGATATGCAGAGTTATGTGAACTCCAAATTCAGGATAGTACAAAATCTCGGTAAGGATAATGCATTCATATGGTGCAGAGATGACNTGATCTCATCCGGGGAGATAATGAAACGACAACTTAATACGAACNTGTATTCTTTTACACTGAACCCTGAACAGGGGCAGGGAGCATATATTGAAAATAATAAAATGATCATAACAACTCAAAACAACCAAATGGAAATGACACTTGAAGAATTAGCCCTTAAAGGCAGGCATAATGTTTATAATTCTATGGCTGCAGGAATAGCAGGTCAGTTGCTCAGAATCAGGAAAGAGGTTATCAGAGAGAGTCTGTCCGATTTCCAGGGAATTGAGCACCGGCTGGAACAGGTTCTGAGAGTTCACGGGATCGATTTTATAAATGATTCAAAGGCTACCAATGTAAACTCTTCCTGGTATGCACTTGAGAGCATGAACAGAAAAGTTGTATGGATAGCCGGAGGGATTGATAAGGGCAATGACTATTCTGTACTGAGCGATCTTGTAAGGGAGAAGGTACATGCAATTGTATGCCTGGGCAAGGATAATTCAAAGCTGCTGAGCGCATTTAAGGAAACTGTTCCCACGGTTGTTGAGGCTTCATCAATGCAGGATGCAGTAAGATCAGCATATTTCCTGGCAAAAAATGGTGATTCGGTACTATTGTCGCCTGCTTGTGCCAGCTTTGATTTGTTTGATAATTACGAGGACAGGGGAAGACAGTTCAAGAAATATGTGAGAGAACTGTAAATCAGAAATTAATGACCGGAGTGTTTAAATATCTTAAGGGTGACAAGGTTATATGGGCAGTGGTTATATTCCTGTCCATTCTATCACTGCTTGCAGTTTACAGTTCGACCGGAACGCTGGCATACAGGTTCCAGGGAGGTAATACTGCATACTATATACTTAAGCACTCCTCAATAATGATGGTGGGACTGGTAATCATCTTTATTACCCATATGATCCCCTACAAATTCTATTCCCGGCTTTCGCAGGTCTTTCTGACAGCTTCGGTAGTACTGCTTGTAATTACCCTGTTGATGGGCACTACAATTAACGAGGCATCAAGATGGCTGACCTTGCCGGGTCTCGGATTCACCATACAGACAAGTGATTTTGCCAAGCTGTCGCTTATAATGTACCTGGCAAGGTTACTCTCCCGCAACCAGAGCGAAGTAAAGAATGCGAAAGATACATTTATAAGGCTGTTGTTTCCGACTCTTATTGTTTGCGGACTGATTATGCCGGCCAACCTGTCTACCTCATTAATCCTGTTTGCCACCTGTATTGTCCTGATGTTCATAGGCAGGGTTAGTGCAAAATACCTTGCGGGCCTGATCGGGGCTGGCATTCTCTGCGGCTCCATTTTCGTTGCCATTGTTATGTACAGCGAATCAGAAGGGAGGATCGGTACCTGGCGTAACAGGATGGAGAGTTTTGTAACCAAATCGGGTGAGGGAAACTACCAGGTGGAACAATCTAAAATTGCAATAGCGACCGGGGGACTGGTGGGGAAAGGGCCCGGAAACAGTTCGCAGAGGAATTTTCTGCCTCATCCCTATTCTGATTTTATATATGCCATAATCATTGAAGAGTATGGAATTGCCGGGGGACTTGTGGTGTTGTTCTTCTATTTGTGGCTGCTTTACAGGGCGGGTCTGATCGTTAAACGGAGTTCACGGACATTCCCTGCATTTCTTGCTATCGGGTTGACTCTTAGTATAGTGATTCAGGCAATGATAAATATGGCGGTGGTGGTTAATCTGCTTCCCGTAACAGGCCAGCCCCTGCCGCTGGTAAGTATGGGGGGCTCGTCCCTTCTCTTTACAGGTATCGCCCTGGGTATCATATTAAGTGTAAGTCACGGAGTACAAAAAACTGCCAACGAAATGCAACAGGCAGAAGAGCAACTGACAACCGGTGAAGAATATGGAACGGAATAGCAGGATAATAATCAGCGGAGGTGGTACGGGAGGACATGTTTTCCCAGCAATTGCCATAGCAGATGCCTTGAGGGACAGGGAGGAAGGGGTCAGTATTCTTTTTGTGGGCGCCGATCACAAGATGGAAATGGAAAGGGTTCCTGCGGCCGGGTATTCGATAGTGGGACTCCCGGTTACGGGTTTTCAGAGACGGATAACCTTAAAAAATGTTGCTTTCTTATACAAGTTATTTATTAGTATGCTCAGGGCAAAAAAAATAATAAATGATTTCAGGCCGGATGCCGTGGTTGGTGTAGGAGGATATGCAAGCGGACCGGTAGTGAGGGCCGCATCATCAAAAGGAATTCCCGTATTGATCCAGGAACAGAATTCATATGCCGGTGTGACCAACCGGTTACTGGCTGAAAAAGCTTCTCTTATATGTGTTGCTTATGAAGGAATGGACAGATATTTCCCAGGTGAGAAGATTGTGCTTACAGGCAACCCGGTACGCCGTGATCTGGTGGGGCTGCATACTAAACGTGAAGAAGCTTTAAGCTGGTTTGGCATTAGCGGTGAGAGGAGGGTCATACTGGTGGTAGGCGGGAGTCTTGGTGCAAAGAGTATAAACAGTGGAGTTATTCAAAATATTGAAAAGATTGGTGAGAGTGGTGTTGATGTTATCTGGCAAACCGGTAAAACCGGAATAGGGGCTGCAAGGGAAATTACCGGAAAGTACGGTTATGAAAACATAATGGCCCATGAGTTCATATCCAGAATGGACCTTGCATATGCAGCTGCCGACCTGGTGGTTTCCCGGGCCGGAGCAGGTACTATATCTGAGCTTTGCCTTACGGCGAAACCCTCGATCCTTGTTCCGTCTCCAAACGTTGCTGAAGACCATCAGACAAAAAATGCGATGGCACTGGTTGAAAGAGAAGCTGCCGTCATGATAGCTGATAATGAATTAGAAGGCAGACTTGTTCAGTTTGCACTTGATCTGGTTAACAACGACAGACGGCTGGAAGAGTTGAGCAGGAATATTGCTGCCATGGCTTTGCCCGACTCTGCCGCAAAAATTGCTGATGAGATATTTAAATTGATTCAAAAAGCGGAGAATTGAAGATCGATAATATAAATATGGTCTATTTTATAGGTGTGGGAGGCATAGGGATGTCTGCCATAGCACGATTTTTCAATGTATCAGGGAAACGTGTTGCAGGGTATGATCTCACTCCCACGGCACTTACCGGCAAACTTGAGGCCGAGGGAATGGAGATAACTTACAGTGATGATGAATCGGCAATTCCCGGCGACTTTACCGGCGGAGGAGAGGCAGCAGGTAAGGTTCTTGTTGTATATACTCCTGCCATACCTAAGAATAACAGGATCTTTCAATACTTCAGTACCAGCGGTTACACCATGGTCAAAAGGTCTGAGCTGCTGGGTATAATTGCCAATGACGGCAGGTGTATTGCTGTAGCCGGAACCCATGGTAAAACTTCTGTATGCACCATAACGGCACACCTGCTTATGCAGACGGCCCCGGGCTGCAATGCATTCCTTGGAGGGATTGCAAGGAATTATGATAACAACCTGCTGATTTCAAAGGGAAGCGACCTGTTTGTAGTTGAAGCGGATGAGTACGACAGATCATTTTTGCAGCTATATCCGCATATAGCAATAGTTACTTCAATGGATCCGGATCATCTTGATATTTACGGAAGCTATGAAGAGATGATAAGGGGATTTAATGCTTTCGCGGGTCAGGTGAAGGAACGGGGAATGATTATCTGCCGGGAGGGAGTTCCGCTGGATACAGGAGCAAGGAAAGATGTCAGGGTTCTGACCTACGGGCTTGCCGGTGATGCCGATTTTTTAGCGCGGAATATAAGAATCGGTTCAGGGGGATTGCCGGTGTTTGATGTTGTCACTCCTGAAGGAGAAATCAGAGATCTGAACCTGGGTGTTCCCGGAAGATTTAATGTTGAAAATGCTGTTGCCGCAATTGCTGCCGCTCTTAACTGCGGAGCAAACAAGGAAAATATCAGGGCGGGACTGAAAAGTTTCAGGGGAATAAACCGGCGTTTTGATGTAAGGATAAATATTCCGGGGACAGTGCTGATAGATGATTATGCGCATCATCCACAGGAGCTTAAAGCTTGTATTTCGGCTGTTAGAGAGATCTTCCCCGAAAGGAAAATAACAGGGATTTTCCAACCGCATCTTTACACCCGTACCCGCGATTTTTCAGGCCAGTTTGCAGAAAGCCTGGGTGCCCTTGACGAACTGGTGCTGCTGGATATCTATCCTGCACGTGAAGAGCCTCTTGAAGGTGTTACATCAGAGTTGATATTCAACAAGGTAAAGCTTGAGAACAAGATCATGTGCAGACGTGAACAGCTGCCGGAAATATTAGGCGGAATGGAAACGGATGTTGTGCTTACTCTTGGTGCCGGGAATATTGATGCAATGGTCGAACCGGTAAGTAAGGTATTGTTTAACAAAAACAGGAGCAATCATGAGGAAACTTAAAATATTGCTTTTGTGGCTTGGGATAATTGCCTACCTGGTCTTTGCCCACGGATTTGTTTCAGGAAAGAGGAGTGAAAAGGTATGTGAAAGGATCAATATTATTGTGACCGACAGCCTCGTTAACAGGTTTGTCACTCCTGATGATGTACTTAATATTCTGCTGGAAGATGAATCAAAGATCCTGGGCTATCCTTTGAGTTCAATAAATACGCTTAATCTTGAAAAACGCCTGGAGAATGAGTCGTTTATAAAGAGAGCTGATATTTATAAGACCATGAATGGCGTGCTGAATGTCAGGATCCAGCAGCGGCAGCCTGTAGTCAGGATCATTAACCGCCACGGAAGGAGTTACTACCTTGATATTGAGGGATATATTCTTCCGGTTTCCGATAAGTTCACAAGCAGGATACTGGTGGCCAACGGCCATATTTCCGAACCATTTATAGAAGAGAGCACCAGGTCGCTTTTTGATGTTGATCCACCTGAAGGAAGAAGGAACAAGGTGGTTTATGAACTCTATGAGATTGCCTCCTTTATAGCCGGTTCAAACCTTTGGGGAACCCAGATTGCACAGATCTATGTCAATGACAAATTTGAATTTGAGATGATACCGAGGGTGGGTGCTCATGTTATCTATTTTGGCGATTCCTCTGACTATCAGAACAAATTTGCAAAGCTTGAAGCACTTTACCTGTACGGCCTGAATAATAGGGGCTGGAATAATTATGAGACAATAAACCTGAAATTCGAAAACCAGATAGTTTGCACAAAAAGATAAAGCATTATGAGCAAAGAAAACAACATTGTCGCAGCCATTGATATCGGAACAACCAAAATTGTTTCCATAATTGGCAGAAAAAACGAAAAAAACAAACTCGAGATTCTTGCATTCAGCAAAACCGAATCACGAGGCGTTAAACGGGGTACTGTTCTCAACATAGAGGATACTGTTAATGCTATCAGGAAAACAGTTGATGAAGTAATACAGCAGTCAGGCAGACCCGTTTCCGAAGTTTTTGTCGGAATAGCAGGGCAGCATGTCAAGAGTATAAGGAACCGCGGATATATTAACCGCGACTCTTATGACGAGGAGATCACCAGGGCCGATATTCACGCTCTTGTTGATGATATGTTCAAGATACCCATTGATGTGGGCGAGGAGATAATCCATGTTTTGCCGCAAAGTTTCATTGTCGATAATGAGCATAATATCAAGAATCCTGTAGGAATGACCGGTAAGAGGCTTGAAGCAAACTTCAATATTGTGATCGGGCAGGTATCTTCAGCCAGGAACATAGAGAAATGTGTCAGCCGTGTGGGACTGAAGGTAAAAGACCTTATTCTTGAACCACTTGCTTCTGCAGAGGCTGTTCTTACCGACGATGAAAAGGAAGCCGGAGTTGCACTGATCGATATCGGCGGCGGCACAACCGATCTCGCAGTATATTTTGACGGTATAATAAGACATACTGCCGTCATCCCTTTCGGGGGAAATGTTGTAACCGAAGATATCAAGCAGGGTTGCTCCATATTGCTCAGGCAGGCTGAACTTCTGAAGGTGCAGTTCGGTTCGGCACTTGGTGATATGGCTCCGGACGATAAGGTTGTGACCATTCCCGGTATCAGCGGAAGGGAACCTAAGGAGATATCATTCAAAAACCTGGCCTACATTATCCAGAGCAGGATGGAGGAGATTATTGATGCTGCCTCATTCGAGATTGAAAATTCAGGCTTTTTTGATCAGTTAAGTGCAGGGATAGTTCTTACCGGCGGCGGGGCGCTGCTGACCCATCTTTCACAACTGGTAAAATTCCGCACGGGACTTGATGTCCGGATCGGGTCACCCAACGAACATCTTGCAGGAGAACCTGACGACGAGATTAACCACCCGATGTACTCAACGGCAGTGGGACTGATTCTGAAGGCCTATGAACATATTGATATTGAGGTAAAAGAGTTAATTTCAGAAGATGCTGTTCCTGGAGAGAACCCAGAAGAGAAACCCGCCGTCGAAAAGAAACAGGAACGGATAAAAACCACTCTGATGGAACAATTGAAAACTACTATAACAAAGATATTTGAGGAAGATGATATTAAAATGTGATTTAAAAATTATAAGATATGACTAACAACAGCGAAATTATAAACTTTGATTTGCCTGTAGAGAGATCTTCGATCATCAAAGTAGTAGGTGTAGGTGGTGGCGGCAGCAATGCTGTCAACCATATGTTCAGGTCGGGTATCAAGGATGTGAATTTTGTAATATGCAATACCGATGCCCAGGCACTTCAAAACAGCGAGGTTCCCATCAAGATCCAGCTTGGTGAGTCTCTCACAGAGGGCCGCGGTGCCGGCAACAAGCCTGAAATCGGAAAGCAGGCTGCCATCGAGAACCTGGACGATGTGATAGAGGCCCTTTCGGGGAATACCAAGATGGTATTTATAACTGCCGGAATGGGCGGTGGTACAGGAACCGGAGCAGCCCCGGTCATTGCACGGGCTGCGAAGGAGATGGGGCTTCTGACCATCGCAATTGTTACCATACCCTTTAAGTTCGAGGGTAAGGTACGGATAAACCAGGCCATAGATGGTATAAATGAGCTAAGGGAGCATGTAGACTCACTCCTTGTTATTAACAATGAAAAGCTTCGCGAGATCTTCGGAGACCTGAAGATAAGCGAGGCATTTACCAGGGCAGACAATGTACTTTCAGGTGCTGCTAAAGGTATTGCAGAGATCATAACCGTTCACGGCCATGTCAATGTTGACTTTGCCGATGTGCAGACCGTAATGACCAACAGTGGTGTGGCAATACTCGGATCGGGACTGGCAGAGGGAGAGAGCAGGGCCCTCGATGCCATTCAGTCTGCTATTTCATCTCCGCTGCTGAATAATAACGATATCCGCGGAGCAAAAAATATTCTGCTTAACATCACATCAGGAATAGATGAGGTAAGCATGGATGAAGTCGGTGAGATAACCGATTTTGTTACTGCCGAGACTGAGGAAAGCACGAATATCATATGGGGCACCTGTACTGAGGAGTCTCTTGGAGAGAAAATTTCGGTTACGATAATTGCAACCGGATTTGAATCCAATTCCATACCGGAGCTCTATACCCGCAAAAAGAATATTGAGAGACTTTCTCTTGATGAGTTTCCGACTCCTGACGGTGGGTCGGTAGTGGGAGGATTCACTGTAAGGGACCGGAAGACAAGAACAACGGAAAATTATGATTACGACCATCTTCAAAGAAGAATTGAGTTCGATATCAAAGGAACCGGCAGAGAGATTTTCTCCCTCAATGATGATAACAGCGATCATGATGAGGTATCAGGGTTAACGGAACAGCGTGCAGGCGACAGGGCTGCAAAACTTAAGGAAGCCGGCAATAAGCTTAAAGAGAAGAACTATCTCAATATTAATGAGAAGGAGGAGATTGAAGAGATGGAGCGGCAGCCTGCCTTTGAGAGAAAAAAGATCAACCTTAATCTTTCAAAGAAATCGGCCGACAACCCTGTAAGCCGTTATACCCTTTCTGATGAAGATGGCAAGGGACCACGGTTAAGGCCGGAAAACGGTTATCTGCATGACAATGTAGATTAACCCGCGTCAATTCATTCTCTGATAAAATGACAACCGACTGATTTTCTGTTTTTCAGCGCGGCTGCAACTATAAGCTGTGAACTGACTACCGAGTTTCTAAGTTCAATTATTTGCTTGGTGATCTCAGCACTCTTGTAGAATCTCAATATCCGGTGAGAGTAATATTCAAGGTCCGATTCGGCCCGTCTTAATCCTTTGACAGTGCGGATAATACCTGCATAGTTCCACATTGTGAGCCGGATGGCCTGCATATCCTGATCAATCAGAAGGGGGTCAAACACTTCTGCAGCAGGCGGCTTTTCCCAGTCGGGAATATTGTCGAAACGCTGCTTTTTTATCGTCCTGCGGTTTTTAACAATATCTCCTGACGATGATTTACCCCAGAGCAGACCTTCAAGGAGTGAAGCTGAGGCCAGCCTGTTTGCACCGTGGAGTCCCGTACAGGAAACCTCACCTATTGCATATAGATTCTTAAGGGATGTTCTTCCAAATATATCTGCTTTGATGCCTCCGCAAAAATAGTGGGCAGCAGGTGTTATCGGTATGGATTCTTTTGTTATATCAATACCCCCCTTCAGGCAGGTTGCATATATCTTCGAAAATCTTTTTTCAAGCGGTTTGGTGCCTTTGTAATAATTGGCAATATCCAGCAGCATGTACTCCTTTCCGGTTTTACATATTCGATCATAAACCGCGCGTGATACAACGTCCCTTGGTGCCAGATCACCCATCTCTGAATACTCCCTCATGAATTCCTGTCCCTCATGATCTTTTAAGCGTCCTCCTTCTCCCCGCAAGGATTCTGATATCAAAAATCTCTTTATGTCTTTGTGAAACAGAGAGGTAGGGTGAAACTGCACAAATTCTGCATTAATAATATCGGCACCTGCCCTGTATGCCATACTTGTTCCGTCACCTGTTGAGGATACGGGGTTGGTGCTGTGGTAATAAAGACTTCCTGTACCGCCTGTGGCAAGGATCACACGTTCAGCAAAAAAGGTTTCGGTTTCGTTCCTGGTGTTGTTAAGGGCATATACACCAAACACCTCCCTTTCCCGGTAAACCTCCTGTGGATCACGTGAATGGTGATTGTTTGTGATAAGGTCTATTGCCGTGTAGTCTGTTAGAAACTCAACACCCTGCTTTTTGGCATAACTTATCAGAGAATCCTCTATCTTGTCTCCGGTATGATCTTCATAATGAACGATACGTCTTTTGCTGTGGGCCGCCTCCTCCGTGTAGTCTATCTTACCCTCCTCCGATTTGCTGAACTGGATACCCACCTCATTTACCAGGAAGTCGAACACAAGAGGAGGTCCGTTTTTCACAAAGAAATCTACAGCTTCAAGGTTATTGTAACCCGAACCTGCTCTCAGTAAATCGCTTCGCAAAAGTTCGGCCGAGTCATCATCCCGGGACGCAATAATGCCTCCCTGTGCATAGAGGGTATTGGTTTCATTAATTTCTGATTCCTTGGTCATCACAACAATTCGCAGACCGGCTTTTCTCAGGCTGATCGCACAACTGAGCCCTGCCAGGCCGGATCCGACTATCACTGCATCGTAATAATGTCTCATTTGATATTTTCTTTTAGACTGAAGTCAAATGCTTTTATTGAGTGGGTAAGTTCACCAACAGAAATAAAATCCACACCCGTTAAGGAGACCTGCCTGATCCTTTCCAGTGTCATGTTACCAGAAGCCTCAGTTTCACATATTTGTTCTGTCAGCTTCACTGCCTCGCTCAACTGTTCATTGCTCATATTGTCAAGCAGGATTCTTTCAACTTTGCAATTTAGTGCCTCCCTGACTTCCTGAATATTCCTGGCTTCAACCTCTATTTTAAAACGACTTCCCCATCTTTCTCTTACCTTGCTTACGGCAGTACTGATACCTCCTGCAGCATCTATATGGTTGTCCTTGATCAACACCATATCATGCAATCCCATGCGGTGGTTCATTCCGCCTCCGCACCTGACAGCGTATTTCTGCAGTTGCCTGAAACCCGGGATGGTTTTTCTTGTATCCAGGATAATTGTTTTGCCTTCGGCCTCACTTACAAACCGGGCCGTTTTCGTTGCTACGGCCGACATCAGGGAGAGAAAATTAAGAGCAGTTCTCTCTGCCTTCAATATTGATTTCACCGGCCCCGATACTTCGGCTACCAGGTCGCCTTTTTCAATATTGTCGCCGTCGTTATGGAGAAAGCGTACAGATACAGAAATATCGGTTCTTGTCATCACCCTTTCAAATACATCTTTTCCGCAGAGTTTCCCGATGTCTTTTGATATCAGTTTAAAAGTATGTTCCTTGCCCGTAAAGATCGATTCAGATGTGATATCTCCCTCTTTTTGAAGGTCCTCCTCCATTGCCATATCAATCATCCTGTCAAGATGTCCGAGGTTTTCCATGGTATTGCCCTGTATATGCTCCGGTTCAGATTGCTAAAGTAAAAAAAAAGCGGTTAAAACAATGTCTTAACCGCAAATTCATATTTTAACTTACCAATCCTGGTATCCCGCCATGCCTTGGTTCAGTATTATTTATTCACGTCGACTGTCACGGCAATTAATAGAATTGGTGCCTGTTATCCTTCACATTGGCCTGTTCTCTTAATGCCTCAAATACATCGAAATTTACCCTTGCCCTGATACTATTCCCAAGCCTGTTTTTCTCCATCTCCAGGTCTTTTTCTTCAGGTATGGATATTGATGTGACTTCCAGCAGATATACTCCGTTCTCACCAATAACCGGACCGGAGAGCCTGTTTTCATCAATTGTCGTTGCAGTGCCTATCAGCCTTGGTTCAATACCGGCAACCGGCACGGAGAATGATGTAAAACTAATGTTTGCAGCCTGTTCAACGTTTGTGTTTAGTGAGTTCGCAATTGAATATAGCTCTTCTCCAGCCTCAATCCTTTCCTGCAACCTTGCAGCAATGATCTCTGCTTTGAGCTGACGGATCAAAATCCCCTCAATCTCATCGCTCACATCTTCACGAGACTGATATCCTTCCTGCCTGACACTCGTCAGTGCAGCTATAACAAATCTGTCTCCTATCTCCATAATCGGAGAGATAGCCTTCTCACGTGCATCATAGGCCCATCTGACCAGCTCTCTTGCATTGGGTAGTCCGGGTAGCTCTTTGTCATTTATGAGTATGTTATCAGCTACCCTGACAGGAAGTCCCTGTTCAGCGGCAGCTTCACTGAATTGTTCGTATGTATTGTTCATGCCTCTAAACTGGCTGGCCCTCGAATATATACGCTGGTAGGTGGCTGAGCTGGGTGTTACCTCACGAGCAAGTGTTGCATATACAATCTTTTTCTCCTCACGGGAGCGGTCGGTTACCTGTACTATATGAAAGCCGAACTGGGTCTCCACTATAAAAAATTCGCCCCTGGGTGCCGAGAATGTTGCGTTGTTGAACTCTTCTACCATCATCCCTTCAGTGAACCAGCCCAGGTTCCCGCCCTCAAACCGGCTTCCCATATCATCCGAAAATTGCATTGCCAGCATTTCAAAGCTCTCTCCCCTGCGGGCAGCATCAAGAAGGCTGTCGGCCCTGTTTTGTGCCTGCTGATAGTCCAGTTCTGGTCCGGGTTGAATAAGTATATGCCTTGCACGAATAGAATCAGGAACAAAATTGATCTCTACCAGGCGTGATAGTTTATACCTGCTATTTTCAAAATAAGGTCCGTAAATATCTCCGGGTTCTGCACTGAACATAAATTCGGCAATTGTCTCCGGGAGCTCCTCATAACTATAATTTCTGCGGTCAAATGGCACATCTGAATTCAGGTTGATGAACTGCCTTACCTCTTCAACTTCCTGAAACTCCTCTTCCATCTCCTCAATCCATTCACGGGCAGCCCTGTCATCATCTTCGGAGGGAGCAATGTCGAATGAGATATATTCTATATCCCGTGAAGCTGTCTGGCTGAAATCATCCCTGTTCCGCCGGTAGTAACGCCTTATATCGGCAGGTGAAACAGAAACAAGGCTGTCATCAACAGTGTCAAAACGCTGCACGATAAAATCAAAATCAACACTTTTGTTATTGGCATTCCATGCAAATTCTGCCTGCAGGGGAGTGATATAAAGGCCTTTAGCGATCATGTTGTTATACTTTGCAAGTTTTCTCTCCCTTGTGATCTCCCTTTCAACATAAAGCCAGTATGCTCTCTGCTGCCCGGTAGGGTCCTGATTCATCGATCTGAGGAACTGGATGACGGCCGACTGGTCAAATGCGCCTGTTGAGGGGTCGGTAAAAAGCTGGCGTACAATTGGGTGGATATTCCTGCCCTGAACCATATCAAACAACTCTTCGGCCGAAACCTCAATACCAAGTCTTTCGTACTCCTCTTCAAGTATGATCTCCCTGAGAAGAACCTGCCAGGCCTCTTCAAGAATTCTTTCGTGGGTTTCTGCATCAAGTGAACTCTCTCCGGTATTCAGCATATAGATATCGGTAAGCTGATCCACCTTCTGCTGGAAGTTTTCATATGAAATTGATTTTCCTGCAATTTCGGCAATTTCAAACTGCCTGTTTGTAAACAGAGAGGGGCCTGATCCGAGAATATCGCCGAGGATAAATGCGAACAGCGCAAGTCCTATTACAACCGCTACCAGCACTCCTGCACGGTTTCTGATTTTTTCTAGTGTAGCCATCTGAAAATGTCAAATTAAAATATGTCGCAAATTTTGAGCTACGAAGATAATAATTTAAAATGTAGATGAAATTATTTCATCTGAAATTCCACACTATCAGATGAAAAAAATATAATGCTCCAGAAAGATACCGGCTGTTAATTCAAATCCCACCAATAATTATTTCCAATCCCTGCTCAAAAAGATTGTTTATTGACCGGCTGCACAGTGGAACATTTTAACATTAAGGATTTCAATAAAAAAAGGGCTGCATCAGATGCAGCCCACGGAGAACCAAATTTATTATTCTTTGCCGGGTTCAGGCTATTATCTTGCCCTGATCCTTGTTGTTTCGTTTATCCAGCATCCAACCGTATATGTATCCCCAACTTTGAAGCCGTGGAAGAAGATGGTTTCATTATCAGGAAAATAGGGAGAATATGTTTCTATCATTCTATTCGCGTCAGAAGCAATAGAAGGATCAACCCGTTTGGCTTCATTAAACCTGTCAACCGCCACCCAATATACGGTCCTGTTTTTAAAGTCTGCATCTTCCTGGCCGTCAAAACAATCAGCTGACTGGGCATAAAGACTGCCTATATGCATATGTGCGCGACCAAGTGCAGGATTGTTCTCGAGTGCCTGGCGGGCATACTGCCTTGAAAGCTGTCTGTCGTTTTTCACCCTTTCAGTCATAATAGCCAGTTCAAGATAGTAGTTAGCTCTATCTTCAGGATTATCCTGGAGCTCTATAGCCTCTTTGATGTAATCCATGACCCTGTCGTCATCTCCCCGGGTACGGTACATGGACGAAAGGTTCAGTGCGGTTCTGGCTGACGGGTCCAGAACATGAAGCTTTTCCGTAACACTAAGGTAGAGATCCGAATCGGTACAGCCTGCATTGTTCAGCAGGTCATTAACCTTGCTCAGCAGCTCAACGTCGTCAGGCGATTTGCTAACCTGGTCGGCGAACAGCTCAATAAGTGCATCGCAATCAGCTGCCCCGCTGTCGGCAAACAGCTTTTCGATTGCCTCACGGGCAGTATAAAGTGCATCGGAAGCTGAACTTTCAAGACCTGCATCAATCCTGTCCGTCAGGTCTGTATAGGTTTCTATTACCTGTTCACTGTCGATCATTCCTGCTACAAATTTTGCAACGGTAACATTCATGAATAAAACGACCACAGGTGGTGACGGATCATTACCCGAGTGCCTGATCGACTCCTTGAGCGCTTCGTAACCTGGACCGGCTTCTTCCAGATCATTGTTGTATCGAAAGAAGAATGTGCCTTTTCTGCCAAGTACGTTCCCCGGATCACCAAATGGCTGACCCTCATATGCCTCCATTCGCTGGTCGAACATCATCATGGCAGTGTCGAGGTATGCCTGTCTCACCTCTTCATCCTCCGCATTTTCTATTAAACTTCCCAGCATTGTTTCTCCGTATATATAGATATTCCGGCTGGCAATGGGATAATTATTAAAAACCACTCTCCAGTAGTCCAGGGCATCTTCATAATTCTGCTGCCTGTACCTGTCGCCGAACAGCGAAAGATTAGTAAGGCATTTGATACTGTCTTCAGGTGTATCACCGTACTGGCCGGGTATATACCGCCCCCTCTGGCCTGACAGGTCTGCCTGTGTTAACAATACCATGAATAATCCTATTAAACCTTTTAAAGCTATATTTTTCATCAGTTCCTGTTATTGAATTAGACTTTCCGGAAATCCCGACAAATATAAAAACTATCTTCAAATAACATCAAGGGTCATCCGGTTAATTATTTATTTTTTTGTTGAGTTAAATGCATTCTAAATAGAATAATGGCAAAAGTTATGCCAAACTTCAGTCACTCATTCATCCTTATTCTAACCCTCTACAACAAAGATACAACTATTGTATTAGTTTGTCAAGCAAAAGCATTCTTTTTGTGATTGTAAAATTTTTTCATGCGTCTGTGAGTAATTTTGTGCCGAATTTTTTTTTCATATATTTAACTAAAAATGTTGGACCTGGCGGTTATTCCTCTGAAATTTTAAGGTTGACCAGTTCAATTCTGGTTTTACTCATTTTGACAATTTCAAAAATGAATGGGCCGATATGCAATTTCTGGCTTATTTTTGGGATACTTTCATGATGATGGATGATAAACCCGGCCAGGGTCTCATAGTCATCTGATTTTGGTATGCCCAGGTTATATTTTTCATTAAGGTAATCAATCTCAAGCCTTCCCGAAAAGACAAATTCAGTTTCTGAAATCCTTCTCTCTTCCAGATCGACGGTATCATGCTCATCTTCAATCTCACCGAATATCTCTTCCATTATATCTTCAATTGTCACCATACCTGCCGTACCGCCGAATTCATCAACAACCACGGCAACGCTTTTCTTCTCCTTTATGAACAGGCTCAGTAATTTATTTGCCACCATGGTCTCAGGCACAATTATTATCCTGTTAAGCATCGATCTGATGCTTTTGGGATTCTTAAAGAAGTCCTTCGAATTGATGTATCCTATTATATTATCTATTGAATTTTTGTAGAGCAGTATCCTGGCAAAACCTGTCTCTATGAAGCTATGTTTTACCTCTTCAATAGGCGTATCAATTTCAAAGGCCACTATTTCCGGTCTTGGCACCATGCACTCCCTTAGTTTAATTGTTGAGAAGTCGAGTGCGTTCTGAAATAGCTTAATGTCGTTTTTCAGATTATCCTCTTCATTAAAATCATTCTGGCTCTCTCTGACAAAATGGTCCAGGTCGACTTTACCGAAAACATTTTTTTTATCATCACCCGAAACATCAGTGCCAAGGGCATATTTCATTAAAAAATTTCCTATACTTATGATACTTTTACTGATAGGGTAGAGCAGGATGTAAAATGCCATTACCGGAACTGAAAGGGCATTAAGCAGAAGATTGGGCTTTAGCCTGAAGATCGCCTTTGGCAGAAACTCGGCCGTGATGAGAATAATTACCGTGGCTATAAAGGTCTGGATAATAAATACCATTGCCTCAGAGCTTATTAATCTGCTGATCTGCGGCTCAAGAATTACAGCCATTGTAATACCGTATACAACCAGTGCAATGTTATTGCCAACCAGCATTGTGGCGATATACTGGCCGGGATTCCTTGTAAATATTGAGGTTATTCTGGATGTAAAGGTGCCCTGTTTCTTCTCTAGTTCTAGTCTGAGTTTGTTGGATGAAATAAAGGCAATCTCCATGCCCGAAAAAAAGGCTGAAAAAACCAGGCTGACCAGGATGACAAACAATGAATTCATTGAATATAATTCAGCGTTTTTGAGATCTCCTCATATTTCTGCGGTAAATATACATAAATAGCGACAAAACGGTGATCACAAAAAACATCACACTCTCATCCAGTCCGAGATGATACCAGTTATAGAACCCTGCCAGAAGACTCAGTACGGCGAGGGTGATCCATACAATCTCAAGTATGCGGGTCATTCTATAGTGCATCATCGTCCAGATATAAGGTTCCCCGTATTTTCTTTATTTTCCAGCGTGTAAATGTTTCATCAGCTTCAAAGCCTTCACCCGTTATCACTTCATTCGGCCGGGTTATTTTTACAAAACTGTTGGAATAGATCAACCGGTTCTTTTCATCCCAGAAAAGCTGGTCGGTGTTGAGAATCTCTCCTGCCTGGTTTATAACAACAACACTGTCTTTTACTTCCCACAGATCCTTCTCTGCGTAATAAATGGCATATTTTGAGCTCAGCTGTGATTCAGAGTTACCATCCCTGTCAAAGAATTCGGCAACAACACCACCCGGAAACTCGGTATACTCTTCTGAAGAACCTGTATAATTGTGTATTTCCGGTGCTATTATCAATAGTTGAAGTCTTGCTGAATCAGTGTATCTTATTTCGGCATCTATCATCGACTGGCTTGGCAGCAGGGTATCCCGGGAGAAGGATTTAATTACCTCAATATCATTTTCACATGATATGATCAGTAATACCATTATAAAAAATACGGGAAGACGAAACAGCCCCTGTATGCTGCAGCAATCATTACTGCGGGGATTACTCGATTCGGCGCTGGAAAAACCAGAAATCATAAAGTGACAGACTCAGATTAAACATAATGTAATTTTCCTGGATCAGGTTGTAATCCTTTGTGCCTCTGCGTCCAATATCTACCGCAAAATTAAAAGTTGTTCTTGTATTTCCGTAAGGAATCCCAACACCGACCGTCAAACCATAATCTCTTAACTGGTGCCCCCTAAGTTGCAGATAGGTGTCGGTATAGTGAAAGCCTATCCTGTATTGGATATTTTTCCAGTAACTTCTAAAGTCAGTGTAATCAGGTATATATTGTGCACCTATCTTGAACGATGAGCTGTTCACAAGTGAGTCGCCCTGCTGGCCCAGAAAACTGGTTTCCGACCACTGCTGAAACGAATAGTCGGCTCCGATAAGGAATTTGTTCCTTTTACCAAACGAAGCTCCGATCCCGTACCTGGCGGGGAGATCAATTGAGCTCTCAGATGCGATATGGTTCAGTACAGTATCTCTTACCTGTCCGTCAGCAGTTGAGAGCTGGTTTATAATAAGCCAGTCCTGGTCAGTTTTTAGAGGGGTTTTGTTCTCATAAACAGCACCAAGGGTAAATCTATAATCCTCACCTAAATTCCGCGAGTACTGAAGACCGTATCTCAGGTGAAAATCCCCGACCATTGCCCGCGATGTACTGTTTACACCGAAAGTGTTCTCGGCCAGGGGAAAAACAAGGCTCCTGGTCTGAGTAAGCGAGCCGAACATGTATGAAATATTTACCCCGGCAGAAAGATTCTCTGTCAGACTTATTGCATTGCCGAAGAAGAACTGGTTTATTCCTCCGTTGCCTTCATAATAGTGTTCAGACTGAAGATCTACATCGATCAGTTTATATCCCATCTGGCTATAAGGTACGAGTCCGAAACTTGTTTTCCACCAGCGGGATACGGGAAAACCTATCGCCAGGTGGCTAAGGGTAATATTGCTTACATTGTGACTTCCCCCGGTACTTGCAAGCTGCATGGTATTACCCGCAAGTCCCGTCGAGAATATAAATGAGTTGGTATCCTGTGCTGTATAAGAAGCAGGATTGAGGTAATTGATATGACCGGCATCCCTCAGGCCCAGTCCGATACCGCCCATGCCAAGGTTGCGTCCAAATCCTTCTTTTGTTATGTCACCTATACCGAAACGGGAGTATGGCGAATAGGTGTTTTTTTGGGCTTCGGCACCTGAAAATAGAAAAAATACTGCTAGAATCAGTATCAGAGGTTTAATTTTTTTCGACATTGTATGTTAAGATTCTGTTTAGTCCGGTGAATATTAAATCAGGATCTGCAAAGATGGTGTTTTTTAGTTTTTTATCAAAGTAATTGGCATCTCCGCCTGTGAAAATAATTATCAGATCCCTGTATTTCTCCTTCATTCTGAGTATATAAGCTTCCATTTCAAAAATAATCCCGTTTATTACCCCTGATGCTATTGAGCCGGTAGTATTATCTGCAATCATCATAACCTCATCCGCAGCTTTTACAAGGGGCAATTTCCCGGTGAATTCATGCAGCGCCCTGAACCTCATTGATAAACCCGGAGAAATGTTGCCTCCGAGATAACACCCTGTTCCGTCAATTATATCATAGGTAATGGCAGTTCCTGCATCAACAACCAAAACGGCTTTTCCCGGATAATTATTGTTGGCTCCCGTAACTGCTGCCAGGCGATCTCTCCCCAGTGTTTTTTTTGACTTATAGGAATTAGTGATGGGTAAGGGAGTGTTATGGTTTAAAACAAGAAGCGAGGGGAAGCTCTTCCCCAGCAAATTTATAAGTCCGGGATCATCATCCAGTACAGAACAGAGTATGACATTACTGATTCCGGGATACCCGGTTTTAAGCTCCTCTATTTCCCTCTTACCTGGTTTTGTCCAACGGTTTCTGCCTATTAAGGTTGATCCTGAATAAATAGCTGCTTTTACTCCCGAATTTCCAATGTCAATGCATAAATTCATGGGGACCGGTTTTTATTATCTGGTTCAAATATGGGTTATTTATTTTACATTTCTTGCGAGACTTGGTTGCTGCTTATCTGTTTATAAAAATTTCATATATATTTCTTCTGTAAAAAAGCATAAATTTTGTTTTAAGAAAATATCCAAAATTTATTCTTACAGTCGGAACCGCTGCGCTTTCCCATGAATTACACATCTGTCAGGCATAATTAATAATAACATAATAATCCATGTGTAATCGACAAAGTCAAATTTTTTCAT
>SL_3KL_010_SEDDRAFT_10000101_pt1 | contig 54531 bp, 50 predicted proteins | sample SodLakKL_010_SED_2_FD_10381 | JGI IMG/M metagenome (IMG submission 10381)
CTTGATCTCGCCGTCCAGGCTGCTCACCGGCAAGCCCGGCACGTTCAAGCCGGTATTGAGGGTGGGAGCAAGAAAATCCTCGTCCTGGGTGGCCCGGCCAAACGCGACCTGGCCGGCCATGTTGAACGAGCGGTTCAGCCGCCAGAAGCCGGTCAGCATGACCTGGTGGAACTCGTTGTCCGGTGCCAGGCTCAGTTCACCGCGAGTGCCGCCGGCAAACGCCGGGAACGGGTTTTCCCAGCGCACCGAGGTATCTGAATTCTCGTAGCGCGAGAGCTGGTAGGCCGCTTCCAGTTGCCAGTTCGGGCGAACGTAGCCTAGCGCGGCCTCGACCAGGGTGGTCTCGTCGTTCAGCGGGGCCACCATTTGCGCGCCGGTGAACAGGAAGCTGGCGCCCTTGACGAAATTGCCCTCGCGCTCGGTGTGCTGCACGTCCACCCGCGCGCGCCACGGTGACGGGCGCTGCAGGGCCGCGCCCAGGCTCAGGATTTCGCGCTGCTGGCCGATGTCGATCGGGCGCAGGCTGGGGCGCAAGAGCGTCATGTCGGCGGTGTTGCCGGTCACCCAGCCGGCCGGCAAGGTCTGGTTGGTGGTGCCGGCGCCGTCGAAGAAGCTCAGCGCATCGCGCGGCCCGATCCAGGGGATTTCCTGCCAGCCCAGGTAAGCGCCGAAAGTGCCCTGCCGACCGCCTTCAACGGACAACAGGCGGCCGTCCAGGCCCAGGCGTTCGCCGTAGACCAGCACGTAGCGTCCGTCGGGGCCGCGGTACCAGAGGTCGGCATCCAGGGCCAGAAAAACGCCCTCGTCCTCCAGGCCGCCGAAGTTGCGGAAATCCCCGTCATCATCGGACACGTAACCGGGGCCGGCGGCGATGTCGCCGCCCAGGCCATCGGCGAACGGGCAGCGCTCGCACACCCAGGCCGAGGTGTCGGGGCGCTCCGGCTGTTCGGCCAGCGCGGGTGCATTGAGACCGGCGCCTGCGGCCAAAGCGGCCGCGATCGCCATGGAAAGACTGGATCTCGGTGTCATAGGCTCCCTCCTCGCTCCGCCTATCGCGCCAGTGCCCGACCCGAGGGATGGTTGGAACCATGCACCTGGGTGTGGCAGTTCATGCAGCTGTCCAGCAGCAACAGATTCGACGGATTGGCACCGGGCAGCGCATCGGCCGTCTGCCCGACACCGACATGGCTTTCCCGTCCGTGGCAGGTCTGGCACAACAGCGGCGCGCGGCGGGTCAGCATCCCGGGATGATTCGAGCCGTGCGGCACGTGGCAGTGCGTGCAGTCCTCGGCCACCGGCGCGTGTTCCCACAGATGCGGTCCGCGCTTGTCGGCGTGGCAGGTATAGCAGTTCTGGTTGACGTTGAACTGGACCAGCATGGCCTCGTTGGGCGAGCCGTGCGGTGCGTGACAGTCGGCGCAAGCCATGGCGCCATGCCGCAGCGGATGAGCAAAGGCACGCTCGGCGGCCACCTTCTGGGTGATGTGGCAGTCCATGCACACGGCGTTCTGCGTGCTCGCCAGGCTCATCGGATCGACCCGGGCATGGGAGTTGTGACAATCGGCGCAGCCGACCTGGTGACGCTGGTGTTCGCTGCCGTCCCAGAAGCGATGGCCTTGCTCCAGGTGACAGGACGTGCACATCTCGTTCTGGCGGTCCAGCGACCAGTAGGCGTTCGATCCGAAAGCCGGCATGGGCGGGCGCTCGCGGCCGGCCGTGATCGGACCGGCGTGGTCGCCGCCGGGCCCGTGGCAGGCCTCGCACTGCAGCTGCTGCGGGCCGAACGGCGAGCGCGCGTCGGCACGCACCGCATGCGGGCCCTGGAAAAGGTCCATCAGGTGAGCCTCCTTCGCACCCGAGTGACACCACAGGCACTGCTCGGCGCCGAACTGCGAGTAGCCGGGCATGTCGTTCCAGGGGGTGTCCGCCAGCAACGGGGGCATGGCCAACAGCAGAACGCTCAGCATCAACCCGGACACCAAGTGCGTACGTTTGCCCCTGGTTGTTTGGCTCAGTATGGACAAAACTCCCTCCTGCCCTTTGTTTTCCTACGCTGCATAAAAAAGGGCCTGCCAGCTGAGTCAGCGGACAGGCCCGAATTCAAAGCCGGACTTGCGATGGCGGAACGGCGTTCGCCGTTCCGCCGGCAAGGATTCCTAAGGCTTCAAACCGTGCGCAACCGCCACGTCGACGAAGGTGCCGGGGCCGTGACAGAAGGCGCAGTTCTCCGGAGCCGCGCTGTTGATGCGCGCCTGGGTATCCGGATCGCCGAACGGATCCGGGTTGTTCAGGAACGAGTTGCCGAAGGAGATGAAAGTCTCCCCGCGCACCGACATGTGCTCGATCGCGATCTCGGAATCGTGGCAGGCCACGCAGGCGGCTGCTTCCGGGCTGATCTTGTTGTCGATCGTCCAGTTGCGCGCGGTGGCCTCGTCAGGCGCATAGGCGTTGGCGCCGGCGAAACCCGCACCGATGACGGTTGCACCACTGTTGACGGTCGTACCCAACACGTTCTCCAGCGGCAGGGCATAGGTACCCTCAAGGTGGCAGGCCGTGCAGTCGCCTTCGCGGCGGGTGAAGGTCACGTCACCATAAGCATAAGCGGTGCCGCCGAACCCGTAGGCCACGTACTCATTCTCGCGAGAACTTGGGCTGTGGATGGCGTGAATCATGTAGGCCCAGCTCACCGAGGCCTCTTCCAGTCCGTCCAGCGCCGCTTCGTTGACGCCATCGGCAACACCGTCCGGATCGACCGGGCGACGGAACAGATCGGTGGAGTTGGGGTTGTGACAGGTGGCGCAGGCCTCGTTGTTGTCCGAGCGGTTGTTGCCGTGGAAATTCAGGCCGTCGTTCACATTATGGCAATCCTGACACTTCTCCAGGCTGACCACCATGCGGCGCGGAACCGGCTCAGCGTCGGTCACAGCGAAGGCGTACAGGGCGCTGGTCACAGGCTGTTGATCCGTGAACACGCCGACCTGGCCGCTGAAATCACCCGACAGACGGCCTTCCATCAGCACCGACGCCGAACCGATCGCAGGCGTCGTGCTGGGAATGATCACTGGCGGATTCAGCAGGGCCGTATCCAGCGTGTATGTGCCGTTGCCGTTGTCGAACACGCCCGTGGGCAGGTTGCTGTTGTTGGCGCTGGCCACCACGATCCCGCGCGGCTGCGCCACCGGACGACCGGTGACATCGGTGCCGTCGTCATTGGCAACGTTGGTGAAATCGGTGTTCGGCCAGACAAAGGAGATGCGCAAACCGGTGGCAGAGCCGGAGAAGGCCGGATGCGTGGTCATGTCATACGGGGCGTTGTCACGGGTCGGGTCGGTGATCGAGAAGACCACGATGGGCGAATCGCCCGGAGCCGTGTTCATCACCTCAATGATGTTGTACTGGAACTCGCGGGCCGTGGCTTGGGACGGAATGGTGTGGGCTTCCAGCACCGACTCCATCAGACCGCCCTTGGAGTGGCAGGCGGCACAAGTTTCGTTGGGCTGGGCGCCGGCCGCGTGGTTGCGGTTGAGGTTGGTCAGGCCCCAGTCGCTGAAAGTCAGGTTGTCGTGGCAGGAGGCGCACTGCTCGGCCGTACCGCGATTGTCGACCCAGTCGGCTTCCGGCGTTTCCGGGTTGGCCGGGATCATGGCAGGTGGTGCAGTTGCGCACGTCCTGCGGGTAGGTCACGTTGGAGTAATCGCTGAACCGCCCGGTGCGGTTGCTCTGGATGCTGTAGGGCTCCAGCAGGTTGGGACCCATGTGGATCTTGTGCATCATCACCGTCATGCCGATGCTGTTGCCGGTCCCGGCGTCGCGATCGCTGTCGATGTGACAGGTCACGCAGTACTCCATGGTCTGGCGCGGGCCGCCGTGGAAGCGCAACTCATCGGCGTGGCAGGTCGCGCAGTTTTCCTGCGCGGCAATGCGACGCGTGGGGATGCCCTCGGTGGCGCCGGTGGCCGGCTGCACGTCGAACCAGGAATCGCCGGAGCGCTGGTTGGAAATGGTCTGGTCGAGAATCCGTACGTTGCGCAGATCGATGCCGATACGGTGGGTCAACTGCGGCTCGAACATGACGCCGGCGAATTCGTCGAGGCCTTGCGCCAGGGTGAAGCTGTAGATGCCGCCACCCAGATTCTCCAGGGTGCCCTGGTTGGAGGAACCAGCTTGCGGCACACCCTGATCGGAGCCGAAGATGTAGGCGTCCCAGTGCGGCGTCTTGCCGGAGCTGCCGGGCAGAAGCTTGACGACCGACACGCCGACGTTCATGGACTGGATGTCGGCCACGCCGTTGCCGTTTTCATCGGCAACCTCGAAGAACACCGTCGGGACCGAGCCGTCGAAGGTCACGTTGGTGATGAAGGGACGAATCCGCTCGGGCAAACGCTGACGGTCGCCGATGCGCTCCAGCCGTGCGTCCGTCGCCGACTCGGTCGCATAAAGGCCTTCGGGATCGTAGATGGCGCGAAACTCTTCGGGCATGCCGCGCATGAATCTCAGCGCCTCCGGATCTTGCACCGGTCCCGTGCCCAGGCGGTCCCCGGAGCGATCGCCCGCTGTCGGACGATCCTGGCTGCGCAGATCGTCGCGCGATTGGGCCAGCGCGAGGCCGGAAGCAATCAGCGCGAAAACCAGAACCGCAAGCAAGAACGAACGCGTCGCTGTTGCGGCAATACGTAGAGCATGAATGGACATCCCCGTCTCCTCTTTAGTGACCTTGTCCCACCGCTCCATCTTAGCGGCGGGGAAAAAAAATTCAACTCAAATCCCTATTTTCGGGATGAGTTTCACATCATTTAGACATTGCTTGATTAGACGAACCAAAAAAGCCGGCACCCGTGGTGCCAGCTTTTTGCCTTGCTGCTATGGCATCAACCTACGATACCTTGACCTTGATCAGCTCGTTGCCGTCCTCATCGGCCACGTGCACGGCACAAGCCAGACAGGGGTCGAAGCTGTGGATGGTGCGCAGAATCTCCAGCGGCTGCTTCGGATCATGCAGATCATGGCCTTCCAGCGACGCCTCGTACGGGCCCGGTGCACCGTCCGGCCCCCGCGGACCGGCGTTGAAGGTCGTCGGCACGATCGCCTGGAAGTTCTTGATCTTCCGGTTGTTGATCACCACCCAGTGGCCCAGGGCGCCACGCGGGGCTTCCATGTAGCCGGCACCCCTGGCTTCACGCGGCCAGGTGCGCGGGTGCCACTTGTCGGCGTTCTGCGTGCGGGTATCGCCGGCGTTGATGTTGACGTTCAGCTCGCGGAACCAGCCGTCCATCATGTCGGAGATCACCTTGGTTTCCAGGGTGCGGGCGGCCAGGCGACCCATGGTCGAGAACATGGCCTCCAGCGGCAGATCCAGCTGACCCAGCGCGTAATTGGCCAGTTCAACCGTCTGCTCGTGACCGCTGGCGTACAGCATCAGGACGCGGGCCAGCGGGCCCACTTCCATCACGTTGCCCTTCCAGCGCGGCGCCTTCAGCCAGCTGTAGGTGCCGTCCATCGGCAGATTCTCGTAGCCCGGCGCCGGTCCGTCGTAGTTCAGTGCGGTTTCGCCGATGTACGGGTGCAGACCGGTGTCTCTGCCCGCTTCGTAGTCATACCAGGAATGGGAAATGAACTCCTGGATCTGGTCTTCGGCATGCAGATCGACTTCGTGGATCCGGGACAGATCCCGATTGAGGATCGCGCCGCGCGGAATGATCAGGCTCGAGGGGTCGAACATGCCGTTGGTCGGGAAGTCGCCGTAGCAGAGGAAATTGCCAACGCCCTCGCCATGGCCCGGCTTGAACCAGTCCTTGTAGAAGGAGCCGATGGCAATGGTGTCCGGCAGGTAGACCTTGTCGACAAAGTCCTTCATCATCTGGATGACGTTGGCGACCTTCTGCAGGCCCACGGTGTTGACTGCGGTCTGACCGGCGCCCGGCGAATCGGAATGGACACTGATCGCCACCGGCGCGCCGCCGACGAGGAAGTTCGGGTGCGGGTTCTTGCCGCCGAAGATGGCGTGGATCTTGGCCACTTCGCGCTGCCAGGCCAGGGCTTCCAGGTAGTGCGCCACGGCCATCAGGTTGGCTTCAGGCGGCAGCTTGTAGGCCGGGTGGCCCCAGTAGCCGTTGGTGAAGATGCCCAGCTGGCCGGATTCGACGAAGTTGCGGACCTTGGTTTGCACGTCGCGGAAATAGCCCGGCGAGGACAGCGGCCAGTCGGAGATCGACTGGGCCAGCTGCGAGGTCGCGGCCGGATCGGCGTCCAGCGCCGAGACCACATCGACCCAGTCCAGCGCATGCAGGTGATAGAAGTGAATGACGTGGTCGCTCACGTACTGAGCGCCGATCATCAGGTTTCTGATCAACTGGGCGTTGGGCGGAATCTCGATCTTGAGCGCGTCTTCCACCGCTCGCACCGAGGCAATGGCGTGCACCAGGGTGCAGACCCCGCAGATGCGCTGGGTAAAGACCCAGGCATCGCGCGGATCGCGGTCTTTCAGGATGATCTCGAGGCCGCGCACGGCCGTGCCCGAACTCAAGGCGCGGGTGATCTTGCCGTTGCGTGTTTCTGCCTCGATCCGCAGGTGACCCTCAATGCGGGTGACCGGATCGACAACAACAGTCTGGTTGGACATGAATTACTCCTTGATGTTGTCGGCGACAAGTTCGACCAGGCTCTCGGCCGTCTTGTCCCAATTGAAATGTTCGCCGGCATCATCGAACGCCACGCGGCAGTCCGAACAGCTGGTCAGGAAGCGCTTGGCACCGGTATCGTCGACTTCGCGCAGCTTAATCTCCTGGGCCTTCAGGCGCAGGGGACGAGACCGTTCGATGTCGTTCATGCCACCGCCACCGGCGCAGCAGAAGCTGTAGCCCTGGTGGTTGTACATCTCCTTCAGGTTGACGCCCAGGGCACTCATCAGCGTTCGCGGCGCGTCCATGACGCCACCCTTGCGCACCAGCTTGCACGGATCATGGAAGGCGGTCGGCGTGCCGTCGACCCGATTCAGCTTGAGCTTGCCGGCGGCCACCTGCTCGGCCAGGTATTCGGTCACGTGGCGGACCTTGAACGGCAGGGTTTCACCCATCAGTTCGGCCGCCTGCCAGCGCAGCGAGTAGTAGGCGTGACCGCATTCCGGCACCAGCACCATCGACGCGCCGACCTTCTTGGCCTGATCGACCACACGCTTGGCGATGGCTTTCTGCAAACCGCTGCTGCCGGCGTAGTAGCCGTAGTTCTCGGCCACGATGGCATCAGACCGGAAGGTGTAATCGGCGCCCAGCTTGTTGAGAATCTTGGCCATGGCTGCGACCGCAGAGGGATTGCGGTTCAGGTCATTGCGCGGCGCGCAAACCATGATCGCCGCCTTGCTCTTGTCTAAGGGGATGTCGACCTCGTGCTTCTCGCCGATTTCCTTGAGCAATTCGGCATACGGCTTTTCAACCGCTTCGGGCACGCCGGTCTCGGCCTGCAGGGCGGCACGTTCGGCCAGCTCCTTCGGCGCCAACCCGGCCTCGTACATGCCGCGGCGGCCGATCTCGATCAGCTCGGCAACTTCCAGGCCCATCGGACAAATCAGGCTGCAGCGACCGCACTGGTTGCAGCTGTCGAACAGCAGTTCCTGCCATTCTTCCAGATCTTCCAGCGTCACCTTCTTTTTCAGGTTCAGCAGCTTGAAGAATGGGGCAAAGGCACCGGACTCGCGCCGGAAGGCGCGCTTGAACATTTCGGCCTTCCAGATCGGCGTGTACTTCGGATCTTCGGTGGCAATGTAGAAATGGCAAGCTTCGGCGCACATGCCGCAGTGGATGCAGGACTCCATGTTCCAGGCGACCGTGGCGCCGAAGCTCTTGGCGAAGGCGCTCATGGCACCCTCGACCCGCTCTTCGGCCGTCCGGTTGTCCTTCACGGCGCCGGCGCCGGCAAATGCTTGAGTGGCAGTAGTGCTCATGTGGCTGCTCCCTTCTTGGCATGCAGGTAACCGTTAATGAAGCGCGCTGGGAAAATGTAGAACGCGTGCATCAGCTTTCCAAACGGGAACCAGATCAACAACAGATTGAACGAAATGATGTGCGTGGCCAGGATGAACTCGTAGCGGCCGGGACCGCCCAGCACCGCCCACAGACCCGAGACCATGATGGCGTACAGGATGGCCAGGGTGAAGTAGTCGTCGAAGTTCGAGATCTGCCTGAGCGGCGGATGCATCATGCGGCGGATGGTTGCAATCAGCATCAGGACCACGGTCAATACCGAGATCACGGTGACCAGGCCACCCGGGAGGGTCGGCCACCAGGGCGCCGAGAACCCGAACAGGTTCTGCCAGAAGATCACGTGCGGGGCGCCCAGCAGGACGATGGCGAACAGGCCGATGTGGTAGCCGTATCCGACCGCCTCGCCGAAGGCCGTGCGACCGATGAACTCCTTGTGCGGCCAGGAACGCAGGCCACAGGTGGCCGTGCCGACCATCAGCGCCTTGTCGTTGGAATTGCGTTCTTCGCTGTAGCGCTTGCGGAAACCCAGCATGGCCACGGCCAGCAGCCGCCAGATCACGCCGAAGACGAAGACCAGCAAGGCAAAGTGGAGCATGGGTCCACGTGCAAACTCAAGTAATGTCATGATGGCTCTCCTCAGTCCGTTTCCTTGGCCAGTTTCTTCTTGCGCGCCTTGGCGGCAAGTGCTGCGGCCGCACCGACGGCCACGCCGCCGGCTGCAGCGGCAAACGCCTGACCGCGCTCGCGGAACAGCTTGGCCGTGACCGGCTCGTAGAAGCCGCCCTGGTCCCAGAATCCGGGCTCGGAGCAGCCGATGCAGCCATGACCGGATTCCACCGGCCAGCTGGTGCCGCCGTTCCACTTGATGGTGGCGCAGGCGTTGTAGGTGGTCGGACCGCGGCAGCCCAGCTCGTACAGGCACCAGCCATTGCGCGCGCCTTCATCGTCGAAGGTCTTGGCGAACAGGCCGCGGTCATAGAAACGACGGCGGTAGCAGCGGTCGTGAATGGTGTTGCCGTAGAACGCCCGCGGGCGCAGATGACGATCCAGCTCGGGCACGCCGCTGGCCAGGAAGCTGACCAGGGTACCGGTCATGACTTCGGGGATCGGCGGACAGCCGGGGACGTTGATGACCGGCTTGTTCTTGATGATGTCGGCCACGCCGACCGCGCCGGTCGGGTTCGGGTGGGCGGCTGCAACGCCGCCGTAGGATGCGCACACGCCAACCGCCACGATGGCGGCAGCGCCTTCGGCGACATCCTTGAGCTGATCGATAAAGGTCTGCCCCACGGCCATGCCGTGGACGCCGTTTTCCGCCGTCGAAATGGCGCCATCGACGACCAGGATGTACTCGCCGTAGTTTTCTTCCATGGCCTTGTACTTGGCGTCCATGGCCGCGGTGCCGGCAGCCGCCATCAAGGTATGGTTGTAGTCCAGCGAAACCACGTCGAAAATCAGGTTTTCCAGGCTGGGGGCGAACGAGCGCGTCAGCGCCATCAGGCAGCCCGTGCATTCCTGGTAGGGCACGTAGATGACCGAGGGACGGCGAGCGGCCCGCAGCTGGCGGGCGAAGGCCGTTGTGGCAGCCGGCGGCATCGCCATCAAGGCCGTGATGCCGGCGCAATATTTCATGAACTGACGGCGACCGACCCCGGCCTCGTCGAGCATCTGGCCGACGGTCGGCCGTTCCTTCTTGTTCCTCGCGTTAATCATATTCAGCAGCTCCTTTCAAACGGTCGCTCAGCTCCCTGACCGCATCCTCAATCTGATCGGTTTGCGCGCAGAGAAAATCGGGAATGCGGTTGATTTCCAGGTATTCCGACAGCACACGGTCTTCCCTGTCCTTGTGCTGAATCCACCAGACCCCGGGATAGGCGGTTTCGCGTATCCGGGAGGGCCCGTTCAGGTCGATCTCCAGGTCCAACTCGCCCACGCCGAGCATGGCGAGCAGTTGTTCGTATTCGTTCGGCGCCATCGGCAGGCCGCGCAGGTCGATCGCGCCGCTCTCGCCGTCGCTCAGCAGACGCTCAAGCAGGGTCTGAATCTCGTAGCCGATCGCCTTGACCCCGCCACCGATGGTCACGCCCTTCGGACTGGTCTTGACTTTCAGGGGAATCGCACCGCTCATGCCGGCATCTCCTCTGGCTCCATCTCCTCCTGGAGCATGTCCAGGACCACGCGGGTGGCCTCGGCCACGCCGCGCGCGACCGGCTCGGTCGGCTCGGAGCCCCAATCCATGCAGGCGGGCTGGATGCCGACCAGGGCGTAATCGCGCGGCATCAGGCCGCGGAATTTGGCCGCCGCCATGATGTCGAGCAGGTTCACTTCGTGGACGCTGGAGCGCTTGCGTGAGGTCAGGTAGACGTCCATGTCCCGGTTGCGGAAGGACTGGACCGTGCCGGGCTCGGCGTCGAGCTGGGCGGCGTCGACCACGATCAGGCGCCGCGCCGACTCGACCTTCTCCAGCAGGGCAAAGCCCAGCGTCCCACCGTCGACCAGCTCGACGCTGTCGGGCAGGTCGGTTTGCTGCAGTGCTTGAATCACGTGCACGCCGGCACCATCGTCGGTCAACAGGCTGTTGCCAATGCCGATGATCAGGGTATCGATGGTTGCCGCGCCCAGGTCCTCAGCGGCGCTGAAAGACGCCACGACCGCAGCGTTCGTGGTCACTGTCATGGGTATACTCCAATGATCCAGATGTAAAGTTACCCACTGGGCCCGCGAACCCAGTTGACCTGGATCAAAACTCCCCGAAAATCAGCGTCTATTTCACACTTTCCGGATATTCGAGACGACGCGGCCAGTATGATGATTTCCATAGTTTTCATATCAGGGGCAGCCCATGCATGAGTTGTCGGTTTGCCAGGCCTTGCTGGCCCAGGTCCGGGCCACGGCCAACGCCAACCAGGCCAGCAGCGTCGGTCGGATTACCGTGCGGCTGGGGCCGCTGTCCGGGGTCGAGCCGGATTTGCTGGCGCAGGCCTTTTCGATCGCGCGCAACGGGCCGCTGACCGCCGAGGCCAGCCTGCACATCGACACCCAGCCGATTCGCATCCGCTGCCGCGACTGCGGTAATGAAAACGAGGCGTCACCGAACCGGCTGCTGTGCCAGGCCTGCGACAGTTACCGCGTCGACCTGCTCAGCGGCGACGAACTGCTGCTGGCCCAGGTTGAACTTCACGGCGTCAACCGCCATCCGATAAACTGATACTTGGTATCAATCCATATCCATCAACGAGGCCCAATCATGTGCAGAGACTGCGGATGCTCCGTTCCCGACCACACCCACCCGGCCCCGGCCGACAGCCATACCGTGGAGGTCCTGAGCAACCTGATGGAGGCCAATGACCACGCCGCCGGCCATAATCGCGAGCACTTCAACCGCACCGGCACCCTGGTCATCAACCTGATGTCCTCGCCCGGCTCGGGCAAGACCCAGCTGCTGGAGCACACCGCCAGGGCGCTCAAGGACCGCTTTGAAATCGCCGTGATCGAAGGCGACATGGAAACCGAGAACGACGCCGAGCGCCTGCGCAAGCAGGGCGTCAGGGCCCATCAGATCGCCACCGGGACGGCCTGCCACCTCGATGCCCACCTGGTCCACAAGGCCCTGCACGACTTCCCGCTGGAAGCCAACGGCCGCAAGACCGACATCCTGTTCATCGAAAACGTCGGCAACCTGGTGTGCCCGGCCTCCTTCGACCTGGGCCAGCACCTGGACGTGGTGCTGCTGTCGACCACCGAGGGCGACGACAAGCCGGCCAAGTACCCGGTGATGTTCCGCGCCGCCGACCTGGTGGTGATCAGCAAGGCCGACCTGCTGCCGTACATGGACGGCTTCAGCGTCGAGCGCGCCGAGCAGTCGCTCAGGGGCCTGGGCGTGGAAACGCCCATGCTCAGCGCGGCGGCCGGCCGCGAAGTGGACGTCGAGGACTGGATCGCGTGGCTGGAACAGCAGTTGACCGCTCACCGCCAAAAAGTTGAGGAGAAGCCCGCCTCGGCGGCCTGACCCGCAGAACCATTCAAGCCCCAAAAGCCCCGCCAAAGTAGCGGGGCTTTTGCTTATTGGCGCATGAAATGCACGATATGGGCGATGGTGGCCAGCACGTGCAGGGCGAGAAACACGACCATCACCTTGACCGAGTCGATGTGCCAGCCGCGCCAGGCCACGGCATCGCGCGTCCCCGCCGTCCACAGCCACATCAGCCCGGTAATGCCCACGGCCAGCAGGCTGAGCAGCAACAAACCCTTGATCACGCTGAAAAGACCACCGCCCTCGTTGGCGGGAATCTTCAGCCTGAACAGGCCGGCCAGGTCGCTGACCAGGGGGCGGAAGCGCCCGAACGCCCAGGGGAAATACTGCCGTAGCCGTCCCTGAACCATGGCAGTCACAGTAAAGCTCACGGTCAGCACCAGGACCAGCACGCCGAGAACCAGGTGACTCCAGACCCAGAAGGTCGGGCTCGGCGGGATGCGGTTGTAGAGGTGGACCCACGGACTGGTGGCGATCAGCCAGGCCAGCAGCAGGATCAGCAGGCCGTGCTGAATGTGAATCCAGCGCTGCAGGCCGCGACGGTTCACGCAGGCGGCGCCTCCAGGCGCGCGGCGAATTCCTCGGCGAAGCGGGCCACCGCGTCCCAGTCGGTGAACTCCACCTGGGTGTCCAGATCGGTCGGCCCCTTGTTCATCCACATGATGAAGCGGATGGCCCAGCGGTCCATCGTCCGGTAACGGCGATAGTCCAGGCGCCCACCGAACACGCCGACCTGCTGCGGTTGCCAAGGGCTGGAGAGCAGGAAGGCGCGGGTGTAGGGGTTGGTTTCCGGCGTGTTCTTGTGCGGCTTGCGCGCCACCAGGTTGATCGAGAAAAACGCGCTGACCTTTTGATCAAGCGTGGTCTGGTGGCGCTCGATGAACTCGAGCACGGCCGGGTTGTGCTTGCCGTTGCGGATCGCCGCCCCGATCAGCACGGCATCAAAAGCCGACGGGTCCGGCTGCTCTTCCGGCAACGCGGCCAGGGTGACCGTCGCGCCACGCGACTCCAGAACCGGGCGCATCGCCTCACACACCTTGTGCGTGTGGCCGTAAACCCCTGAATAAACCACAAGAACCTTCTTTTCGCTCACCAGCCGTCTCCAATCCGAATGCCCAGCCTGGGCAGAATGCGCTTGTGCAGCACCACGATCAGGCCGGTCACGGCAAAGGCCAGGACGAACACGCCCATGGCCGCGCCGACGTTGCTCATCAGCTCGGGCGCCGCGATCAGAACCAGGGCCAGGGCGATCATGATCACCCCGCCGACCAGCTTGAGAAAGCGACCCTGGTCTTCCTGGAAGCGGTCGATGCGCAGCTTGACCACCGCGATGCCGAAAATCACCAGCTCGATGCCCAGGTACACCAGCAGGTACACGGCCAGCAGCGTCAGGAACTCCAGGCCGCGCACGTCGTTGGCGCTGAGCAGGCTGCTCCAGATCACCGGGAAGCCGGCCGTGCACGGCAACTCGATCAGGGCGATGCCGGAGGCCATCAGGATGGTTGCGCCAACCAAGGCCAGCGGCGAGCGGCCGTTGGTCATCAGATCGCGGAAACCCTTGAAGATGCCGGGCTTGTGCTTGTCGTCGATGGTGAAGGACAAGCCGCGCTTGAACCAGAAGTAGTCCTTGACATTGACCGCGCCGAAGGCCAGCGCGAACAAGGCCACGATCCAGTAGATCCAGGGCAGGTAGGCGGCAAAGGCGAGGATGCTGAACACCCCGGCGATGAAGGCGCCATAGATGGCCGCCGTGGTGAACAGAAAGGTCAGGCCCACCAGCAGGACCCGGAAACGCGAGCCCGAATGCAGCACCAGGGCCAGCAGGATGGTCAGCACCCAGATCGAGCAGGGATTGAAGCCGTCGACGAAGGCGATCATCAGGGTCGAGAAGATCAGCGGCTGCACGCTCAGATCGATCGACCCGATCAGCGGCAGGTTGATCACGGCGGCCTCGCGTTCCGCGCGCGGAGCGTCAATGCGGTCTTCGGCCATGACAAGCGGGTCGGGACAGCTGCCGTCCAGACAGCGATTGACCTGGGCGCGGATCTCGTCGCGGATCGGCCGCGAGTCGCCGACCCAGACCTCGCCGCCGAGGAAAATCATCGGCACCGAGCCCGGACGCACGTCGTGGGCGGCGGCCATGGAGCGCAGCAGATCATGGTAGGCGTTGGTCAGCATGATCTCCATCTGCACGATCTCCAGCCCCTCGTGTTCCCCGGCCAGGCGATCGAGGAAGGGCTTCTGCGCCTCGCAGACCGGGCAGGTCTCGCTCATGAAGACATACATGGTCAAGGCCGGGTCGTCGGCCTGGACGGCGGAAGACCACAGCAGCCAGACCAGGGTCAGCAAGGGCAGCAGTCGGCTGGTGTTGCGGGGACGACGGATGGGCATGAAGATAGCGGTATGGGTGCGAGCTTTCACAGAGTATTCTGTGTGACAGTGCCACGCGCCTGCTTGATCCGGATCAAACCCGCCGCAACGGATGGCGCGCCAAGCGCCCTCATACGACCAAGGAGAACCTCATGACCGAACGCTTCACGGTATCCCTGGACAAGGAACTGGCCGAGGCCTTCGAGGAGTACCGCCAGCGCCTGGGCTATCCCAACCGCTCCGAGGCCGTGCGCGATCTGCTGCGCGGCTTCCTCGCCCGCGAGCGCGCGGCCGACGATCCCGAAGGCGCCTGCGTGGGCGTGCTGAGCTATGTCTACGACCACCACAAGGGCGGCCTGGGCCATCAGCTGACCGAGGAACAGCACGCCCATCACGACCTGAGCGTGGCCACCCTGCACGTGCACCTGGACCACGACCACTGCCTGGAAACCAACATCCTGCGCGGGCCCATGCGGCGCGTGCGCGAGTTCGCCCAGCAGTTCATCGCCCGCCGCGGCGTGCGGCACGGCGATCTGCACCTGGTGCCGGTCAAGGTCGAAGCCGACCGTCACAGTCACGGCGACCACAGCCACCACCACGAGCACATCACCCCGCACGATTGAGCCGGCAAACTTGACCGGGATCAACATAGGTATGAATAATTAGCATACTATTCATACCACCTTGATCGCCGGAGTCATGCCCTCATGCCGAGCACCCGTTTTCGCGCGGTCCCCGGACTGCGCCAACTTGGCCTCGCCCTCACCGTCGGACTGAGTGCCCCGACCCTTGCCCCGGCGGACTCCGCCGACAGCGCCGAAGCCGAACTGCCACTGGACACCATCCTGGTCACCATCGGCCGCGTGCTGCAGCCCGAGCAGCAGGTCATCGCCCCGGTCAGCGTGATCGGCCGCGACGAGATCGAGCTGCGCCAGGCCGGCGACATCGGCGACCTGCTGTCCGGCATTCCCGGCGTCACCGCCACCCAGGGACCGCGGCCCGAAGCCTTCGTGCCCAACATCCGCGGCCTGGGCGAAGGCCGCGTGGTCATGCGCCTGAACGGCGCGCGCCAGAACATGGCCATCCGCCACCGCGCGCAGACTCTGATCGACCCGGCCCTGATCGAGCGCGTGGAAATCCTGCGCGGCCCGGCTTCCAGCCTGTACGGCAGCGGTGCGACCGGCGGGGTGATCCTGTTCGAGACCCTGGACGCCGAGGGCTTCCTGGCGCCCGGGCAGGATTTTGGCGGGCAAGTGAGCCTGGGCTACCGAAGCATCAATGACGGGTTCAACGGCACGGCCACCCTGGCCGGCCGGGCCGGCGACTTCGGCGTGATCACCAGCGTGTCGCGGCGCGTCACCGACGACTTCGAAGACGGCGACGGCAACACCCTGGAATTCACCGAAAGCGACATCAGCAGCGGCCTGGTGCAGGCCAGCTGGCGGCCGGACGATGCCCAGCGCCTGAGCCTGAGCTACCTGGGCTTCGTCGACGCCAGCCCCAGCCTGGGCACGGCCGACCGCCCGGTCGGCACCCTCATCGACCGCAGCACGCGCCAGCAGTCGGCCAGCCTGCGCTACCAGCTCTACCCCGGCGACAACTGGCTGGCGCTGGATGCCGTCCTGTACTGGAGCGACCTGATCTTCGACGAGCGCCCGGTGCAAGCCGGCCAGCCCCGCAACGAGAACAGCGTCAGCACGGTGGGCCTGGATCTGGCCAACTCCAGCCGCTTCCAGACCGGCAACATCGCCCATACCCTGACCTTGGGTCTGGAACTCTACCGCGACATCCAGCGCGGCCTGCAGGACGGCGCGCCGGCGCCGAATTTCCGCGGCTCAAGGCGCGAAACTGTCGGGCTGTTCGCCCAGAACCGGGCCGAGCTGACCGAGCGCCTGGACCTGGTCCTGGGCGTTCGCTACGACGACATTGACTCGACCCCGGACGAGGGCGACCTGGTTGCCGATTCCGTCTCGCAGACCTCTTTCCAGGCCGGCATCCTGTTCGATCTCAACCCGGACTGGGCCCTGAGCGCGTCGTTCAACGAGGCCTTCCGCGCCCCGGCCCTGCGCGAGCTGTTCATCGGCGGCCAGCACTTCCCCGGCAACTTCTACGTGCCCAACCCGGACCTCAAACCCGAATCGGCGCGCAGCTACGAGCTGGGCCTACGCTTCGACCGCGCCGGCGTGATCACGACCGACGACCGCCTTCGGGCGCGCTTGAGCCTGTTCCGCAACGACATCGACGACTTCATCGAGCAGCGCGTGCGCGGTGCCACGGAACCGCCGCCGTTCACCAACACCACCCGCTTCGAGAACGTGGGCGAGGCGCGCATTAACGGCTTGGAGGCGGAAATCGGCTGGCGTACCAGCGACTACCACTTGAACCTGTTCGGTACGCGTCTGAGAGGCGACGACCGCACCCTGGGCATCCCGCTGGAAAGCATCCCGGGCGACGAGCTGGGTTTCCGGCTTGAACGCCAGTTGGTCAGCGTGCTGGTCGGCGGCCAGATCGTCCACAGCTTCGAGCAGGACCGAGTCCTGGGCGGGCCGAACCGCGCCGCGCCCACGCCTTCGCACACCCTCATCGACCTGTTCGCCAGCTGGCAGGCCACCGACCGGCTACGCATCAACGCCCGCATCGACAACCTGACCGACGAGACCTATCGCCGCCACCTGACCTTGATCAATCAGCCCGGCCGCAGCTTTCGAGTGCAGGCCAGCTACGCTTTTTAGCCCTTGATCGGCAGGGGATTTTTTTAACCGCAGATGAACGCAGATAAACGCAGATGAAAGAACTCAAGGCTGCAACCACTGAGGCCTCCAGGCTTTTAATCCGCGTTCATCCGCGTTCATCTGCGGTTCAAAGCTCTTAATACAGGAACAAGCAAGGCATGCAAAACCGATTGAAAACCAGCGCCATCACCCTTGTCCTGGGCGCCAGTCTGGCCGGTGCTGCCCTGGCCCACCATCCCTGGGTGCTGACCGAACCCGGCCGGACCGAGGCCGGCTCAAACGTGCAGGTCCTGCCCTTTTTCGGCCACGAGTTTCCCTTCGACGATCCCATGCGCCCGGAGCGCATCGCCGAGCTGGTGCTGCTGAGCGGTGACGGCGAGCGGATCGACATCGACCGCGAGGTCATGCGCACACCGGAATTGTCAGCGGGCGTGCACGTGGTCGCCATGCGCCAGGCGCGCGGTTACTGGAGCCAGACCACCGAGGGTGGACGGCCGCAGCCGCGCTCGGAGCTGCAAAACGTGGTCAGCTGCGCCTACTCGGACAACGGCGCAAAGACCTTGATCATCGCGGGCGACGGCGGGCCCTCGGCCTCGGGCCAGGCACTGGGGCATCGGCTGGAAATCCTGACCGATGCCGACGTGGCCCGGCTGGCCGAGGGTGACCTTGTCGCCTTCCGCGTGCTGCTGGCGGGTCGTCCCCACGCCGGCCCGGTGATGGCCTTCCACGCCGAATCCGGCGAGGACCCGTGGCTGGTCACCGAGAGCGACAGCAACGGCCGGGTCGAACTGAGGCTGGAAGGATCGGGGCCCTGGATGGTCATGGCCCAGGGCGAGATCGACTATCCTGATCCGGCCCGGTGTGATGTCGAGCGCTTTACTTCATCACTGAGCTTCGGCAATACCGCCTTTTATAAAGAGTGAGTCGATGATTGATCCTGCTGCTGCCGGTCGCCTGAGCCTTGCCCTGGCACTGCTGCTGTTGACCAGCCTGGCCTGGGGCCACCGCATGCACCACGAGGTCTCGACCGCCGAGGCCCAGGTGCTGACGGTGTCCTACGCCTTCGGCCAGCAGCCGATCTTCGAGCCCTACCAGGTCTTTGCCCCCGACACCGACGTCCCGTTCCAGACCGGGCGCACCGACATGCAGGGCCGCGTCAGCTTCCTGCCCGACCGCCCGGGCCGCTGGCGCGTGGTCGTCACCACCGAGGACGGCCACGGCGTGGAAGTCCGCGTGCGCGTCGACGAGGCACTGGAAATCACCGAGATCGAAGGCCCCGGCACGGGCGGACTGGCCATGACCCTGGCCGGCGTCGGCTACCTGCTGGGCCTGGGCGGCCTGCTGGTGTTGTGGCGACAGCGCCAAGCGGGCCGCAAGCGCAGCAATGCACATCCCTGACGGACTGATCGCGCCGCAGGTCTACCTGGCGGCCTATGCCGCGGCCGCGCCGGCCTGGGCCTGGGCCGTACGCAAGGTCGCGCGCGACTTCGACGAGACCCTGATTCCGCGCCTGGCCGTGCTGACCGCGCTGGCCTTCGTGCTGACCACGGTGATGATCCCCCTGCCCGGCGGCACCTCGGGCCACGTGATCGGGGTCGGCCTGCTGGCCCTGGCCTTCGGCATCTGGCCGGCCTTCCTGGCCTACAGCCTGGTGCTGGTACTGCAGTCGCTGCTGTTCGGCGCCGGCGGCATCACCGTGCTCGCGGTCAATGCCCTGGCCATGGGGTTGGCCGGGGCAGCGGTCACCGTCGGCGTTCACCGGCTGCTGGTCGGCTGGCGCAAACCCGTGGCCGTCATCGTCGGGGTCTGGTGCGGCGTGGTGGTTTCAGCCGTACTGGTTGCACTGGTATTGGGCATCCAGCCGCTGATGGGTAGCGACGCCAGCGGCCAGCCCTTGTTTTTCCCCTTCGGCCCAGCGGTGACCCTGCCGGTCATCGTCATCCCACACCTGTTCATCGGCGCGGGCGAGGCGGTGCTGACCTGGATGGTCCTGAGCGTCACCGAACGCCGCCGGGTGCCGGCATGAAGGATCGACTGCTGTTGTCAGTCTGGCTGGTGGCCGTGGTCGGCATCACCTTCATTCACGATCCGGTCTGGCTGGGCGGTCTGCTGCTGCTCGCCTTCGCCCTGGCCGGCAAGGCCACGCCCGCCCTGCTCAAGCGCGCCCTGATCGCCATCGCCCTGGTCAATATCGCCGTCAGCGCCGGCTTCGTCATCAGCGCCAGCCTGGCCGGCGAGCCCTGGGGCCTGTTCGTGATGCGCCTGAACCTGCGCGTGCTGCTGCTGACCTTCCTGACCCTATGGCTGGCCCGGCACCTGGACCTGGTGCGCGCGGTCGATTTCTCGCGTTCGCTGCAGTTTGTCGTCGTGCTGGCGCTGGGCCAGATCAAGACCTTCCAGCGCATGCTGACCGACTATCGCATGGCCTTCCGCAGCCGCAGCTTAGGCAGGCCGGACCTCAAGACCCGCATGCGCAGCGCCGGACGCCAGGCCGGCGCCCTGCTGGAAAAGGCCGAACTGCAGGCCACGGAAGTCAACCTGGGCATGCGCTCCAGAGGATTTTTCGATGATCGAGCTTGAGCGAGTCGGCTTTCGCTACCCCGAGGGTCCGGCCGTGCTGGCCGACATCAGCTTTCGACTGGAAACGGAGGAACGCGTCGTCCTGCTCGGAGCCAACGGCTGCGGCAAGTCCTCGCTGCTGAAGCTGATCGACGGCCTGCTCGACCCCAGCAGCGGCGAGATCCGCTACCAGGGCGAAGCGCTTACGGCCAAACGCCTGCGCCAGCGCGACTTCGCCCTGCGTTTCCGGCGCGATGTCGGCATGGTCTTCCAGTCGCCCGAAGCCATGCTGTTCAACGCCACCGTGGCCGAGGAGATTGCCTACGGACCCGAGCGGCTCGGCATGCCCGACCCGGCGAGCGTGGCCAAGCTCTGGGCCGGGCGCCTGCAGCTGGAGAAATACCTCGACACCCCGCCCTACCACCTGTCCGGCGGCGAGAAGCAGCGCCTGGCCCTGGCCTGCGTGCTGGCCTGCCAGCCCCGGTTGCTGCTGCTCGACGAACCCACCGCCAACCTGGACCCGCGCGCCACCGGCTGGCTGGTCGATTTTCTGCTGGACCAGCAGGGCCTGACCACGCTGGTCACCACCCAGAACCTGTCGCTGGCGGCCGAACTGGGGCAACGCGCCCTGATCCTGGGCGAGGACGGACGGCTGATTTACGATGGCCCGCTGCAGGCGGCGCTGAAAGACACCGATCTGCTGTGGCAGGCCAACCTGGCCCACGCGCACCGGCACCGCCACGACGACGGGACCGAGCATCGGCATGTGCATGTACACCAGGATTGGGGGTAAGGTTGGCTGATGACGGAGCACAAGATCTTCTCGATGGCCTTCTCGAACGTCTACCCGATGTATGTCGCCAAGGCCAAGCGGAAGGGCCGCAGCCAGGAGGAAGTCGACCAGGTCATCCGGTGGCTGACCGGCTACACGCAGGAACAGTTGCAGGCACAGATTGAAACAGGCGTCGACTTCAGGACCTTTTTTGCCAAAACTCCCGCCTGGCAGCCGAACAGCGACCTGATCACCGGCGTCGTCTGCGGCGTGCGCGTCGAGAACGTCGAGGACTCACTGATGAAAAAGATTCGTCAGTTGGACAAACTCGTCGATGAACTCGCCAGGGGAAAGCGCATGGAAAAGATACTCAGGCAGTAAACACCGGGAGGCAGGACCAGTGGTTCGAACCGAGCGGGCCGGCTGACACGGACGGGAATGATCGCCGATGCTTTCGAAGATCATCAGCGGCGGGCAAACCGGTGCCGACCGGGCGGCGCTGGATGCGGGGATTGAATCGGGTTTTCCGATCGGCGGCAGCTGTCCCGCCGGGCGGCGCGCGGAAGACGGTCCGATCGACGAGGTCTATCCCCTGACCGAGATCAGTGGGGACTACCGCGAGCGCACGGAACAGAACGTCATCGACGCCGACGGCACCGCCATCTTTTTTGAATCCCACCTGTTCGGCGGGACGGAAGCGACCCGCGCTTTCGCCATTCGCGAACGCAAGCCCCACCAGCTGATCGACATCAGCCTGATCGATCCACCGGAAGCGGCAGCCCTACTCGCCGGGTTTATCCGTGAATTCGATATCCGGATTCTGAATGTGGCCGGACCCAGAGCCAGCGACTGTCCAACCATGTACGGCTACGTCAAGCAGGTCATGACACGAGTCCTGCGTCAATTTCAATGACGGCTTGCCTTACCGATCAACCGAGTCAATATCGCTTTGGATAGCGGGGCATTCATGACGCCGCTAAGGCTCAGCGACGATCTCCGCTACACGCACTTGTGTGCCTTCCGCTCCCGGCTCGGTCCAGGCCACCAGTAGACGCTGGTCACTGAGGTTGACAAGCTTGGGAAAACCACTGACTCGCCCGGCATCCAGCGCGGTCAACTCGCGCTGATCCTGCATGCTGCCGTCCTCGTCGAACCGCGCCAGCTGCAGCCGCGCCGCGCCGTCGACCTGGTCCAGCCACGACACGACAAAGCCGTCCTGCCACCAGGCCAGATCGACCCGGCCCAAAGCTCGTTCCGAGCCCAGCGTGGCCAGATGCTTGAAGCTGGCGCCGGCGTCCTGCGAACGGACCAGCTCAACGCGGGGGACGTTGTCGGCACCCAGGGTGAACCAGGCCGCGATCAGTTCCTCACCCCTGGCAATCAGCGCCGGACCGTTGACCGGGCAGGCCTGGATGCGCCAGCCGTCCGCGTGAATCTTGACCGGCTCCGTCCAGCCGTCGGCCAGCCGGCGCACGATGCGAATGTCGCGGATTTCATCGGCGCTGCGGCCACGGTAGATCACCACCGGCCCGGAATCAGTCACCGCCGAGGCGGTCTGGCAGCAATCGCACACACGCTCATCCAGCAAGACCGGCTCGGAGACCAGGCCCGCCGCATCGACCACCGCGGTGCGCAGCGTCATGGCGCCGTTTCCGTGGTGATGGTGCGCATGGCCGTCATGTCCGTGGTCACCGCCGGCCGTCTCACGCCCGTCCAGCCAGACCGCGCCGGCACGATCCGGGCCGAAGGGAAAGTAGCTGACAAAGCCATGTTCGGTCTGCGTGCCGTCGTCGTGCGGACTGAACGGCGCCGACCAGGTCCGGCCCTGATCCTTCGAGACCGCCATCACCACGTCATAGGCATAAGTCGCCGGCCCTGACTTCACCAGCCAGTGCGCCAGCCAGGCGCCGTTTTCCAGTTCGAACAATCCCGGCTTGTCCGCCCAGTTGGCGAACCAGCCTTCCCCCTGGGCCACTTCGCGCACCGGACCGAAGGATTCACCGTCGAAAATGGCGAAGCGGAAAGCATGGCCGCGGTCGACGCGTTCCAGCCAGCTCAACGCGGCACGGCCGTCGGACAGGGGTGTCCAGGTCGGGGCAAGGCTGCCCGTCGCGGCGGGAGTCGGCAAGCTCTTCAGTTCGGCTGATGCCAGAATAGCGAAGCCCATCACCCAAACCACCGCAAGCATCCGCAGCCAAAGCCAGCCCACGCTCGATTCTTGCAGGCGTTTTCGCATAACAGCGCGGGCTGTCATCTCCTTACCTCCATCCCGAACGTCGGTCACTTTGCAGCCGTAGCGCGCTGGCACAGCCACGAATACTTTCCTCGGGTCAGGTTACAGTAAAGCCCATGCTGCGAGGCCGCCCCCTCAGGCGAGGCCTCGGGCGAACTTGAAGAATATGCGCAACGTTTTCATCCTTTCCCTGGCTCTGCTGATCTCGGCCTGCGATCCATTCACGCAGCCGGAGTCCATGCTGGACGAGTACAACCGGCGGCTCGCCAGGGTGCTTGACCTGGAAACGCAGCTGACGCCGGTGCCGGCCGCGCCGGCGTTTCCGCAGACACGCGAGCGAGTCCGCCAAATCGATCCCATCAGCTTGAGCCTGCTGGATTTCCTGCGCCTTTATGGCTGCGATCTGCAGTTCGTGGTCGGCGAGCGCAACTCCATCCTGGGCCGCGTTGCCCATCCGCTGACCCGGCTGGACTACGAGCGGCGCTTCATCATTGCTGCCGAAACCTGCGCCGAGACGATTGAGCGCGAGTCGCTTGCCGAGCAGCTGATCGAGGCGACGGCGCAAAAGCGTGCTTCACTGCCCGATGCAGTCTGGAACGCGGTCTGGGGCAGCCGCGAGATCGAGAGCCATTTCGCCCGTTCGCGCGGCGCGCTGCCGGTGCGCCTGGACCGCGACCAGGTCAGCTCCAGCGTGCGCAACGCCGCTGTGCTGGAGCACCGTGTCCGCGTCCTGCTGAATGGTGAACTCGACTCGGATCTGGCCGAACTGGACGCGATCTATCAGCGCTGGCTCTACGACCCGCTGGCCGGGCAGGCCCTGCGCAGCGCCATTCTGGTCACCACCCGCCTGGACGATGCCTCCGCGCTGATCGAGCAGCGCCTGGGCGAGCGCCCACTGTGCCGCGAAGGCCGTTCCAATCGTCAGGCAGAGATCATGCGCAACATGTTCAGCTCGGTCTACGCCGCCGAGGTCCAGCCCTACCTGGCTGATGTTCAGCGCGTCAGGCGAGAACTGCTGCCACCGCTGCTGGCACTGGCCACGTTTGTTGAACCCAGCCCCAGCGAAAGCTTCGAGCGCTATGTGCGGGCAGTTCTGGACGACAGCAGAGAATACAATCACTGGCGCGCCTTCGACCAGGCCGTCGCCCGCCATACCCGCGCCTGGCAGGCCTTGCTGGACCAATGCGGAATGCAACCGGGTGGAAACCGGCCCATGCAAGGCAGAGAAACACCAGACGATCCGGATCAGCCCAGTCAGTCCAGCGCACCGATGAAGCAGTCTTCAAGCGCCGCCGGGTTTGCCCGGGCAAACCACCATGGAGTGGATGGCTGGATGGCGCAAAACCGGGGGCCGCTGCCGCGCGTTGCTTATTAACCGGGCGTGCAAGCAGGCATGCCGGGTCAATACCCGGCCGGCACGGCCGGGACCTATAAGCGGAGGTATTTGCGGACCTGCGCCGCAAATGCCGAGCATCAAATACCGTAGGTATTTTGATGCCAGGTTAATAAACCGGCGCCCGCCGCACTGCCGCCAGCACAATCGCCAGCGCCACCAGCACCCCACCCGCCGCAGCGGCCAGCTGCACCGACTCGACAATGCCCGTCTCGCGCAGGTAGATCCCGGCTGCGACCCACAGGAACACCGCGCCATAGATCAGATCGCGGGTGACGGTGGTCATCCAGATATAGACGGCAGTGGCGATCATCACGGTGACCAGCGCCCATTCGTCCATGGCCAGGCCCAGCGGCCAGGATTGGCGGGCGTAGAACCAGTTGGCAAGGTTGGCCAGCGTTGCCGTGGTGGCCCAGCCGAAGTAGAGGCTGAACGGGGCGTCGATCAGCAGGCGTCCGGTCCAGCTCGGGCGCCGGCGACGCAGTTTCGTGGTGATGGCGATCAGGGTCGCCAGGATGATGCCGGTTAGCACCAGGCTCAAGCCGATCTGCTGGTAGTGCCAGGCGAAGATCCAGCCGAAGTTGGCGGCGGCGTTGACCAGGAACAGCGGGGCGATGCCGGCGGCGCGGGCCCGCAGCTGCATTGACCCGAACAGCGCGGTGAGGGTGTAGACCAGAAGCCCCAGATAGATCACGCTCCAGATGCGGAACACCCAGCCGGCCGGCGTGAATCCGGTCGGGTACATGTCCGAGATCTGGCCGGTGCGCAGGTCGTTGATGGGCAGGATGTTGGCGGCGGCATTGACGCCGATGACGGCAAACAGGGCCAGCAGGGGCGCGATGCGCAATGCGAATCCAGGCTTGGCGTACATGCTTGCGCTCCGCAATGTCGGATGTTGAAAAGGGTCAGCAGATTCGCGGCAGCGGGTCGTCTTCCAGCTCGTCGATCAGGCGCTGGCCGCCCAGGCTGGTGGTCAGCGTGACCGCGCCCTTCTTCTCGCCCACGGTGCCGATGACGGCGGCGTCGGGCGCGATGCCGGAGCGGCGCAGTTCGTGGACGGCATCGTCGGCCTGCTCGGGCGCGATAGCGGCGACCACCCGTCCTTCGCAGGCCAGGTAAAGCGGGTCGTAGCCCAGCAGTTCGCACACCGCCTGCACCGGCTCGCTCAAGGGTATGGCGTTTTCATCCAGGCTTATGGAAAGCCCGGCTTCGCGGGCCAGGTCCAGGGCCACGGTGGCCAGTCCGCCGCGGGTGGGGTCGCGCATGAAGCGAAGGCCGGTGCGCTTCATCAGCATCTCGGTGATCGGCAGCACGCTGGCCGAGTCGGATTGCAGGTCGCCCCTGAGGCCGTATTCCTCGCGCGCCAGCAGCACCGCGGTGCCGTGGTCGCCGACGCTGCCGGAGACGATGATCCTGTCGCCGGGCTGAACGCGCTTTTGCGACAGCACGGGGCCAGCCGGCACCACGCCCAGGCCGGTGGTGGCCAGGTAAACCCCGCCGCATTCGCCGCGGGCCAGCACCTTGGTATCGCCGGCCACGACCTTGACCCCGGCTTCCAGCGCCGCGTTGGCCAGCGCGTCGACGATGCGCTCCAGCAGGGCCGTTTCGATGCCTTCCTCGATGAAGGCGTTCAGCGTGAGGTACAGCGGAATCGCGCCGCCCACGGCCAGGTCGTTGACCGTGCCATGGATGGCCAGCGAGCCGATGTTGCCGCCGGGAAACTCCAGCGGATCGACGGTGAAGCCGTCGGTGGTCATCATCATGCGCACGCCTTGCGGCACTTCGACCACGGCGGCATCGACCGTGGTGTCCAGGCCCTGCTCGCCCAGGCGGGCGGCGAACAGGCCGTCGATCAGTTCACGCATATAGCGCCCGCCGTTGCCGTGGGCGAGGCGGATGTGGGGTTCTAGCTTCATGTTGGTCAGGTTTTATGGCTGGTGGTCAGTATAGGAAGAAAAGCCTCTCGCAAAGGCGCCAAGACGCCAAGAACGCAAAGGAAAAGCAAGGAAAGACTTTATCTGGAACTCGCTGGAGCAGAGCTGATTGGCCGGGGAATTTGGCTTTGATTCACGGGTTTTCCTTGAGGCACTCTTCCTTTAACCCTCTTTTCTTCCTTGGCGTCCTTTGCGTCTTGGCGCCTTTGCGAGAGGCTTTTGGTCTTTCACGAAGCCCCCGAACCCAAGCAAGCGGCTTCGATGATCTGGCCGTAGCTGATGCCGGCGTCGTTGACGGGCAGGCGTTCGGGGATCAGGGCGGTGCGGCCGGTGGATGCGATGGCCTGGGCAGCCTGGCTGCCGAGCAGGTTGTTCTGAAACACGCCGCCCGTGAGGCCGACTTCGGTGAAGGCATAGCGACGGGACAGCTGTTCGATCTGGGCGGCGACCAGGCGGCTCAAGGAGGCATGGAAGCCGGCGGCACGGTTGGCAACGGGAATGCGCTCGTCGGCCATCCAGGCCATGAGTTCGGACCAGTCGGCGCGCAGCACGCCGTTGGCATCTTCGGCCAGGCCCAGGTCCGGAGCACCGGGATCATGCCCGGTGGCGGCCATGGCTTCCAGCCAGGTCGGGCCCTGGCCTTCGTAGCTGGCTTCCAGTGCCACGCCGGCCAGAGCGGAGGCGCCGTCGAAGAGGCGGCCGACCGCGCTGCTTTCGGGGCTGGCCATGGCCTTCGCCCAAGCCGATTTCAGCAGCGGGTCGAAATCGGGCGCGCTGGCCCAGTCGAAGCCGGCGTGCCAGGACAGCGACAACGCGGTGCGCCAGGGCTGGCGGGTGACGCGGTCGCCGCCGGGCAGGCGAAAAGGTCGAAACGAGGCCACGCGCCGCCAGTGGCCCGGTCGTCCGTAGTAGGTCTCGCCGCCCCACAGCGTGCCGTCGCGGCCGTAGCCGACGCCGTCCCAGGCGAACACCAGCAGGTCGCGGTCGAGAATCCCGCACTCCCCGGCCAGGGCCGAGGCGTGGGCTTCGTGGTGATAAACGCGGGTCAGCGGCAGGCCGGCGTCACGCGCCCATCGGCTGTTGGGGAAGTCGGGATGGGCGTCGCAGGCGAGACTTTCGGCGCGCACGCCGTACAGGGACTGCAGGTCGGCCGAGACCAGGCGGAAGACCTCGACCGCGCGCGGGCTGTCCAGCTCGCCGATATGCGGCGAGACGATGGCGCGCGACTTCCAGGCCAGGGTGACGGTGTTTTTCAGGAAGGCGCCGACGGCCAGCAGCGGCTTTTCCAGGGTTACCGGCAGTTCGATTTCCAGCGGGGCGTTGCCTCTGCCCAGCCGGATCGGGCGCACGCGGCCGGCGATCTGGCGCCAGACCGGATCGTCGGCCGGGCGCTGGATCGGACGGTTGTGGTGCAGGAAGGCATCGGCCACGTTGCCCAGGCGCGCTTCGACGTCTTCCGGATCGGTCAGCACTGGCTCGCCGCTCAGGTTGCCGGAGGTGGCAACGATGGGCCGGCCCAGGTCGCCCAGCAGCAGGTGATGAATCGGGCTGTAGGGCAGCATCAGGCCGACCTCGTTCAGGCCAGGCGCGATGCTGGCGGCAAGCGGCGCGTCGGGGCGCAGTCGGGCCAGCATGATGGGGCGTTCGGGATCGGCCAGGCGCGCGGCCGTGGCCTCGTCCAGTTCGGCCAGTTGGCGCGCGCCGTCCAGGCGATCGGCGCCGGCCATGGGCACCATCACCGCCAGCGGCTTGTCGGGCCGGCGCTTGCGCGAGCGCAGGGTGGCCACGGCGGTTTCGTTGGCCGCATCGCAGATCAGGTGATAGCCGCCGACTCCGCGAGCGGCCAGGATGCCGCCGGCCTCGATCACGCAGATTGCCGCGGCCAGGCTTTCCTCGTTGCCCTCGGTCAGATCCTCGCCGTGGCGGAAACTCAGCTCCGGTCCGCACACGGCGCAGGCCAGCGGCTGGGCGTGGAAGCGACGGTCCAGCGGGTTGCGGTATTCCGCGTCGCAGTCGGCGCACAGCGGAAAGCCTCTCAGGGTGGTGTTCGGCCGGTCATAGGGCAGCGCGCGGATGATGGTGTAGCGCGGGCCGCACTGGGTGCAGTTGATGAAGGGGTAGCGGTGGCGGCGCTCGGCCGGGTCGCTGATCTCGGCCAGGCAGTCGTCGCACATGAACTGATCCGGCGGCACGTGAATCTCGGGCTCGGCTTGCGCCTGGCTGGCGCGGATCTCGAAGGCGCGGAAGTCTTCCCACTCGCCCGGCTCGTTGCGCAACAGCTCGGGCCGGGCCAGCGGCGGGGCGCGGTCGATGACGTCGCGGGCGAAGGCGTCGAGCTGATCCACCGGGCCCTGGATGGCGACTTCGACCACGCCGGAAGCGTTGTAGACCCAGCCGGTCAGGTTCAACTCGTGGGCGAGGCGGTAGACGAAAGGCCGGAAACCCACGCCCTGGACGCGGCCGGCCACGGTGACCCGGCGCACCGGGAGTTTCCCGTGATCCGCGCTCATTTGCCCCCAACCCGTGCGCGGTGACGGGCCAGATACAGCGGCGTCCAGGCATGCGGACTGCGGCGGACCAGGCGGAAGCGGGCGACGTGGTAGGACGGGTCGAAGCCGTAGAAATTCATGCGCATGCGCTCCAGTTCGGCGTCGCGGTAGGCGTGCAGCGGGCGCTCGGACTCGTCCTGCGCGCGGCGCTCGGCCTTGGTTTTGAGGCGAGCCTCGAAGTCGGCTCCGGCCAGGCTTTGAGCTTCAGTCTGAACGAACTGGTCGAAGTCAGCACGATTGCCGGGCCCGACGCGGTCGATCAACTTCAGGCTCTCGGCCTCGGCCACCAGCATGGGCAAGCGATGACCCATCACCGCCTCGATACCATCCTCGCCCACGCGCCTGGGCAACAGGTAGGTCCAGTATTCCGAACCATACAGGTTGCCCATGTTCTTGTAGTGCGGGTTCAGCACCACGCCGGCGCGCGCCCAGACCTCGTCGGCGGCCAGGGCCAGGAACACCCCGCCGGCCGCGGCGTTGCCGCCGATGGCGCTGACGGTCAGGTGCGAGGTGGTGCGGATCACCGCCTCGGCGATCTCGTCGATGGCGCGGATGTTGTCCCAGGACTCGTCCGGCGGGCTGTCGGCGGCCTCGATGGCGTTCAGGTCCATGCCGTTGGACCAGAAGTCCGAGCCGCCGGCCAGCACGATGACGCGGGTCGGGCGCTGGGTGGCCTGCTGGTAAGCGGCCAAGAGGGCGCGGCAGTCCTCGGTGGACATGGCGCCGTTGTAGAAGTCGAAGTCCAGGATGCCGACCAGTCCGACCTCGCGGTAGCGGATCGGGCCGCGGCCGGTTTCGGGATCGGTGTCGAGTTCCAGCTCGGGCAGGCTGGAAACCGCCTCGCCCAACACCGCCGTGGCACGGCGCTTGAAGGGCCGTTCGCCCATCTCTTTGAGATGGCCAATCCACACCGCGCCGTCGACCGTGGCCCGGCATAACGCGCCGTGGCAGCGGGCCAGCAGTGTGCCGGCATCACCCTTCAGTTCCGGCTCCGCCCAAGCATTGAACAGGCGGACTTCGCGCCCGCCAATGTCGTCGAGCACGCCGGGAAAGCCGTCGGCGCTGCGGATCTTGTTCAGCACGGTGGCGGTGTCGTCGCTGGCCCAGTCGATGCGCCGGGCTTGACTCGGCACGGGATCGCGCCAGCGGCCGGGCGGCGGCGGATCGCCGGATTCGCCGCGCTGGATAATCTCCAAGGCCTTGAACAAGGCTGCCACCGCCGCTTCGGTCACCTCCAGCCGGTACAGGCTGGACTTGCGCGTTTGGCGCATGGAAAACAGCCGGCTGGCCAGCACCGGCCCGCCGTCAAGTTCGGCCGTGGCCTGGATGATGGATACACCCCACTCTGCCTCGCCTTCCAGCACCGCCCAGTCCAGCGCAGCCGGCCCGCGGTCGCCGGGTGGTCCCGGATGGACAATCAGGCAAGGCACGGCGGCAAACACTGCTTCGGGAATCTTGCGCTTCAGAAAAGGCGCGACCACAGCGTCGGGTTTGAACAGCGCAACAGCCTCGACCGTCACCTCATCGCTGATGTCCAACTCCACGCTGACTTCATGCCCGGCCGCCCGCAGCTCGGCGTGCACGCGCTGGCTCAGGCTGTTGAAGGCGTGGCAGAGGAGCAGGAGGCGCATGGAGAATCGCAAATCAGTCGGCCAAAGCGAATGGCCGATTGTAGGCAATCGGGACGACCAAGGTGCTCAGAGTGGTGAGCGGGTCCGAGTCCTGTGCCTTCGATGAACTCAGGCTGCCCTCTTCGGGCGGGGAAATCCGCTTCAGTTCGACGCGGTGGCGATGCCTGCAGCGGATTCCCCACCCGAGGCGGGCCTGCGTCGGCCCATCTCAGCAGAATCGCTGAGCTTGTCGCTGACAGGGCGCGGATCAGAGGTTGTCAGTAAGTCTCAGCCGGCCTCCGCATACCGCCGATACCGATAGTAGGCCGCACACGCCCCTTCATCGGAAACCATGCAGGAACCAATCGGATTGCGCGGCGTGCACACGGTGCCAAAGATCTCGCAGTCAGTGGGCTTCTTGACCCCGCGGATCACGGCCGGGCACTGGCACGCCTTGTTTTCGCGCACTTCCCTTTCGACCAGGTCGAAGCGTTTTTCCGCGTCGAACCGGGCGAAGCGGGACTTGATGCGCAAGCCACTGTAAGGCACCGTGCCGAGACCGCGCCAGGCAAATTCCGGGCGCAGCTCCAGGATCTCGGCAACCAGCGCCTTGGCCTTGGCGTTGCCTTCGCGTTGCACGCCGCGCTTGAACTGGTTTTCCACTTCGGCTCGTCCTTCGTTCAACTGACGGATCAGCATGACGATGGAGGCCATGACGTCCAGCGGCTCGAAGCCGGCGATGACCACCGGGCGCTGGTATTCCTGGGCGAAGAATTCGTAGGGCTCGGAACCGATGATGGTCGACACGTGCGAGGGCCCGAGAAAGCCGTCAACCCGCACTTGGCCCAGGTCGCGCACCTCGGGCGAATCCAGGATCGACTGGATGGCCGAAGGCGTGAGCACGTGGTTGCAGAACACGCTGAAGTTCTCCAGGCCCATTTTCTCTGCCTGCTGGATGGCCAGCGCGGTCTGCGGCGTGGTGGTCTCGAAGCCGATGGCGAACATCACCACCTGCTTGTCCGGGTTGTCGCGGGCCAGCTTAAGCGCCTCGACGGTGGACTGGACCACGCGCACGTCCTTGCCCTGCCCACGCGCTTTCAACAGACTATTGCGGCGCGAGGCGGGCACCCGCAGCATGTCGCCGTAGCTGGCCAGGATGACGTCTTCACGCCCGGCCAGTTCGATCGCCATGTCCAGGCGCGCGACCGGCAGCACGCACACCGGGCAGCCCGGGCCGTGGACCATCTCGACGTTGTCGGGCAGAAGATCGGGGATGCCGTAGCGGAACACCGCGTGGGTGTGGCCGCCGCAGAACTCCATCAGATGGTAGCGGCGGTCGGGTTTCGCCTCGCGCCGGATCAGCTGCGCCAGGGCGCCGGCCGCCTTGCCGTCACGAAACCCGTGGATGTAGCGCATCGGTGGATGCTCCTACGGTTTCGGCCAGTTCCCGGAACAGGGCCAGCGATTCCTCGGCTTCCTTGACGTTCAGCTTGGTGATGGCGTAACCGACATGCACGATGACGTAGTCGCCGACCTGAACGTCATCGATCATCGCCAGCGAGATCTTGCTGCGCACGCCGCCGAGTTCGACCGTGGCCTGGTCGAACTCGTGCAGTTCTTCGACGTAGGCGGGAATGGCTAGGCACATGGTTGTGTAAATCCGATCCTTTGCAGTGCAAACAGGTACTTCAGATGAGGGTTCACCTTAGCGCAGGCTGAGCGAGGCTAAATTGCGCTGGGTCAAATCGCGGCGTGACTGTCGGACAGACCCCGACTCCTCGCTATTCGAGCAATACGCGCGCCGTAGCGCTCTGAAGTCAACAGATCAGAAGGCTCGACCTGCGGCGGACCACCGGCAAAAGACGGCAGGGTATTGCCCATCGGCCCCAGAAACGAGCCCAGGCGGTTCACGCCGTTCTTCTGACTGAGTTCACCCGTGCCGACCCAGATCATGCCGTGCTGCATGGCGTTGGTGACGAGGTAGAGCAATGTGCCCTGCTTGTCGCCACTGGGAGAATTGGAGTGGGTGAAGCCGCCGGCAATCTTGTCTTTCCAGGCTTGCCGCAGCCAGATGGTGCTGGCAGCATCAAGGAAGGCTTTGAACTGGGCTGCCACACCGCCCATGTAGGTCGGGGAGCCGAATACGATCGCGTCCGACTGGCTCAGTCGCTCGAGAATCGCAGAGTCACTCCAGCTGCCTTCGGTGATTTGCGCACCGGTAATCGGCAACAAATGAGCGATCGTGCCGCTGACCTGTCCGGCCCCTTCAGCGACAGCTTCAGCCATGAGCCTGGTGTGACCCATTCCCGAAAAATACACAACAGAAACGCGTGGCATGAAAAACCCCTTTTGTCTGCGCGCAGACCTGAAATCGCTAAAAACAACATTGTGCGCCAGGTTTCGGCTCCGCTGCAAAGAAACCGTCCCAACGTGGCGCTGATCAACAGAGCATCCCTTGTCATTCGACCACAGCGCGACTATTCTCTTGACTCTGGAAAGTCAGGGGCTTGCTAGTGGCGTTGCGCCGCCTTCCAGCGACCATCCTGGCGGGGCTGGTCGCACTCGTCAGCGTCGATTTGGTGGTCTGGTACAAGGTCACGGTCGCGGCGTGATGCGCGGGCTGGCATCCGAAAAGGGAGAGACACCATGAACCAGGAGCGTGAACTGATACTGCGCATGGCAGAGGCGCAGTCGCCCGGCCGGGAGGAATGGATGAGTCGCTCGCGACTCGCCGTCTGGTTCCAGTTGATGCGAATCGGCTCGCTTGCGATATCGGGCATTGCCGTGTTTGTGGGCGGGGCGGCCGCGCTGTTCTCAGGCCATTGGAGTCCTTTGATCCTTTTGGCGCTGGCCGGAGCAATCGCCATTCAGATCGGGACGAACCTCACCAACGTCTCGTTCAACTGGAAGGCAGTCGCCGCCCGAGGCAGCCGGCCTGCAGATCCCAGGGGATCGAGCGCCCCCGTGCAACTGGGCCTGGTCGAACCGGAGGAGGTTCGTCGCGTCGCCTACTTCGCGTTCGGGGTGGCCATATTGATCGGTGTCCTGCTGGTCTGGCGCGTCGGTTGGCCCATCCTGCTGTTTGGCATTCCCGGAATCGCAGTGGGTTATTTCTATTCAGCGCCGCCGATTCGTCTGGCCTACCTGGGCCTGGGGGTGGCTGCGGTTTTCCTGTCGATCGGGGCAATGGTCGTCGGATCCTATTACACGGTAGCGCTCGCCGTCTCGCCGACTGCGATGATTGCTGCGCTGCCGATTGGACTGCTCGCTGCCGGCATCATGCACACGAACGATCTGAGGGATCACGACGGCGACGTTCTTCACGGCAAGCGAACGTTGTCAACCCTCCTGGGCGGGACAGCCCCCCCCCGTCTGCTCCTGGCGCTGGTGGCCGGCGCCTATCTCAGCATTCCCGCCGGAGTCGCGACAGCGCTGCTGCCATGGCCGACGCTGATCGTGATCGTGACGCTCCCGCTGGCCGTCCGACAGGTCAGGCTCGTGTTCCGCGAGCAGGACCCGAAGCTGCTGAACGAAGCCTGGTTCATGGGAGTCAAGTTGATGACTGCCTTCGGGGTGCTGTTCGTTGCCGGGTTGCTGGTTGGGGTCTGGCTGGGATGAGTCACACCAGATTCTACAAGGGGCTCCCCTGGTTCACCCTCGGCCTCTTTCTGGCCGTCGCGTGGAGTGTCGTTCCTGCGACCGGCCTGGCGGCGAATCAAACGCAGACCGGGACGGTGAGTGGACGCACGCCCGATACGCATAGCGGGGAGCCCGTAGCTGATGTCGAGATCGTGCTGCGCGACTTGAGAGGCTCGATCGTTCGCAGCACGCGCAGCGATTCGGACGGCCGCTTTCGCCTCGACCAGGTTGCCCCCGGCAGATACATCCTAGAGGCCACCCCGGCCGGGTACCCGAGTGCTGCACGGACCGACCTTGAAGTCACGGCAGGAGACGCGGTTGAAGTCGAACTGGCGGTCGACCCGCTGTCACTGCGCGGCGACGTGATGGTGGTGACCGCCGGGCGCCGGCTGGAACGGCTGGTCGATGCGGGTGTACCGATCGCAACACTGGATGGGGATCGGGTTCGCGGATCAGCCAATCCGACCGTGTTTGGAGCCCTGGGGAGCGTGCCGGGTGTGGACCTGATCGAGGCCGGGCTCGGACAGCAACAGGTCAGCGCGCGCGGGTTCGTGAATCCCTTTTCGACCAACCTTCTGATCCTGATCGATAACCGCCTGGCGGCGCTGCCCGGCCTGGGAACACTTCTGCCGGGCATGGTCACGGCAGCCCATGAGAACATCGATCGAATTGAAGTCGTCCGCGGCCCTGCGTCCGCGCTGTACGGCGCAAACGCTGCCAACGGCGTGGTGAACCTGGTGACGCGAGACCCTTTCCGCGATCCGGGACATTCCATTTCGGTCAACGTTGGCGAGCGGGACTTTGTGCAAGTTGCCGGGCGCAGCGCAGGCCGCCTGGGCGATCGCTGGGCCTATTCGCTGACGGCCGAGGACCGGCGCGTGCGGGATTTCCCCGTCGTGAACACTTTCAGTGGCACGGATGGTTTCACGATTACCGACTCACCGGATTTCGACGTCCATCACCGCACGCTGAACGGCTCCCTGTTTTTCGAACCCCGGCCGGGAACTCGCTTCATCTACTCTACCGGGACCAGCCAGGCCGATTATGTCAACCTGACCGTCGTCAGTCGGCTGCAGGTCGACGGATGGACCACGAGCTATCACCAGCTGCGCGGATTTTTCGACAATGTGATCGGAGGCGGCACCCTCTTCGTCCAGGGCTACTGGACCGGCAACGACGCGGGCGATAGTTTCTACCTGGACATTGCCGCGCGCAACCAGATTCCGGTTGAGTTTGGCGGGCGCGGGCTTGATCCGATACAGGCTCGCGAGGCCGCCCGCTTCATCGACAAATCCGACCGGATCGACCTCGAGGTTCAGCACTCCGTCGAGCTCCCGGGAGGCCACCAGCTCACTACGGGAGCCCAGTGGCGGCGCACCCGTCCCGACAGCGCCGGCACCTACCTCGCCGACGGCCCTGATGACCCGTCCATCGACTTCGACGAAATCGGCGCGTACGCTGCCCTCGAGTGGCGGTTCGGCGAAGACTTTCGACTCAATCTGGTCGGGCGCTTCGACCACCACGACGATGTCGGATCCCGATTCAGTCCCAAGCTGGGTCTGGTCTGGAATCCCGGCGGCGCACACACCCTGCGGGCAAGCTATAACCGTGCGTTCAACAGTCCGGTGACTTTCCTCCTGCATGCGCGCAGCTTCGCCGGCTTCGGACCCACCGGGCTGCCGATCGTCGTGCGCGGAAACAACGATGGCGTCCAGTTCGTGAACCTTACCGGGGGGCCGGTACCCGATCCGATCCCCGCACTCGAGCCGCTCGACGTCAGCTCCGTTGAGGTCGGATATCGGGGACTGATTGGCAATCGTTTGGCGATTGACCTGTCGCTCTACCGTTCCGTGTACCAAAATTACATCTCAAAGGAAGTGGCGCTCAGCCGCCCGGCCCAAGGCATCTTCACCGTTGATCCGATCACCGGGGAACCACGCACGGAGATCACTCTCAGCTATCTCAACTACGGTGAGCTGCCGGTTCTGGGGATGGACCTGAGTCTGGAATGGGACTTTGGCGGTGGATGGTCGTGGTCGGGGAGCTGGTCGGAACAGTCCCCGGGCAGCTTCCGACGTCCGGTCGAAGGGCTGGATCCGCCAGCCTTCAACGCGCCCGAACGCACCATCCGGTCGGCCGTGGAATGGCGCGACTGGCGCGGGCCCGGAAGCCGCGTGACGCTTGAAGGGCGCTGGGTCCAGGAGCACCTGTTCGAGAGTTCGCTGCCTTACCTGACTGGAACGGTCCCTTCCTATGTCGTCCTGAACCTGACAGCCGCGTGGCCGATCACTCTGCCGGGTGTCGACAGTGCTGAACTTCGCGGGGCGGTCAGGAACCTGTTGGACCGTCGTCATATCCAGATACCGGGCGGCGCCGAACTGGGGCGGCTGGCCACGGTCGGGGTAACCGCTCGGTGGTGACGCAAGAGCGGGCGGTGGGAGGGCTCGCGCTCTCCATGGCACTGCTGGCTGTTGGATATGCCGGCCCCTTCATCACCTTCCCCGCACCCAACTGGGCTGTCTGGGCCACCGCGATGGGCACGGCGGGATCGTTCCTGTCCCTGATCGCATTGGGCTCGGCCCGATACGGTGAGAGCAGACCGGTACCCTGGGCACTCGGCCTGCTCGCCCTGGTGCTGTTGGGCGGATTCGCCGCCATGATTCTCCTTCCCCCTCCCGATCCCGCAGAGCCGGTTCTCTGGCTGGGGCTGCCCCCGGGTGCCGCCGTACTGATCTACGTCATCGGGCTTCTGCCGCTGTTCCTGGCGCCCGTCGCCTACGCGCTCGACTTCGAGCGCTGGACGCTGCGCCCGGAGGACCTGGAGCGCGTGAAAGAACTGGCGGCCGAGCGACGGGCGCGGGAGTCGGATTCGTGAGCGAGCCGTACGCGGAACCCGGCTTCGAGGTCGATACTGCCGCAGGCGAGCCGTTGATCGTAGCGGTCGGTCTGGCCTATTTCATCATCGTTGCGGTAATCGGCTACTGGGCCGCGCGCCGGACTCATACGGCCGAGACTTTCTTTCTCGCCAATCGTACTGTCGGACTGGTTGCGATCACTCTGGCGGCGATGTCGGCGACCTTCTCCGGCTTTGCCTTCATCGGTGGCCCCGGGCTGTTTCAGCAGGTCGGCCTTGGAAGCTTTTTCCTGTTCCTGTCCTTGGCGGTGAGCATCGCAATGACAACCTGGGTGCTGGCGAAGCGAATGCGCCTGCTGGCCGATATTCGTCCGGTCATGACCATCCCCGACGCGATCGGCGTGCGCTATCGCTCCCGACTGGCCCAGGGCCTTGCAGCGATCTCGATTCTGATCGGGGTTCTGGGATACATGGCGACCAATATCCTGGCGCTGGGTATCGTGGTCGATGCCATTTTCGGCTTCGGTTTCAAGTGGTCGCTGTGGCTGGGGATGGGGGCGATCCTGGCCTACGCAACGGCGGGCGGGATTCTGGCCGGGATCTACACGGACGTCTTTCAGGGATTGATCATGATGCTGGCGTCCGTTCTGGTCTTCCTGTTTGCCATCGACCAGGGTGGCGGTCTGGCTGAGATGTCCACTCGCATCATGGCCGCCGATCCGGCTTTCCTTTCTCCGTGGGGGCATCTTCCGCCACAGACCGCTTTTTCCTTCATGCTGGTCTTCGGTCTTGGGCTGCTTGGCCAGCCGCACGTGATCCACAAGTTCTATATGCTCAAGGATCCGCAGATGCTCAAGTGGTTTCCGATCCTGCTGTCGCTGGCTTTCCTGATGGCGGGGCTGCTGTGGTTCGGGGTCGGGATGGCTGTGAAGGCACTGGTGGTGGATGGGTCCATGGCACCCCTCGCCACCCCGGACGACGCGACTCCGGCTTTCCTGCAGGGGTTTACACCGCTTCCGCTCGCCGCGCTGGTGTTTGCCGGTGCCGCCGCAGCCATCATGAGTACGGTCAATTCGTTTGTCAACGTAGGGGCCGCCGCGCTGGTGCGCGACCTTCCGAAAGCCTTCGGGCTTTCCGTACGCAGGGAGTTGTTCTGGGGCCGGATCGCGACTGTGGTCCTGTGCATCGCCGCGGCCTTGATCGCTCAGTTTTCGGGCTTCCTGGTCGCCTTCCTTGCAATCTTCGGACTCGGGCTGTTTGCTTCGACGCTGGTACCGACACTCGCTGTCGGCTTGAATTGGGAGGGTGCCACGCGGGCCGGCGCGATCGCAGCGCTGGTGACCGGGCTGGGCGTCACCTTGTCGCTGGAAGCGCTCGCGTTCTTCAATTTTTACCGGCTCCCCGGGGGCGTGACGGCGTCGGGGGCGGCGCTGGTGACCTCCTTGCTGGTCTTTTTCATCGTCTGTCGACTGACCCACAGATCGGCCCCGGCCGATCTGGACTCGGACATTCGCGAGATCATGCGCATGTAAGCTCGCCCGGGACCGGGCGAGGCGAAGTCAATTCCTGCCGATCCAGCGGCGTTCAGGCGCTACCGCGCAGGGCCTTGAGCATGTCCAGGGTGCTGACGATGCCAACCACGGCTTCGTCGCGAGTCACTACCAGCCGATGGATCCGGCCCTGGATCATGGTGTCGGCCATGGTGGCAATGTCGGTGTTCTCGTCGACGGTATAGATGACCGAGGTCAGAATATCGGCCACCGTCATGCCTTCATCCGCGACCACATGGAATGGGCGCATGTCGGTTTCATCCAGTTCATCTTCCCAGCCCTGCAGGAAGAAATCACCGACGTGCTCGCCGCCGTGGATCGCCTGACGCTTGCCGTCGTTGGCGACGATGTCGGACAGGGAAACCACGCCCACCAGCCGACCGTCACCATCCAGAACGGGCGCTCCGGAAATGCCGTGCTGGGTCAGGGTGGCGGCCAGTTCGTGCACGCTCATATCGTCATGAACCAGTACCACGTCCGGGTTCATGATGTCCTTGGCGGTCAGTTTCTCAAGCGACTTCATGCTTTTTCCTGTTGTTGGTGGGCGCTTGCGAATGGTCGTCCCGCAAGCAACGCGGGCCGAGGCGAGAATCGTGTCGCAGCAGGTAGAAGCGCAAGGACAGTATTTTACGCGCAACCGGACAGCGCGGGGCTGTGAAGCTCAAGCTGGCGAGAACAACCGGGTTTTCAGCCGCGGTGGCGCAGCCAGTTGAAGAAATGAAAGCGGAAACCAGGCACCCGCAGCAGCCAACCCAGCCAGCGCCGGCGCCGGGCAGGGTCGAGCTCCAGAATCGGCACACCCTGTTGGGACAAGGTCAATGCCTGATCTGCCCGGGCCAGGACCATCCCCAGTTTGCGCAGGTTTCCGAGCCCCCGGTAATGAGAGGGAAGCTGGCGGAAGACCGCCAGCGAAGTCGTATCGACAGTGACGCCGCGCCCGCTGGCAAAAACGCTGATCGACTCCGCTCCGGCCCGAATGGCCAGATCGGCATCGATATCCAGCGGGCCTCGCATGCTACTTGGCAGTGCCCTTCAACTCGCGAGCGCGAATCACCAGAGCCCCCGACACACCCCAACGATAATGAGATGCATTTTCTCCGGGGCCGGTTGGCACATCAAACTTCATGTCCCGAAACTCATAGGTGATTTCAGCGTTGCGACCGCTCAAATTGTCGTAAATTTTGGCGGCCAGTTCTGCCCAATCCTGGATCGGTTCGACATCTTTATTCGTTGGTTCTGCCATGCGTTGACTCCTTTGGTGCATTGAAAGAGGAATTCGATTGAAAGCCCGATCGGCTCAAGCGGCAGGAATACCCGACCTGCAATGCGCGTCCAAGTGACGAACACCCCACCTTGAGAAACGGTGCCACGACATTGGTGAACCCATCGTGAAAACCTCCGCTCGATGGATCAAAGAGGCGCAACCTGGTCTCGTGCCATCTTCTGCAGCCGGTCGGCAAACGCATCGACCTGGTCATAGTCGGTGTAATCAGTGACGGTATTCCGATCCGTCGGGCCCTTGGTGAACTTCATGGTCAGCTGGATCAGGATCCGGTCAAGAAATCCATAGCTGGGATAATCCAGTTTGCCAGCGATGATCTCGACGTGGTCCGGCTTAAGCGGAAGCTCTTCGAGAAACTTGCGCACGTAGACATTGCCCTCGATCGTGCGCTTTTCGGGTTTGCGCGCGATCAGGTTGACGGAGAAGAACACCGTTTGGCAGCCGCTCAAGCGCTCAGCATTGTCGATCAGGAAAGCGGCGAGGCGTGGATCATGCTTGCCGTTGATCACGCTGCCGCCAACTGCCACGACCGTGAACGCAGACGGATCGAGGCCGCCGGCCATGTTGATGTCCACCACGCGGACCTGGGCGCCCTGCTCGTCCAGGCGCTGCTGCATGCGCTGGGCGATGGAGCGAGTGTGACCGTCACGGCTGGCATACACAATCAGAATCTCAGGCATTTTGATTCAACTCCGTTTCCATCCGTTCGGCCTGCTCCCCGATCTGACGGGTCAGGCCATTGAACAGCACCAGGTGCGGCAGGAACAAGGCGTACCAGTACATAAGACCCCAGATGCCGGCCGGATGCCAGGTCGCGGTGACGATCACCCGCGTGCCCTCGCCTTCCGGCACGGATTCGAGCTCCAGGCAACCGTCACCCGGCGCCTTCATGCCGAAGCGCAGGGTGAAGCGCTCGCCCGGCTCCATGGCAATCACTTCCCAGGTATCGACGCGGTCGCCCAGTTCCAGCACGTCCGGATCGCGCCGGTAGTGACTGCGGCCGGAGCCGCCGACCAGCACGTCCAGCCACTCGCGGATGAACCACAAGTAGTTCATGTACCAGTAGCGGTTCTTGCCGCCGATCCGACACAGCACTTTCCACACCGCCTCCGGGCTGGCCGAGGTCCAGTAGTTGCCGGTTGCCTGCTTGCCGTAGTAGGCGCTGTGGTGATTCATGCCGCGGAACAGGAAGCCGCCGTCGACCCAGCGCGTGTACACCGGCTGGTTGCGCTCGGCCTCATAGACGGCTTCGGTGGCTTCGCGATAGTCCAGCAAGCGCTGCGGCACCAGCTCGCGAATGCGCCGATCGTCGGCGGTGAAGTTCTGTCGCATGCCCTCGATCAGCGCACCGCTGATGCTGGAAGGCACCGAACTGACGATGGGCAAAAACCAGGCCGCCATGCGCTCGGTCAGGAACGGGATACGGAAAATCCGGCGCGGCTTGATGCCGCCGACTTCTGCGATGATGCGCATCTGGTCGGCGTAGGTGATGCTGTCGGGTCCGGCGGCGTCGAAAATCTCGCCGGCGGCCTCGGGCATCACGGCCAGTTCCATGGCGTACTTGCACATGTTTTCCAGCGCGATCGGCGGCGAGACGCGGTCGACGTAGGGCGGCGAGACGATGAAGGGCTGGTGGAAAATGGCGTCGCGCATGACCTCGAAGGCCGCCGATCCGGGGCCGACGATGATGCCGGCACGAATCTCGGTGACCGGCACCTGGCCTTCGCGCAGGGTATCGCCGATGGCCTTGCGCGCCAGGATGTGCTGGGTTTCGGCACCTTCCGGCACCAGGCCGCCGATGTAGAACACCCGCTCCACCCCGGCAGCAGCCGCGGCCTCGGCGAAGTTGCGCGCACCGTCGATCTCCAGCTGCAGGTAGTTCTTGCCGGCGCACATGGCATGGACCAGGTAGAAGGCCACGCGCACGCCGTCGAACTTGCCTTTCAGCGTTTCGGGTTTGAGCACGTCGCCCTGCACGATCTCGCAGTGCGGCCAGCGCTCGGTCCAGCGTCGGCCAACCAGCTTTTCCGGGCTGCGCGCGAAGGCTCGCACCGGCACGCCCTGGTCGAGCAGGTACTCGGCCAGATGACCACCCATGAAGCCGGTCACGCCGCTGACCAGCCAGGGGCTGTCGTCGGGGCTCGCTGGGGCTTGCGGATCGACTTGATCGTCTTGCATCGGGATGTATGAGCCGTCGGGTGGATGAATGGGCGCAGAAGCACGCAACGAAACGGCAATCCTGCAATCTCAACTTTAAGGGATTCTGATGTAAGACCCGGTTGACCTGAATCAATCGACAGTCAACTGGCGGGTGCTAGCTTTGCCCCCAATGCTCCCTTTCACCAGATCGCCTGGGAATCCCATGAAACGCAACCTACTGCCGGCCAGGCTGGACCTGGCTCAAAGCGTCACCGGCCTGGTACTGGCGGTCTTCATGGCGTTTCACCTGGTGTTCGACTCGTCGATCCTGCTCGGCGCCAATGCCTTCCGCTTTGTCTCCGGCGCCCTGGAGGGTGAGTTGATCTTCGGCCAGAAGATCCCGCTCATCACCACGCTGTTTGCCGGCGTGATTTTCGCGATCTTCATCGCCCACGCCGGGCTCGCCATGCGCAAGTTTCCGCAGAACGCCGCGCAGTACCGGGTCTTCCGCAGCCACATGAAGGAAATGCGCCACGGCGACACCAGCCTGTGGTGGCTGCAGATCTGGACCGGCTTTGCGATGTTCTTCCTCGCTTCGGTGCATCTCTACATCATGATGACCCAACCGGACACCATCGGCCCGGCCGGCTCTTCCTACCGCATCGTGTTCGAGTGGAAGTGGCCGCTCTACCTGCTGCTGACCATCGCCGTCGTGCTGCATGCCGCGGTCGGCCTGTACCGGCTGGCGCTCAAGTGGGGCTGGTTCGAGGGCAAGGATCCGAACCGGCGCCGCAAGACTCTCAAGAAGGCAGTCTGGATCGTGAGCGCGGTTTACCTGGCCATGAGCCTGGCCGCGCTGGGCGCCTTCGTCCACATCGGCCTGACCGGCCAGGATCACTTCGGCAACCAGGTCGAGGTCGTGCCGCGATGAAGATCGTCTACACCGACGTGCTGGTCATCGGCGGCGGGCTGGCGGGCTTGCGCACTGCGGTCGGCGTCAAGCAGCGCGGCTTCGACACCATCGTCTTAAGCCTGGTGCCGGCCAAGCGCTCGCACTCGGCCGCAGCGCAAGGCGGCATGCAGGCCAGCCTGGGCCACTCGGCCATGGGCGCGGGCGACAACGAAGACGTGCACTTCGAAGACACGGTCAAGGGCAGCGACTGGGGGGCTGATCAGCGCGTGGCGCGCATGTTCACCCACGTGGCACCGAAGGCCGTACGCGAGCTGGCCGGCTGGGGCGTGCCTTGGAACCGGGTGTCCCAGGGCGAGCGCGAGGCCGTGATCAACGCCGAGCGCGTCGTGATCACGGAAAGCGCTAAAGCGCACGGCCTGATCACTGCGCGCGATTTCGGCGGCACCAGGAAATGGCGCACCTGCTACACCTCCGACGGCACCGGGCACGCCATGCTGTTCGCGCTGGGCGACCAGAGCATCGCCCACGGCATCCCGGTGATGGAGCGCATGGAAGCCCTGGCCCTGATCCACGAGGGCGGACGCTGCTACGGCGCAGTGGTGCGCAACCTGGTCACCGGCGAGCTGTCGGCTTTCCTGGCCCGTGCCACCACCATCGCCACCGGCGGTTACGGCCGCATCTACAAGGTCTCGACCAACGCCGTGATCTGCGAGGGCACGGGCACGGCCATTGCGCTGGAGACCGGCGTGGCCGAACTGGGCAACATGGAAGCCGTGCAGTTCCACCCCACCGCGATCGTGCCGGCCGGCATTCTCACCACCGAAGGCTGCCGCGGCGACGGCGGCATCCTGCGCGACGTGAAAGGCCACCGCTTCATGCCCGACTACGAGCGGGAAAAGCGCGAACTGGCCTCCAGGGACGTGGTCTCGCGGCGCATGACCGAACACATGCGCAAGGGCCTGGCCGTCCAGTCACCCTACGGCGATCACCTGTGGCTGGACATCACGGTACTCGGGCGCGAGCACGTGCACAAGAACCTGCGCGAGGTCACGGACATCTGCCGCTACTTTTTAGGCATGGACCCGGCCGAGGACTGGATCCCGGTGCGTCCGACCCAGCACTATTCCATGGGCGGCATCCGCACCGACCATCGTGGCGAAAGCACCACGCTCAAGGGCCTGTTTGCCTGCGGCGAGGCGGCCTGCTGGGACATGCACGGCTTCAATCGCTTGGGCGGCAACTCGGTCGCCGAAACCGTGGTCGCCGGCATGATCGTCTCGGAGTTCATCGCCGACTTCTGCGCCGGCTCGGAAAGCGACATCAACCTGTCCACCGGCCTGGTGCGCGAGTTCGTCGAGCGCGAGCAGGCCGGGCTGGACGGACTGCTGAATTCCAGCAATGGTGAAAGCGCCAGCGCCATCCGTTCGCGCATGGAAGAAATCATGATCGAGCAGGTCGGCATCTTCCGCACCGGCTCGGAGCTGGAAAGCGCGGTCGAGGAACTGGAGCAGCTGCTGGAGCGCAGCCGCCGGCTTTCGGTGCGCAACCGGGTACCCGGCGCCAATCCGGAACTGGTCGCCGCCTACCGCCTGCCCAAGATGCTCAAGCTGGCCCTGTGCGCGGCCCTTGGCGCGCGCCAGCGCACCGAAAGCCGCGGCGCCCACTACCGCGAGGATTTCCCGCAGCGCAACGACCGCGACTGGCTCAACCGCTCGATCACCACCTGGCCCAGCGCCGAGGCCACCCTGCCGCGCCTGGACTACGAGAGCATCGAGGTCGGCGACATGGAACTGCCGCCGGGCTTCCGCGGCTACGGCACGCGCGACCACATCGACCACCCCCACAGCGACCAGCGCCACCGGCAGATCGAGCAGATCCTGAAAGCCGTCGATCCGAATGACCGCTACGCACGGCAGGCGGCGCTGATGCCCTTCGAACACCTGCTGCCGGAGAAGTATCGGCCGCGCAGCCAGCGCCTGGAGATCAAGACATGAGCAGTCCATCCCCCGGCCGCACCCTGGTGTTCAAGATCCTGCGCCACAACCCGCAGGACCCGACCAGCGAGCCGCACGTTGCGCGCTTCGAGTTGGAGGAATACGAGGGCATGACCCTGTTCATCGCCCTGAACGAGATCCGCGAGCGCTTCGCGCCGGACCTGCAGTTCGACTTCGTCTGCCGCGCCGGCATCTGCGGCAGCTGCGGCATGGTGATCAACGGCCGGCCGGGGCTGGCCTGCCGCACCCTGACATCGACCCTGGCGCCCGAGATCACGTTGGCCCCGCTGCCGGTGTTCAAGCTGATCGCCGATCTGTCGGTCGATACCGGCGAGTGGATGCGCGGCATGAGCGAGCGTCTGGAAACCTGGATCCATGAACAGACACCCGTCGACCTGCACGCCGTCGAGGAGCGCATGGAGCCCGAGCTGGCCGAAGCGATCTACGAGCTCGACCGCTGCATCGAGTGCGGCTGCTGCATTGCAGCATGCGGCACGGCGCGCATGCGCGAGGATTTCGTCGGCGCGGTGGGCCTGAACAAGATCGCCCGCTTCCGGCTCGATCCGCGCGACGCGCGCGACGACGGCGACTTCTACGATCTGATCGGCGACGACGACGGCGTGTTCGGCTGCATGAGCCTGCTCGGCTGCCACGATATCTGCCCCAAGGAGCTGCCGCTGCAGACGCAGATCGCGTTTCTCCGCCGCAAGATGGTTAGGGTATCCTGAGCCGCTGTTGCCGCAGCAGACGCAGCCCAGAACCCAGAACATGAAAGACACCATTCCCGTCGGTATCGACGCGCTGGCCTTTTCCGGCCCGGCCGCCTACGTCGATCTGGCCGATCTGGCCACGGCCCGCGGCGTCGACCCGGCCAAGTTCACCAAGGGCCTGGGCCAACACCGCATGGCCATTGCCAGCCCGTGCGAAGACACCGTCACCATGGCGGTCGAGGCCGGCGCCCGGGCAATCGAGGCCTTCGGCATCGATCCGGCCGAGATCGGCACGCTGATCGTCGGCACCGAGACCGGCGTCGACCACAGCAAGCCGGTGGCGGTCTACGTCCACGACCTGCTCGGCCTGAACGAGCGCTGCCGCACCTTCGAGACCAAGCACGCCTGCTACGGCGCCATGGCCGGCCTGACCTCGTCGATGGACTGGATCGCCTCCGGCCGCGCGCGCGGGCGCAAGGCGCTGGTGATCGCCTCCGACATCGCCAACTACGGCCTGGGCACGCCCGGCGAGCCGACCCAGGGCGCGGGTGCGGTGGCCATGGTGGTCAGCGAGCAGCCGCGCCTGCTGGAGATCCAGCCGGCCAGCATCGGCGACTACACCCGCCAGGTCATGGATTTCTGGCGCCCGCTGTACTCCAAGTACGCCCTGGCCGACGGGCAGTACTCGATCCAGTGCTACCTGGACGCGCTGGCCTCGGCCCGCGAGGACGCGGTCGGTGCACGCCCGGACCTGCTGGGCGGGCTGCAGGCCTGCCTGTACCACGTCCCCTTCGTCAAGATGGCTTTCAAGGCCCACCAAAGGGAGCTTGAAATGGAACTGGGCCAGGCCATCAGCAAGGACGAGGCCGAACCCTGGCAACGTTTGCAGGACAGCTATGCGCGGCGCTGCGCGCCGTGGCTGACGCTCAACGCCGAGATCGGCAACATCTACACCGGCTCATTGTTCCTGTCGCTGATCGACCTGCTGCGCAAGGCCGGCGGCCAGCTGGCCGGCGAACGGATCAGCCTGTTCTCCTACGGCAGCGGCTGCGGCGCGACCTACTGCCTGGCCACGATCGCGGCACAGGCGGGCGAATGGCAAGGACGCATCGATCCGGCGGCCGCACTCGAAGCGCGCCGGCGCTTGAGCATCGAGGAGTACGAGAACATGGTGCGAGCCGGCGAACAGGCCGACCGCCAGCAGAACCTGGCGCCGGCCGACTTCGGCCTGAGCGGCGGCCTTTACTATACGGGCACGCGCGACGACCGGCGTCACTACGAGAGAATCTAGGGAATGAGCAAGAGCAGGATGGCCGAGCGCTCGCGGCGACCGGCCTGTGATCGATTCAGGGCCGTTTCAGCTCTTGGCCGTCGGTTCGGTGTCTGCCGCTTCGGCCGGCTCGGCGGCTGCCGATTCGACTTCGTTCATGCCCTTGCGGAAATCGCGGATGGCAGAACCCAGGTCACCGCCCAGGTTGCGGATCTTCTTGGTGCCAAACACCAGCATCACGACCACGAGAAGAATGATCAGCTGCGGAAGTCCGATGTTGCCTATACCCATGGTGCACCTGCTGCTTGCTGTCTTGACGGGCGTTCAATGTAGCAATCACGCAAGGTGCCGGCCTTGATACATGTCAATTCCCCCAAATGAAGGTGCCAACATGAAACGGATCGTCATCGTCGGCGGCGGCGCCGGCGGCATCGGCGTCGCCACCCGCCTGGGCCGCCGCCTGGGCAAGAAGAAAAAGGCCGAGATCATCCTGGTCGACATGGCCGAGAACCATGTCTGGAAGCCCCTGCTGCATGAAGTGGCGACCGGCACGCTGGACACCGGCATCGACGCCATGAGTTTTCGCGGCCATGCCCGCGCCAACGGCTACCGCTTCCAGCAGGGCCGGCTGACCGACATCGATCGCGCGCACGGCCGGATCGAGCTGGCGCCGATCATGGACGGCGACCAGGAACTGCTGCCGGCCCGGACCCTGAATTACGACTACCTGGTCGTCGCCGTCGGCAGCGTGGCCAAGGACTTCGGCATCCCGGGCGTGCAGCAGCACTGCCACTTCCTGGACACGACCGAGCAGGCGATGGAGATCAAGAACATCCTGCGCAAGCGCTTCCTGCGCTACGCGCGCGAGGAACGGCTCAAGGAGCAGGTCAAGGTCGTCATCATCGGCGCGGGCGCAACCGGCGCAGAAATGGCCGCCGAAATGATGCACGCGGCCGACCAGCTCAAGGGCTATGGCTTCAACATGGACGCCTCCATGCTGTCGATCACCCTGGTCGACTCCGAGGAACGCATTCTGCCGCAGGTTCAGCGCGAAGCGATCGCGCGATCGGTCGAACAGCAGCTGCAGGACATGGGCATCACCGTGCGCGTAGGCCAGAGCGTGATCAGGGCCGAGGCGGACGGCATCGTGCTGGCCTCCGGCGAAAGACTGCCCAGCGACCTGACGCTGTGGGCTGCCGGCATCCAGGCGCCGGAATTCCTCGGCGGCATCGGCGGCCTGGAGACCAACGAGGACCACCAGCTGGTGGTCAAGCCCAACGCCCAGACCACGCGCGACGAGCGCATCTTCGCCATCGGCGACTGCTGCGCCTGTCCGCAGCCGGACGGCAGCATCGCGCCGCCGCGCGGCCAGGTGGCCCGGCAGATGGGACACATGGTGGTCAACAACCTGATCGACCTCCTCAAGGGCCGCGAACCGCGCCGCGAGTACGTCTACCGCGACCTCGGCTCGCTGGTCAACCTGTCGCGCTTCCATACCGTCGGCAACCTGTTTTCCTTTCTCGGCGGCGGCGTGATGGTCGAGGGACGCCTGGCGCGCTTCACCTATCATTCGCTGTATCGCCGTCACCTGCTGGAGGTCTACGGGCTGGTGCGCGGAACCCTGATGATGGGCGTGCGCAGCCTCAGTCATTTCCTGAGGCCGGCGCTGAAGCTGCACTGACCGGCACCGGGGACGGGGGAAGCGCTCCAGAGATGACAAAAGACCGGCTTGGCGCTAAGCTGGGCCGCATCGGCTCGACCGGACCCACCAAGCGCCCGTGTTCACTTCTCACCGATCCGGCTCACCCACGCGTGGCCTGTTCGCATTCGCCCTGTGCCTGCTGGGGGCGGCGCTTGCCTGCGCGCCGATCATGGCCGCCGATGCGTCGGATCAGCCCCGTTTCCAGTTCCAGCGTCTGACCGATGATTTGGGCGGTCGGCAATCCTCCGTCTACGACATTCTCCAGGACGAGCGTGGGCTGATCTGGCTGGCCGGCGACACCGACGGGCTGCTGCGCTACGACGGCTATGAATTCATGTCCTGGACCGAGGGCTTTGCCGCCGACCTGACTCGCCCCAATGTCAGCGCCCAGGTCATCACGCCGGCCGGGCGCCTCTGGGTCGGCAGCTGGGGCAATGGCCTGCAGTACTGGGATGCCCGCCGGAATCGCTACGTTGCCTTCATGGCCGACGAGGACGATCCCGACGCGCTGGCCAACAACCGGGTACAGACCCTGATGGTCGATCGCAGCGGCCGGGTATGGGTCGGCACCATTTCCGGCATCAACCTGATCGAGCCCGAGACGCCGGACCGTTTGCGCCGCTTCGCCCGCGACGATCCCGATCATCCGCTGTTCGAGGAACGCATCTGGGACCTGGTCGAGCACGACGACGGGATCTGGGTGGCAACCTCCGGCGGGATCTACTGGCTGAGCCCAGACCTCGAACAATGGCGTCACTACCTGCTCGACCGCGGGGCCGCCAGGACCTTCGAGCGCGGCACGGAAGTCCGCGCCATCGCCCGGGTACACGGGGAAATCTGGGCCGGTTCCCAGCTCGGCGTCCATCGCCTGGATCCGGAATCCGGGCGTTTCATGCCGATCCCCTTCGCCAACGGCGAGCCGCCCACCCTGCCGCGCGTCAACGTCATCCTGGAAAACCGCGAGGGCCATGCCTGGGTCGGCGCCCACGACGGGCTGTACAAGATCGCCCGCCCGCAGCACGAGTTCCAGCTGCAGGGAGAGTCCTACAACCTGGTCGCCGACGTCGACATCCGCAGCCTGCTGGAGGACCGTGAAGGCAACCTGTGGATAGGCACGCGCGACCAGGGCCTGATCCAGGGCCGGCGCAACCATCCGGTGTTCACCGGGCTGGCTGAACAATTGCCGGAGGAGCTGGCCGAGTGGGGGCGGCGGATCACCACCGCCGTCTTGCACGACGACCGCGGGCGACTGTGGGTCGGCGTTCCCGGCGGCATCCTGCGCCGCGACGCCGCCGGCGCCTGGCGCCACTGGGAATTCCCCAGCGAGATCGGCGTGCGGCGGGTCGAAGACCTGCACCAGGCGCCCGACGGCCAGGTCTGGATCGGCACCAACGACGGCCTGTTCCGCATCGGCGATGATGAACAGCTGCTGCCGGACTCCAGGGTCTACGAACTGCTCGGCATCGGCACGCTGGCCGTGACCAGCCTGCACGCGGAGAGCGACGGCACGCTGTGGCTCGGTCTGTGGCAGTACGGCGTGGTGGAATGGCATCCGGACAGCGAGCAGGCCCGGGTTTACCTGCGCCGGCTGCGCGAACTCAGGGGCGACCAGGTCTACCAGCTGCAGCGCGACGATAGCGGCCGGATCTGGGCCGCCACGCGTTATTCCGGACTGTTCCTGTTCAACGGCGAGGACTTCGAAGCGCTCGAGATTCCGCTCGACGAACGTTCCCACGAGCCCAGCTTTTACTGCGTTTATCCGGAGCAGACGGACCTTTTGTGGCTGTGCACGGAAGACGGCCTGCTGCGCTACGACCTGGCCAGCGGACAGCCCGAGCGTTTCGGCTTCGCGCATGGACTGCCGGTGGAGCGCGTCACCGGCTTTCACCTGGACGCCCAGGGCGGCGCCTGGGCCCTGAGCTCGCAGGGCGTGGCGCGCAAGCCGCCGGGCGCCGAGCGCTTCTTCAAGTACGGCCTGGGTGACGGTTTGCCGGGCGTGGGCATGCAGCGCAATGCCGTGCACTCGCTGGCCAGCGGCCAGCTGGTCATGGGCACCAGCCACGGCGCCGTCACCGTCGACCCGGCGGCTCCGCCGCGCAGCCTGAGCGCGCCGCCGGTGGTGCTCAGCCGACTGTGGCTGAATGGCGAGGAACGCACGCGCGCACTCGACATGAGCCTGGATGCACTGTCGCTGCCGCATGACTTCCGCGACCTCACCGTGCAGGTGGCCGTGCTGGATTTTCATGACCCCTCGCGCAACTCGCTGCGCTACCGTCTGCGCGGATTCGAGCCGGACTTCAGCGAACTGACCAAGAGCCGGGCGATTCGCTACACCAACCTGCCGCCCGGCCAGTACGTGCTCGAGGTCGAGGGCTGGAGCAGTCGCGGCGTGCCGGCCGCCAACCGCCTGGAGTTGCCGATCCTGGTCGCCGCACCCTGGTGGCAGTCGCCGCTGGCCTGGGTCGCCACCCTGCTGCTGCTGGCCGGCACCTTCTGGGCGACGATCGCGCTGCGCGAACGGCAGCTGAAGATCAGGAATGAGCGGCTGTCGGCGCTGGTCGACGCCCGCACCGTGGAGCTGGAGGAGGCCAACCAGCGCCTGCGCGCCAGCGCGACCGAGGATTTCCTGACCGGCCTGCTCAACCGCCGCGGCTTTACCGAGCGCTTTCCGATGCTGCAGCAGCTGGCGGTTCGCCAGGACCACCCGCTCGCCCTGATCCTGTTCGATCTGGATCATTTCAAGCAAATCAACGACCTGCACGGCCATGCCGCCGGCGACGCCGTGCTGGCCGCGCTCGCGGACATTCTCAAGATGCGCGTCAGAAGCACCGACCTCGCCGCCCGCTGGGGCGGAGAGGAATTCCTGCTGGCCTTGCCCGACACCGATGCCGACGGTGCGGTGCGCCTGTGCGAGGTGCTGCGCGGCTGCCTGTCCGATGGCCAGATCAGCTACCGCGGCCAGAGCATCAGCATGTCGGCCAGCTTCGGCGTGGTGGCGCGCCGTGGATCGACCGAACCGCTGGAGGCCTGGGTCAAGGCTGCCGACGCCGCCCTCTACCTGGCCAAGCGCCGCGGACGAGACCGGATCGAGGTCAATTCCGACGCCGATTGGCTATGACCTATAATCGACCGCGACTACAGACCCCAGGGGGACGCATGCCAGGCTCCATCCGTCGGCTCAAATGCATGCTGGTCGGTGTTCTGGCGACCACGCTTTGCGGCGTGGCAGCCGGGGCTGATTCGCTCGATACGCTGGATCGGCATTTCCGCGAAGCTCTGTATGAACACGGCATACCCGGCGGCGCCTACGCCGTCGTGCGCAACGGCCAGGTCGAAAAGGTCGGCACCTACGGCGTGCGCCGAGTCGGCAGCCAGGCGCCGGTCACGCCGACCACGGTGTTCCGCACCGCATCGGTCTCGAAAACCTTCGCCGCCCAGCTGACCGCCATGGTCGTGGCCGACGGTCACCTGCGCTGGGACGATCCGGTCCTGCGCTTCGTGCCCGAGTTGCGCATGCAGGACCCCGCCCATGCCCGCCAGCTGCAGCTGCACCACCTGCTCAGCCAGACCACCGGCGTGGTGCCCAATGCCTTCGACAACCTGCTGAACGCCAACACCCCGCTCGACCGCATCGTCCCGCACTTTGCCAACGTGCAGCCGCTGTGCGCGCCGGGTTCTTGCTACACCTACCAGAACGTGCTGTTTGCCCTGGTCGCTCCGGCCATCGAGCAAAGCACGGGCCGGACCTTCGAGGACCTGCTGCGCGAGCGGCTGCTCGAACCGCTGGGCATGGAGCAGGCGTCCGTGGGCAGAGAGGCCTTCCTGGCCGAGGCCAACCGGGCCACGCCGCACGTGCGCCGGGTCCAGGGACGAGTGTGGACCCCGGTCGAGGTGGCCGAATCCTACTACCTGGTGCCGGCTTCGGCCGGGGTGAACGCCAGCGTGCTGGACCTGGCCCAATGGCTGATCGCGCAAAAGGGCTATCGCGCCGATGTGCTCGATCCCGCCCTGGTCGAGCCGCTGAAGGANAAGCGCGTGCGCACGGTGCGCGAGCTGCGCCGGGGAGCCTGGGGTGCGCTGTCCGATGACGCCCACTACGGTCTGGGCTGGCGCATCTTCACCGTCGGCCAGGAGCCGATCTTCATGCACAACGGTTGGGTGCGCGGCTTTGTCGCCCACATCAGCTACTCGCGCGACCGGCGCGTCGGCCTGGTGGTCATGCTCAACGGCGAATCGCGCGCGCTGGGCGAGGTCAGCGCCGAATTCTGGCGCCAGCAGCTGGCCCAGCCGCACCCGCAGCTCGTGGCCGAGGCCGCGAGCGACGGGGTCGAGCTGAGCCGCTGAGAATCTTCTAGGCGACGCGCTGATTCGGCGCGGCTTCGGCCGCCACGGCGCTGACCACCGACTCGATGATGCGCAGGCCTGATTCCAGGTCGGCATCAGGAATCATCAGCGGCGGCAGCAGCTTCAGCACCTGGTCTTCGACACCCGCGGTTTCGATGATCAGGCCCTGCTCGAAGGCGCGCTTGGAGCACTCGGCCGCGAGTTCGGCATCGGCAAACTCGATGCCCTGGATCAGGCCGCGCCCGCGCGCTTCCGCCTGCACCGGAATCCGGCGCACCAGTGCTTCCAGGCGCTCGGTCACCTTGTCCGCCTTGCGCTCGGTGGCGTGCTGCAGTTCCTGGTCGGCCCAGAAATCCAGCGCCGCGGTGGCGGTGACGAAGGCCGGGTTGTGGCCGCGGAAGGTGCCGTTGTGCTCGCCCGGCGCCCACTGGTCCAGCTCGGGCCGCATCAGGGTCACGGCCAGTGGCAGGCCGAAGCCGCTCAGGGATTTCGACAGGCAGACGATGTCGGGCTGGATGCCGGCCGGCTCGAAGCTGAAGAACGGGCCGGTGCGGCCGCAGCCGACCTGGATGTCGTCGACGATCAGCAGCACATCGTGGCGCTTGAGGATGGCGGCCAGTTCCTTCAGCCACTCCATCCGCGCCACGTTGACCCCGCCTTCGGCCTGAACGGTCTCGATGATGGCCGCGGCCGGCTTGTCCACGCCGGAGCCCTCGTCGCCCAGCAGCGTCTCGAGCAGGGCCAGGCTCTGGTCCTTGCCCTCTTCCAGGTAGCTGTCGAAGGGCATCATGCTGACGTGCGACAGGGGCACCCCGGCGCCGGCACGCTTGAACGAGTTGCCGGTGACGGCCAGCGAACCCAGGGTCATGCCGTGAAAGGCGTTGGTGAAGGAAATCACGCGCTCGCGCCCGGTCACCTTGCGCGCCAGCTTCAAGGCCGCCTCGACCGCGTTGGTGCCGGTCGGCCCGGGGAACTGAACGCGATAGTCCAGATTCCTGGGCTTGAGAATCACTTCCTCGAAGCGCTCCAGGAAACGCACCTTGGCCTCGGTGGCCATGTCCAGGCTGTGGACGATCCGGTCCTCGCTCAGGTAGTCCAGCAGCGCGCGCTTGAGGTCCGGATGGTTGTGACCGTAGTTCATGACGCCGGCGCCGGCGAAGAAGTCGATGTACTCGCGACCGTCTTCGTCGGTCAGGCGTGCGCCGCGGGCGTGGGTGAACACGCACGGGAAATTGCGCACGTAACCGCGCACTTCGGATTCAAGTTTGTTGATGGTTTCGATGCTCATGACGATATCTGCCTTCAGGATTTTGGAATTCGGGGTTCAAGCGGACCGATGCGGAACAGGTTTTCGGCCGCGTGGGAATGCGGGAACAGCTCGGCTCCCATGTATTCGGATTCCCGGCACTCGACGCCGCGGTCGCGCGCGAGGGCGCGGAACAGGCGGGTCGACGCCGTGTTGTCGGGCGTCACGCTGGCCTCCAGCCAGCTGACCTCGGCCGGCTGGCGCGCCAGCAGCTCGTCCAGCAACCTGCGGGCCAGGCCCTGGCGGCGCATCCACGGCGCCACGCCGACCTGCCAGACAAAAACCGCGTCTGTCCGGGTTGGCGGCCGGTGGCCGACCACGAAGCCGGCCAGCTGCCCGTCTTCGGTTTCGGCGACCACGCCGGTGTCGGCAAAATCGGTGGCGAACAGCACGTAGAAATAGGCGCTGTTCAATTCCAGTCCGCCCATGTCCTTGACCAGCTGCCACATGGCCGCGCCGTCTTCCGGACGCGGCTTGCGAAATTGCACGGCGATGGGATCTGCCTGTGCGCGTGCGACTTCAGGCGACATGGGCCACCTCGGTATCGGTGATCCGGAAACCGGCATGCAGGGCCTGCGCGGACGCCTCCACCCGCTCGGCCGCCACCAGGCAGACCACGGCGTGGCGGCACCCGAAGGCGGCGACGACCTCGATGCCGTTCGATTCG
>SL_3KL_010_SEDDRAFT_10000102_pt1 | contig 54446 bp, 79 predicted proteins | sample SodLakKL_010_SED_2_FD_10381 | JGI IMG/M metagenome (IMG submission 10381)
TAGATAATATTCTTCGTGTCTGTGCGGTGAATGATTGTAATATAGTGATTTTTCGTGATGTTTGATGTTCTTCTATTTGATGTTGCTGTAATATTCTTTGTAATTGCGCATTATAATATGAAGGTATCGCTGTACTTTCAAAAATAACACTTGCTTCATTAGACCAATCACCTTCTACGTCGTTAATAACTCTACGTACTCGATAAAAATATTCAACACCATTAAAAAATGTAATAGTATGATTATACGTATATGTTTCCGCATTAACAGATATTATATCATTCCAATTACCTTCTGCACCTTGTTTAAATTGTATGTCAAATCTATCCGGCATTATTCATTAATCTCTTCATATTTATATGAATGAATTGCTTCATCAGAAACAAATCGACAAACACCTGCACCTCCTTCTGGTAATGTAGGTAATTGTCTATCAAAAGTGTAAGATACGGGCGCACTCTGTGATTCAGCCCAAACTTTAAAATATAAATTCCTATCGGTATCAACTAACAAATGAATATTAATTTTTTCTCCATAAAGATTATTGCCAAAATTATAATCATTTGAGCTAAAAGAATTATTATTACCTACAGATATTTGTAAATCAAAATCATGGGTATTTTGTACCCTTATTCGAGCAAGTACACCGTGTCTATCATTGGTATCTGGATGACCACTAATAAACAATGAAGGCCCAATACAAGTATTTGGAAGACCGGTTGTTAAAATAACAGTGACAACCGCCTCAACATGTATTTCAATATCTCCGGGTGCTCTATTAGGAATATTCGACCATAAAAGATGATCTGAATTATTACTACCAGATACCGCTAATTTTTTTCCTCCCGGAGAATTTATATCTTCTTGCACTAACCATGAAGCACCTGTTCCCCAATCTTTTGTCCATCCGGCAGGTTGTTGATCATTATCATATTCTGAAAAATCTGTTTCGGTCGGTTCCGGTTCTACTGGTTCTTCAATTAACGTTACATTTTCATAAATATTTTCGTCTATAACTTCTATGGTACCATTAAAAATTTCATATCCATTTTTTTCAACAGTATAATTATAAATTCCGGCCGGAACTTGTTCAAATACATAATCACCTGGATCATTTGTAACACCATCAAATGTTATAACAGCATCTGTTATAGGTTGTTGTTGTTCGTCTATTACATTAAAATTAACTTCAAATAGATCAAACCAATCTAATTGAATATGTTCTTCAACTTGTGTAGCTTCTAAATTAACAGATGGAATTTCTAACGTTGAAAACTGTATGGTATCTCCATAACCAATACCTTCACTATTTATTGCATATGCACGAATTCTGTAATCAGTATTATGTTTTAATTCTGTTATATTTAAATCATATGCGCCAACAAAATGACCTTCTACAAAAACCTTTTCATCGTTTATTGTTGGATCACCAGATATTCCCTCCATATACACAAAACCATATTCAATTATATTAGATAAATTAGAAGATATAATTGTACCATATGCTCTTGCAGAACCATATGATATATCATCTACATTAGATGTTAAAACAGTTGGTTCTTGTAATTTTTGAATGTCTCTTTGAGTCTGTGCTAAATATTGTTGAAGTGGGGTAAGTTCGTAACCTTCTATAATAAAAAATAAAACGGTATCCTCATTTTCACCATATCGACCACCAATACTATGAAAATAAAAATCTTCTGGTCGATGAGCACTTGCAAAAACTCTTATATTATTTGAGTCCCCAACATTAAAGCGTATAATTTTTTCCGGTTGCCATGTATCTCCATTATCAAAAGATTCAATATATCGTAAGGCATCTTGACTAACAAAATATATCCTTAATGAATTATCGTTATTATATGATAAATGTAGTACATTTTGAGCAAGAGAAGCGACTTGTGTTATTGTATTATTAGCATTAATTCTTTTAACAATATTTGCATATGAATAAAATGTTGTATTATTTTTTCCTTTACATACTGTCCAATAATCAAATTGACCAGCATCCTCATCTAAAACTTCAGAAGTAATACTTCCGGCATCATCTGGACTTGCACCCTCTGTCCATATACGTCTTGAAATAGAAGAAGGCATATCACCAACAGTTCTTGCAACAAATGACATTCTTCCTTCACTTTGTTCAATCACTGCGGGAATACCTCCTGAAATAGTGGATATTGCTGTTGCCATAGAAAAACGTATAGGAAATCCGGAACGTGTTGTCCAACCGCCTTCATCATTAATAGAACTTGTTAAACCATAAGTAAGTCGATTACCGACACCATCAACCCATATACTTGCTTGCCATGTAATCCACGGTCTTCCTAAATAATCTGCTCCAATCTTTATGCCAATTTCTTCATATAAAAAACGATACTCACCATCTTCTACATTAAATGCAAGGTCAATTTCTGATAATAAAACAGTAGATGTGAATGTTATTGAACCATCACCATTTAATTTTCCCCTTTTATATGCAATTCTATTATTGTTCGTTTCAAGATTTATCCTTGCACCAATATGTATATATCCAAACTTATCTACATCCATAGAGTGGGCTGATGAAAAAACTCTTTCAGGGCTTTCTGTGATTAATGGAGTAGCAGTATATTCATTCCATTCATCGGTATTAACAGGCCGTGACCTATAATGAACCCTATGCCCTGAAAGGCCGGGGGGAGGAAAAGCCACGAATTCCCACACTCTACCCTCTGAAATAAATTGACCAAAATTAGAATTAGTCTGTTGACCATGCGGATGAAACGGAGTCACCCCCTCTTCAAAAATATTATGTCTTTCTGTTTCATCATAGAATAATATTTTATTAGACGCATCACGATATTTTCTTCGTGTTTGTGCTTTAGAGAAAAATTCAGGGGGGCCTATAATATCACGTTCTGTTTGTGCCTTATATAATGCAAGTATATCAAGAGTAGTTACGGTAATTGTATTACCATATCCTGTACCTACACTATTAATTGCATACGCACGAATCCGATATGATGTACCTAATGTTAATCCTATAATGGTATCACTATAAGGAAAACCGGAACTTTGATCACCTGTTCCTGTTACAATAACAGTATTTGATTCGTCGGGTTCTCCAGATGTCCCTTCCATTAAATAAAAACCCCATTCGATAACATTTTGTGTTCCTGGGCTTGTTACTTCTGCATCAATATCAAATGAAACAGTAGTAATATTTGAAGCAGAACCTGTTGTTACTTGTGGGGGTACAGGCTTACCTCCGATAAAATACTGTGGTATCGGTAGGTTATGTTTTTCAAACCACCAACATAAATGTATAGGCTTTGATTTTTTTAATTTTTTTTCTGGAAGGAAAAGCCGTAATGTTTTAAATAAAAAATCTGTTGATTTTTCAATGATTCCGGCAATTTTCTGTATAGCAAATTTTTTCATCGTATAGGTATGCCTACTCTCTTAATCATATAATAATGAAATCGACTGGTATCAAGCGACAATTTTTTTATTAAACGAAAATCATAATATGCATGCATATCTGAATAGTCTTGTGCATGTATGATTAGATAATTGGATATTCTTTTAAGGTTATTAGCGAATTCTTTTTTATATATAAATTCGCATGGGTGAACATCTTCATATAAATCTACAATAACACAATCGTATGCAGGACAATCTTTAACATAAATTTCAGCATCTTGTTCTATGAAATTTATATCATACGGATCTTCGACAAATTTAATATCAATGGCGGTTATCGGAACATCACCATGTATCAATTTAATTAATCCCGCAGTTGTTCCACCTGCATAACCGAGCATTAAAACATTTTCAGGCTTATACTGCGGGACTAAATATATCCACGGGCCGAACGTTAAATATTCAGTACAAGGATATACGGAATTTAATAATCCTTTACCATTAAGAATATTTCGCATTGATTATACAGATTCACCAATACCCTCAACGGATAAAAGAACACTATTATCAACACCGATTTCTTCATCGTCTGTTGCACGGGCACGAGCCCAAAAATAAACACGTCCACCAGCTCCTGCACCAACAGTTCCTAATGATAAAGCTACGCCCCAATTTTCATACGTTCCTGGACTTTCAGCGACATCGGGAGCAAGTGACCATTTATCATTCGTCGCTCCTTCGGGTTCAACCACAACATCTGTCGCCTGGTATCCTGCATCACATTCAGCATACAAACGAACAGAATCCGTTTCTTCTAAATCGGCTCGAAGCGTAAAAGTGACAGCGTTTGCAAATTCACCCTGCGGGCTCAACAAACTATTGTCGGAAGCTCTATATAATTTTAATACACTTGACATTTACTTCTCTCCTTATTACATGTTGGACAAGTTTTTTGATTAATTAAAACTGCTCGATTGCATTTAGAACATATCCAATGTTTAATCATAATAACAATATAGTAATAGCACCTATTATAAATCCACCTCCACCTATATACAAATAATCAATGAAAGGTATCTTTGTATGCTTTTCAAGTGTATTTATATATTCATCCCGTATACGTATTCTATCTTCATTAAGATTTATAATATTCTTTTTCTTTTCCATTATGGAACGATATTCAATCAACTGCATTTTATAGTTTTCAATTTTTATTCTATTAATATATAATTCATTAAGATCAATTAATATCTGTTTAAAATGTATAACAGGTATTTCAACGTATTCAATTTCATCTTGTGAATATATACTCATGGGTATAAGTAAGAACAATAATAAATATTTCATACTCACCTCAATAATTCAGGATGCCATCCTAATAGTGTTCGTAAACTATCAAGTTCCATTAATAATGTATCTTTGTCGGTAATCATTAAATAATATCGTTCACGCTCTACAATTTGTGTTTCAAGCTGTTTTATTTCTTCATTGAATATAAATAAAGTATCTTTAGAGGCAGTTATTGTTTCCTCAAGATTTTTTATCTGTGTTTCTAATGTAGTATTAGTATGTAAAAATGAATCTCTTATAATACGCATTTGAACGATGTTCCTATATTCAGCATATCCTACATACACAACAAATAAAAACAGCATTATATAAATTATATATTTATTCCAATTAATGTTATACATATATTTTTCTCCATAGTTGTTTTAAAAACATTAAAATCTGCGAAAATAGGTCATTTCCGACACTGCTCGGTTCTGTCCGCACTATTTCAGTTTCACTTTCTTCAATTTTTGATTTTTCTTCGGGCGTATATTTCATTTTTATCAATAGATGTGTAATACCTTCATCACGTATATATTGTTTTATTATTTCAGTAGGATGTGCACTTAATCCTGCACCTAAACGATTTCGTTTTCTATCGGATAACCACCAATTACCATATCCTTGACAACCTAAAAAGTCATCGGGATAGTTACCGGAATGTAAAACACAAGCATATCTTCCTTTGTTATTCGGTCGATGTTCCGGTAAATGATACACATCTAATTCAGGGTTAACCATAGCAAAAGTATCGGGATATTTCTCCGAACTGTGGGGTAGTAATTCATATAATCCTAAAGGTATAGCAGATTGAAAGGGTATATTATTATTATATTCCCTTTCAACAGATATATACTTTTTATTATATATTTCTACTTCTCCAAATCTTCCATAGGGTTCGTTAATCATTATATTGATTTCTAATATCTTCATATCCTTATCCACTTTGTTATTAGAATAATCAATAAAACAGATGTAATAGCACCTGTTACAAAACTACTAAATAAAAATATAACAGCTTTATCCTGGTTTTTAATTCGTACACAAAATATAGTTGCAAATACTAAAATAATTGTGATACCAAAAAATATTGACAAAAACAATTGTAAAGTATTCATCTTATTCTCCTCAAAAAAATGTCTTTAATAAAAAATGTAATAATACACCTCCCAAAATAGTAATAGAAATACTTATTATCGAAGATATTATTGTCGCCTTTGTTTGTGCTATCTTAGAAACATCCCTGCGCAACAAAGCAATATCAACAGCATCACTTTTATCTTTTTTTGAACTTTCTTTCTGCATTAAATCAATACGTTCAGATACCTTATCACTAAACTCCTTTAACTCTTTTCTTACTTGAAGTGTTTCATTATGGTTATTTCGTAATGTTAAAAAAACGGCGGCTCGCCAATTCTCCCAATCGCCTGATTCAGGTAAATCGGTTAAAAATTTTTCTCCATTAGACATATATTATATCCCTATATATACCAACAAAATTTATCAATGCATCTTTATCAACTATGGGATAAATTGATAAATGTGCTTTAACTAATTTTCCTTCCTTTGATTTATTGGTGATATATCCCTCCCATTTAGCAGTATTACTCAATGATTTTTTTATATCTTTTCGTAAATGTTTATCCATACCTTCATATGAAAATACAGCGGGTGTTTTTCCAATTATTTCATAACGTGTATATCCAAATATCTTCGAAAATTTCGGATTTATATATATTACCCTTGGACCGTCATTATTTATATTAGGCTCGGTAACAATAACAGCTTCATCAAGATTATCAATAGCACTTTTAAATATCTTTTCTGTTTCATGAAGAATTGATTCAAAATGTTTTACATCCGATTTATCTCTAATAGATGCAAGAATATATAATTTATCTTTCAATTGAATCCGCGACAATGCTATTTCAAGATATAATTTTTTACTTGTCTTCGGTTCTCTTCCAATCCAAAGAAATGAAGGCGATTTTCCTTCAATGGCTTCTTTCCATAATTTAGGAATTGATTCAAATGGACTTTCTTTATGCGACAAATCATATAACATATTCATATTAGTCAGTTCCATCTTTGACAAATTAAATATGTTCAATGCACTTTTATTAGCATCAATAATATTGCCTTTTTCATTATGAATAATTATTCCATCTTTAACATTATTAAAAATTTCATGTAATACTTTTGCAGTATTTTCCATTCGTTCTTCGTACCGAATAAAATCATTCATTAAACCCGTAAGTTTTAAAATATCTTTTTCACTCATATATATTCCTTCATTATGTAACATCTTCGTTATATATTCGTAATTCAAAAAACAATGGATAATCATTAAGGACACCATCTGAATATGATAAATCTCCTTGATTATTTCCCTTCATTGTTTCAACTTTTATATTGTCATCATTTTCTCTGAATATCTTTATTGTTATTATTTCAGAAATTGTCAAAAAACTGCAAAAATTGTTCAAAATAAATAATCTATTTTCAATAAATATATCATTTAATGCTCCTTTATATATACCAACATCTTCTCTTTCCCAAAATATATCACCAATATTATTTTCAAATATTAATACGTCAGGATCATTGGTACTTTCCTGTATCATCTTTGCAGAATAGACAATATAATTTAATCCTGGAAGAACTGCCTTTTTAGTAGCGGTTATTTCCTCTACAATCATTTTTTTAGGAATGCTCATTTAATATCCTACAACACTAATATGTGAAGATGTATATGTATCAATTAATTCAAACAATAATTTATCTTCCACCTCATAAAATTCATTATCTTGATTTATACCATAAACTTTAAGTCTCTTGTCATCATGTTGATCCCAATAAGTAAACACAACGACAAATCTCCCATATTTATCAGTTGCAACATTTTCACCTTCCCATGAAAACCAGACATCATTCACTCCGTCGGTTTCAATTGTTATCGGAGAAAGCCAACTTGTTCCATCAAAAATTCTACCTTTTAAATGTGTTGTTGTACTTCCATTTCTATTATAATATTCATATACCATTACCATTCGATTATTAAAACCAACGGCAAGTTTTGGAAAACCAATAGCATCTATTTCAATATAATGTGATCCATCAACATTATACATTCCGGGCTGTACTGGAGTAAACGTTTGCCAATTATCTCCTTCTCTTTTTCTATAATAAATAGCATGACGAGCGTTTGAATAGGGGCTTGCATCCTGAAGCCACCCCATTAATATATGTACATTATTATCGTTATCTACTCTTAAACTCGCCGCATATATATGATGTTCAGCATTTGGATGACTTACAACAATAGGTGAAGACCATAAACCACCTTCATTATTTACGTATTCAACTCTATCAATTTGACTTCCTACTTCAATATCATCATAATATCTTCTATGCCATATAACATGTACGACATTATTCAAATCTATATCACAACATACTCTATAATGTGCCGTATCGTCAAAATCAGAAATTTTTTCTATACTACTTGCAACTTCTGTATCAAGATTATATGTCTGGTGATAAATAGCTAACGGTGTAAGATTAGTTTCCTGCGCTCTTGCAAATATATGTACAAGAGAACCTTCACGAGCTGCAATATATGTTTGGTCAATTCGATGTAAATCATTCACCCATCCGGGTAATTCAATATGATTCCATGTTGCCCCGTCATCTGTTGATTTCATTAATCGAATACCTTCAACAGATGGATTAAAATCATATGTAGCAACCATTGCCGCAACAAATGTCTTATTACCAACATATCTTAAATTGTCAGCCCCTGCATATAATGCAGTATGCCATACGGCTGCATCCGGTGAAGTAGGAACAGTTTTTTGTTGTGTACTGTTATAAAATATAATTCTACCCGACATATCTTCATTCTCCGGTAAATCATATTTTTCTTTATAGTCAGCATCATGTAATAACACACCATATTCAGGAACTTGGTATTCAAACGGTATATCTTCTATTGCATCTGTTCTAAATAAAATTAAAAAGAATGATAACCATCCTGATAATACAGCATCAATAAGAAATGAATTATGTCCTCGATTTAATATATTAGCACCAATAGCTGTTCTTTCATCACTTTCATCGTTATCATGTTTATCATTTAATCTAAAATTCAAATAATATTCATCGGTCTCTACAGTATCAAACATTACTACAGTTTTACCTTCCGGTATTAATAATTCTCCTGCTCGATATATTACATTTCTTCCGGTGGATGATCCTGGAGGCAAGGTGGGCTGTGTAATAACTTCTTCACCACTATCACCGCCACTTGTCAATGTAGCAGTAGATATACCAACACCTCTATCTTCTGGAAGTAGTTTTGGTATTTTAACAGTTTCAAAATCATATACATAAGAATCAACAGATATTAATTCAAATGATATTTCTCTACTTGCATAATCAATGCTAAATTCCGTCACAAAATATCGTTTTCCATCAATTAAAAATTCATCTATTATTTCCCATTGGGCTTCTTCATGGTGATAATAAAATGTAAGTTGATATGATTCTTTACGATGACCATAAAACTCTAAATATTTTACGGCAAAATCATGTGCATAATTATTAAGTTTATCAATAGTATTTATATATTCATCTACAACAATAATCTCCTTATTAAGAACATTTGAAGGTTTAATATCATCTCGTTTAACAACTTTAGCATGCCCTTCAATATATTCACCTCTCCATCGTGGATAGACATCAACATCATCCACAAGAACAACTGCGGCACCTGATTCAAAAATATTAATTTTACCAACAGGTTCAGTAACTCTTATTAAATAACCAAATCCTTGGAGATCATCGGTTAATTCAGGGCCTGAAATAATATGACCCCATTGCAATTTTTCCTGATCATTAGCATTTTCCGGATTTGGATAAACCAATAATACCCAATCATCTTTAGAAAAATGATTATCTCTTACGACAATCAAATATATTTTAAAAAATATTAAATTAGTTACCAACTGTGTATTTTCAACAAGCGTTGTCTGTCCGGGAAAATATTTTAAATAACTCCTTGCATTAATTTCAACAGCATCAACAAGTTTATCCCAAAAATGATTTTTAGTTCCGGATATTAAATGTTCAAAATTTAATGAATGTACAGTTAAAGCTTCTCCAATGTTTTCTTTTGCTTCAAGTATAAATTCGCCTTTTGTATTAAAATAAAAATAACAATCCATTGTATTGGCAAGATATTCAATAGCTTCCAATGGATGTAAATCAAACGGATGTCCGCTGAATAATCTGTGCGCTAAATCAGGAGGTAGTATAAAATTATTATGCCCTGAATTGTTTATAAAAATAATATCCTGCCATGCTTGACGTAAAAGAATTTCAATTAAAGATATAGCATTAAAACCGATAAGTTTAATTCCTGTACAAGTATATGAACGTTCAACACCATCTCGTTTATACCATATCAAATAATCGTTTACACTTTCTGTAACAGTAAAACCAACACCATAATATTCACGGCTCCATACATTTAAGTTATCACGCCATTCAACATTAGAACCTGCAATAGGATAAGAATTATCCGCAGTTATAACATCATAAACAATAGGATCAAGAGAACCTTGATGTGTATTTCTCTTCCCTCTGAATGTTATACACGAAACAAATGATTTATCAAACGGTGACTGAATATACGAACCAACCGGAGGCGCATCTGGTAATGAATTGGCTACAAGAGAACTACCCGCCTGATAAGCAAGAGTAAACCATTTATGAAAACCAACATGATCTGCGCTTTCTGTTCTAATATTTATCGTATCTACACTAATATTCGTATTCCAATCATGTAGTAATTTTGTATTATCCCGTACATCAATTTCAGTATGTAATAACCGTAATGCCGTAAGTTTATCGACAACTTCAAAATCAATAGTTAATAAAAGTTTACCTGAATTATCCCTATAGTATTCTTGTGTTATAGTTGTAAAATCAACCATTCCTTCAAATTTTTTAATTGTTCCACTTTCATACTCTTCTTCAAGCATAAACATATAACGTTTAGATATATCAAGGTCTTGTTCAAATATTTGCTGTATTAAACCATTATAATGCATCCTTAAAGATAAATTATCAAAAACAACTACGCCGGCTTCTCCGGGGTTTTCAGATTCCACTCTTCGAGTCAATGAACCAATATTAATTATATATGATGTTACATCTTCCCAATCGGGCAAAACCCAAAACCAAAAACCGTCTATCTCAACATGTTCAAATTCGTATTTTCTGTATGAAAGTTTAATCATAATATATCCTTAAATTGTGCACCTCTGCCATTCGATACTATTTTTCTTTGTTCGCCTTTACTTAATATAAGTTTCGGTGGTACGGGATTCCTCATATAATCTGCCATAAGTATTTTTAATTGTTTTATTTCCGATGTAATTTCTGATAAATCCATCTGTGGAGCAATGGAAGGAACCGTATTAGAATAATCACCAATAATACCTCCATGCTTATATCCTTTATTAATCATTTCAAGTAATGGTAAATGTTTTTCGGTTGCATCTTTATTGATTACATATTCACCGTCTGTAAGACGTACTAATATTTTGTCATCACCTGATTTTCCTTTTATTTTTCCTTTAATATTTTTATCAGTTAAATCTTCAAGTTCAACAAGACCACCTTTTTTATATCCGGGAAATTCCTGTTTGGAAATAGCTGCTATTTCAATAGCTCCTGCCGCCGCAATAATACCTGCAAGAATAAAATTACTCGGCGGGGGAAACCTAATTGGATCAAGGGCACCCGTCACAGCAGTTGATGTATTAATAATTGCGTTTGCCAACTGTGCGGCTTTTTGTAATGCGAAAGCGGTTTTCATTTTTTCTTTCATCATATCTTCCGCTTTTTGTTCAATCTGCTCACGATGTCTTTCATAATGTGCATTAATACGGGTCATTTCTTCTTGTGTTTTAGCATATGATAACGCCCTTTCACGGTCAGCACTTGCTTGATCATTAGCAGATTGTTGCCAAGCATCGGAACTTTTTTTCGCACTTTGTAACGATGACTGATAAATAGCATTAAATATATTGCCAATATGATGTGAAAATTCTCCTGCTATTCTCGCTTTCTCTTGAAACTCTCTATTGAATATTGTTAATCGGTGTTCAGATTCTGTACGTTCAAGTAATGTTATATCTGTTTGTATACGTAATATTTCCATATACAAAGATTGCATCATTTCACGCCTTCTTATGTCAGCTTCTTCATCGGTTACTTCCATTTGTTCGGCATGTTCAAACATTCTTGTTAATATAGCAAGGCGGTTTCTTGCAGATTCTAATTCAACTTCTTCACGCTGTTTTGTTCGTTCTTCTGCATCTTTAATTAATTCAATTTCTTCCATCCGTACTCTGCGTACATTTTCATTCATCTGTAAATATGCATTTTCATATTCGGCAAGCATGTCAACAGAAACAACATCACTCAAATCAATATCTTCTATCATTGATCCCATATCAAGAGTACCAATATCAACATCTGCCATAAAAGAACGAAATGCTAATTGTTGATTGCGAACTTGTTCTGCAATAATTTGTTTATCAATATCTTTTAATCGTTCTAATAAATCAGCCCTTCTATTTAATTGTTCAGTAGTAAGTTTTTCTTGTTCATTATAATAATTAATTAATTCCTCTGTTAATGTTTTATATTGTTTATTATATTCTTCTATACTTATTTCACCTGCACGTAATAAAGCTTGATTATGTGCAATAGTTTTACTAATTTCATTTTTAAAGAATACATCCCTTACCTTTGAAAGACCTTTTCTAAATTCCATTTCTTCAATGGAATGTTCTTTTATTGTTGACAGATGTTTAATATATTCATCCTCAAGCCGGGAAACATTTTTAATATATTCATCATGTGTTATTCTATCATTTTCAACAAACCATTGTTGTTGACGTAATTGTTCCTGAAAATGGCGTAACCTTTGTTGACGTTCTCTTTGTTGTTTTTGTTCTTCATCTTTACGGCGTTGTTCATCTTCACGAGCAAGATCATTCCATTGTTGTACCTGTGTATTAATCATTTTCTCGAATTCAAATTTTATTCTATTCGCATTATCACGAATAATTTCTTCATCAAGACCTAATTTTTCCGATAAAACAGGCAAATCAAGACGATTCCATGCATCCTGTAAATCTTCCAGATATTTTGCAAATCCTTTAGCATTTTTTTCAAACCGTCCTGTTTGTGTTTCTTCAAGTTGATCTGTAATAATATCCATAACACGACGTACTTCTTCGGATTCTTCAAAACGCATTTGGTCAACAATTTGCTCTCCGAGTCCTTGAAATGATTCAGATATTTCAAGCCGTTGTTTTTCATTTAAACGAAAACCTCTGTACCAATTAGAGACTGTTTTTTCAAATTCACCGGATGAAATTTTATTATTTAATTCAGTAATAAGTTGTTCTGCTTCTTCGATAGATTCAGCATCTGCTATTTCATCCCAATATTCACTTAACTCTCTTCTTGCAATGCTCATTGCGGTAGATGTTAAACCTATGGCATTAGTAAGCCGGTCAATTGCCCCTATAGGTCTTTTCCAATCGGACTGCGTTCCAAACATTTTTTCAATTTCTTGCTGTGCAACAGCAACACGTAATTCGTGTATATTACGTACTACTTCAATTTGTTCTTGTCTTAAATCTGCAAGAGATTTTTCATACTCATTCGTTTTATTTTTTGCCTTTTCTACTTCAGCGTTTAATTCTTCTGTGGACATTTTAAGGTCGCCGGAAGCATCAACATTTTCGATATATCTCCATCGAAGCTGTCCTAATACACGTTCATAATCTCTACTTTGTTTTTCGCTTCTATTTGATATATCATTTAATTCAATATACTGTTCAATTAACTGCGCATTAGACCGAGCAAGATTTCTGTTTGTACGTGTTTCACTTATTTTTCTATCAATTAAACGATTACTTGCTTCGGCATTTTCTAATGCTCTTTTTGTAGATTCTTCTTTTAATCGAGTATATATTCTCCATGCCGTTATAAGAGCACCGATAGCAACAGCAACAGCTCCTAAAGGATTGGCAAGCATCGCAGCCCATAAACGATATATTTGTCTGTATAAAGCTTTTGTTACAGCAAGCCATGCCGCTTTTGCCGCTCTTATTGTAACAATACCTGCAAGGAAAGGGCCGAATATAGTAACAATACTTTCAACAATTATAATAATTGTATTAAGATGTTTTTCAAGAGTTTCAAGTCCTTCAATCATTAAAACGATTAACTTTTTTGTATCTTCAAGAAATACATTACCAATCTGCCAATTTAATCTTGTTATAGCATCACCCAAATTCGATAAACGACCCATTAAGGTGTTCATCTCATATTCCATTAACCCTGCGAAATTTTTATCTTGAATAATTTGCGGTAAAGCCTCAAGCATTTCAGTTACAGTAGCAGTCATACGACCACCTGCACCAACAATATCTCTTCCAATTGCCTTTGAAAAATCGTCAGTAGTAACAAGCATATTACGAAACTGTAACATGGCCATACCTGTACGACCGACAACTAAATTTATATATGCAGATAATGCAGTATATATATTTGTACCGGAGGCTGCCGCAAGATCACCAAGCATTTCCATAGTTTCAACAGAAAACCTATTAACAGTTTCTAATTGGTTTGCTGTTTCAACAACTTGTTCAACTCTAAAAGGTGTGGTAGCTGCAAATTCAATAATTTCGGAAAATCGTTCATGCGCACGTTCGTATGAACCGAGCATTACCCGAAGAACAGCATTATATATTTCAAACTTTTCGGCAACCCGCAATGGCTCACGAAGTTTATTCATTAAACTTGTAGCTAAATCAAGCGCATGACTAAAACCAACAACTATTGCACCTGTTTCAGCCGCAATTCTTCTTGTCGAAGCTGCTGTATCTTCAAGAGATTCTTCGATACCTCTAATTTCAGCTTCAACTTCTTCACCATTAATTACAATTGTTAATCGTAATGTTGAACCATCTCTGCCTGTTATCATATATATCCTTTATATAAAAATAGCGGTATATCTATATTAGATATCCGCTATTTCATTCATCTGCTTTAAGAGAATGTATCAAACTATAAAGTTGATTTAATTGTTCCGATTTTTTTCTTATATACGTATCATATACAAAAGACATATTTGTTTTTCTAATAGAATAATAATCTGCTAATCTTCCATCAGATACAGTATATAACAAATGTGTACTACTTATTTCGAGCTTTGGGGTATAGGTTTCTTGCTTTCGTTTTGACTTAGATTGTCTAAGCCGGGTATATTCTGAATAAGCTCTGTTTTCTCGGTCACTAATTTCGCGAAGTGCTGCATTATAGTAACTATCAAATCGGTCTTTCCATAGAAAAAATCCTTTATCACCTCTACAAAGGTTTTGTCGCCTGTTCGTTTCATATCTTCTATGTTCTGCATAAATTCAGGTCGCCAATACTCTTCATTTTCCGGCACTAATACAATAGTAAGAAACGGAGCAACTTTTCCTGAACCTAATACCGTTCGTACAATTGAAACAATATCAATAGCGGGTTTTTTATTTTTAATATCACCTTTTCCTGCATCAATACTAATGTTGATGTCAGCATCTGCGAGCAATTTCATTACTTCTTCATATTGCTCAAGAGTTGTTTCTTCGGGTAAATAATATTTTTTACCATTTATTATATACGTTTTTTTCGACATCTTTGGAACACTCATATTATTCTCCTTTTATTTTAATGTATATTATGAGGATGCTTGCAAATATGTATGTAATGTAATTGCGCTTGGAGAAGCAACATCTGCGTAATCAATATCATACTCGCCATTGAATGTCAATGTAGCTTGTCTTTCTTCATCACCAATCATTGCAGAACCCATTCGAGTTATACCATCGGCTTTTAATACAATGGTTTCTCCTGAACGGAGTTGTAAAGTAATATCGGTCGGAAATTCATGCTTTACAGATTCATGAATTGCGGGAACATCGGGTCCGGATGTAACGGCTTCCAATTCAACAGTTATTGCACTTACCAATGATTTATTAAACGCATTCTTTGTCTGCTTTGTCTGTATATTCATAGCAAATGAAACAAGGTCAGCATCACCAAAAGCTGTTTCAAGTGCCGCCGGAATGAATGATGGAGAAACAAAACCCGCAATAACATCATCCTTATTAATCATAGGTGTTTTATCAACACCAAAAGGAACGCCCGCAGTTTGGGCTGCATTTATTAACGTTCTTCCTTCTTCATATTTAAAAGCACGTTCAAACACAACGTTAATAATCCGCTCACTATCAGTAAAGTTTAATGTAAATTCAAGACCTAAAGAGTTATCTTGATCAAATAAATAAATACCTCCGGTAGGTGATGTAATAATACCACCACTTTCAAGAACACCTGAAGTTAAAATTGCTGTTGCAACAGAGCTTTGTTTTGCATAACCAATCAATGCTCTTAACTTTTCAACAGTTATTTGCATAGTGTTCATTTCAGCACGGAAATTCAACATCTGCGGGAATTTCCTTGTGCGCATATCTTCTATTTCATTATGATGTTCAATATTGAACGATCCTGCATTTCTAATTCCAAGACCATATATAGCATCAAGACCTTCTCCTGTATAATCAGCCGGCCATGGTGCGTTGCCTTTGGAATAATATGCTTCTTTAATACCCGCCATTACAAATGACATATACTCACCTCATGAATTTATTGAATAATCAAAGTTATTTATATTTGTATTTACAGGAATAACCGCACCACTTGCTTCAATGCTTCCAAACATAAAATCACTATATGTAGTATTTCCAATATTTATTCTTTTATCGGTTTGTTCGCCAAATATATTCTCTATAATTTCAGCTAAAGTAATTGACTCTCTTTTATATTGAATAAATTTTCTTCCTTCTTTTGGAACTACAACAGATATGGTATAACTATGTTCTCCGTATATTGGTTTTCCTGTAACAGAATTAGTAGTTATGTTTTTTGAATCAATCTCTATTATGATTGCTGGCTGAATTATGGATGGTTCTGTATGCTCCTGTGGTATGGTTAAATTAATATCTTCGTCAGGATCAATATATATTTTTGATCTGGACAGCAATTCATATTTATCATAATTTGGATCTTGTTCATTTAATGAATTTAATTCATTTTTTGCATGCTCAATATATTCATTAATAACATGTTCAAAGTATAAAATTATATCAAATGCATTCAGTTTTAAATTCATCTTTATACTCGTTTAAAATGTCTTTCCATAACACGAATAACGGCATCTTCAAGAAGCTCTCTTCGACGAATTTCTCTTAATGATTCCATTAAACCTAATCTAAAAAAATGTGTTGCCTTTGTTCCTTTTACGGCAATACTTTTTGTAATAGCATAAGCGACACTACGAATCTCATCTCGTGGAATAGCCAATGTACCAACCCTACGTCGTTTTTGTATAATCCATTGTGCAATAGCCTGCATTGGCGGTCGATGCGGTCGTGCTCCTTTTTCAATTGCCATTGCATATTGCTTTGTGGAAAATACCCTTAATACAATGTCCATCCCAATTTTATATATTTCAAAATCAATACTTCTGTACAATTCTTCGGAGGCAATAAGACTTTGTCGTTGTATTTCTTCTTTAACTTTTTCACGCATTATACGACCAATTATTGAAAACACATAAAAAATCTGTGTTTCAATATCAGCCTGCATATTGTTTAACGCTCTGCGTACTTCATAAGAATCAAAGCCAACACGTCTATTTGCCATATTCTAATTTACTACAAGTAAACCCCTTAAATCAATTATCTTTCAATATTTTGACTTTCTTCATATCCTTAATTTCATCTTGATTTATTTCCAATAAATTGCGTTTTTCAGGTAGGGCTTTATGTTGTTTATGTGGTATCTCTTTAGATTTTTTATCATTACCACTAAATATATTCGATAACAAATCTCGTACAACACCGACACCTTCTTTTCCTTGACCATGAATATGAATACCGCCTTTTTCCTGCTGTCGCTCGTCTATCTGTTGTATTATTGTTGACAACAAAGAAATTTCATTTGATAAATTTTTGTCGGGAACACCGCCGTCAACACGTTCAAATAAAGATGCTCGAATTACCCTTTCTTTCTGAACATTAACAAGCATCTGTAATGCAGTGTCAACATCGGAAAAATCTGTATCTAATGTAAAATCATAAGCACAATTAGAATTTAATTTAAACTTTGGGCATCGATCTGCAAGATAACAATTATTACACTTCATCAAAGATGAATTATCAAATAACGGATTGATCTTTTCACCGCGTTCTACTGTTTCAATTTTATTTACCTTTAAATAATAAACTAAATCCTCAAAACATTGTAAATAAATAGTGTCATTCTCAATACAAGATGTACAATCTTTTATGCATCTTGTATCTTCTTCGTATAATTGATGTAATACTTTTCTATTATGCGAACTACCTTCAGAATTAAAATAATCCTTTATTTTTTTACTATCATTTTCAATGTTTAATTTTTCAATTACATCTTTATCATTAAAATTGTATTTATCAGATTCTAATAAATGATTTTTCTTTCCTTCATTACAATCTCCACAAGATGTTATAAGATTATTTTCCTCATTGCCTCCACCTTTTTCAACAGGAATTATATGATCAACCTTTAATTCAATGTCATCACCTTTTCTCGGCGAACGACCGCAATATTTACATGTAAATCCATCACGTTCAAGAATTTGAAAACGAAGCCGGTGTTTTATTTCATTACGTAAAGTTTGTTTTTCACCTTCAGTTCGTTTTTTATCAGTTGTCTTGCTCGACTCGGCAATATCATTAATAGATTTTTTTTTCCTACCCATCAATATTCTCCAATAAAATCTTTTTACGTTCTTTTGGGGTCAACCACCACTGTTTATATGCAGTAACTTTATTATATTTTTTAATATTTGCTTTCCATGATAATATACTAAATCTTAATAATTCTTCACTGTCTTCATTTAATATTTTTTCAATGGATAATCCCCATTTTCTACATTGCGGAAATATTTGTTTTCTATAATGTTTATACAAATGACCCCATGTTTCAAAAAACATCCCATTCCATACATACGTTGAACCATATCTTGCACTTCCTAAATAAGTTGTTGAATCACTCGAATAAAAGGGAAACATTCTCTGTGAAGTAAATGCAGTATAACCAAATCCATGTACCTTTGTATTATGCTTTCTTGAATAGGTATATGTTTTTACAGCAAGTGCATGATCAATTGCCTTTGCCGCACCGGAAGATCCAATATAATTATATTTTTCAATATATTCAGAATGTCTTTTAAAAAGCAACGGATCTTCTGCATGTTCATGTGCAACGTAACAAACCTGTTGACCCGCTTTTTCTAATTGTTCAAATTCTTTATTCCATTCATTAACACGTCTTACTCCAACTATATTTTCAATATCATAATTTACAATAAAAAAGAACTTGCCTATATGTTTTGAAACAAAATCAATATATTTTGAAATATATTTATTATGATTAACTGTATTTGATTTACTTTTTCGTACATTATCAAGCATAGTAAATGCACCGGAATCAATGGCAATCCTATCAAACATAGAAAATATTTCATTCACCTCTTCGGTTCTATTCAAATAATAATATGAAACAAGAATATTTTTAACTCCACACTCATATAATGCTTTACGAACTTTAGGTGATTCAGCTCCTGCAAAAAATACTATCATTAATATTTCTCCTCGGATAAGTGATGTCTGTAAGGATAACCTCTTTTCCATTGTTCACCACTACCAGCCATTATATCAATCATCCGGTCAATTGTTTTATCTCCCCAATCAGATATTTTTCCTACAAATGGGCTTTGATTTTCAACATGAAATAATGTTTTATTTAATGCATCTGTTAAAGACCATGGAACATACAATCTACTTGAATCATTTGAAAATACTTCAGGGAAAGACCTATATGCAGGATATATAACATTTGTTTCAAGAGTATCTGCTTCTAAAACAGTATATGAAACCCAATCTTGTAAAGCACAATTAAATAATACTCTTGAATTTACAAGTAATTCATAATATTCATTTTTTGTAAGATTATCATAAATTTTAAAATTATATTTTTTTGAATATTCGTATGCTTTTGATATTAATGATTTATTATTTCCATCTAAAGTTCTTCCGGATAAAACAGAAAATTCAATTTCAGGATCAATCTTATATATCTCTTTACATAAATTCATAAAAAAATCTGGTTGTTTTTCATTATCCCAACGAGCTGCAAAAGATATTCTTCTCTTTCTTTCATCAAAAGGAATTATTTTATTAACACGTTTTTTAACTTCATCTTTTCCAAAAGCAAGTCCTGAAATATTATAAATAGGACAATCCCATCCGGCAATCTTCATATGCATAACCATCTCTTCACTTGAAGCAAAAACCCCGGTAATAAATTTTGTTAGCATCAACTCATATAATCTCATCCATTCATGCATACGATATACATGAATAAAATCATCTGGATCAATTGACTGTGCAAGACAATGAACCCATATTGCAGGTCGGTCTTTTTTTGGAATTTGATTTAATATATACGGAATTGATTCTATTCCGGGTGTAAACATATCCTCAAAATATATAACATCATTTCCTTTTATTGCTCCATTACGTAGTAATTGAACAATCTCCATACATTGACTTAAAGAATAATATGTTCTTCCATGTGCATCAAGAACATGACCTATTTTTATTTCTTTAGATGTATCAATAGTTTTTCCATTTATTATATGATATACAATACCTCTTTTTTCATAAACAGATTTACTCCATTCCATTAACTGTAATGTATAGCGCGACTCATACGGTTCTAAACCAACATAATATAGTTTATTCATAAATAATTACTCCATCATTTTCACTATCTTCAGATACAGTTATCTCATATTCTCTTTCATTTCCATATAATTCAATTAAATATTCTAATAATTGTAATGCATACCCCTCACAACTTTTTGACGTAGAAAATATTTCAGGTAATATTTTATTAATCTTTCTCTTTAAAATAAAAAATTCAATTTCTCTGTCGTTATGAAATACTTGTATTTTAACCTTTATCTTAAATAGATGTCGGTGTAAATTTTTTAAAAATGCAACTTCTTCGGGTGCATTTATATATTGATGAAAACCTTCTATTTCTGTCCTAACAACAATAAATGATTTTTTCATGTTTATTCTTTATATGTAAATATATTTTCAGTTATTATTCTATTCATTCTATTAGGATATTTTTTTAATAAATATTCAAGACTCTTATTCTTTTTTAAATGCCCTACAGTATTAAGGTTTTGATTTTTCTTTGAATGATACACAATCAAATTTTTATCAAACAAAAAATGGTGTGCATTAAAATGATTAGAACATCTCCATATAAAATCTAAATCACCGCCGTATTGTAATTCTTCATTAAATATAAGATTATTAAATAAAGATGCTCTATATGCAACATTACAAGTATCAAATGGATGCTCGGTAATACGATTACCGCGAATAACGGGACCGGATAATCCTAATACCTCATCATTAGTAAATCTATCATTAATAATATCAATCCAATTATGGCAAACAACAGCGTCATCATCTGTAAAAGCTAATACGTCAACATAATCTTTTAAAGAAAATATACCTTTATTTCGACAATAATATGAACCTTTACGTTCATTATCTACAACAATTAAAAAATGTGAATATTTTTGCTGTACTAAAGATTGAACACAAATAGATAATTCATTTCTCTGTAGAGTAGGAATTATAACCCCTATCCGAAGCATTTTTTAAATACCTTATATTCTTTTATTTGTTGTTCAGACCATTCTATTCTTTTTTTAATATTAAACGGCGGCTTTACATTATTATACTTATATAACATGTGTGTTATATGACATTTAAAACATTTACCGCACCACTTCCTTCCATCAAAGCAGGATACAAAATCTACGTCCTCCCGTAAAGATATTTTAAATAATTCAGACTTTCTAAATAATGAAAAAGGACTTAAAAAATCTGCACCAGAATATAACTTCCATAACAATGCAAAGTCGGGAATTGTCTCATAATAAAAGTATGGAACAGAATAAGAAGTAATAAAAAAACCATCTTCATCAAGCTCATCTCCATAGAAACAAACAGAATATCCCAAAGAAGCCGCATATATTGCAACGGCTCCTTCAATAGGATTAGTCCATTCAAAACCGCTTTCAAAATAATCAATGGTAGGTAAATGTTTCCACATCACATGAATTAAAGTAGACTCCAGACCTTTTGAATATGCAACACAACAATTCTTATTAAAATCATATTCATATAAATCTTCATTAATAAATTTAAAAACAGGAAAATATCCAGACAGATTATACGCCAACTCAATCCAAAAATATAATTTTTCAAAATCCATTCTTGGCGTATAAACAGGGTTCTTTTTTTCAATTATTTGTTTACGAATATTAAAATCTTGCTGTGCTCTTTTTAACATCATTCAACCTCAATGTCAAAATATCCTTCATGAGCCTCATAATCATATGTAAGCTCATCATCTTTTTTAATGTCACATAATGCAGTAAATAACAAACAATTTTCAAGAGTTGTATCAACACTTACCATCATATTGGGATTTCTTGAATGATTATAAATTGAACCATATCCAAAAACAAGAATATAACCGTCTTCTTCATTCCAATAAGCCCCATTCCAGCAGTTCATAAATATATATTGCGATAATATTGTGTCATCAAATCCTTTATTATATTCTTTAGTGGTAATAGGAATAGTAGGGCAACGTTCAATCACTTCATCTTTCTTAAAATCTTTATTTGCAAATACACCCCTTCCTTTTACTTCTTCTTTACAATATGCAATATATATTTTATCAGTTTTCCAAATTTTATATAAGGACATTAAAAATTCTCCCAATCTGTTCCCCATTCAGTATAATCAAGAGTTAATTCCTCTCCTATTTTTATTTCTCTTAAAGCATAAAATTCGTCGTCATCTCCAATACTTAAATTTGGCTTATTTGAATGATTAACAAAAAAACCAATATTAATGCTATTAATTCCTGTTGTTTTTAAATACACAATATCTTTATATGTTATATACACATCATTAACTAATTTTTTCACTTCCTTTGTTATATTTTTATTTTTAAAAACTTCGGAAGATTTAAGACCTTCAAATTCATCTTTTGAAAAAGACTTAAACGGATTAATCCCCTTTGGTATTTTTCTTATCGCAAATACGCCAATACCTTGAATAGGTGAGGGTTTTAATCTACAATAAACATTATTTTCTAAATCTTTTACCAACGGATGTTTTTTCATATTGTTTCCTCATATATTTGATTAACTTTAGAACTACCTATTATTCTTTCATCGCCCGAATTAAAAATAGCAATACCTTTACATTCATTATATAAATCAGTCACAAAACGATTTTTATAAGCCCATTCTTCATCTACTGGCCCAAAATCATACAAATCAATACCATATTTTTTCATAAATTCAAAACATTGTAAAACAGAATAATATCCTGGACTAAATCTTTTATAATTAATATTCCAACTTGTCAATATTCCATATAATCGATCTTCAATAACACTAACATCAACAGAAAATAATTCTCCTTTGTAATAGAGATTTAAAAATAACACTTCCTTTTCTTGAACATATTTTATAAAGGCATTTAATTCTTCATCATTAACCTCATAAAATTTATCAAGATACCATTTAATATTATTCCTTAAGTAATCTAAAGTAACTTCATATCCTTTTTTTATAACAAATTCAGTTTCAACACCTTTATTTTTATTAATTATATTTCTAAAACGCTCTTTATTTGTTGAACTCCAATTTGAATTTATTTTTCTTAAATCAACAACACCAATCATTTGACCATAAAGAACACCAAATCCTAATGATGGATGTATTCTTTCTAAAAAGAAAGGCTTTGGAGCTCTTAATATTTCAATAATAGATACATCTGTAACGAATGGTGGTAATGCCCATTCTGCTGTAGTATAGGATATATTATCATTTTCAATAAATTTTTTAATAACCATAGTAAATTAATTCTTCATTTTTTTGTATATTTTTTAATGCCTTAAATATTAATATATTATTTTTACTATCATAATGATCAATTATATTTGGATAATCTGAATTATTAATAAATATTGAAATTCCCAATGGAAACAAATATCTACTATTTTTATTATATGTATTATAAAAATAATTTTTATTTAAATATTCTATTTCATCTATATTTTTATTAAACGGAATACAAATAGATTTATAAACTATATCACCCTTTAAAAATTTTTTATTTGCAAATACACCTTTACCATCTCTATTATTAACAATAGAAACATATATATCTTTATATATAATAATTTTTTTATCATAAATTTTTGATATTAATATAAAATAAAAATATTTTTTCGCCTCAATTTTTTTTAAGAAACCAAAACTTTTAAAAAAAGATATTGCTACATTATTATTTTTATCGACATCAAGACTTATATTTTCATATTTTTTTATTATTTTATTCATTAATAAAGAACCAATTTTTTTATTTCTATATTGTTTTTTAACACCTATCGAATAAATATGAAAATAATTATTAAAATCTTCTCCTAAAACATAACCTACAATATTATTATTAATAATACATATAAATCCATCTAAATATAAATTTTGATATTGTGAAATATCCCAGTAATCTTTTGACATTACAGATTTTTCAATATCCAATACTTTTTTTAAATGGGTATCTTTATATCTTAATATTTTCATAAATTTTTGTGAGGCCGGAATGGAATCGAACCATCAACCTTCCTATTAAGCGTAGGATGCTCTACCAAAACTATTGAGCTACGGCCTCATTCCTTATTTTAAATTTAATATTACATGTTGTTGTATATTTAAACGAAAACGTTCAAAATCTCTTACAAAATTATAACATTTAGAAATAAAATACGGATCATTTAACTTTGAAGATTCCACCTGAATAAATAATGGATGCTCGGTCTGATATTGTGAAAATATATTGTATAAAGAGTGAAAGTCTTCATCGGTAGATACAACAAATTTCAATTGTAACTTATGATTTATATAAACAGACTCATCCCAAAATTTTATGGTTTCAAATAATGTTTCTTCGTTAAAACGTCTTCCTAATGCGGAATGTAACTTAGGACTTACACTAAAAAATAAATTATTATTCATCATATCTATGACATCGATCCGGTCGGGTACAGGAACACCTGCTGTTTCAATAGATAATCGTACAATATTATTTTTATATAATTTTTCAACTATCCATTTTAATTGGTCAAGCTGTTCAAGCGGTTCGCCTCCGGTTATACATACCCATATTTCAGGATATTTTTTTATTTCATCCTTTATATATTTTAATAATTCAACAGATTTCCATGCATGTTCTTTCTTTTGTTTCCACGACACCTTTGTATCACACCACTTACAACCAACATGACATCCTTGAAAACGAACAAACATAGTCAAACAACCTGTCAATAAACCTTCACCTTGAATAGATGTAAATATCTCATTAATGTATGTCTTTGGAATATTCATAATCTCTCTACTATTTAAAATTATTATGCATTTTTAATAATGTTAATGCTTCGCCTTTATCTATTTCTCCAATAATAGAAGCGGTATTTGTCATACTTCCACGTGCTCTTATTCCCCGTATAGTTGCGCATGTATGTTCAGCAACCATTACAACATATACGCCATGCGGTTTTAATCGACTCATTATATCTTGTGCAATATTCATTGTAAGGTCTTCTTGTATATTCGGGCGGGAACTCCAATATTCAATAATACGTGGTATCTTTGATATACCAATAACCTTTTTCTTTGAATGATACACAACACCGCATTTACCAATAAATGGTAACAAATGATGCTCACATACAGAAACAAAATGAATATCGGTCACTGCTACATAACCATCTTTTCCTGAAAAAGATGTAATGTTAGGTTTGTCGGAATATAAACCTTTAAATAATTCAAGATACATCTTTGCAACACGTTCAGGTGTATTTTTTGTGGACTCTGTTTCAGGAATATGTAACCATCTTAATAAATCTCTAATAATTTTTTTACCTGTTTTTAAATCAGGTATGCCATTGACCGAAATATCTTTTTTTGAAATATTCTGCGTATGTTTCATCTACTAAAATATCCTTATAAGCCTTTGTCTGAAAATAATCTGATAAGTAATAATAAGCAACACTATTCGGCGTTTCATACCAATGTATTTGTTCTAATAAAATTTTTTTATCTAATAACGGAATTAACAGCTCGTGAAATACCCATTTAGAAAGGGTCTCTGCGGTAGGTGGCTCGGAAAGTATTAATATTTTGTCGGGATTGTTTCTTTGTTTAATAAAATCAAGAGTCGTCTTATCACGTTCCCAAACAGCGAAACCATGATCAAGACGACTATGAATTTTATCAATCATTAATTTTTTTAGTATACCAAAATCAATTATCATTCCGGCTTCGGAACTATTATTATCGGTTACAATTTCCCCGGAAATAAAACATAATATAGTTGCCCTGTGACCATGTATTTGATTACAAAAGCCATAATGATTAGGCAAGGTATGTCCATAATCAATTTCTATCTTTCGTGATATTAATGCCATTTAATAACCTTTCTAATTCTTCTTTATTATGCACCTTAATTCGTTTACAGAATACATCAATATCTTCAAAAAGAATTGTATATTTATAATGTTTATCTTTTTTTGTAGTAGTAATAATATGAACAGCAAACTCATCTATATCACTAACAAATCCTTTTATTTTCCACCCGGCTATTGTAAATATAACTGCATAATCTCCTATATGCAGATATGTAGACAACAATTCTTTATCCCACATATAATGTCCCTCCTATTCAACCTTACAATCAAAGTTTACGGCGGAAATTACTCTTTGTTCTTCGGTCATATTAATGTTAGTAAAACCAATACGAACAACAATTGATTTTCCTTTTTGTCCTAAAAATCCTCCGGCAATAGCAATTCCCTTTACCGCTTGATTTATGGCTTGTACCCCAATAGCTCGTACAGATACAGAACTATTTTTTTCAAGTTCTCTCGCTACAGCACTTGCAAGTGACTTTGAGTTTGATGTCTTCGCAACACGAAGAATAAACTCGCTATTTCCAACTTGTTGTTTTTCCATATTACCATTCCTTAATACCTAATCGTTTAGTTAATATCCGACTTGTGAGTTTATATCCTCTGTCGCAATTGTCGAATGTAATAGAAATACCATTATAATATGCTTCTGAACGGTTCCATATGTCAAGTGCTTTCTTATATAAAGGGTTTGCACGGGCTTTTTCTTTTCGTTCATTGATAGACCCTTTTACAGAATTTACTATCCGGGAATATATGTAATTACATTGACTCTCGGCAACAACTCTAATAGCATCCGCTATTATTACCTGTTCACCAAAATAATTCTGCCATGCAATAAATCTGGATAAATATTTTTCAAGAACATCTGTATCATAATTATATAGCTTATTAATATTGTTTAAATATTTATTTATATCACCCTTCGGGCGTGACAAATTAACAAGTCCTTCAATAGATTTTTGCACATCATCCGATTGTGCAATTTGTTCAAACGATAGTATTTTACTTTTCTTTTTCATCTTATGCTCTTTTTAATTTTATTATATCAAAATTATTCTTCATCTTTACATATCGTAATATATCATTTCCGCTTTTACATTGAAAACATAACGATGAATATGCACAATATTTATATTTACCTTTTTTCTTTTTGCACTCATCGAGTATTGGTGTATCACCTCCTTTAAGAAATTTCTTTGCATGTAATGTGGTTTGTAACGCTTTCTTCAACAAATCTTTTTCAATAGTATAAAAAAATTCTTTCTTTCGGGAATCATTTTTATTTATAAAACATATAAAACCTCTCGGTATTTTTAAGCCAAACATATACAAACTTAATTGAGTCCGGTATGCCTCCGATACATCATATTTAGATTCAAGGCGATAAAACTGTTCGGAACGTATTGTTTTAATATCACCTAAATATTTTTTATTGTCTTGAAGATTAACAATAACATCTGCGGTTCCGGATATAAGATATTTATTGTATAATGATGTTATCGGTTGTTCAACTTTTGCGGCTTTATCATAATCTAATAAATATCCATATTGTATAAGAAAATGAATAAGATGACCAAAATCCCATGTCATTTCCATATCAGGATTAGTTTCATAGTGACTAAATTCGGTCGTTATAGTTTTTTTATATAAATCTTTTTCTTCTATGAATTGAAACGCTATCTGTCGTGGACAGGCGTTGTATAATCCTGATGGATGAAAACCTATAATATCATTTCTTTTTATTTCGGCTTTAAAGGGATTAAATTTTTTTCTGTGTTTAAGGTAGGTATCAATTAATGTTATAAATGAAACTTTCTTCCTGTATTTCTTCTTTGTATTAATCTTGTCAGCTAAAGACATCTTGTTCTCCAAATAAATTTATTAAAGGTAAATAATATTTTGGTATTATACAAATTATTCATTTCCTGTTTGCGTTAATTCATTAAGGGCTTCATCATGCGGACACTTTGGTAATGACCCTTTTCCGGTATAACCGACCGGACAACCATATGTCCGGGCATACCTTATTGACTCACCACATTGTTTACATTCATCGTCAAATAATGTTGGAACATTTTTCAATTCAAGATTTATTTTTTGTATCTGTTGTTTGATTTCGTGTAAATAATTTACATTTGCACGTCTGGTATCAATATCTTTTAATATTTTTAACTGATCATCAAATGATATTTTACTCTGTGCAAATTCAATTGATATATTGTTCTTTATGCAAAAATCTTCAATTAGTAATCTTTGTGTGTTATCCTTACATTTTATGTGTACTATCACAGTATGCATATTACTCTCCTTTTAATTTAATGAAAAATACATATATATTATCTTCAAAATCTATTATCAAAATGGATATCTCTTTTCAAGCAATGTTTCGATTTTAATTTTACCTGCTTCGTCAACAGATATATTTGCAACTGCGGTTTTGTCAGAACCTTTTGCATGGTCTACACCAACACAAATCTCTAAATGATGTTTCTTACAATAATGTAAACAGCTTATAGGTTCATTGCAATCTTTCTTTTCGCATTTCATTTAATTAGTTCCTTAAATTTATCTTTTTTCATTCTTCCAAAGTGTTTAACTTCACTATTAGCACTTATACTATCGGGCTTACCTTTAACAGAAAAATTATGTTTCTTCCCATATTTATCAATAAAAGAAACACTATTCTTTTTTATTGCAATGACCTTTGCACCAAAATCAGTAACTTCAATAACGACATGCGGTTCTTCGTCTAATTCAATAACATCACGTTTTCTTAATTTAGACATTTTATTCTCCAACTATTCAAATTGTTTTAACGTACACCGTTTAATAAGTTTATCTTCTCGAAAACGTTTAAATCTTGGATCACGTAATCGTTCTCCGGTAAATTGTTTATATTCCACCTCAATTATTTTTCCTAAATAGTGTTTTTTATTGCGAGATATGATTGCTCGTGTTTCATCGGTCATACCACTAACCTTTGCAACGGTATGTAAATTCTCCTTTCGCATATTCATTTCAACTTGTTTCGGTGTAAGCTCTGTTTTATTTTTATATTTAACAACATCTCCGTTGTCAATAAAAGCAGAAACTTCAATAGCACCAATCCATTTTTTCCTTGCAAAACGGTTATTGCCTTTTGTAAATCCTGTTATTATAAGGTCGGCTTTCTTTGAATTAATAAGTTTCATTGAATAATATTCATCTCTAATAACAAGACCTTCGAGTTTTTTCTTTACGGTTTTTTTCAATACCTTATTAAAGAAATCTTCAGCAGTATACCCGTTATGTGGAATGATATTTTCAGGATAATATATTAAAGATTTACCTTTGATATTCTCTCCGAATTTTCCCGCAGATGGAAATAGTTTTTTTAATATATGATATTTGTGAAAGTAAGGGTACTTCATCACACACTTACCTTCGTAATATAGTATATCAAAGGCAATCAAAACAAGCTTATTATCCTGTACTTTATCGGGTAAAGAGTTCATTATACCTGCAACATAATTCGCTCTCTTATACCAATGTACTCTCTTTATGTGTTCACATACGGCTTCACATGCAATGATTGTTTCCTTTTTATTTTTGAATTTTATTTTCTTCAAACGTGGAAAGTTTTCAAATTTATTAGATAATAATCCTGTCTTTTTTGATATACGTTTAGATGTTAATGCATACGCCTTTCCATCTGAAATATGTAAGCAATATTGTGCTCCATCATATTTTAATTGCCCTATACAGTTATCATGTATCTCCTTCAAGCCACCGACACCTTCAAATATTATTTGTCTCGGCTGTTTCATTTAGTTTACCTTTCTATTTGTATTTTGTTGTTTTATCTGTTTAGCGGTTTCTTCTCCGATTTGTGTAAATGGAACAAACGGATAGTACACTTCATCGGAAACAAAACCATCCTTCAATACTCTGTCAACAGGAATTGCAAATACTCCATTGTTTGAAATAATAGCAATATAATCTCTATCAAGTTTATATTTAGATTTTATTTCTAAATATTCATCATTTTTAATACATTTAAGCATTGCCTCATAAAGAGATAACTGTTCCATAACTACTCCTTCTTTAATAATTCCTTATTAATGATCTCAATTGATTTTTCAATTTCTTCTTTTAATGCGTCGGCAATAGTGCGAATTTCACCTGTGTTTTTTTCAACAAAACTGTTTAATGAGGTCAATTTTCGACGAATATTTGCAATGTTCTTTAATTGTGCAACAACCGATTGTATCTCATTGCTAATAGCAGTTACATTAACATCTTCAGTTTTTTCTAATGATGCTTTCCGTAATAACATTCGACACCATTTAACCGCTATTTCAAGATAATGCATAGACGTTATTACCTTATTATCTTCGTACACACCGAATAAACCAACTTGCTTTGGTAACTGTTCAATATGTTCAGTTACCATTAAAGAGAAAGGAACAGAACGATTTTTCATTGCTTCATTCAAATAATCAAGAGAGCTCTTTAATACAACCTTTGTATCTTTTGCCTCAATAAGAAATTTTTCTCCTGTCGCAAGTGTATACATAAAGTCGCCTTTCTTTCCTGATGCATCGGTTATTGTTCCTGTTTCCTCTACAATATCATTGAAAGGTTTTGCAATCTCTTGTAATTTTTCAAACAATACCTTTTCAAATTCAAACCCTTTTTCAGATGCTACTTCAGATAATTCATCAATGCCTTCCTTCTTGGCAATTGCTTCCCGCAATGCAATAATATCACGTTGTATGTTATAATGATATTCTCCGAGCATCTTATTTATTTTATTTAATATTTCAGCGTCTTCACCAAAATATTTTTCAGCTTCTGTCATTAACTTTGTTGCAAACGATTCTTTATTATTCATATCAAATTGTTTATGCAATTTTTCTTCGGTATTTTTAATAACAGATTTTACTTTTCCTAAATAAGATGTTTCAAGATCAGGATTGAATTTTTCTTCGACGTTTTTAATTCCCTCTTCAACATTTTTTAATCGTTCATTAGAAACACCTTTTGAAATATCAACAATGGCTTTAGATTCAGAACGAACAGTTTTAATATCATTAGAAATCTCATCACGAAATCCTTTAAATATATTATTCAAATGTTCGGCAAATCTTTTTGAATAAGATGAATCCGAATTAACATCAAAGCCCCTATCAAAAATATCTTGCATTATTTTATCAAATTTAACAGATTGCTCTGTTACAGATTTATTAATTAAGGATATAATGCGTTCCGATTCCGCACGAACAAAATCCATATCTTTAGACATCTGTACCCGGGTTAATACAGATGCACCTACTTCGGCACATGCAAGTAATGCATTATCTAATCCATCATATTTCTTTTCATTGTTAATAAGAAAAGTAGCCAACTCATCGGAAAAATTTTCAACTGTAATTTTCATATTATTCTCCTTTTATTTTTATGTAATGTTACTTTTTATATTATTTTATTTCCGGCTTCATATTAAATGCTAATAATAATTCTTTGGTTGCTTGTCTCACCTTTCGTTCATAATCTTCTATACAGTTTACAAGATAGATACGATTTTTATCTTCTACTTTTCTTTCAGTATTATATTCTCCTTCAATATTTTGTGAGTGAATAAAGTTTTTAATTACAGATAAATCATGTATTGCATCTTCCATCATTGCTTCAACATGACGGATTGTTTTTTTATATTCAATTCTCATAAGGCATCAATATCCATTTCTTGTTTTTTAATTTTTTAGTTTTCCTAAAGAATAGAATGATTATGGGTTTTTTGGACATTTTTTGTCCTTCGTGTTCTATCTTTTGAAGCATTTTTTCATTAACAACAATCTGCGTATGGTCGGTAGATTTTAAATCAATTATATTATCTCCTTTAATAACATCTCCTGGCAAGAATTTTATTGCCCCGCTGTTCGGTGTACGAAACCCATCAATATCTTTTGCAAATTGTTTTTCTTCTTTGTTTACAGTTTTTTTAATTGATTTCTTTGAATTAATGGAAAATGATGTTTTATTTCTTTTTGGCTTCTTCATCAAGTACCTTTTTCATTATTAATTTTTCTATCTTCGGAATCATATTATTTTTTTGAATGTATTTCAATAAACGTTCACGCCCTTGAAATTTCTTTTTATTAAATTTAAACCATGCCCCTTTTTGCACTATGAAATTATATTGCATTGCATAATCAATTACCGTTTCATCATTAATTATTAAACGGTCATCAACACTAAAATAAAATCTTCCATATCGGTACGGCGTTCCTGTTTTTTGTTTTAGAAATTCAAAATTAAAATATATTCCACGAAGGTCTTTATCTTTTTTATTACGCCAATCCTTTTCTCCTTTAGTTAAACCAATCGTTAATGAAGAAGCATACGATTTTCCTTTACCACCTCCCATTACTCTTGGATCACCATACGCACCAATTTTTTCTCTCCATTGTTGTACTATACATACGGTAGGTTCAGGTCGCATTGAAATAGATCTTTTTTCCTTACGTATTTTATCATAAAATTCATACGTAAAGAAACGATTTAATCTGGAATGAATTGCCCGTGTTATTTTATTCCAAACACGAGCTTGAACTCCCATTTGTTGATCTTCAATAGAAGATTCATCCTCCACTCCGGGACCGATAGCATCAACGGAATCGACACCAATAAAAGAAACTCTTCCGGTAGAAAGTGCCTCTCGAATAATATCACCAACTTGTTCTGAATATTTAGGTAATGCAAGTATGGTATATGCATGTATCATATTAAAACGAGTTGCCCATTCTTTTGTGTAATTATTTTCAGAATCTACCAATAATACTGCTGAATAACTTGGATCTGTACATTTATTACATTCAATATCATAAACATATTCAATTAATTTTTTGTCGATTATTTCTTCTCCATGCGAATAGATATTATTTTTCTCTTTGTTCGCAAAGAAAGCATCTGCATACAGTATATTCTTATCAATAAAACTGTGATTTTTAAGTGAATTTTGTGATATTTTTTTAAACTCTTTTTCAGTAATATTACCTTGCATACAATTACCACATATACGTTGAAATTTTCCAGCAATGGTATATAACAAAGTAGATTTACCCGTTGACTCATCGCCAACAAGAGTTACAAACCTTCCGCGTGGTATACCGCCTTCCGCTTCAAGGTCTAAAGAGAATACTCCGGTATGAATTTTAATCATTGGTAAAGATGAAGCTACAGTAATAACTTCTTCGCCGTATGCATCATTAATTGTTTTTCGTAAGGTATTAATTATTTCATATCTACTGTTTTTATTTTTCAATTGCTTGCGTATTTTTTTAGAAACGGTTTTCGGCTTTGGCATACTTCTTTTTCTTTATATAAAAGGTGAATAAATAGAATAACATTATCGCCGTACCATCGTAAGGCATCATTAACGGAACCGTCACCGAGCGATAATGCTACTCATTTACTTACTTAATTAAATTACTTAATCAACTTTATTCTTCATCATCCCAATCATCTTCCTCAATAAAGTTAATTTTCTTTTTAAGAACATCTTTTTCAAGCGGCTTCAATTCGGTCTTCAAATCGTCAAAGGATATTTTTTTATTCTTATCAACTTTAACCTTCTTTTTACCTTTGATAACGAATACATTTCCGGTAGTAGGTGCTTGTTTATTTCGTGTACGTTTGACAACCATACGCAACCCTTTATAAGAAATATCTTCATCTTCAAAGTGTTCGGCAATGTTTTCTTTCATAAGTGCGTATGCTTGCTTTTTAATAACCAATAAGCGCACCTGGTCTTTTACCTTTTTACCTTCTTTGTTTGTATACTCCGAATGGTCAACAATGTAAAATGCTTTAGCGGGATATGATTTCACGCCCGCTTCACACATCGGACAGCGTTTACCCATCGGAGCAACACATGTAAAGTAATTATTAAAAGAACCGCCAATCCGTGCTTGATGTTCACGGTATGTCAATGGCTTATCAGTAAGAAAAGTAATAACACGTTTTTCACCTTTCGGAATCCAAAAACGATATGTTCCATACGATGTATCAAATTCACCTTCATCGTCATCACCTGCGGAAAACCATGCTTCATCATCGTCATCAGAAGATTTTTTACCTTTCTTCTTTTTACCTTTTGGTTTTTCTTCTTCTTCTTCTTCTTCTTCTTCTTCATCTTCTTCTTCATCTTCATCTTCTTCTTCATCTTCATCTTCTTCTTCTTCTTCATCTTCTTCTTCNTCTTCNTCTTCTTCATCTTCATCTTCTTCCTCATCTAATTCATCTTCTTCCTCATCTAATTCATCTTCTTCCTCATCTTCAAGGTCATCATCTTCAAGGTCATCATCTTCAAGAAGATCATCTAAATCTTCATCCAATTCATCTTCTATTTCTTCTTCCTCTTTTTTCTTCTTTTTAGATGATTTCTTTTCAGAAGCCGGAAAAACATATTCTTTTTTCACAGAATATACACCTCCATCGGAATCAAATTTAACCTTTACTTTCTTTGGCGTAACAGAAATCACCTTTCCATATTCTTCAATAGTATCTTTAGTTTTCTTTCCTTCCCATTGATCAGTCTTTTCATTAAAATAAATGAAAACACGGTCATCTTTTGAAAACTTTTCATTTTTCGGTTTTTTACTTGCCATACCCATATTGTTTATCCTCTCTTTTTACGTTTTTGTTTTTCTAATGATTTAATCTCTTGTTTCATTCGTTTCACAACTACTTTTTCAGCTCGTTTAAATGCTTCCGATGGTTTTTCACCTGAACGAACATCGGTTGCAAAACCTGCATGTATATTCACAGGTTCATAACGAGCTACTTGAATTGTTTGACCGTATGAAAGCCAAACTCGGTCAACGTATCCGTCAAGTTTACGAATACCTTTTCGTTTGGTGGGCTTCTCCATGTTGTCATATGCTCCTTTATTGCTCGGTTATTGTATTAGTTGATTATACATCATTCCAATGTTTAAATACATCGGTAAAAAATTTTTGTAAATTTCCTTTTGAATCTTTCCATACTCTAATTATCATATAGTAATGCGGTTGCGTATAATACCTATGATTTTTATAACGAATTGATTTAGGAAATAAACCCTTATCTTCCCATAAACGTATTGTCTGAACAGTTCTATTTAGGGCTTCGGCAAGATGACCTATTCGACAACAGAGAATAATTTTTCCATCGATTTTAAAGTTTCTCCATACCTTACGTTCAACACGTTGTAATTCTTTTAACTCTTTTCGTTCCCTTGATTTTCGTTTTTTATAGTCAGCAACACGTTTCTTTTGTTGCTCACGATATTCAGAATCTGCTCGATAGCGTAATTTTTGTTTTTCTTTTATTTTTTCTTTGTTACGTTCATAATACGTGGACATACTACAAACCTTTTATATACTCGGTAGGATCATTTTCGACAAAATCTAATATTTCAGGATATTCCTCTGCAAGTTCATTTATCTTATTAAAATTCGGTTTTTCAATTTTAACAGCATGACCTTTTTCAATTAGTTTTTGTATTACTTTATCATTATTTGTAACAAGTTCAACAGACTCGTCAAATGCATAATCAATAGATATTTTATTCTTTTTAAGAAACTTTTTTAGTTTTTTTTCATCTACTGAATAATTATTCCGAATAGCATATTGGATTTTTCCGACCGGAGTTTCTATCGGATTTTTCTTTGCTCGTTTCAAAAACTCACGTTTCACTTCTTCATAAAATACGGAAAAGAATTCATTTAACTGTACATAATTCGTATGTAATTTATCCGAATCGGTGGACTTTACTACATCACGAATTTGTTTTTTTGTTGCGGTTAATTGCGCCTTTGGAATAATAGCAAGCGATTTTCTCGACATTCCCATAAATGCTCCTTTGTTTAACGGTTATTAAATATACGGAATTTTTCTGTAAAATTCTATGAAAATTGTATGTTTTTTTCTTCCTCCATTCCTAATGATTTATATAAACGTTCTCTTTTACCAAACATATTTCGCAATAATTTTGAACGCATATCGACTATATCAATTATTACCGGCTGTTTATTTTTATACTCCCTTTCAATCCTTCCTTTCGTTTGTTCAATCATTACATTACTACTTTTCGGTGTTGCATATAATAAAGTATCAATATGCGGAATGTTATTTCCGTCAGATAATTTACCATAAGTAGCAAATATAATATCTGCGGAATTTAGTATGTTTTGTTCAGGGTCTTGATATTTTTCGGGTTTTTCTCCGGCTTTCTTTTGTTTCTTCGTTAATGTTTCAGCCCCAAAAAATCGTACAATATTTTTATCTTTAAAGTTACTTTGTGTATGTTTCATTAACTCTTTTAAATGTTTAATGCGTTCACCCATAACAACAATTTTTCTATTATCATGTAAACATTTATCAATTATATTTTTTAATAATATATTTCTATTATTATCTTCAATAAGATTATTTGTTAACTGTAATCTAAAAGGAATATACGGGCGTTGTTTCTTCCATTTTGTTTTAGTTTCAAATTCTATCTTTACATATTTTGATTTTACATTACGAACCGGAGTATGTTTTATAAGATTATTAGACAAGTGTAAAAAATATAATCTTTCCTGTTCATCATCTCTATTAGGTGTTGCAGATAATCCTAATCGGTATCGGGCATTAAATCTGGTAAACGCTCTTAAAAACATTCGAGCACCTATACGATGTACTTCATCCTGAATAACAATAGGGAATAGATTATTAATTTCACGATTTATTGTTGACCGCATTAATGACATCTGGCTACCAATGACAATATCACCATCTATAAATTTTCCTTGNTGTAATAAACCAATTCTATCTTCGGATAAATTAGTCAAGTGTAAAATTTCATCTTTCCATTGCTTAATTAAAGAGTCTTTATGAACAAGCACTAATGCTTTTTGTTTAAATCGACAAATTATATTAATTGCCATAGTTGTTTTTCCTTCTCCGGGCGGAGCAACAATTATAGCACCATAATCTTTCTTCAATGTTAATTCGGTATTATCAATGGTCGCCATCTGTGAATTATTTAATTCAAAGTTTTTATCTTTCGGCAACCATTGAATATTGATAAAATGTTCTTTAGGAAAGTTATGTCTTACATTAAAACGTTTTCCCAATTGTTGCATAGAACCCAATGTATAACGTGGAACACGAATAAAAGATTTATCTCCTTTATCAATATATTTATATAGATGTATATATTCATCTAATCCTTCGGTATCAACACCTAATTGTTTATGTTTTTTCAGCTCCATATTTTTAAATGTGAGCGTTTCAATTATTTCTTCATTCAATAATTCCGATGAAAGAAATAAATGCGATTTAAGAAGTACTTTGGGCTTCATCTTTCATCCTATTATTTTTATAATCCCATAGATTATTTTTTACAAGATACTCTAATATTGAATGATATTGATGACAATTACCGCAGTATCTTTCATGTACATCATTTTCATTGTGGCTTTCTTTATTACATAATTTACATTTTATAGAATATCTATAATGATAATATATAATAAAAGTTACACCATCTTCACTTATTCGTTTATCTCTTGACATTAATGCACCTCCCGCCAATTCATTCCTATCCGAGCATCGGAAACAACAGGCACTTTTAATTTCATAGCGTTCTCCATTTCTCTCTTTATTATTTTTATATAATACTCTGCCTTATCTTCGTCTACCTCACAAAGCAATTCATCATGAACCTGTATCTTCATTTCAATTTCAGGATATTTTTCATGTATATTTATCATTGTTAATTTCAATAAATCAGATGCGCTACCCGATACAACGGTAGATACACTTGCATTTTTAGAATTATTAATCCGATAAAAATTATCTCTTGTTGGCGGTAGATTAATACCCATTGTATGAATATTTCTTCTTCTACCTAATATTGTTTGTACATAATGCGACCTTCGGGCAGATGAATGAATATCCTGTATCATTTCTCTTATACCTGGATAAGATTTAAAATATGCATCATATATTTTTTTCGCAAGCTTCTGTGATATACCTAAATCACGGGCTAATGATGTCCAATGAAATCCATACATCAATGCAAAATTAATAGTTTTTCCATCATACCTTGAAATTTTATGTCCTATTAATCTTGATATTTTATCGGCGGTTATTTGATGTATATCTAACCCTTGTTGATATGCATCTAATAAAGTTTCATCTCCGGAAATATGCGCCGCCATCCGTAATTCAATCTGTGAAAGGTCAGCACCGATAAATTTCTTTCCGGGCATGGGAACGAATATTTTACGAATATCAATAGAACATTTATCTATTAATTTTTTTAGTTTTTTATCCTTCTCCCCTTTTTCAATAATTTCATCAAATAACGCATCATTTAAAAATGATTTTTTCTTTATATAGTTTTTTTGTATTAATCTTTCTAAAAGATGTTGTCTTAATACAAAAGGGTCTCTCGGCTGATTCTGCATATTAGGTTTATTAGAAGCAAGCCTACCATGTCGTGTTCCTGTATGATTAAAAGAATAACCGGATATTATATAAACATTATCTTCAATTTCATTCAACCTATTATACATTGCCTCAACATAAGTATTATTTAATTTATTTATTTTTCTATTATACAATAAGGTTTCAATTATCATACCACCTTGTTGATTATACAATTTATATAATTCTTTTACGTTCAGGGAATAATTACCTTTATTGGTACGGGAAATTCTATACCCCTTATCTTCAAGAACGGGACCGAGTTGATGAGTGCTATTAAAATTAATATCACCTAATTTATATTTTAAAAGACTATTGATTATCATTATTTCTTTATTCAACATCTTTACATATTTACGTAACAGTTTTTCATCAATACGAATATAATTATGACCATAATTCATTCTTTGCAATACACGAATAAAACGCCTCTCGTAATTGTCATATAATTTATATGATTTTGGTTTTGTCTTTAAATCTTTCTTCACTTTTGGATATAAGAACAAAGTAAACCGAGCGTCATCAGCCGCATATTTAAAGAATTTTTTAGCGTCACTAATCGCTTCCGCATATTTTATTACATCTAAATTATATTCATTTTTCATTATTTCCTTTAAAGCATGAAACCGTTCAGTATTAAAGGTATAATGCATAAGTAACGTATCTTCAAACATATTATCCTTAACAGTTATATCAACGCTTTCCAATACGTTTAAATCAAACCCCGCATTATGAAATATAATTTTTCGACCCTTTATTAATTTCTTCAAATATTTAACAGCTTGTTTAAAGGGCAGATTTTTATATTCAGCATCTTCAAAATCATGAGCAACGGGAATATATATGCCTTTATATTTTTTTCCTTGTTTATATGCAAATGAATACCCTTTAAGTGAATTATCATCTTCATTAGTTTCGGTATCAACAGATATAACCTTTGGAATTTTGCGTATTTCGGGCAATTCTGTCATTTTCTGTACAAACATAATTATTCTCCAAACTATGATATGAAATAAAAAGCCCGATGCATTCCGTCAATACATCGGGCAGCCGAGCCAACCGTTTGGAGCATTTTTAAACGGCGGGATATGTAGTAATTAATATATAAATTAATATATTAAAAATCAAGTATATTCTTATGAAAATATTATTCTTAATATTTCATTGAAATATTACTCAATGTTCCCGCAGGTTTAATACTCTTTAATAAATGATAAAAATCATTTCGATTAACTTCGGCAGGGTCTTTGCCTTCATATTCTATGGAATACATTGACGGTAATTTTTTTCGTAAAAACTTTATTAATTTCTTTTCCATCTTTATTCCGGCAATATCATTATCAGTATATATTATCAATGTATCAAAATAATGTACTAATAATCTTAAATGCTGTGTTGAAAAAGATGTTCCGAACGTGGAAATAACCGAATACTCATTTAACAATTTCAACTGCCGTAAATGTTGATATGTTATAAGCGCATCATATATTCCTTCGACAATAATACCTTTTGTTCCCTGTATTAACCATTCTAAATAAAACACATTGGATGTATCTAATTTATTTTTATATCTCGGCAATCTTCCATCAATCCTATGATATACATAACCGCGCAAAACATTATTATAATCATATACAGGAAATATAACAGAACTATATTTTTTTAAATAGCCAATCTTGGCAATACGAATTGTTTTTTTATTTAAGCCACGTTTTCTATTATATGTAAATATCTTTCTATTATCATAATCAATTCCATCAACATTTTTTACATATAATGCCTCTTCATTATCTTCAACAGTTTCAGTATATTTAGGAAAACGTGACTTAATACTATTTTGTAATTCGTACCCTGTTATTTTTTTAGCAATAACACCTTCTTTCACAAGAGCATCAACAAATTGAATAATACTCCTTCCCCTTCGACCACACGTAAAACAATTATAATAAAAACCATTATTAGATAATCGTAAACCAAACGATGGATTATTATCATATTGCTTTGCATGGCCTGATACTTTTGCAAACGGACATCTGATCATTACATTATTAGATGTAAACCTTTTATAAGTAACATCTATTCCGAGTTCTTCAAGAAATTTAATAAGTTTTTCTTTTAATAAATTATCCTTATCCATCTTAACACTCTTTAAGCATTTCAGCAGGGTCTCTTGTTATAACAATTTGTACCTGATAATTATGAATATCAATAGGTATATCTTGAACAATTGCTTTTCCTGTTTCAGGATGACCATATTTTTCAATTTTATCAATAAGGTCAACTGTTTTCTGAATCATTAATATATTGTTTACTTTCATCGCATTCTCATCCATGTATTATTTTTCATCATATACAGTTCCCAAAATATTCCACTTTTACTTTCAGACGACCGTACAACCTTATACATAGGAACATACGAATAAGAATCTCTTTGTTTTAATTCATATTCATAATACTCTTTTCGATTAGGTATTGATACAATTACTTCATCTCCTCTATCTTCAACACGCAAGTCATCTCCAGCAAAAGATTTTATATGATTTATAGCATCTTGTTTTCCATCAAAGCGCATAGATTTTTTCTCCTTATAAGCTGTACATATAGTTGTTATTAATATAGAAAAAACTTTATTTCTGGCTTTATCTACATCGGATGTAAAATCCATAATAAACTCCAAAATTATTCATCATCTGAAATTTCTGGTGNATCAATAGGATCAATATCCTCCGGTATTTGAACATCTAAATCAGTTTTTTCTTCTGGAAGATCCGGTCGTGTATTTTTCGGTTCCCATTGTTTCATTAAGTTTGCCTGTTTTCTTGCCGCATCAATTATTTCAGAAGATGCACCAACTTTCCCTGCTTCATTCGCCCAATATAAAACTGCTTTATAAGCAACCGGGTCTTTTGCCCTTAATAAAAATACGGGTTCATCCTCTTCAATAGGATGTACAACATTCTTATATTTTTTACGATTCTTCAATGCAGGGTCTTGAATTCTATCGTAGTCTTTTCTTGCATGTTTCATAATACATTCTCCTTTATTATAAATTAATCTAAAGATACCTCTAAATATCCTTCATCGTGTCCCTCAATTGTTGAACAATAACTTTTTCTTTCAATTCATATACACCAATAGTAAATTTTCTACCTCTATCTACACATGTATTTTCAAGTTGTTCTTCCGCAATCATATATGAATAGTCCCCATCTTTTTCAATACGTACATAAATTCGTTTTTTAAATGTCATAAATTATTCTCCTTATATTAATGTTGTTCCCATATCCATAATTTCCCGTCATCCTATTACGTACAATTATTTCAATAGGAACAACAAATTAATGGCCTAATACTTCAACAAGTTTTTTTCGTGAAATCCAAATTATTCTTGCCTTAGCAACATGATTTATTTTTTGACAAATGTTTTTCCACTCTAATAAATCATTACCAATATCCCATCGGTCGTTCAATTGATTAACAATCAATTCGCTATCCATATACAATATTATTTTTTTAGGTTTATATACATTCCTCCTTTCACGTAAACATATTAACAATCCATACATTGCCGCAAAATATTCCATAACATTATTTGTAATTTTTCGCTTATTTATCAGTTTTTTTAAATCCGAATTAACAATCCTATCAATAGTAAACTCAAATTTAAAGACCAGTTCATCATCCCTAAAGAGCGCAACAGAACATCCATGTTGTTTACGGGTCTTCGATTTCATAAAACCATCTGCATATACAATAGATTCCATATTAATCCGCTATAATTACTAATAAACTATTTATTACTTCTGTTATTACAATCATATTGTTCTCCTGTCCTCGGGTCAATTATACCACCTATTCTAAAATAGTTAATTATACAATCTTCACATAACGGCGCATTTTCATATTCACAATCAAATTCTTTTCCATCTAATGTTTCAATTTCATATCCTTTACATTCGGGAATATCAATTGGCTTCAAATTCTTGTTCTTGTGATTCGTCTGCTGTATCATAATCAATCTCCTTAAACGACCACTTATCAAAATTCCATTCAAGATAATTTATTATATCTCCATCTTCTTCACGAATTTTTAAGAAATCAATCTTCATAACCTTATCGGTCTTTAAGGCAGGCGGTTGACGCATCCTTAATACAATATCTGCATCCTCTTCAACAGCTCGTGCATATTTCGTAACCTCATCGTCGTTTAACTGCGATGTAGCTATAGTAGGTAAAGAATAACGTTGTGATATTCTTTGGTATGCTCTTGAAGCCGCAAGCGTATCTCTATATGGATCATTAAATCCCATATTCGTTAAATACAATCCATCTACACATAACAATGATGGCTCTAATGAAATCAATTCATATTCAATCTCGTCAACAGATTTTCCGGCTCCATTAATAACATATAATTCCGATAATTTTTTATACAATTTAGGCAATTTTTTTAAACGTATTTCTTCTTTTTGTGTCAATTGACCTTTACGATAACGGGAGCTGTTAAATCTTCCTACAACACTATCAACACGTTTTAATATTTTCTTTAATCCCATTTCATTAGAAACAAATACAACAGGATTATTTACCTGCTTCCATATATTTGCCATCATTAGCAATAAAAGAAAAGTTTTTCCTACGCCACGTTTTCCAACAACAGCAAAAAATTCATCGGTTATACCACCTATATGTTTATCAAATAATGGTATACCTGTTTTATATCCTAATGATATTTCACCTGATTTTATTTTATTATATTCTCTTCTACGGTCGGAAAATCCTGTTCGTGCGGTTTCAGTTGTATGTAAACTATGTTTGGCAATATCAATTCCCAAACCATGAAAATTTTCTTTTGCTTTATCAATATCTTTATTAAAAAGATTATCTTGAATAGATGTAATATAACGGGTAAACGTTTCATACTCCGAACGATTTCTTAATTCAGTCCGGTAATAATGTAAAGAATCAGATGCCTTAACACGTTTAAAATCAGGAAACTTCTTTTTTACAGCAATAGGTGTTGGCATCTTGCCTTTTGATTCACGATAATATTTCTTTATAAATGAATAAACATGTCTTTCAATACCTTGTATATATTCATCGGGTATTATCTTTACGGTTTCTCTGAATTCTTCCTGTGAAGTATCTAATAGTTTACTGATAAATAATGCATCAATATCCATTAATCGGCTGGCTCCTTTTGATTTAAAATATCCTCGGTTAAATAGACGGATTTCTTATAATAATATCTTCTTTGAATAACAGCAAAATGTATGTTCGGGCGTAATATCTTTAACCATATCTCATAATTTTTTTCATTATGCAGATTTATTATTGAATATGGTAACTTTAATACATTATTAATAACATGCTCTATTGATTTAAAATTTGTAACACAACCTACAATTACTTGTTGATGTATATCACTTCTTTGTCGAAGATACCGTATTACTTTCCTATTAAAATCGGAAAATTCAAAGTATGGTATAAACCAATATTTCTTTTTAATACTTACTAATAATTCGGCATCTATAACGGTTACATCATTATTAAAATCTGAATAGTCAGGTTCAATTGTTCCCTTCCGCATAATAAAAAATCTCCTGTTCATTATATCTTGACTGTAATAATAATTCATCTTTTTTCAAACCAAAAAATATCTTCGTATTGTTTACCTGTATCATATTGGGTGTAACCCTATAACGAACATTCATATCTAATGAAAATGTTGGTTGTCTTTTTAATTCATATCCAATATTTTCACTAAAGTTCCGAATTTGTTTTGTAGAATCAAAAAGAATAACATGCCGAGAACCTTTATCAGATAAAAGAATATCAATTATCTGTTGTTTTGTTATTTGTTGCATTTTTCTTCTCCAATCGTTTTATAGCTCTACGAATTAAAAGCAAACCTATAAAGGAATTAGATAATTCTTTTATAAGAGAATCTAAATCATTAACCTTTTGTTTAAGGTAATCAATTTCCGAAACATTCAACGGCTCGACAATATCTTCAATATGATCCTTCAATGTTTTTGCAAGACGATTTTCAACAACTTTAGCGGTATCGGAAATTACCTGTTTTATCTGTATGATATTTTTATCTTCATTTTCATTCATTGCAATTCAATCACCTCATCAAAATAATTAATAAAGCGTTTTCTTTTTTTATTATCTATCACAATAATACCTTTATATGTATAGATACCTCTTTTGTTTGTTATTCTAAATATAGGCAATACCTTTTTTAACATAGTGGTATGTTTTTTCTTACGGCAAATAATATAAACAAATGAACCTTTTCGACATCTCTTTATCACAGGCTGTATTTGTTTTATTAAACTATTATTGTCTGTAATCTTTATAACATTGTTCATCTTTGCATCTTTAATTTATTCTTCAATATAATTTTTGACAGATTGCGGGTATCTTCTATATCAATTACAATATACTCACCATCAATAAACGCAGATAACGATTCTCCATATAATTGTTCTAATGCTTCAAGATTTCCATTGCCTGCAAGATAGGTTATTTTCTTATGGTTAAATCTCCATCGAATTAAATTTTCAAATTTGGTTTCAGCAAATCCACTCTTTGATCTATATTCTTGACCAACATCGTCAATAATTAACACCCTTCTTGATGCAAGAAAATTAACCCACGTTGTATCTTCATCATACATTGAACCTTTCATAAAATAATCCATCAATTTAGGCAAGGTTACATAATAAACAGAATTTTCTATATATTTTTCAATTATATAATTTGCTATTGCATGCAATATCCACGTTTTACCTACTCGATAAGAACTATACAGATATATATTGAAACGTTCCTTATAAAATTTATCTTTCGATATCTCCATAAATTTTCGGCGCAGTATACGTAACTCCCGCGCCGAATCTTTTCGTAATTTACTAAAAGAAGCATCCGCATATCGTGGAAGAAATCCATATGCAGATTTACTCATAATAATTTCTCTGTTACTTTAAACAATTCAGTATCAATTTCAATACGTCTTTCAATTTCATAATTCTGGGACATTCTCGTTCCGGCAGAAACGAATTTCCATCCTGAAACAATATCCGCTATTTCAATAGTGTTATAGGTTTTATTAAGATAATCCCAAATTTCTTCACATAATTTTTTAGTTATTATCTTTGATTCTTTCGGCAATTTTTCAAGAATAGTTTCCTTTGCATTGACAATATTTACATTATGTAACAAATCATAATATTTCTGCCAGAAATGTGTCTGGTTATTCATCCATTCACGAAATCTTTCAAAATTAAATTGCACATTACCAACATGTCGAGAATATAAAAATTGTCCATCATTAATTGCTCGTACTAAACCGTTTGAACATATCATTTCATATAACATAGAATTAATAGTAATGGCATGTTTTCCAGTTTGCCCATTCGATACTTGTACACCTGTAAATATACCTTTATCTCTATCAGATATTTTTACTATAGGCGATCTTAAATAAAAATAATCATATGACATAGCCGCATATATTTTTCCATCATATGAAATATTTCCTAAATCCTGAATAGCGTTTGCTAAATCGGAATGATTAATAGGCCGATATTTATCAGATAAAAATGCAATCATCTCATTTGAATCTTTTTTAGAACGAATTAAAAAAGATTTATCTGTTAAATTTTTACCTATCAATTCATTCACCGCAGATTGTCGTGTATCAGTAGGTATTATTTTAACAACTTGGGAACTTAATTTTGGATGAACAGTTCTGCAAAATTGTTCAAGCGACCAATCATTAAATTTCCATCTTTGATCCAATTTAATATTATGCAAATAGTTATCCCCGTTCTTAGCATAAAAATGTAAATCGGTATATTTACTATATGAATCTTCAGGTGTGAATGTCTGTGTCTTTGCAATTGCTTCTTCTACAGTTAATTGTAACATATTATGCTCCTTTTGGTTTATAAATAAATATTTCGGCTCGTGGTACAACTCTATCAATACAAGATGATACTATATAATTACGTATCAATACATCATTCTTAACAATACCATTTTTTTCCATTAAATCAAAAATCAATTCAATACTGGTATCGGCTCTTTTATCATTATAATACAATTCAAAATACCATAAGCAATCTCCGTTAGTTATTGGATATATTGATGCATACTCTTTGATATGTTTTATCTGTTTATTAAATATATTGGTATAACGTTGTGCAGATTTACCTAATATAAAAGTGTTTCCCGTGAATATCCGGGAGTTACTTTTTCTGGCGGGAGAACCGAAGATAATAAAATTATGAACTAAAGAATAATTTTTTTGAATGATTCTTTTTACTTTTAGACTCTTTTTCATACGAAACTGAATTCTTTCGTAAGCGTGTTAAGTGTTCAAAAAAAGAAAAACGAAATCCCCATAAAACACCAATTGTCGGATAACCATATATATTAAATTCTTTCTTTAATAAACTCCATCGTTTAATACATCGGACTATGTATTTATAAGATTGTTTCTTTCCTTGTTCATCAATTAATTTTTTTAACAACGATAGGTCTTTTAAATTAAATCTTGGAGGTTCAACATCAAACTCTTGTTCAAACATATTACGATAAAGCTCAAACAATGTTTTAGCATTAATCTTTGACGGAATTTTTTTCATAAATGCTCCAATATAAATATTATTCTTTGGCTGCTCTTATACGTTTTCTCGGTCTTTGGGAAGGATAATCTGTAACTTTCTTTGTAGATGCCTTTTTCATCATAGTATGAAAATCTTTTTCAGTACCACCACGTTTAATTATTTCATCAAGAATTTCCGACCGGACATTCTCTAATCCGTGTTCAAAAAATTTACGATAAATCATTTCCTTACTAAACACTTGTCCTCCTACTTCAATAAGGGCAATAACATCTTCACCATTTAAAAATTTAGGGATGAACACTGTCCTTCTAATATCTTGCATAAATTTGTTCTCCAATTAATGTATCAGGAATGTAATATTATAAATATATGCAAATAACACGAAAAAAGCAACATTCGCAATAATTATTTTTTTACGAAAAACAACAGAATTTTTACATCCCTTGTCTACGTATATATTTGTTCTTCTTTATAAGGTCGGCACTAAAAAACATACAGGAATGAATTGTATCTACAGCTTTATTAACGGCGTTATAATATAGAATATTACGTATATAATATTCTTCTTTATTTATAACAACTTTATCTTTCTCGGATGGCTGTATGTCGTTTTGTTTAAATGCAGTTGAAGAGAATAAAGCTTCGGCTTTCCATGATACATCAATAAAATCTTCCCGAATATTATCACTCGATACTAAAAAACAATAGGCTTTTACCGGTAGGTCATAAGTATTGTCATCTTTATTATACACAAAATAAAAGACAGGAAAACCAATATTCTCTATCATTTTTTTAAAATCAAATGTAGTAATATCGGTTGTTTGTCTATCAAGAACATCATATTTAAAAATATTTTGCTTTCTCATGATGCTTCTACAGATTCAGGTTTCTTATATGTTATTGTTTTTTCATCACCTTTTTTAATATTGTTTGTTGATTCTACATATAATGTATATGTATATATTCCATCTTCATCAACATCTTTATCAATATATTCTGTGTCGGCAATTTTAGTATAATTAACAATTACTGTTTTTGTAGTGGATGTCTTTTTTTGAATAAAATGTCCTCTATAGTCATCAAGCATACGATAATAAATTCGTATACGAACACCTTCTTCAACATTATCAATTTCCCATGGTAATATATCCGGTGACTTTGCAAATATAGATGGAATTACTCTATCCTTTATTTGATCATAACGTCGGATAACACCAACAGTAATTGCACCTCCAATGTCTTGTATTTCGGCTTCTTCTAATAAATTTTTAAGTGCCTCTTCGAGTGCTTTTGCAACTTCAAGTAATTCGGAAGGCCCAATCTTTTCAACTCCGGTATCTCGCATTTGGTATTTAACATACCGAGTTGAATCCATCACTAAATCGTATGTTAAAGATATTCGCGCCTTTAATATAATAATACGTGTTTCTAAATCGGTCAATATATTAAAGGACTGTCTTTTACCTTTGAATGTTTCAATAAATGAATCTTTTAATGCATTATATAATTCATCGGGTGTCCATATATATTGATCCTTTAAATCAACTTCTTGACCGCTTACAGCAGGCTCAGTAGGATTATCGCCTACAGCACTGCGCAAGCGGTCAATAAGTTCTTTTTCAAGAGCCGTATATTTATCTTTATCCGGCATTATACAACATATCCACTCTTACGAAGAATTGATGCAACATATCTTGTTATGCGGAGTGTCTCACCTTTCTTTCCACTATAACGATTTCCGGCAATATAAAGATTTTGAAAGTTTTCAATTACCTTTACGGTTTCAAGAACACCCTGTTGTTCAACTTTCGGTTTTTCAACAGTAGGTGCTTTTTGTTTTTCAACAGTAGCATCTGGTTGTTTCACATCTTCCTGTTTTTGTAGAAGGTCATTTTGTTTTTCAACAGCAGGTGCTTCTTGTTGCTTCGTTGTATCTTTCTTTGCTTTATCTTGCTTAGCCATAAAAAATTCTCCAGAATTAATTAAACATATTATGATGTTACAACAATGTAAATATTTTCATCATTGATCTTGGCTGCGCCATGAATTGCATACCATGCAAGACCCCGTTTACGTCCAAAAGTACCAAAGCCCGGATCTTCACGAAGTTCAACAGGTAATGCAATAGCCCATCCATAAGCACGCTCACCGAATATTGCACCTTTATACAAATTAACAGCATTGGTTTCACCTGATGCATATTCATATCCTGAAACAAGAGAAGCATCATATCCGGGGTCGGTATCGGGAGCTTCGCCGTTCGGTACATTTGATGTTTCAATAAAACGAACACCATTATACTCACCAACTTCACCTTTGAAAATCAATTCAGGATATGCATATTGCTTAATAGAAATCATTGCGCTCTTAACAGTCTTTAATTGATGCGGATGGAAGAACCCTACATAATATTCTCCATTTGCATCAACATACTTCAAGACGTTTCCAGTTGCAAGCAATGTCACAACTTCATCAATGTCGTCTAAATCAAGTGTATCATTTACATCAATTGCTTGTTGATCTGCGGACTCTCCAGCAAGATAATGTTGCGTTCCGCTAAACAATGCATCACGTAACATTATATCTGTTACGATAGCATAATCACGACCGAGCAATATTGAAGCGTTGCTCATTTCATCCATAAAGGATAAGGTCATAAACTTTGCAGTAAGACCGACAGCGTTTCCATATTCATCGACCTGAATAGGAATATTTGTTTTTGACATGGACTTGCGAACAAGATCATCTTCTTCATTAATCTTGCCGCCTCTTTCAAGGTTTCCATATTTTGGAAAGGTTATTGTATCACCTGGTTCTGCCTGTAAATCAGTTCTTACAACGGCAAACTGATCATAACGCATAACAGGCATTGCTTCAAACAAAACATCATTTGTATGAAGCTTTAAGATATTTTCAGGTATACCAACAACCTGTCCTGCGGTAGTTGTTCCGGTATATCGATCTGGCATAATGTAAGTCTCCTTTAATAATTATTCTTAAATAATTGCTTTCGGAAGCATATTAAAGTTGACTTACAATTATAATTATATTCTTCAAATAAAGTTTTCATCTATTACTGCGAAATATGCTACTAATACTTCCTAATGATTGTGTTGTGATTAACTTTGTTCGACAGGAAAACCTGCTTGCGCATACGCTTTACGAAGTAATTCATTCTTTTTCTTCTTCCAACCATTCATGTCATCATGTGAGCGTAAACGATTAATTTCAATCGGTTGATTTTCCTCTTCTTCTTTTTTACGTTGACTCTGAACTTCTTCTTCGGAAGGCAGGTTCAAATCCTTACGAAAATCTTGTACAATTCGACTGTATTCTTCTTTCGCTTTTTCAAAAGAATTTTTTAGTTCTTCTTCGGTATTACCTTGAACCATTCCTTCGATTACCTTCCCTTTTGCAGAAGTAATCAAATCCTTACGAAAATTTTCAAGACGCTCTTTTTTAAGTTCTTTTTCAACAACTTCTGCCCGATTCATAGCTTCGGCAGTAGCGTCTTCCATTGCAGTTAATTTTTTCTGTAAAACATTGATTGTTTCATTGATTGCACTCTCTTGTTTCGTAGTATCTTCTTTAGAAACAGATAACTCTTTTACTTTATCCTGCAATTTTGTTATCTCTTTATAAAGTTGATCCTTTGAAATTTTTGCACCGCGCTTAATAGCATCATTAATTAATTCTTTTACCTCATCTGGCGAATACTTCTTTTTGTTATCAAGTTCTACCTTATTTTGTTCTAAAGCAGTTTTGACAACATCTTCGAGCATGTTTTTTGTTTCTTCATCCTTCGTTTTTTTATCCGCTTCTTCTTTTGCTTTTCGGTCAGCATCTTCCTTCGCTTTCTTTTCAGCTTCCGATTTTTCAGCGGCTTCACTTTCTTGCTTTAATTGTTCTTCGGTTTTTTCAGTCATAATTAAATTCTCCTTATAATAAAATTAAATATTATAAAATACCTTTCTTTCGCATAGCACTTTGCATATGCTTAGCATATAATTCAGGATTCCACTTATCAGGCATTTTTTTACCGGTATATTTTTGATAAAGACGTTCCTGATTAGGGCCTGAACCGCTTCTAACTATTTCAATATCCTTTTTTGCTCTTGTTTTATTAAAACCTTTTTTACGACCTCCACCTCCTCCACCAATGGGTATTCACCTCTTTTTATTAACTGCTACGCCCGCGTTTCGGATTACGAAAACTCCGAAGATTAGATGCTTGATTAAAATCAGTATTAACCGTATGTTTAGGAACCTTCGCCATATTTCGTTTTGATACAGGTGCAGATGTACCATTACTCTTTACATCTTTAGCACGGTTCCCGCTTTTCGGTACTTTAAATTTATTCGCTTTATTTCTTGGCATAATAAAATCACCTCTCTTTTATTAACTGCTACGGCGTGTTGAACGTCCGCCTTTCAATGGATTATTATAGTGACGCAAATTTGCGTTACCTTCAAAGTTTTCCGAAATAGAATGTTTCGGAACATCTGTCAAATCTCCTTGTGCAACAGGAACAGTAACCGAAGTAGAACGAGCGTCAGTATCTTTTTTCTGTCCAGGCGGTATTAAGGTATCGTCCTTAAATTTGTTTACTTCTTGTTCAGTTTTTCGTGCCATAACTATACACTCCTTTATATTAAATGAATTAAAATAAAATTAACCTATTCGTCTGGTAGACAAATCATATTTTATCTTTGTACCAAATTTTTTATTGTACTTACCAATCATTCTCATACCACGGTCAAAATGCGGCATACCTATTCCTCTGGAATTTTGAAATGATTTCTTAAGATTACTTAAAGCAGTTTTTTTATTACCACTTTTAATAGCAGAATTAAAACCACTAATACTTTGTTTATATGCCTTTACTTTTTTAGCTCTTTCTGCTCTTCTCTCTCCTTTTGTCTTCTTACCTGGCATCTTATTTCCACTTCCAGTAACAAAAAGTCTTCTTCCTCCTACTGTTATCCATCGACCTTCCCCACCCGATTTCTTTGGCATAATTATTCACCTCCTCGCGGACCCGCTCCTTGATTATATGGAGCTTTATAAGTCCTTTGATTTGAAATATCTCCAACCTGGGGAGTATCTGGATCACCAACATGTAAAGGAACGCCAACCTCTGTTATTTCCTGTTTTGTTATAACAGTAAGAGTGGTTCCTGAATCTTGCGAATCTACACGTTGTCCTAAATCATCTGATGGAACAACCTTATCGTTCGCAGGTAAATTCCGTGCAATTTCAAACATTGTTGCACTCTTCTTACTAACTGCTTTTTCAAGACCTTTATTCATAACGTACTCCTTTATTAAAGATTTATTATAATAATACATAATTTCAATATCTTATGTCAACTATTTTTTCTTGTCTTTTAAGCCAATGGCTTTTTTATTTATACAAGAACCAAATTTAATATTTTTTTCAGGTTTTTTTCTTTTAGGCATAATTAATCTTCCTCTTTCTCTGTTTCTTCAATTTCATTTTCTTCTTCATTGTCATCACTATCAGGTACTTTACGTTTAGATACCTCAACGTCATTTCCACCAATAGTTAACTTTGATTTTTCTTTATGTTCTGGCATGTTTAATCTCCTTACATAATGAACATTTACAAGTTTTATATCTGTAATCAAAATAACTAAATGTTAATTCTTCATCTTTTTCAATATCTCTTTTTGCATATAACCACATCCTATACATAATCATATTCGGGTCACAACTATGATTAGCATACTTTATTAATCCTTCCGGCATTATACCAAAATTATTAAGATGTAATATATATTTCAATTCTTGTTTTTTTATTTCTCCATTAAGTCTTTCATTCAGAAGATGAAAACCTTTAAATTCAATTATTTTTGCGCCTCTTGGTATTTTACAATTTGTGAATAAACCCTTACCTTGAATAATAGATTTATCAAGGTATAAATTTTTTTCATACGAATAAAACTTCGGTTCTTTTTCTAATAACGTTTGAAAATCATCCTTATACAATAATTTCTTTAAAGTATTTTTCTTAAATGTAAAAAGAGTCATCCACGGTTCAAGCATATCGTTTAATTCACAGCAATTTTCTTTAATGCTTAAAAAATCAATATCTAATACTCCTTCATCATTTATAAATAAAGGATATAAGCTATAACAACCTCTTCCACATAGACAACCGTATACATAAGAAAAAATCGCAGGATTAAAACCTTTAATCCGCATCTTCATATTATTCTCCATTATAAATTATTATCATCTTTTTGTTCTTCTTTTTTTTCTTCTTTTCATTGGCATACGTCCTCCTTCATCTCCACCAACAGGAATAACTCTTCCACCTACAGTAATAAAACGGGTTTCACCGCTCCCTTTTTTACCCTTTCTTCTTTTTGTCGGTCTACCGGAAGCTTTATCTTCCCATCTTTCTCTATTAGCTGCTGCTGCTGAAGCCATTATTTTATATCTTCTTCCTTTTGGCATAATTTAACCTCCTTCATTTATTTGTTGTTCATGTCTAATGGATTCTCGTTCACCTTTTAAATCAGGGTCGCCTTCAAGGCCTGTTTTATCAGTCATAGTCATTTCAGAATTTTCAAATTTTTCTCTTTCTTCTTCGGACATACCTTCTTGTCCGGGCGGTATGGGCTGTTCGGGTTGTAGTTCCTTTTGTAATTCATGTTTTCTTTTTTTCTCTTCGGCTATTTCACGTTCCATTAAAAATGATTCTTTTTCGGTCATACCTGTATA
>SL_3KL_010_SEDDRAFT_10000103_pt1 | contig 53988 bp, 43 predicted proteins | sample SodLakKL_010_SED_2_FD_10381 | JGI IMG/M metagenome (IMG submission 10381)
TATGGAATAATTCTGACTGCAACCTGAAATCCTTCTTTTGCTCCTTCCACAAAAACTTCATATATCTTCACACCCCTCAGAGCGGCAAATATCAGAATAAATACAATTAATGCCGGAATTGCAGCAATTGAAATTATATGTAATACAGTCATCATGGTAAAAATCCTCAATCAAGTTGTTTACGATACACCGGAAGACGCTGCAGTAATTTCACCGCGGTTATTCCGGCAATTGTTGCAGTAGCCGTTGCAAGTATCATGGGAACAATTATTTCAGTGGGATTTGCACTTCCTGCCGATGCCCGGATTGCAATAACGGTAGCCGGAATAAGCTGTACACTGCTTGTATTAATAACAAGAAACGTACACATCGCATCTGTTGCGGTACCGACTTTCTTATTTAGCTTGTTCAGCTCTTCCATCGCTTTCAGCCCGAGTGGAGTTGCGGCATTGGCTAGTCCGAGCATATTTGCCGAAATATTAAGGATCATTGCACCCATTGCCGGGTGATTTGCCGGCACATCGGGGAACAATCTCGTCATAATTGGCCGGAGACCTGAAGCAATGGTTTGCACAAGTCCGGCTTCTTCGGCAACCTTCATCACCCCGAGCCAGAGTGCCATAATACCGATTAATCCGATCGCAATGGTAACTGCCGTCGATGCATAGGAAACAATGCCATCGTTTGTAACGCGTTGCAATCCAATAAACCGCAACGGGTCGGGAGTAAATTCTGCATTGTATGTTTCCGTACCGGCTCTATTCACGATAATAATGCTTCCGGCAAGTGCATCATCGTCGGTCGGTTGTGCCTCGGTCATCTCATCCCAGATTGACGGGAATTCTTCCTGAACCGGTACACGCGCCACGGCCTTCTCCGAAGATGAGAACGTAAGATGAACCGTAAATGTGTGCAATCCATCTTCTACCCGATCAAGACCGTAAAACGTGTGGAGATATTCTAAATTGATTGTCATTGTACCATCGACCTCTTTACCTGCCGCCGGTTCTATACCATCTTCAAGGGTGAGTACAATATCTATCGGTTTTTCATTCCGGTATTTATCGGATAGCAAGTCGGAGACGTCAGTCGATAACGCCGCAATAATTCCGGCGAGTATCAAACCAAGCCAGATATAATTCAGCATAGTAATTCATTGTTGTTAGTAATTGGAAGGATTTATGATTTGTACTAATAGTATCACTTAGAGCAGACCCCGCTCTGCAAAACTTGTATACGTATTCCCTGCAATTATAACGTGATCATGCACGGGGATACCGATTACTTTTCCGGATTCAACAAGTTGTCGTGTGATCATTTTATCTTCTCTACTTGGATCAGGGTTTCCGCTCGGGTGATTATGAACAAGTATGATAGATGCAGCGAGGCCGTCGATTGCCGCTTTAAATACTTCACGCGGATGGACGATGCTTGCGTTTAAATTTCCTTCTGAGATACGCACCTGTTTCTGGATAATATTTGAAGTATTCAATAACAATACCTCAAATACTTCACGTTTCAAATGTGCAAGGTGCGGCATCATATATTGTGCAACTTCTTCCGGTCCGTTCACCTGCACCCGCTCTACATCCCTTGAGCGGCTCAACCGTCTCCCTATCTCAAATGCAGCCACTATCTCAGCCGACCTGGCTTTCCCGAGACCACGATTACGCGTTAACTCATCAACCGATAGTTTTGATAATTCGCCCAATGTTTTGTGTTCGGAGATAAGCCGTTTCGCTAAATCGACTGCAGTGATCTTCCCGCTCCCCGAGCCGATAATTAATGCAAGAAGTTCTGCATCGCTTAATGCAGCCGGACCACGCAGGAGCAGTTTTTCGCGCGGACGGTCATCGACCGGCCATTCTTTTATTTTAGCGTGATAAAAAGCCGCTTCTTTTACTGCATCTTGTTCCTTCATACACCCCCTCCCGATTATGGGTGATGAAATGATTATGAAAAAAGACGTAACGCTTCCTGATACTTTTCAGCGGTTTTCTGAACAATTTCTTCCGGTAACGGCGGCGGTGGCGGTGTCTTATCCCAATCGAGCGATTCGAGATAATCGCGCAGAAATTGTTTGTCAAAACTTTTTTGTGAACTGCCAGGCCGGTACTCATCCTTCGGCCAGAATCTGGACGAGTCAGGTGTTAATAACTCATCGATAAGGATCACCTCATCATTATAGATGCCGAACTCCATCTTAGTATCTGCGATAATAATTCCGCGCTTTTCAGCTTCCCGGGCAGCCCGTTGATATATCGCTATGCTGAGCGACCGGAGGTGTTCAGCAAGTTCACCGCCTATTATTTCTGCAGCGGTATCAAATGATATATTTTCATCATGCCCTTCTTCTGCTTTTGTAGCAGGTGTAAAAATCGGTTCGGGCAATCGCTCGGATTCTTTTAAATTAGACGGTAGCTTTATACCGCAAACCGTGCCAGAAGCTTTATATTCTTTCCAGCCGGAACCGGAAATATAACCGCGCACAACGCATTCAATCGGAATACTCTTAGCTCTTTTTGCTAACATAATGCGGTCTTCAAGAATATCCCGATATTGGAGGAATTCCGCAGGCAGATCATCGACCTTTGTGCTTATAAGATGATTCGGAACAATATCATCCATTCGATCGAACCAGAAAGTCGATATCTTGGTGAGTACTTTCCCCTTCCCGGGAATACCTTCGTTCATTACAACATCGTATGCAGATATACGGTCGGTTGTTACGATTAATAGATTCCCATCTGCCGCATACATATCACGAACTTTACCGCGGGCAACTCGTTCCACACCTTCAAAATCAGTTGTCAGTACCGTTAAGCGTTCAGTTTTTTTGCTCATAGTTCAATTCAAAATAATTTCATCTACTTTAATTATTTCGCCTGCCATATACCGCAGGACATTTTTAGCGGCATTTACGCGGTTCCTTCCCATGACAATCGGAGAATGTATTCCGCGATAAAATATTCCCGACGACAATGCCTCAGCAATACCATCCCGGGTTGTTGCTCCTTCAGTAATGAGCATGGAAAGCAATTTCATCGTATCGTAGCCCATGAGGGTATTTCTGGTAGGTCTGCTTCCCATACTTTCTCTGAAAGAATCAAAGAATTCAATAAAAGTAGAATCCTCAGTATTCCAGAATGAATCCGAGGTAAAATACACTCCGTTAACATAGCGTCTGTTCTCTTCCAGTGCAAGGATGTCGTTCCATTCGCCAGTGCCAAGCAATTGTGTACGAACGTTATGATATGCTATCTGCGCCGATACAATTCCCATTTCATCTTTTGATGTGATTGGCAAATAAATTGCATCGATAGATTCAACCGGAACATCCAGACTATCGGCATACAAATCACCATGTATCACATTAAGGCCAAGTGAATCAGCGATACGAGGACCATCTTCACCGAGCAGTTCGATTACCGGGACTGCACTTTCTTTTTCAATTAACGAGTCAAGCAGCTCAAGTTCCACTCCGGTACTTGCAATTTTAAAAATATCACTCTGGTCCATTTCTCCCGAAAATGAAATATACAGGTGTAATGAATCTTGCAATCCATATCTGCGAATATTATAAAACTGTTGCGTAAAATTAGTTTCACCACCGCGATACCACTCATTGACCACAATATAAGCACCATCAAGCTCGTTTACCTCATCGATAAATCCTTCTGCAATATCCTGTCCGTGTGAATCAGTCGGTGCGAGCACTGAAAGTGCAGAGTAGCCAAGGTGTTCCACTGCGTATCGTGCCATCGCACGACCGCGGGTTCGGTAATCCGGATTTGTTTGAAATACGTAGTGGCCGATATCGGCAATATGGTTTGCTGTAGCCGTCGGAGTAATGATCGGTACACCACGTGCGTTTGCCACACCTGCTGTTGCAAACACTTCGTCACTAAACACCGGTCCGAGGATCATAACTACTTCATTATCATTCACAAGCTCCTGTACGTGACGGGCTGCAACCGATGGCTGACGACGTGTATCACGAATATCAAGAAAAAGCTGGATGTCCGATTCAGCATTATGTTGTTCTACTGCAAACTGAACACCTTCCAACAGTTCCCGTCCGAGCCGGCGAAGCGGTTCATGTGGAGTATTTTCAAAGAGTGGTAATATCACACCGATTTTGAGGGTAACTCCTTCTTCAATATTCTCAAGCAACGACCTGAGTTCGCTGATCAGCGGATGCATGCTGTATTCCTCCACCGCTTCTTTGAGCAATGATTGTGCGAGACCGAAATTTCCCCGTTCCATGTATTTTTGTGCTAAGGAGAGCGCAAGGAAGCCCCGTTCAAATTCCCGTCGTGATTCTTCATAAATATTTTGCAAGTCATCAATGCTGAGGTGTTCGTTGATAATACGTGCGAGGTATGCTTCAGCATTTCCTTGTAGTTCAATATTATCGGTTTGTTCAAGTGCCCGCATAAACGTAATCAGAGCATCTTCATATCTTCGATCACGCATGTACGCTACACCGAGCGTGAAATAGGCATCATCCTGATATAACGATCGCGGGAATCGGTCAAGGAATCGTTGTAACAATCTCGAAGCCTCGCGGTTCTGACCCAGCTCAATCATTGATTTAGCCGCCATTACATATGCCGCTGTGGTGCGCTGAGTAACATCCCCCATATCCAGAATCATCTCAAACTGTTGCAATGCTTGCCGGTAATTTTCATTCTCGAATGCTTCGACACCCGATTGAAAATATTCATTTGCACGCTCACTGAAAACCACTCTCCGATCCTGAGCGGATACATCTGTGAGGAGTAAGAATGCAATGATTAGCGAAAAGAGTGTACGAAAAATTGTAACTGCAATCATTCTGTTAATTATACCTGTTCTGCCACAATTTTTTAAATTTAATTGTAATAATACCGAAAATATATTTGTTTTCCAAAAATAGTGATTTTTTTGAGAAAATTCTATATATCGAATTGCCCATGGCCTATTTTGTAGAACTTGCCGTTAACATATCCGAGAGGATTCGTTTACTTCCTGCTCACCTTTGAGATAGTTCAGATAAGTTTTACAGCACATATATCGGGTAGGAATAATCATTACCTCCAATTATATAATCGGTTCAGGTAATAATTCTTGTCTCACCTAACGCCAGCATCCATAGTCCATTGTCGGAAATTTCAAACGAATTGGCAGCGCGGGAAAGTTCCTTTGGTGGTTCATCGATATTCTCATCCGCCACATCAAACGCTCCCCAATGCATACCGGCAAAGTACCGGGCATTAAGCTCCCTATATGCACGTAATGCATCATACGGATCCATATGCATATACCGCATATACCATCTGGGTTTATATGCACCGATCGGCAATATCGCAACATCGATTTGTCTAGGACTGTGGTTAGCGACCCTTTGAAACTCGGGGAAATAACCGGTATCACCGGCAAAATATACGGTTTCATCCTGGCCGCTGATCAACCATCCCGACCACAACGTTTCATCGACATCAAATAGTCCTCTGCGCGATGTATGTTGTGCCGGTGTGCATATAAATTGTATACCATTGTGCTTTATACTATACCACCAGTCACGTTCCTGTACGTTTGTAATGTTCCACTTTGCTAATTCTGCTTTAACGCCAAGCGGAACGATAAAGAGCGGATTAAATTCTTTTCGTAACCGCATTACGGTCGGCTTATCAAGGTGATCATAGTGTGTGTGAGAAATCAATACGACATCAATATTCGGCAGTTTGTGCCATGGTATGCCGGGATTTGATTTTCGACGAGGACCAATTTTATTCCCAGGTCCGACCAAAGAACTCCAAACCGGATCTGTCAGGATATTTACATCATCGATTTGAATAAGATACGTAGAGTGACCAACCCACGTCAACGCTGTGCTATTATATCGTTCCTGAATTTTTATATCCCGGTAATCAAGCGCCGGAATAGAATACCGGCGGGATCGTGGCCTGGGATTTACGATAAAGTTTTGCAAGCGCCATTGAATACGATCTCTAATTCTGAGATAATCTTCATCATTCATCCATGGGTTTGTAAACCCGTTCTTTGTATGGTGTATGTGGTTTAAATTGTTAGCCGCAATAGCTCCGTGCATAGATAGAGTGTACAGTAATAATTCAACATTAATTTTTTATGATATTTCATTGATTGTTATAACATCAAAGAGCGGTAAATGATTCACCGATCTCAAATTTATTCACGAGGAGGAATGGATCTCGTTTCTCCGAACGCAAATACCCACACACGATCCGGATCCACCTGCAAGGAGTCCACAGCAACCTGTAGATCCTTTGGAGGTTGATCGAGTAATTCATCCGATTGATCGAAGGTTCCCCAGTGCATTGCGGCAAAGTACCGGGCATGTAAATCCAGATATGCCTGCAATGCCTCAGCGGGATTAACGTGAACAGGCTGCATAAACCACCTCGGTTCATATGCTCCGATTGGCATTAGTGCCACATCTATTGGACTGTAGCGTTCACCAATCTCTTTAAATCCCGGGAAATAACCGGTATCCCCGGCAAAATAAAATGTTTTACTGTCTGCCTGAATAATCCAGCTCGACCAGAGCGATTCGTTGCGATCGTTTATCCAGCGTTGTGAAAAATGTTGGGCCGGTGTACAGACTATCTTGATTCTGTCGATTAGATACTCATCCCACCAATCAAGTTCGACGACATTTTCGATCCCCCATTCATCGAGAAATTTTTTATTTTCAAGCGGTACAAAAAAGACAGGGCTGAAATCTTTTTCTAATTTTTCGATTGTTCCACGATCCATATGATCATAGTGATTATGCGAGATAACCACAATATCAATAGGCGGCAGTTTTTCCCAGGGGATGCCGGGTGGCATATACCGTCGCGGACCGACCCGCTTACCGAACGGCCCGACCCGGTCACTCCATACGGGATCGGTAAGTATATTTTTGTTATCCACCTGTATCAGAAAGGTTGCGTGGCCTACCCAGGTCAGCATACCGCTATAAATCCGCTCCGGCGGATTAACATATTCCGGGGGTATCGCTTGCAGGTCATACCGGTCGGGTTTTACCACCTGGTGCATTATCCGGCGGTTCCACTGCCATCGCAGAAAATCAAAAAAATTCTTTTCGTCATCCTCTGTAAACCAAGGATTACGAAACCCGGAATCCGTGTGGTGTGTTTTGTTATCAGAGGTATCCGAAAGTCCCATGAGAAATAATATCGGCAGGATAAAAACCAATGCTTTCACGTACTGCACAATGCTCCCTTATGATTTTTCAAAATGCCCGGTTTTGGAATACACTTTATCATACGAATCGTACAAAATAAGTGTTACAATTGAATAACTCAAATTTTATTTGTAAATTAAAAGCTTAAAGTGACATAACAATGACCTGAAAAGGAGGGAACTATGACAACACAAGTAGAAAATTATGTAACACCAAAAATCGAAACAAATATCGAAGAACATCTCGGTAAAGATGGAACAAAAGATCTTCTTGACTATACCTGTAAAGGGATTGCAAAAGAAACCCTGACGTTACCCGGACCGGATTTTGTCGATCGCGTATTCGCACAGACAGATAGAAACATCAATGTATTAAAAAACCTGCAATGGATCTACAAAACAGGCCGACTTGCAGGAACAGGCTACCTCTCGATACTTCCGGTGGATCAGGGCATAGAGCATTCAGCCGGGGCATCATTTGCCCCCAATCCGGTATATTTCGACCCTGAGAACATCGTTAAGCTGGCCATTGAAGGTGGATGTAATGCTGTTGCATCAACACTCGGTGTCCTCGGCAGCGTAGCACGAAAATATGCGCATAAAATTCCATTCCTCGTAAAGTTAAACCACAACGAGTTGCTCACCTATCCGAATAAATATGATCAAATTATGTTTGGCAATGTTGAGCAGGCCTGGAAAATGGGTGCAGCAGCCGTAGGGGCAACGATCTATTTCGGCTCTGAAGAATCATCACGACAAATTCAGGAAGTGTCCGAAGCATTTGCATATGCACACGAACTCGGGATGGTCACCGTGTTATGGTGCTATCTGCGTAACCCGGCATTCAAACAAAACGATACAGACTATCACGTTGCCGCCGATTTAACAGGGCAGGCAAATCACCTCGGTGTAACCATCGAAGCCGATATAATCAAACAAAAAATGCCCGAGAACAACGGCGGATATAATGCAGTTAAGTTTGGTAAGACACACAAGAAAGTATATGATGAATTAGCAATCGATCATCCTATTGAATTGACACGATACCAGGTAGCAAATTGCTATATGGGACGTGCGGGTTTAATTAACTCAGGCGGACCATCCGGTAAGGATGACTTTACCGAAGCTGTAAAAACCGCAGTTATCAACAAGCGTGCAGGCGGTATGGGATTGATCTCAGGCCGTAAAGCATTCCAAAGACCTATGAGTGAAGGCGCGAAATTATTACACGCTATTCAAGATGTGTATTTGTCGAAAGATATTACAATAGCATAATATATCAGATGAACAGATGTAGCCACCTTACAGGTGGTCTACATCTTGTAATTATTTTTATACAATATTTATCGGAGAGAGGTCGGAAAGAAAGTATGGCAGCAACATTTTGTCCCGATTGTGGTTCAGAACAAAAAGCAAGTGCAAAGTTTTGTGCACAATGTGGCGCATCGATAGCGCAATCAGTGAGCAATCAGACAACACCAATGCAAAAGCGAACAAAAGCACCGGACCGTGATCCGATGCCAAAAGCGAAAATAGCTATAGCAGGATTGTTCGGTATCATCGTCGTAATTCTCGTGATAATTTTTTATAATTATATCACGATTGAAGAACATGGTGTGATTGCAGCGCAGCCCACCGTCGGTGATGGAAGATTTTATGAAGATCGTACCGTTGAGATGGTGGATATTGAGTCAGAAGTACGGAACGGCAACCTTGTGTTTTCCGTTGATGATGTTCTGGAATATGAACTTGTTCGGGTTGAATACAAAGGATCAACTGCAGAAGTACCGGTACTAGCCTATATATCACCACACGGTAAATTGGTTACCGCCATCAGTATCAGCGAGCCATGTAATGCAACCCGGTTCACCATTATTGACGGGGCAATTAAATGCAACAATTGCGATGCCAAATGGGAAGTCGCAACAATGCAAGCATTATCCTGCTGTCCGAACAACTATCCCGATCCGATCAATAGCGAGGTTGTCGGCAATGAAGTACGGGTTCCGATAAGCACTCTCGAGAACTGGCGACGACGGTTATGACATGCAATTGCTGACGTTATCCGCCAGTTGTTTGTTTTTATTGTTTTTTATCGGTGAATTTATCGGTATTAAAGGTTTCAGCAGGCGTCCTAAATCCCGTACAACGATGTGGAATATTAACCTCGTCTTTACGGTACTGTGGATCACGGCTATAACCCTTATACTTTTTCAAAGGACAAGCGGTGTTGTACTCGCCCTTGTCCTCTCTGTTTTATGGATAATCGCGCAGATCCGTGCTCACTGGATACCCTACATCCTTGGAGCCCCGCAGGAATACCGTCAGGAATACCAGCGTATCTTTAAAAACACCGCATCGGTTCTCCCACGACTCACCAAACGCGGCGTTGTCCCGAATTTATATCATACATTGATTTTCATACTACTCGTGCTCACTATCGGCTCCGGAATTACAGTCTTGGTGGGGTGAGTCCGTAACCGGTATAGCTTAACGGCGTTATTGCAGCACCTTCAGCGTTCCCCGCACGGCGAGCGGGGTTACAAGTTTTTTTTCACTCCGGATCATTCAAACTACGCAGCCGTTCGAATGTATAAATTCCCATATCGTGACCGTCGCCCCATGTTATCGAGATTGCATAGGTGCCGACCTGATTTATTTCCTTCAAATCATATTTACCCGGTGTATCATCCGGTGCGGGGTTGGGTTTTGTCGACTGGAAAAGTACCGTTTCACCTTTACATCCTGCGCAAGGGCAGGCATCCCTGAGTTCTTTGAATGTATAGGTGGTTACTTTCCCGTCGTTCCAGGTGATGGTTATTTCATTACCCGATGTTTTTTTTATCGATGCCGGTTTAGGTGGTGTCATTGCCTTACTGTGATAATTTTTGGCCGACGGATAATTTCATACCTCTGAGAAAATCAGAGGCGTTCATTCGTTTCTTACCTTCGATTTGCAGTTCGGTGATCCGTATAATTCCTTGTCCCGTTGCAACGTGGAATTCTTCATCGCCTCGTATAATACGACCCGGTTCTTTTTGTTCATGTTCGTCAACAATTTCAGTGCGATAGAGTTTTAATTTTTTACCATCGAGATAGCTGTATGCAGCCGGCACAGGCGATAATCCCCGTACAAGATTATGCACATCACATGCAGACCGTGACCAATCGATGCGTCCGGTCTCTTTGGTGAGTTTGGGTGCACGCGAAGCAAGCCGTTCATCCTGTTTGCTGGTTTGTGCTTTGCCCTGCTCTATCAGCAGGGCGGTATGCAAAACCACATCCGCCCCCATCTCCGCAAGTTTATCGTGCAGTTCACCGGCAGTTTCATTTTCACCTATGGGACAACGTGCCTGCAAAATAATATTGCCGGTATCGACTTTTTCTTCGAGGAAAAACGTTGTCACACCGGTTTCTGTTTCTCCGTTAATTATTGCCCAGTTAATCGGTGCAGCGCCGCGATACTTCGGTAACAGCGATGCGTGGAGGTTAAAAGCTCCTTTTCCGGGTATCGTAAAAACTTCAGGCGGCAATATGCGGTAAGCAACAACAACCATGAGATCGGGTTCAACCCTTTTCAGCTCGGCAATGAACGATTCATCTCTCAGATCGTCAGGTTGAAGAACAGGGAGATTATTTTTTTGGGCAAACCGTTTAACCGGTACGGGTACCACCTGCCGTCCGCGTCCCCGTGGTTTATCGGGTGCTGTCACTACGGCCGAAATAGTATAATTTTCTTTATGTAATGTTTCGAGACTCGGAATGGAAAAGTCGGGTGTGCCGAAAAAAACTATTTTCATGAATTTCGAACTTCCTCTTCCTGGCTTCCGATAACGGGATACGGAATGTCAAGATCTCCCCGTTTGATATCGAGTAATATGCCCTTATGAAACTTACGCCTGCCGGGACTGAGGTGATCAATGAACAAGATACCATTCAGATGATCGATCTCATGGAGAATAACTCTGCCGGGCACACCCTCGGCTTCTAATTCTTGTTCGTCAAAATCAAGATCAAGATATTTAATATGAACGTTTTCCGATCTTGTAACAACATCCCGCACAGCCGGAATACTCAAACACCCTTCTTCCAACTCCCATTCTCCAGTATGCGAGATGATTTCCGGGTTTATAAGTACACGGGGTTTTTCGTCCTTGTATTCTTCCATTGGTGATACATCCATAACGATCACACGCTTTAACACGCCGACCTGATTAGCAGCGAGTCCGATGCCCTGTGCATTGCGCATAGTTTCAAACATATCTTCGACTAAATCCCGGACATTTTCACCGGGAGAAACCCGTTCTGCTTTTTTACGCAGAGCGGGGTGTCCGTATGTGACGATTGGGAGAATTGCCATGGATGTTTTGTGGTTCGTGTATAGTGAATAATTACCGTTTCATTATCAACTTATATATTAATCCATAACTCTGCGGACTGCAGTGACCCGCCTTTGAAAATAGGTGCTTTCGAGTGATGATATAGTCACTCCGTTTGAAACCGATGCATGGGCGAATAAATTATCGCCGATATATATACCAACGTGTGAAGGATTCTGGCCGGTTGTATTAAAAAATATCAGATCGCCAAACTTCCTCTCAGACATTTGCACCCGGCGTCCCATCCGGTATTGTTCAATAGTAGACCGGGGTAATTCAATATTCATCGAGTTACGGAATACCGTTGAAATGTACGCAGAGCAATCTATTCCGTCAGATCCTGTGCCGCCGAGCCGGTATGGTGTTCCGATATGCCGGAGGATTTCCTGCAATAATCTCGTCTCCTGTCGTGTCGGGTGAACGATACGGCTCTCCACACTTGCTACCTCAACTTTTACATCATCTTCACGACGCTCTTCACGTGCTGCCTGCTGAAGTTCTCGTGAAAACCGGACTGATGTATCACGAGATGTTGATTCCTTTCGGGTTTCTTCCGACTGAGCAAAGCGGGGAGAACCGCTGCCACATCCTGCAGCGATTATGAGGAGGCTAAACACAAGTACTATGGAAACAACCGGTTTCATATCTTTAAAATAAACATCCCGACAGTTTGTTGCAACTGCCGGGATGTCTTCCAAAAAACGCTTTTTTGTAAATTACCCTAAATAGGATTTCAGGGTTTTGCTTCGTGTTTTATCACGCAGTCGACGCAATGCTTTTTCTTTAATCTGCCGGACACGTTCGCGTGTGAGACTGAACCGCTCTCCGATTTCTTCAAGCGTGAGTGAATGTTCCAGATCCAATCCAAAATACAATCGTATGATCTCCGCTTCACGATCGGAGAGAGTTGAAAGTGCGCGGCGCACTTCCTGCTTCAACGATTCTTTCATCAGCGTGTTATCCGGCGAAGGTTGCCGGTCATCGTGAATTACATCGAGCAATCTGTTATCTTCCCCCTGTGCAAAGGGAGCATCCATCGAAAGATGGCGTCCTGAAATCTTCAGCGTATCGGCTACCTCGAATGCTGACATATCAAGTTCTTCCGCAAGCTCACTGGCGCTCGGTTCACGCTCAAATTCCTGCTCGAGAGCGGAGAATGCTTTCCCGATTTTGTTCAATGCTCCCACACGGTTTAGCGGGAGGCGTACAATTCGGGACTGCTCCGCGAGCGCCTGGAGTATCGACTGCCGGATCCACCAGACCGCATATGAAATAAACTTAAAACCGCGGGTTTCGTCGAAACGTTTCGCTGCCTTAATCAAGCCCAAATTCCCTTCATTGATAAGGTCGCCAAGCGACAAACCCTGATTTTGATATTGTTTTGCTACACTAACCACGAAACGCAGATTCGCCTTGGTTAACTTCTCCAGTGCAATCTGGTCTCCTTTTTTGATTCGCCGGGCCAGCTCAATCTCCTCATCGGGTTTAAGGAGATCTACCTTTCCGATTTCCTGGAGATATTTCTCAAGGGACTGGCTTTCGCGATTAGTGTACTGCTTCGTTATTTTCACCATCCATCACCTCGTTTACTTAAACAATTTCGGGCTATCTAAAGTATTATTAACAATGTTCTATCTTACTTAGTTTCAATGACTTCGGGATCGATACGGTCGACTATTGCAACAATTGCCGCATCAACGGGTGCAAACCTATCTGGAAGCGGTATCGTCGCCTCACGGGCCGTAATATAGCAGATTGTCTCACCACTGCCGGCTCCGATCGTGTCAACGGCAATAATCGGTGCTCCCGCAGGAGAACGGCCTGAATCAATAGGCTGCACAATTTGCAATTTCAGATTTTCAAGCGCCGGATTTTTCCGGGTCGCCCATATCGTTCCGATAACTCTGCCGAAGAACATATGTAGTATACGTTTATGTTAATGTATTGTTTCTTCAATTAATCGGACAAATCAAGCTTGTCAACAATTGCCATAATGACAGCATCGACCGGCTTATTTTTGGTTACGTCAGTCTGACGTGCTGAGCTACCGCTTGCAACCAACACTACCTCACCAACACCGGCCCCGACACTATCAACCGCTACGACATACTGATCCTTCAGACGATAATCAAGATCAACATGACGTACAATAAGGAATTTCATGCCGGTGAGATTTTCATCTTTTCGCGTTGCCCAGACCGTGCCGATAACTTTTCCGAGAATCAATGTAATTTTCCTGTTTTAAACCACTTTTTGAAATACGTTATAAAAACTCGTTCCATCCATCTGACTTCTTACTTCGGATGAAATCGAAAAATGTTCCGCACATGTTTGTGCTATATCCGCAAATGTAGATCGAACTCCTACATCCCTACCTTCTGCCATCCCTTTTAAACTTGCGAGTAAAAAAGCATACTCGCGGGAATGATCTGTGCTTGGTGTTGTCGGGTCATTGCCGTGATCACTGGTTAATATGAGCAGGTCATCGTCACGCATTGTCCCGGTAATTTCGGGTACCGCCTTATCAAATTCTTCCAGCGCACGTGCAAATCCCTTGGAATCGTTCCGGTGTCCGTATTCCTGATCAAAATCAACAAGATTTGTAAACACAAACCCTTTATCAAGGTTTTTCACGGTATCGATTAATTTTTTAATTCCGATTGTGTTGCTTTTTGTGTGAATATATTCCTGAATCCCACGACCGGCAAACAGATTGTCGACCTTACCGATTGTCATCGTGAAAATATTATGGTCGATTAGATGATCGAGCAATGTTTTCCTCGGTGGTTCAAATGAGAAATCTTTTCTGTTGGCAGTTCTTTCAAACGCACCGGGTTCACCGACAAACGGACGGGCAATGACCCTGCTTACAGTGTGCTCATCGATCATTATTTTATTACGCGCGATCTCGCACCACTCATATAGACGTTCGAGCGGTACAACTTGTTCGTGTGCTGCTACCTGAAATACCGGATCTGCCGATGTATATACGATCGGATAACGGGTTTCCATATGTTTTTTCCCCAGCCGGGAAATTATTTCAGTACCCGATGCCGGCACATTACCGAGAATACCGCCGCAACCGGTCCGATTAATAAATTCTTCTACAATAGTATCGGGAAATCCTTCAGGGTATAATGCAAAAGGTTTTTTTGTTATGAGTCCCGCTATCTCCCAGTGTCCCGTAGTGCTATCCTTGCCCGCAGATTGTTCCGTTAACTTACCGAAAAAAGCGTCTGGATTATCAACCGGAGGAACACCACGCACCGGGGCAATATTTCCTAATCCAAGCTTCTGTAGATTCGGTAGAGAGAGTCCGCCAACCGCTTCTGCGACATTTGGCAATGTTGCACTGCCGCTATCACCATACGCATCTGCATCCGGGAGTTCACCCACTCCCACACCATCGAGGACGACGAGGAAGCAGCGTTTCATTATTAATTATAAATTTGCTTTTCGTTACACTTACAAACGCGTATATGGCGTTCACCAAATTTATACGCACCTGTTTTCTCAGATTTTTCTGCCGATACATGGAGAAAAAAAGAGAATTCCGTTTCACATTTCGGACAGATTGATTTCGATCTTCTCTGTCCTTTGGTTGCTTTATCAGCAAATGTTTGACTTTTTGCCATACTATCTCCGCTTTATGTATATTAATCTAAAATTGTTTAATAAACTCGCACAATATTGCCGCCATTTTCAATAGCTTTTTGTAATGCAGCAACTGCGTGCTGTGAAAGTTCGACAAACTGCATATCTTCCGTTATTCCGCATACTCCAGAACTAACGGTTATCGAGGTAGTTTTGTCATTTACTGTTATTACCTGGCTTGCAAAATTCTTACGAACTTTTTCAGCCCATAAATATCCCTCATTTGCAGTGGTATTTAATAACACAACTCCAAATTTGTTATAATCAAGCCGACCGAGCAGATCATATTGCCGTACAGAATTCTTAAGAAATTGACCGAAAGAATATATAGCATTATCCAACCCCTCTTTGCCATGCCGATCAATCAATTGCTGCATGTTATCGATGGAAAATACAGAGTATGTCAAATCATGGCCAAAATCATCGGCCCGCCTTATTTCCTCCTTAAGCCGCTGTTCGAAATAACTTTTTTTCAGCAATCCGGTGGTATCGTCGATTATCACATACTTATCAACCAATTCAGACATATAGAGTATTTCCAATGCTGATGCTATGTTTTCTACCAACCGGTAGAGCACTTCGATATCGCGTGCTGAATATCCGGAACGATCGCGTCGTTCAAGGCTCACCGTACCATAACATTTTTTAAACGAACTTACCGGTGCTATTAAAATCGAGCCGTCACTATCGATTTTTTCTTCTCCATTAAAACGCGGTATCGTAACCGTCGATAAATCATCGACAAGGAGATGTTTGTTTGAATCGAGTACCGCGCCGATCAGACTATTCTCTAGATCAACTATTTGGTGCGGTGCAATATATGTACCGTCCTTTGCTATATCAACATGATAAATTACCCATGCCCGTTTGTCATCATTAAACATGGTAACGGCTAAGTAATCATAGCCGATCAATCGTTTTGTTTGTTCAATCAATGCCCGTACAATAGTCCGAAGTTCTAATTGCTCACGAATGGTCTCGTGCATCTTCCGAATTGAGAGTACAAGTTCTGAATCAACCAAAAGGTCGTATTTCTCAGTATGACTTTTGATCAGCGCTGCAAGTAACTTTGTAAACTGACTCAACAATGCCAGTGTTTCAGACCCAAAAGCATCTTCGGCTTTACTATCAATTGCAAGGACTCCGACAACAACTTTCTCCCCATCGCGTCCCTGATAATGTACCGGCACGCCGATAAAGGATTTTACAAAATCAATATCTTTATAGTACCGGAGTACATCCCGCTCCGAACTCGGACTAATGTGAGAAATAAATTCCGGTTTGCCATTGCGTGCAATTTGACTGACCACATCATTCTCGAGTGGTAATTTCCGATCAGGGACAAGATTGTGACTATCGCTTGCCCTTCCCTGGAATACCAGTTCTTGTTTTTCAAAGTTCGTCCAGAAAAACGCTACCGTGTGTGCTATCAGCGATTCCTTTATGGCAGTAAGGACTTTGCCGAGTAAAAACTCAAATTCACTTCGCGGTTCACTGCTGCTCGGAAAGTTCTCAGATTCAAGATCAAAAAACTGCGTCAAATGCGCCTCAGTAAGTCGTGTTTTTTCTCCCGCCGATTTCGATTTTTTAATGTCGTTCATTCCACCAACTTCCGGTGATCGATCTTTATCATCTTCAGTATGAAAGGCGGTTGTATCATCAAACTCATTTTCTGCTGAATTCGCCTGCAAGGCAGACTCTTCATCCTCAAGACTCTGATCAGTTCGTTCAATTGTTTTGTGATGTAAACTATCAGGGGTTAATCTTGCAGCAAGCGAAAAATAAACATACCCCCATAAACCGACAGAAATGAGAATGACGGCGGTAATAATTATTGCAGAACCGCTATATATACCAAATATTAATAAAATAGCACCAATTGCAACAAGAATACCTTCTTTTGCGGTAAGGGCGCTCAATACATCTTTAATGGTGGTGTTTCCGGATGATACCGCCATGCGCAAGGGCTTTCAAAGTGTCGTATTATGCTAAAATATTGAAATGTAATAAAATAAATCTAATTAATCAAGTAATTTTTTAATATGACGGAGACGCCGATCGATGCGGAGAATCAATAATTTTCTCCTTAATGTATGGCGTGGGTAGCGATATTTTTATGGGATAAGTTTATAATAATTAATAATTTACTAACTATAGACCTGACAGGTTCCGGAACCTGTCAGGTCAGTCTAATTGCAGTTTAAGTATGCATCTGTACCAATTCATTCTCCGGGAAGAAATATGAAATTTCAATTTTACCGTTTTCAACAGAATCGGAGCCATGCACTATGTTTTCGCCCTTATTATCGGCATACAGCTTCCGAACAGTTCCTTCATCCGCTTCGGCCGGGTCGGTGGCACCGATAAGGTTTCGAAAATCTTCAATGGCATTTTCCTTTTCAAGCACAATCGGTACACAAGGCCCTGAGCTCATAAATTTAGTTAAATCCTCAAAAAATGGGCGTCCGCGATGAACTTCATAAAAGCCCTCTGCTCCCTCTTTTGACAACCGAACCATTTTCAGTGATACGACTCTGAATCCGTCTTCCTGAATATGTTTAATAACTGTACCAATGAGTTCTTTACGGACACAATCCGGTTTTAATATTGCAAGTGTTCTCTCTATAGCCATAGTTACCTTTCTGCTTTCTATTTACCTGTACGTCTGGTTGTTGCAGCGGACTTTGCAGCGGCTTTTTTCTTCGGTGCGGCTTTCTTCAACAAACCACGGCGCTGCATCACCTTCTTCACAGTTTCACCGATAAGAGCAGGATTCTCCACTACCGTAATCCGGGCTTTTTTCATCACTTCCATTTTTTCAGTAGCGGTACCCTTTCCGCCTGCAATGATTGCTCCCGCGTGTCCCATTCTACGCCCGGGAGGAGCGGTACGACCTGCAATAAAACCGATCACAGGTTTTTTAACATTTTTTTTCACATATTCCGCCGCTTCTTCCTCCGCAGTACCACCAATCTCACCGATCATTACCATCGCATCGGTGTCTTTATCCTCATTGAATAATTGCATCGCATCGATGAATTGTGTCCCGACAATCGGATCACCGCCGATACCGATACACGTTGATTGACCGATACCGAGTTGGGTTAGCTGGTAAACTGCTTCATAGGTGAGAGTACCGCTTCGTGATATAACACCAACGTTACCCTTTTTATGGATGAAGCCGGGCATAATACCAATCTTGGCTTTACCCGGAGATATAACGCCCGGACAGTTCGGTCCAATGAGTCGTGAATTACTTGCATCGAGTGCGGTCTTTACCCGCATCATATCACGGGTCGGGATTCCTTCTGTGATACAAACAATGAGCGGTAAACCGGCATCGATTGATTCAAGAATTGCATCGGCAGCAAAGCCGGCAGGCACAAAAATTACCGATGCATTGGCACCGGTTTCTTTCACTGCATCTGCAACTGTGTTAAATACCGGAATATCCTGATGCATCATTCCGCCTTTTCCGGGAGTAACACCTGCTACTACATTCGTTCCGTACTCAACCATTTGTTGTGTATGAAAACTTCCTTCACTACCTGTTATTCCCTGAACTACGAGTTTCGTCTTTTTATCAACAAGTACACTCATAACATTACTCGTTATTAGTTTCGGGTTAATGGATTAATTATTATTCAAGTGCATATGCTGTATTCAACAGCGTTTGTTCATCAAACTGTTTTCCCAGGATTTGCAATCCAACCGGCAGACCATTCCGATCATAGCCACAGGGAACACTTATGCCCGGGATGCCGGCAAGGTTGGCCGAGGTTGTATATACATCCGATAAATACATGTGTAACGGATCATCAATTTTTTCACCGAGTCGAAAAGCAGTACCTGGCGTTGTGGGGGTTATGATACAATCCACTTTTGAAAACACATTATCAAAATCATTTTTTATCAGGCGTCGCACTTTTTGGGCTTTCCGGTAATACGCATCATAATAACCGGATGAGAGCACAAATGTTCCGAGCATAATCCGGCGTTTTACTTCTTCGCCGAAGCCTTCACTTCTTGAACGTGTATACATATCTGTGAGATCTTCTGCATCCTGAGCCCGGTATGAATACCGAACGCCATCATATCGGGCAAGATTTGAAGATGCTTCGGCTGTGGTCAAAACGTAATATGCTGCTATTGTGTATTCCGTATGCGGTAAAGATACTGAAACAATCGAAGCTCCCATATCCTTCAATTTCTGAATGCTGTTTTCAATAGCAGGCCGGACGTCCTCTTCAAGATCATCTGTGAAATATTCATCAGGTAATCCGATCTTCAAGCCGGCAATCTTTTTAGTTAGTTGACCGGTATAATCCGGTACCGGTACAGACGCAGAAGTCGAATCGTGGGGATCGTGTCCGGCAATTATTTTCAGCAACAAAGCAATATCATATACCGATCGGGCGAACGGACCTATCTGATCGAACGACGAGGCAAATGCAACAAGTCCATTGCGTGACACCCGGCCGTATGTCGGTTTTAATCCGTACACACCTGTAAAGGCGGCCGGCTGTCTGATCGAACCACCGGTATCACTTCCGATAGCAGCAACAGCCATGCCGGCTGAAACTGCAGCAGCAGAACCCCCACTCGATCCGCCGGGAACATGATCGGTGTTGCGTGGATTACGGGTAACACCAAACCGTGAGTTTTCAGTGGATGACCCCATTGCAAACTCATCCATATTTGTTTTACCGATAATAACGGCACCTGCATCCCGTAACTTTTTTATTACCGTTGCATCATACAACCCCTCAAACGATTCCAACATTTTTGATGCACAGGTTACCTTCGAACTCCGTATACAAATATTATCCTTTACTGCAACGACCATACCAGCAAGCTCGGGTTGGCTTCCTGTACGTATCAATGCATCAATCGCATCGGCCTGTTCAAGTGCCCATGTATCATATACCTCTATGAAAGCATTGATATGGGTATGTTCTTGTATCTTGTTTAGATAATCTGATACCAGACTTGAAATAGACTGGTCTCCGTTGAGAAGACGTTTCCTTATGAAGCTGTAATCAGATTGTTCAGCAATCATTCAGCGGTACTTCTGTATGAGATTAGTATGTAATGTGTAAAATCCGTGTAAAAAAATATCAACCGGGGTTGATGAGTTGTCCCTTACATTAAAAAACAAAATTTAATTCTTTTCTGTACTGTCTTCTTCCGAAGATGATTTTTCCGATGCTGCAGGTTCGGATTTTTTCTCCGGCGGTTTTTCATTAATCTTTTGTTTTTCTTCGTTTATATCATCCTGAATTTCACGCGCCGCTTTTCTGAACTCCTTCAACCCTTTACCGAGACCCTGTGCGAGTTCCGGAATTTTTCGGGCTCCAAAAAATATCAGAATGACAAGAAGAATAAGAATAATTTCCGTGGCACCCAGATTTCCGAACATAATGTTTCTCTCCTTGGCAGTATTACTCTGCCGAAATATAATTATTTACTTGTATAATACTATTTATCACTGATTCAAAAATCTTTTTCCCGTCACGTTTACCGAGCAGGTCTTCCATCGCCCGTTCGGGATGTGGCATCATACCGAGGACATTACCTTCTCGATTTACAATACCCGCTATATTTTCGAGTGAGCCATTCGGATTGACGGCATCCGAAATCTCACCGTTTTCATCACTATATCTAAATACAATTTGACGATTTTTTTTCAACTCTTCAAGTCCTTCAGCATCAATGATGTAATTACCATCGCCGTGGGCAACAGAAATTTTGAGCACCTCTCCTTCGGAGCATTGCGAGGTGAACCTGGTATCATTGTTCTCAACCCGAATATATACATCTTTGCAAACAAATCGCAGATGCTCATTTCTGACAAGTGCTCCCGGCAATAGTCCTGCCTCACACAGCACCTGAAATCCATTACAAATCCCCGTTACGACACCGCCATTGCGGGCAAAGTTTATTACGTCTTTCATAATAGGAGAAAACCGTGCAATTGCACCGCATCGAAGATAATCGCCATAAGAAAAACCACCCGGAAGAATAACCAGATCGGTTTCACCCAGAGATTCTTCCTTATGCCAGACGAAGCGGGTATCAATCCCCATTATTTTCCGTAAAGCAAAGAAAGCATCATGATCGCAATTCGATCCCGGGAACACAATTACTGCAGCGCGAGCCTGTTCCTTCATTCTTTGACCGCCTCCTCTTTCCTGCGGATGGTGAAGGTATAATCTTCCATGACAGGATTCGCCAGAAGTTTATTACAGATATCATCGACGGTTTCCCTGGCCTGGGATTCAGTCTCCGCATCAACCTCAAGTTCTATGTGTTTTCCCATCCTCACATTATGAACGGCACCGTATCCAAGCTGGTGCAAACTTTGTTCTACGGTCTTCCCTTCCGGGTCGAGTATTGAAGGTCTCAGTGTAACCGTTACAACTGCTTTAAACATAAACTTCACCTCTCCTTGTGCTATGCATCTAAACTTGTTGTCTCTTCCGGAGAATCTTCGTCGAGTTCCTCCCCACTTAGAAACCGACTTATTTTTTCATATACTGCCCGCAGCGGTCCTGAAACAGAATATGCTAAAAATATAAAAAAGAGTGCATACCCTTTAGTCGCAGCGGTAATAATGATAGCAAACAGTACTAATCCAGATTTAAGAGGGCTATTTTTTATTGATTCCTTGCTCGGCTTTGGTAATGTATCGTATTTAATTAACGAAACCATCAGTAATGATGAAACGACAAGAATCGGAATAAGCATAATACCCCAGAACCCCGTTAATCCGGCACTCTCATCATAAAAAATCAACACATAGGTAACAATCAAGCCGGCTGCAGAAGGTATCGGTAGTCCCCGATAAAAATCTTTATCAAATCCGGTCAGTTGAACGTTAAACCGGGCAAGTCGAATGCCGCCGAATATCATCGGCATGGCACTGATGAGTATTCCAATATTATTAAATTCATATAACGCAAGATTGTAAACGAGAAACGATGGAGCAACACCAAACGAAACGATATCAGAAAGGGAATCGAATTCCACCCCAAATTCACTTGAAGATTTTGTTATACGTGCCATGATTCCATCAAGCGCATCGAATACTGCGGCAAGTATAATAAACCAGGCTGCAACGATGAAATTTCCCTGCGTTGACGAGACGATTGACATGAATCCGCTGAACATGTTCAATGTAGTGAACATATTCGGCACAAATGCTCTTGTTATTTTCATGTATTGAATTCCATCCAAACCTTTACGTTCTCCAACACATTGCTTTTACTTACACATATTAATCAGGTAAGATCGCGATCACCGTTTCACCAGCAACCATTTTCTCGCCTACTGCAACTTTAATTGTAGCACTTTTCGGCAAAATTATATCCATACGCGATCCGAACTTGATCATCCCGAATCGCTCACCTTTTTTAACGACATCGCCTTCCTGTATCGGACAAACAATTCGCCGGGCAATTGATCCGACAATTTGTTTGAACATTATTTTTTGGCCATCCCGCTCCACACCGATTTCGGTACGCTCATTTTTTTCCGATGCCATATGGTCATATGCCACCATAAAATCCCCTTTTATATACCGAAAAAACCCGATCTTGCCGCTCCACGGAATCCGGTTTACGTGTACATTCAACGGTGATAAAAATATGCTCACCTGTGTCGCGGAGGCATCAAGATATTCTGCCTGATCAAGTTCTTTAATCAATACAAGTTTACCATCTGCCGGAGATAAAACTATATTATCACCATCAGGGATCGAACGCTCGGGATCACGGAAAAAGTAGAGTGTAAACAGTAATAATGCGGCGAGAACCCCGATAATGCTATATTTAAGTACCGGATGTTGAATACCGAAATATGAGGCAAGTATTCCGATAAGGGTAATGCCCGCAACCGTTATCACAACATCATAGCCGTACCTCGTGATCAATAAATTTGCCTCCAAAATGCCAAAAATTCTTAATAATAAACATGGTATATTACCAAATTATTCGTTGAAAATCAAATACTTACGGGGATTTGATCGTCAGTCTTCAGTTTTCAGGGTTCAGCACACAGATTTAAACATCCGAATTTTTATTCTATCATGACAAGAGATCGAATAGACGGATGGATGTGAAATATTCTATTTCACCCTAACCGTTTTCGCTTATTCAGATATTGAAACAGAGCAACATCGAAGGGTGTTGCAGTATCGAGCAGAACATAGTCAACCGCTTGTTCACGACATTCCCGCTTATAGCGATCTAAAAATCGGCGCATTTCGTCCTGATATGCTTTTTGAATGTGGTATGGTTGGGTGGTCATTTTTTCTTCAGTCTCCATATCCTGAAAAACAGCATCTCTGCCGAATGCAAACGACCGTTCGGATGGATCGAGCACCTGCATTACGATGACCTCATTCCGGTTGTGCCGGAAATGTTTAAGTGCTCCGAGCACTTCATCCGGATCATCAAACAAATCACTGAAAATAATTACTAATCCTCTTCGTTTTATCCGTTCTGCCATACGATGGAGCGAAACGCCGGTACCGGTTTTATTACCTGGCTGTGTATCAATGAGCGTTTTAAACAACATCTTCAAGTAGGATTGTTTTGATCGGGGTGGTAAAAATGATCGTATCGCTTCATCGAAGATACCTAGCCCGACAGCGTCCCGTTGGCGAACCATCAGATACGCGAGTGCTGCTGCAACAGATGTTGCATATTCATATTTAGTCGGATGGTTCTCCGAGCGAAACGCCATCGACCGGCTGGCATCTACAATCAGATATGTTTTTAGATTGGTTTCTTCCTCGTATTGCTTGATATAATACCTATCTGTCCGGCCGAACACTTTCCAGTCAACGTGTTTGATATCATCACCCGGCATATATTGACGATGCTCTGCAAATTCAACACTGAATCCGTGATACGGACTCCGGTGGAGGCCGGCTATAAATCCTTCCACCACCAGCTTTGCACGAAGTTCAAGATTTTCAATACGGGATATAACATCAGGTTGTAAAATTGTGTGTTCGGCTCTCGCCATTCTTCCTCACTGTACTATTGGATACATGATAAAAATAAATTGTGATTATACGCTTTCAATCAATTCAATCGTTTCACAGATGAATTCCCACGTTTCGTTAACGTGACGTTCTTCTACTTCGGTCTGCCCGATCACAAGGCGGATCACATATATACCGCTCAATCGAGTATGTGTGGCAAACATTTTCCCTGAAGCGTTAAGATGTTCGAGAAGTTCCTCGTTTATTTCGTCAAGCTTTTCAGGATCATCTATTCCATCGGGATGGTACCTGAAACAAACAGTATTTAACGGCACCGGTGCCATTAATTCAAATTCTGTTGAGTTATCGATAGTGCGCGCCAGTTCCTGCGCCATTGAGATGTGGTGCCTGATCTTATTCTGTAGTCCCGCTATACCATAATTTCTGATCACAAACCAGAGTTTTAATGCTCTGAAACGACGTCCGAGTTGTAATCCCCAATCACGATAATTCTTTACCGGTTTTTCATCATTGGTTTTTAAGTACTCGGGTAGAATTTCAAACGTCCTGACAAGTGCATCGGGATCCTGAACAAAATACGCCGAGCAATCGAAATTCGTGAACATCCATTTGTGAGGATTAAATACAAACGAATCAACGTGCTTTATACCGTCAATCATCCACCGATATTCCGGAAGGACCACTGCCGTGCCCGCATATGCAGCATCAACGTGCAACCAGAGAGAATATTTTTCAGTAATATCACCGAGTTTTTTTATTGAGTCGATCGCTGTGGAACCGGTTGTACCGAGCGCTGCAACAACTGCAAGCGGTATATATCCCTTATCGATATCATCATCAATCTGATTGTGCAATCTGCCGGGAGCAATTGCATACGTATCGTCGACCGGTATTTTTCGCAGATTTGCAGAACCGAGCCCGATCACTTTTACCGCTTTTTCTATTGATGAATGACTTTCAGTTGAACAATATACAATGTGCTTTCGATGCGTGTACAAACCTTTTTTATTGATTTGAAAGTCTGAATGTTTTTCACGGGCAGTCAGCAATGCACAGATAGTTGCCGTCGATGCCGTATCCTGAATGACACCGGTAAACGATTCCGGTAGTCCTATCATCTCACGAAGCCACTGCATAACCCGTTCTTCGAGTTCGGTGGCGGCGGGTGACGTAATCCAGCTCATACATTGGGCGCCAAGTGTCGCAGTAAGCATCTCGGCCAGCACAGAGATCCGGCTGCTGTTTGCGGGAAAGTAAGCAAAGAATTTTGGGTGTTGCCAATGAGTTATTCCGGGCAGTATCACTTCCTGAAAGTCCCGAAAAATTTTTTCAAACGGTTCTCCGTCCCTCGGTGGATGCACTGGAAGGTTATGCAGGATTTCGCCCGGTTTGGATTGAGATTTCACAGGGTATGATTCGATTTCATCCAGATAGTCTGCCATCCAATCAACGAGTTCGTGCGCGTATTTCCTAAATTCTTCAGAGTTCATGGCTGACTCGTATAAATTAATATTCAGTATAACACCGTATTGCAATATAAGAAAAATGTAACAGAAAAGGGAGGGCGGCGTTATCGTATAGCAATATTAATATCCAGCCCGGCTTCGTTTGTGGTCATACCCGGTGTGCGTGAACCTTCCTGATTTGGAGACACCTTCGAATAGCGATAGAAAATTGATGCGGTGACCCGTTGACTCAGGACATACCGTACACGCGGCTCAAAACTTGTGCGGGTTGCACCGTCATCAACCTGTCCCTCACCGTCGCCACGCAGCACCTCGGTATTGAACCGAACTCGCTCATTGCGTGAGAGCGAATACGTCATACTGATATCGATATCGTTGCTCAGTGATAACCCGAACAGAGGCATTGCAAAACCACGACGACCATAGGATGCAGTAAAGGATACTTCCTGTGTTAAACTTTTTACAATAATGCGCGATGAATAATTGAGATCGTAATTTGTTGATGTATTATATCTTGCATTCGCAGTTAAATTTCCCTTCATAAACTCTTTGAATGTCACATTGAGACCGACAAGAGGATTGAATCCCATGGTAATACGCTGCATTTCAGTTTGCCGACCGCTTCCATCGGCACGATCTCTCCATCGCTGCGTATAACCCGATGAATATGCATGATCAAGGGATACACGTCGTGCCCAATTTTCAAATATTCCGAGCCGCTCCAGACCTTCCCACCTGAAGTTCCAGTTTACCCGCGGAAGTGCATCTCCGAATATACTTCTCAGCAACGAGAATGATTCCATACCTTTCTCGAATGCATCGGATAACTTTTCACCCTCACTGCGGTCATCGGTCGGATCATTTATCGATGCCTGAAAAATACTCATTACTTCATCAAGATTACCGCCCAGCATACTGAGTCCCGGAAATGCAGGGAGTGTAAAGAATGAGCGGTCTACATCACCTGCTTTATTGACACTGGTAATTTCGGGCACGCCGAGAGAATCGGTAACCAAACTGTGATTACGATTAAAATTCCACGAATAGTTCCAGTTGAATTCTATCCGTGCACCCTGCCAGAGTTGCCGTTGCGTACGAACGGTTACGCGGTTGGTTTCCGAAAAGCTATCCATGAGACTACCGTTCGGCGCGCGCAATTCTGCAGGTCTCGATGCAAATCCGAGTTGATATCGACGAGACGGACCGTGTTGGAGCTCGGGATCTCCGCTAAATGGCATCTTACCCCAGAAGTTGCCAAGCCCCGTTCCACCGACCAAACCACTATTCTGAATGTTTTGATTCTGATTAAAACTAATTGAGATACGATCATAATCCAAAAACGGAACCTTAATCAGATATTCGAGTGCCTGTTTGATTGCAGCAAAACCGGTAACCGATTCTTCATCCTCATCTTTCACCTCTTCTTCAGCATCTTCCTCCTGAGGTTGTTGTGCGGTGCGTCCCCTTCCGCGTTGATCCTGCTGCTGCCGGCCGCGTGCCCGTTGATCCTCGACACCGAATATTCTGTTCCCGAGGTCCTTCAAATTAATGGTCATCGATGCATCAAACCTCGCATTCACTCCTGAGCTACGCCCTAAAGTTTCCTGGGAAAGATTTCGCGTCCACCGATAACTTGAACTGTATCCGGTGTTGAACTCAAAATATCGGTTAATACCCCATAGCGACGGTAGCCGCGGTCTGGTATCGAGACGAACTTCCTGCGTGTAATTATTATCTAATCCGAAATCGAATATACCGGGGCCACCCACTATGTCACCCATAATATCGGAGAACGGTCGTTGCCGTCCTTGTTCATCAAGTTCAAAGTGTGTTAGTGAGCTGGCAATATTCAGACGATAATCGAACGACGGATTAATAAAACCGTTCTCAAAAAATCGCCAGTTAAAAGCCATATTCCGGTTACCGGTAAAATTGCGCTGGGTTGGCCTGACTCTGTCCTGCCGTCGCAATCGTTCGTTTGACCGGTTACGTTGAAAGTTTAAACCGGTATTGAAGTTTGCTGGCGAATAGAAAATCCTCACGTCTTTATAATGATCAAGTAACGGTACTCCGTCAAACAGGCTTTCAAATGGTTGCCAGTAATTATTCCGGCTGAATGTTAATTGATAAGTCGAACGTGCTTGCCAGGACCAGCTTTCGCGGTGTTCTATAGTCGGGCTCCGATCCCGGGTTTTATTATAATTAAAACTAAACCGAAGGTTGTTTATTGTTTCCTGAAGATACCACCTGTCTGTTGGAATTTGAACCCGAATATTCGGCGCCGTATACGAGTCGGTCACCCGAACGGTTTGCGATTCCAAACGAATTTCTTCCACCATCTGCTGCGCCTGCTCCGGATCCACCCCTGCCTCTTCGAGCTGTGCCAGTTGGCGTTCCATAGCACTTGAGATAAGAATATCGGTGCCGGGAATATATTGCGGATTAACAATACTTTCGGTTCGTGTATAATTGATTGGTAGTTCGGTACCACGCTGCCAGTCATCCGGTAAAAATTTCTGAAGAGAGAAACTTGCCCCCATCTCCCAATTTCGATTTGTCTGGCGTGAACCGAACTGTCGGTCAAGACGATGGAAGTTTGGGTCGGTCTGTGACATATTGAACCGTACAGTACCAAAGTCAGCCAAATTTATCGATGAACTAACACGATAAGCCCAACCGGGTGTATTATCGACATCAATCAATCGCATTTCGTTAACCCACACCTGACCCCGTAAGGTTCTTCCGCCTCCGTTTTCATCCCCGGGATTGGCAATACCGATCGACATATAGCGAATATTGGTTAACGATGGATTTTGAACAACGCGATAAGTAGCTCCCGGCGGACCGTCTTCAACCGGAATGGGAGCGCTTTGGTTTGTTGCGGTGTCCCGTACTGCTTTTGTTGCAGTAAGTTGTGCAAAGTCGATTTGCACATTGTTTTGTTCGTGCCAGCCGGGCCACAGCGGCTGCCGGTATTCATAATAGTTTGATGTATCTGCACCAAACCGGATAAAGATCTCTGCATCCCGGTCTGTTCCATCCCCGTTAACCTGCCAGGTGGGATCACCATGAACAAACATTCGCAAAGAACGGTAATTGAACATGTCAAGTGAACGCCCGGGAAAATAACGGAATGCCTGACGACTGTCATCCGGATTAAGATCGTTGATAGTTAAAACGAGTGATTGTTCGTTCCCTTCAATGATATCGCCGTCGGGAAGCCGCTCACGTGGTGGCCGGACACCGGGTGGAGAATAATATTCCGGATTTTCTTGTTTATTCAACACGGAGATAACCATCGTCGTATCATCCCGCATTTCTTCTTCCCATTGATTACCGGTAAATGCAAAGTCTGCGATACGCATATGAATATTATCTTCAAACCCTGAAAACCATACCCTGAAAAACTCAACATTATTTAAAGATGGATTACCGATCTCATCATCATACTGGCGTATCGGTATACGAAACTGATACCAACCGTTATGACCACCACCGACTATATAGGGATTATCCTGAAAGGCGTTTGTTGTATCAAGGCTAATTTCGTATTGAAAATAACTATTCGTAAGGTCGACTATACCGTTTCTGTTTAAGTCCTCGGTATCCGGCAGAAAACCGGCTTCAGTTTGGGCGTTTCCTTCAACGCCGGTTACACGGGAATAATCACCTTGTTGTGGCGGTCGGTAATTATCACCAGAGGGATCATCATTGAGTGTATCATAGAAAGGAGTTCCCTGATAGTGTTCCAACCAATCTGCAAATACTTCCCGTTCTTCTTCGGTCGGGATTCCGTCGAGCCCGACATCCTCTTCATCATGGAGTGTCCCGGTTGGATTTCTCCCTCTACTTCCATCCTCCTGGTGGATACCATTTACACGATTACCCCGTAACCGATCCTCATATATTATCCTTTCACTTATCTGTCCCATATTAATGTACATTTTCCCGTCGCGGGTATCACCTTCTATGCGTGCCCAGAACTCAATGAAGTTGAGATTTTCATCGACCAGATTTTTTGTCGAACCGGTCAACGCCCGCATCAAACCACCCCAGGAGTTATACGGGTTATTATAAATCGTCTCCATGAGATCCCATGAATAATTATATTCACCACGTTCACGAGGTCTATATTCTACGTGCATTACTGTTACACGATCTTCACCACGCTGGACCTGGCGTTCCGGCCAAATATCGGTCACCAATGTTACTTCGTCACTGGGGAACGTATTATACCAGAATGTTCTCGCTTTATGTTGCACCAAAGAATCCGCAGGAACTTCACCTAACTCACGGGTTCTGACGGGCGGGCTTGCATACTTCCAAGTACCATAATTCACACCGATTGGTACACTACGCCGCGATCCTTCAAAGTCATCGATATAGGCAACACCTTTTCCATCGTCCATTGCGACGGTTGATGCTTTTGTGTTGCGATTTGGTCTTATATACGCAGCTTCGCCGCTTATCTGCAGGTTGGATTCAGCCATCGAATTGAAAAACGGAAGTTTATTCATTGCATCGGTTACGAAATTAACCGGGACACGGGTTCTGCCATCGATACCGAATATCGCATTGTTTACCGGCTCCTCGCCGACACGTACTTTATCGGCCAGCGTTTCTTCCCGCATACTCATCATTGTAAAATTGATATCGGTATAACGTCCGATTGGCAACTCTCCCCGTAAGCCAAGTAATGTCTTTGAGGCGATCTGGAATAATTCATTCTGTTCATAGGTAATACGCAGATCGGCTCCCGGCTGCATAGCTGCATCACTCCGGAGTGTGATCTGTCCGAGCATATAATCTACGGTGTAATCCGTCCCCTCCTCAAGCCGCTGGGTTCCCAGAAAAACTTGCACACTACCTTCGACGACGTTAAAACCAAGATTATAGGACGATGCCACCGATGAAGAAAATCGCCCGCGTACCCGGAATCTATCTTTTTCATTTCGTGCACGCGCTGCCGAGACTGTAGTATCGTACACTTCGGGGTATGTGTACTCATCCAGTCCTGCTTCGGCAAGCTTATCATCAAACGGTCGTAAAGATGGGAAGATAAGCTCACCGCGTGCGGCATCTATCGTAACTCCCGGACGCCAATCGAATCTGTTATCGGGGGTGGGTGCACCTGCTTCATCAGTTTGATCAAGGCCAAATACCTGCAGCAATGGTTGTCCGTCAAGTTCATCGGTAGGTTCCTGACCGGGGATATCGTATTCTACTCGAAGTTCAAATCCTTCCTTTTGTAAATTTCTGCCACCGATAGGATAGATATTTCGAAGTTGTAATTTCCAAGCATCGGTATATTGCGGCTGGAGGTTTCGCGGTCGCACGAGTTTTAAAACTATCCGGCTCGAATCATCGTCAACATTTACTACGAAATCACCGTATTCCCCTCCATCAGCCCGGCGATAGGCAACGGCAATCGCCTGATCATCCGAAAGTTGTTTTCGCATTGTCAATCTGCCGGTTCGCGTGCTGATGTTGTAATCCTCTCCTTCACGAAGCATTACAAACTGTCCGATTTCCACCTCACCTGATATCCCCGACTCAAGATCCCGCCACTGTGCAGGATCATATCCTGCAGCAGGGCGTGGAGGTAAATCTATGTGTGCAGTAACGGGGCGTTCATTGACGTCGGTTATGACACCGCTTCGTGTCACCCATACTTCGAGATCGGTAATTTCAAGTTGCGGATTATATTGCGGTTCAAGCGCCATTGCCGCCTCATAACCATCTATATAATCTTCATCGATGAAATAATGATTGCGAGAATAATCGTAAGGTCTGATTTCAAAGGTTTGTTCTTCTGCACCACCGCTTAATGTTAATTCTTCAGACCGCCCTTTTTGCTGTGAAGCAACTGCAGTCAATCTCATCGGTCCGAATTGCAGATTGGATTTTATACCAAATAATGCCTGGCTACTTCCGATAAATTGTGTTGGTGTTCGTAATGATACGTTCCCTGCCTCAATAGTTTGTATGATCTCATCATCATATCCGTCATACCTGATACTGAGTTGATTCTCATATTCAAATGAACGCTGTGTATCCCAGTCGGCATTAATATTAAGTTTATCACCGACAAGGCCGTCTACATTTATCTGCACGTCCTGTTTGAAATCCGGTTCATTACGCGTATTGTCAAGCCGTGATAAAGAGGTCTGATCGGATGATTGCCGACGGAAACCTGCACGAATATCAACGGCTCCTGAAATATTCAACCGGATACCGGGTTCACCGAATATATTGAGTAGCGGATTTGGAGGAACGGGTATATCAATCGTAGTTATATCGCTGATAAAATCGCCGAGATCAGCTTGCCTACCTTCACCATATTCAAGTTCGTAGGCATAGGCAAGACGTTCCCATCCTTCCCTTCGAATGGAACGGGATCTATTGTGAATATAGTCATCCAGTGACATTGTGACCGGAATTTTAACATCTTTCCCGTCAACCGTTTCTCTAATAGTGACATGACGACCGAGTGAGTCAAGTTCTACCGTTCTGTTATAAACCTGATTTCTGTTTTCAAGAAATAGCGGATGGCGTCGTTTATTGTTGTGAGAGAGAGACGCATACGGTGTATCTTTTCTGCGGTATCGAAAATATTTCTTACGTGCGGTTGAATCGGTCGGTACAAGCAAACGCTCCTGAATTTCTTCCCGGGTCAATGTGGTATCGGTAACGCCATCGATGATATCCCGTTCACGATCTCTACGCATCGCTTCCCTTCTACCGCGCACGCGTGCAGGTCTTCGGTCAATATCTTCATAGATGACCCCTGTCGTATCCTGAGCAACGGTATCACTTTCGGAAACCTTTGCAAACGGTAACGTGTTGGCTTTTATAGTGATGTGGCCGGAGAGAAGGTATAAAATAGCAACCGCTAGGGTAATGAAACCCACCGGACCCACTTTTCGCAAAAGCGGCAGAGAAATTGATCCCTTGGTTTTATCCACAGCGACTTTTGTGTTCGTAATGTTATATTCTTATAGAACAAATCCGATATGCGGATTTTTCTTTGTTACTTATACAATACCAATATACCCGGAATCACCCTTCTATAACATTGCGAAAAATAGGTCGTTAAGTACAATAAATTATGGAAATCGGTACTTAATTGCAAGACTTTCAGCAAGAATTTTAATTGTGAGAAATTGGAATTATTGGTATATTATTGAGATATGACAATTGACCGTTACATATTGAAAGCGCACATTGCACCATTTTTTATGTCACTTTTTGTGCTGATCGGGATTTTTATTCTGCAGTTTATGATGCGGTTTATAGACCATCTCGTGGGCAAAGGGCTGGGGGTTAGTGTTATTCTTGAAGTAATCGTAACAAACCTCGCGTGGATGCTTGTGCTTGCAATTCCAATGTCGGTATTAATTGCCACCCTTATGGCATACGGCAATATGTCTGCAAACAACGAAATTACCGTCATGAAATCCAGCGGAATTTCGGTTTACCGGATGATGTCAGCTCCACTGATTATTTCTGTTCTTCTTGCATTCGGGCTAATGGAATTTAACAACCGTATCCTCCCGGATGCAAATCACCGGGCAAAAACTCTCGGCATCGATATACGCCGGGCTCGGCCCACCCTTTCCCTTGAACCGGGAATATTTTCACAGGAAATTAAAGGCTATACACTCATTGCCCGCAAAAACTATGAGGAGACTAATGAGCTCGAAGGGCTTACCATTTACGATCACAGTGAACCGAATAAAAATGTCATTATAGCTGCAGAGCGCGGTTTTATAGCGTACAGTTCGGATTTTTCATCACTTATTCTTGATCTTTATGATGGCGAAATACACGAAACTTCTACACAAAGTACGAACAACGAATATCGTCGTGTGAAGTTTAATCGACACCGGGTACTAATCCCTTATGATGGATATGATTTTGAACGCACCGCAGACAATGTATTTCAACGCGGTGACCGTGAGTTAAGTGCACAGGCTATGCTTGAACGGGTCGACAGTCTTCGATCTCAAAATAATCGCATACTATCCGGTATTAATTCACGCATTGACAGATATCACACGTCATTAAGAACCGGTGATTTAGAACATCTTCCGCCGACCATACCCGCATATGAGGAGGATCCCTATAGAGCAAAAGTGCAGCTCGCACTATCACGCGCACGCTCACTATCATCTTCGATAGACTCTGATATAAAGCGGCTCCAAAGTAATAGCCGGAGGATCGATCAGTATATGGTCGAAGTTCATAAAAAATATGCAATCCCGATTGCCTGCATAATATTTATCCTCATAGGTGCGCCGCTGGGCATTATGACACGAAAAGGCGGCTTCGGTGTTGCAACAGGTATCAGTCTGGGATTCTTTCTGCTCTACTGGTCATGTCTCATCGGTGGTGAAAAACTTGCTGATCGAGGTTTTATCAGTCCCTTCATAGGTATGTGGGGGGCAAATATGATACTGCTGCCTGCCGGTATATATCTTACCATCAGAACGCAAAAAGAGCGACTGTTAATCAACTGGAGCAAGCTGCAAAAAATTGTTCCCAAATCGTGGCGTGTAGATACACCAGAAGGTCAGGAACACGGTGATCAGTGATGAAGTTGATTGATAGATATATAATAAAACAGTTCATTTCGCACTTCGTCTTTGCACTTGTAGCAATTATCATGGTCTTCATCATCATAGATTTGATGGAGAATGTGGATGACTTTATCGATGCGGGGGCACCGGTAAATGTAGTTATCGTATATTATATATATTTTATTCCCGAGATGATCAAGGCTATGATACCGGTCGCGATGTTACTTTCAAGCTTATTTACCACCGGAAAGCTGTCAAATCAAAATGAACTTGTATCTATGAAAGCGGGCGGTGTTAGTTTATATAGATTTATGCTTCCTTTTCTCGCTATCGGCATTATTGTAACCGGCTTTACCATTTACTTCAATGGATGGATTGTACCGCTTGCCAACAGCGAAAAATATCAGATAGAGCGTGAGCATCTTGCTAAAGGCAGTAGAACTGAAACCGACCGGTACAATATTTTTATTCAGGACAGTCCCGTGAGGTTTTTATCGCTTGGCTATTATGATGAATCGGCGCTTGCAGTATCGCGGGTCAGTATTCAGGAATTCTCTGATACTAATTTAGCTGTTATGGCACGACGCTATGATGCTGCCCGTATGGAGTGGGATGTCGATACAAGAATATGGACATTACATCGCGGTACACTGCGGAAATTTTCGGAACAAACCGAAGAGATGAAACCATTCGACCGTATGCCGATGGAAAACTTATTTTTCTCGCCCGATGATATCGCCAAGAAACAACTTCAGCCCGATGAAATGAATTATTTCGAGCTACGCGATTTTATTCAAGCACAGCGGCGTGCAGGGCAACAGACCGCACGCTGGGAAGTTGATTACTACCTAACGATTGCATTTCCATTTGCAAGCATAATTGTAATACTTTTCGGTGTTCCATTCTCTGCTCAAAAACGCCGTGGTGGTATGGCATTGCAATTCGCCGTCGGTGTCCTCATCACTTTTCTGTATATGGCATTTATGGAAATTACCGGAACATTCGGTCAAAGTGGCCAGTATAATACTTTGTTGATGGCATGGCTTCCGAATCTAATGTTTCTCGGGGCGGGACTGATTAATCTTTTGCGAGTGAGTAAATAGTATTCAGATATTAGTTATCAACTTAGCAACCGGCAACTCTTTTAGAACCCTACTTGCAACTTTAAAACCGGTACCAACCGATCACCGTAAATATCATCCCGGTTTTCTATATCGATGGCAAGATGTGTCTGATTAAAACTATGAGCAAGAAAAGCTGCGTGAAATGCACTTATAAAGTGATTTAAAAAAACTGCAATTGCCGCTGTATGCGCTCGAGCATAAAGTGTGTTAGCGTAGCCGCGTTCACCCGAATAAAACCTGAACATATCCGATACTTCGGTAAAATATAAACCCGGATTAGCTACACCGGTACCTGTTTCCAGATCGACATCTTCATGCGGCTCTGAATCTTTCCAGCCCCGATTGTACTGGGGGTATTTCCCGATCAACTCGTAATACTGTTGTGTACCATAGGGCTCAAGGGTATGCGAGAATTGTGGAATCGAACGTTCGAACTCATTTATTTCTCCCCAATCTACCCGTTCCCATGGCGGAAGACTTTCATCTGTCAGATAACTAATGTCCCCTCCCCAATATTCGTTCAGCCAGATCACATAATCTACAACACTCCAATGGGTATCGGCATAATTCTCAAAGAAAGCAGTTTGTTTGTCTCCTCTGTGATCATAATGGAGGTAAAAATACCAGGCAGTAACTTCCAGACCAAAATGTGCCAGACCGCGCCACCATCTGCCTGCATAAACCTCTCCGGCACCGGGCACTGCCGCCGACATAAATGCGGCAAGGAGTGGTGATTTTCTGCTCACCGTATTGCTGTAATTATTATCGGTCTTAGCATATATGTTCTCCAGAAAAGAACCAGCATGATACTCTATAACATCCCGATCAAAAATCTTATGATTGATCGGTTCAATCATATCAATCGGATCGGATGCAAGTAATACCGACGGTAGTAACAATAAAACTGTTATATATTTTATCTTCTCCATAACGATCCAGTCCCTAAATCAAACCCGAATAAAATTCCGAAATAAAAATTCCACTGTTTACCATATGTCACCGGTTCATTGCGAAAGACGCGGGTGAACTCATCGAAGCCGTATGCCGCACTGAAAAATATCCGTGTTGGATATGAATAAAATGAGAATGATTCCAGCCTGAGTTCAAATCCTACATTGCGTTTCAGTTCGTCTATACCGGGAAATGAACCTGTCCACGCATCACCGATATCGGCGAATACCGATCCGTACAAGCGTTCGAACTGCATTTGTGCAATCCTGAAATCAATTCCTTCCAGAATCGGAAACCGGTATGTCAGATTGAGCGATGCGTACTCATTGCCACCCAGCGAATAAAACGGGTATCCCTGCATACCCATCAGTCCGCCAATGTAGAAATTAAAAAAGTCGTCGACCTCTTTACCAAGAATTGATCCACCCCGGAGCCGGGCGCTTAAAGTCTGATGTCTTGACAGGGGATAATGTTCCCGCCACTCGCCTTCTACACGATGAAAGCGTGGCCGGTCGTAATCGGTATACAAAATATTCTCATCCTCATCGTATACCAATTCCGGATTATACTTATTAAACTCATAACCATATCGCAACTGAATAAACCTGCCGACCGGGTTAATTTCGGTTTGTATTGTCGGAAGTATTCCCCGGTGGGTCAATTGTGCCTGTAATGTATTGCCGACCAGGTATAATTCTCCAAAAGATCCAACAAGATTATTGGTTTCGGGGATAAAGAAACTACCCACATCATATCCGTATCTGCTATGACGGTACAAAATCGTAAGTTCGTTCCTCGGATTAAAAATATGGTCTTTCAGAAGAACATTAAATTCCATCAGATTGTAAGTAACATCAACATCGATATTTAAATCCTCACGAAGTTCAATAACTGCATCGGTTTTCCGTGTTATATTATAAATTTCAAACGATATATCCGGATACCAGCCGACCAATGAGAAGGGAGGTAATCCGGTGTTCCATTCAAAAATGGCAAAAAGATCGCGCTCCAGCCGCCGGTTGATAGTTGCTCCCGCAAAGAGTGCATGGTGCTCCAGAATATCACGGGTCATCATATACAGGCCGGGTTTTATCATATCGGTGAAACCGCGTTCGGGAATATAGTTATCGAACCGGATCAACGGCACAAGCATCGTGTTGGTAAATACCGAGGAGTAGTTATCCGAATCATACTCGGGAACATCCCTGTCGTTATAATTCCGCAGCCGGTTCCAATCGATACCGCTTGCATCTGTTCCCGGATTATAGGCAGCGTGAATACTCTCATCAAACCAGCCAGGCTCTCCGGCGATATAATGTTTACTTTCATCGACAGGTGCTAAGTCGCTATACTGTGCTATCTTATAACCACTTGACTGATACGATGCATAAACTAACACATTCTCATTTACCGACGGCATAAATGCACCACCCAGTACATTTGTAATTCTTTCCGAATTTTCATTTATGCGGTTGTAACGATAGATATTAAAGATTCCGGTCTTATCGGATGCGAAATAGATGTGTACGCCATCGGGGGAATATGAAGGATCGCGCGCATCATAAGTATCACTGCCATCGATAATTGAAAAATCTTCCGAATGTAATGAATATTCAACAATATGCCGGTTAAATCCGCTTGATGTCGCAAATACAATTTCATCACCGGTTGGCGACCACTGAGGTCTATAGACCTGCTCCCCGTGTTTATTATCAGTAATATACGTGATCCGCTTTTCCTCTATATTGTAGAGAACAAGATTCTGCGTGCCATCTGCCACAGTGACGGCGGCAAGCGTGCTCCCATCGGGAGATATATCCGGGTCGTGGAGTCGTAACCCTCTGGTTAATCGTTCCGTATCTCCGGACTCAACATCGACGACAAAGAGATCGCTAAACCCCTGCCAGTTCGGATTTTGACGTGTGATGCGTGAGAAGTATATCTTATCTCCATCCGGTGACCAGGAAATTCGCGAACGGACATTACGCTCAACGAGTTTCGTATCACCGGTCTGCCTGTCCCCGATATAAAGTGCAGACTGCCCGAAATAATCTCTTCCCTTGTTAGATACGTACGCAACATACTTACCGTCCGGTGAATATACCGGATGAAAGTTACCGAAACCTTTTTCGACTATCAATTCCCCTTTTTCCAAATTAGCTTTAATTGTTTCGGTCCGCTTGTGGTAATCATTAATAACTGCCGATCTCCAATCATTATATACTTCCCGTCCCGATTTACCAAGCGCGCGGCGCATCGCCTGATCAATATTCACAATAGTCAACGAGGCAAGCTCTTCAGATATCGTTCGCAAAGCATCTTTACCGTATTCACTTGCTATATACCGCACAAGCGAAAAGCCCGCATTGTATGCAGATTCATTACCGAGACTTGTTTTACCGAATACCGACATCTCATTCCACGTCAGCATATTATCATCGAGCGCATACATTCGCAAGATCATATCACGATGGGTATCCCAGGTATCATATTCTAAGCCGGGGTGCATAAACTGCGCTGTACCTTCTGCAAACCAACTCGGCACAATAAATCCCGATATGGGGTATGATACGAGAATATTCGGGAAACCATACAACACATCTGGTCTGCGCTCATCCTCATACCCCATCCACTGAATATAAAATGCCGGCACTCTTTTTCCGAATTTCATCGATGCCTGAATTTGAACTATGTGAGTAAATTCATGCGCGATAACATTCCGGAGCCAGTTACTTGTACCCCGCATGTCAAAATCAAGTGCGCTTGCCCATATCTCGATTTTGTTATCATAGAAAAATGCCGCACCGTTCGCAAAATCGCCATGGTCGCGGACGACAAGATGTGTCTTTGCATCAGGTTCATATTTATAAAGCGATGTGATGGGTTTGTATACATCTTCGGCAATTTTTGCAGCTAATCTGCCGGTTCGTTCCGCACCGTCATGGTAGTGGATATAGAAATGTTCTGTCTCAATGGTGTACCAACCGTCTTTCGGATCCTCGGGAAATCCCCATTGAGCAAGAAGTGAGTATGGCAGGATTCCAACTGTGAAAAGAATAATTCCTAACCACATAAAGCCGTGAAAAACTTTTACCCCTGCCCTCTCACGTTTATCTATCCTTACAGTCATTTTATCTTACCACCGCAATCTTTATAAATACTACTTGTGAGTTGTTTGCACTGCGTGCTTCTATTCTCCCGAGGTATACACCGCTCTGGACACCGGATGCATCCCATGAGATTTCATTATCCATACCACCGTTTCCCGGACCGTCAAAGGAAGTTATTTTCTCACCGTTCATCTCATAAATTGAAATAGAAACATCGGCGCTTTCACTGAGATAGTACCGGATATATGTTTCACCGTCATAAACGGGATTTGGCCAATTATAAGCACGGTCTTCCGGCAAAAACTCATCAACTAATGGTTGTCGCGGAAGCGTAATTCTTTGTACATTACTTCGCCGGTGATCGATTCGTTCTTCTCCCCACCACACGCGGTCTGCATTCCATTCACCGGAAAACCTGTATGCATATAAAAGATTATCCGCAGTTACGAATGCAAGAGCAAACTTCCCCTCTGCCTCGAATACAGCAGGTGATCCAATAACGCGTTCACCGGCTGCAAGGGGAGTTCCTGCAGCAGCACTTCCGTGTGCATTATGAAATTGTATAAGATTATCGTTACTGCTAACGGCTACGTCTATTCTGTCATTTCCGTCAAAGTCGGCTGCAACGGGATAAATATTATAGAGTAGTTGTTCACCTACACGAAGCGGAAAATGATCCAGAACGGCTCCGCTTCTGTTATATGCATATAATGCAGTGCCTAATGGTGTGACTATATCGATTATCCCATCCTTATCAAGATCAACGGCAATCGGGAAACCGATTCCGTTAACAGTGACTCTTTCGATTGAAAATTTTTCGAGTATAGATTGTTCTGAACTGCTTAGCATATGGTTCGATTTTGGCGGACTCACCATAATTTCCGGCTGCATAATGTAAACAGCTTCATCGCCGACACCTGCTACATAAGCACTACCGTTTTCCATAAAAGCAGTCGTTCTTTTGACGGTTTCGGGAAACTCCCTCTCAAATTCTTCTTCATTAACGAATAAAACGCTTGTTTCACTTGTCGCCGCCCAATTATTTTCATTGAAAATATGAATATCGGTAATGGTACTTCCATCTGATACTGTTCCCGCTGTTTTGACCTCGGTACCGTCTATAATTTTAATTTCTCCATCCCCGGTACCGACAATACACATACCGTTCTGCAATAATGCAGGTCCGGCTGTAACATTCGCACCAAACGAAAAAGATTCGCCGGCAAAAAATTCATATTCTTCGCCGTTTTCAGGTGCAGCAATATTCCATTTTGTAACGTATGATTCATCCGTCCGCGTATAGAGAACGATACTGCCATTATCATCGTACCAGGCAGGCGTACCGGTAACCCGTCTCTCATACGGTCTCTGGATATGAGTTAGTTCACCATACGCATCGATAACCTGCAGCACACCGTCATTCACAAACAATATTCCATTGCCAAATGGAACCGGAGATGTCGAACTGCCGGCTGCATGCAACCGGTATGGAAAACCATCTAACAGACTAACTTTTTCCGAACCCACACGAACGGTCAATTGCATAACCGGATCACGTTCCGAGAAATCATACATTGTAATATTACTCGGTGCACCGGTATTGCTCACTGAAGGAGGAATGGTAGTGGCATCGAAACGATTTTCATAAATTGGTGCGGGGTTATCCTTAAACCAGAAGTCGAATTGTGTTCCATCCTCCGATCCCTGCCCCGGCTGCAGGAACTCAAATTCACGTCCGATATCCTGAGAACCATCTGCTTCTACCACCCGTACTCCGCGGTTTTCAATATCAGCGTTGATCCGATTCTCAGCTATACGTGTATCTATAATGCGTTCATCTATATGCCAGATAACAATACCGCCGTCATAAAATATTTCATCTGCTTCGATATACGCACCGGGTAAACTCCAGTCGTATACTTCGACGTCCAACACTACACCAGCTATGTCGCTGATGTCAAAAGCATTGAAACCAACCCGGTCCCGCTCCACGGTGAACTCAACTTCCTCACCATTTTGCATGAGCGTAACGGTTTGTCCCGCACCGAAGGGATTACGATGACGGTTTTCAACAAGATAATACTCCCGTTCATTTATCGGCACACGCAGAATGCTGTCAGGTTGTCGATGTGCTACAGCTGAAATGGAAAAGGTATGTTCCCCTGGCTGCACTGTTTTCGGTTCGATCCATCCGAGATAATATTTTTCCCAGGCCGATAATTCCGGTGGGAATAAGCCCATAAAACTAAAGATCGCCTGGCCATCCATCAATCCGAATCTACCGATACCGGATCGTCCGGTATCGGTATTAAACAAATCGGGGAGACCGAGCCGGCTTCCGTACATTGCACAAACGAGACCGTTCATCCCAAGCTGGAGTAATTGTCTGCCGGTAACAAGGTTCAGTTCGCGATTTTGTGTTTCGGGTAAAACCATTGAATTGGTAATACGAAATCCATCGGGACCTACTTCGACACCGTTGTAATCTTCTCCGAAAATTCGCCTGAGACTTTGCGGACCGAGATACAACGAGGGGATATCAAGTGGCGTCGGATCAAATCCAAATATACTTGTAAGGTCAACATCCCGGCCTACACCTGCATGAAAAATGATGAAGGTATCATACTCATCAAATGGTATTTGCGGGGATTGTTCGGCAGCAAGCTGCCACGCTTCTTCAAAAAGTAATCCTATCTCTGTAAAATCACCATTTGTGCGGGGACTATATGTTCCCATTTGTTCCGACAGAGTGAATATTTCATCCCAGACAGTATATTCAATGGTCAACCGCCCACCTGAAACTTCATCATAATACCGTCGTGCAAATTCGAGATGATATTCAAAGTATTCAGCATCGTGCGGCGGCGGGTTCAATATGTCTGTCGTACCATCTGATAGATCAAACTGTCCATCACCGGTAGTACGTGAATCTTCATCCGGTTGGAATTGTACCATAATTGCAAGAGTTCGGAGTGTGTCGGGCACATCGGGGCGAGAAATATAAGAAGCGGAATCACCCCCGGCTAGCGTTAGGGGGTGATTCATAATCTGACCGAATAATCCAACAACTAAAAATACGACACCGGCTCCAGCACAGAAAAGAGGTCGAAAATATTTCATGTGTTCTTATTTTACCACGAAAGCAATAGTGTGAATCGCAACGTATCCGATAGTGGATGATTCTCTTCTATAGTTGCTATATAACTAAAATCAAAACCGTAGATGTCGTATCGGATACCGGCACCGAAGGTCAGGAACTTGCGGTTACCATGATCTTCGTGTTCATGGAAATAACCGGCACGTAATGCAATAAAACCGGCATACCAATATTCTAATCCACCGGACATAATTACTTTTTCTAAGCCGCCGTCACCCCAGGCAGTAAAGATCGCTTTATAAAATGGATCTGGTTGCGGGATTTCTTCGGTATCCGGATCGCGTTCATAACGGCGTACTAAAATTCGACTGAAGTCAGCACCCAGTGTCAACTCATTTGTTTCGGTATCAACCAATTTCAGACCAAACCCTGCCCTTAAATTGGTCGGGATAGGATCAGCCTGGTCGGCATCGATATATGTTATTCTCGGACCAAGATTTTGTAAATTAGCGCCGAGGGTCAGCGGCATATCAAACAATGATGTTTTGTAAAGGATACCGATATCACCTGCAACTGTCGTTCCAACACCGGTACCTTCTTCCTGTTCAGTTCCTATCGGTGATAAAGCACTATGAATTACCCGCAGGTTTACTCCGAGTCCTAAATTGGAATTAATCTTTGTAGCATAACCGGCTGTGACCGCAAACTCATAGCTTCGGAATGTCCCGATCGGATCCGGTCCGAGCGATGATGTCCGTGTATGTTCACCCAAATTCAGATAGGTAATTGCTGCGGATACAGTTCCGTTGAGTGATTCAATGTGATTCCTGTAATTCAGGTAATCATAAAAGAGGTCGGACATACCGAATTCAGGCAACCAGTTAGTATGCGTGATACTGATCTCCTGTCCTGTTTGAAACGCAAGACCTGCAGGATTCCAATGGATCGCAGCGGCATCATCTGCAATACCGGTTCCGATTTCACCCATACCCGAAGCACGAGAGTTCGGCGATATCATCAAAAATGGCACAGCAGCTTCACCTTGCGCTTCAGCCGATCCGTTGACAAAAAGACATATCAACAATAGAGCTGCGATAAAGGAATACATTGTTTTCATAGTTCATCCTCCGAATGGATCGTGAATAATGCTCCTGCTCATAATTATAGTAAATTAAATTATTTTAATTTGAATTGCAAGGAACAATAGTAAATGATTAATAATGATTTCTTATTGTTATTTATAAAATTTTTGTGCTATCTCATAACGACTAATCTGCCGAGCGCCTCACTTGTATATTCTCCGTCAGCTGTTCGTGCAATAACTTTATAAAAGTAAACGCCATTCGCGAGCCGGTCTCCGTCATCATCGTAACCGGTCCAGGGTATTCTGACAAACCGATCGGTGACGCTGTATTCTTGTAATTCGGCAATGAGGCGTCCGGCTACCGTGTACACTTTTATCTCCACATCAATCGGCACATTCTGATTATGCTGGAANGTAAACACNGTCTCACGCTGAAACGGATTCGGATAGTTATAAACATTCTGTACGGTCAATTGCTCACTGGAAGCGACTTCGAAAAATATTTCTGCAGTCGACGAGTTATTGTACACATCCCATGCACGCATTTTTAAATGGTGAGGGCCGGATTCGAGTTCATCCATTTGATACTCAATACTTCCCTCCTGATAGCTGTCAACTGCACCGGTATAGTAGTCGGTGAGGTCAATGCTCTCACCATCATTGTGCCAGGCTTCGATACGATGCCCGACCCCGCCCCCTGATATATTGATCCCCGATTCATCAAAGAGATCGACTAAAAGCAAGGGGTGCTCGGATACGAGATCTCCGCTCCGGAAATTTCTGTCATCGAGATACATTGTTATTTCAGGCCCTTCAGTATCTGGTGTCACGGTAGTATCGATGCCGCCCAATACAATATCCCTGCTGAATCCCCGTCCATCGCTATTATCTTCCCAGAAATATAGCGCTATTCTCCCCTCTCTACCTTCGTGACTTATATCCTTCGGCACAACAAAACTTGATGAATACCGACCGCGATTAATTGAACTCTCACCCCGAAATATAACATTTCCGGATATCGTAAACGACCATCCGCCCCACTCAGTCACACTAACCACTTTATCCGAATCATAAACACTTACAAACATACGACCATCAAAATCTTCATTAAGTGAACCGTCAGGTTTGTTAATAGTACCATCAATGGTAACTTTTTGCAGTGCTTTCAGCATAACCGTCTCATCAACCGGCTCATCGTTAATTTTCGTGACCGATGCATTATATTTGGGTATTTGCAAACGTACCGTCGGATCTCCGAGTAAAACAAATTTTATATCATTCACGCCATGCCGCACCTGCTTTGTCGCAAACAGTGCGTCACCGACCCGCGGATACGTACCGTCGTTCAACGGATTCAATAAATTCTGGTAAAATCTATTGTTGAACTGTGCGTTGTCTGATGACCAGACTATACGTGAGGATGACAGGAGGCCTATAGTGCCACCTTCCTCACGGCTAACAAGTAACTCACCGCCGCTTTGTTCGCTCGGATCATCAAATCGAGAAAAATCACAGGTAGCAGCAGTCACAAAAGAGAGCCGGTTACGGTTATTGAGTTGCGGAATAGTAGTCTCCTTCACAAAAATCCATTCGTGAGCCCATACACGCGGATTGCCGTGGCCTGTCCAGTTAATAATAAGCGATCCCTCATTAAACGTGCGTACTATTTCTTTGTTAACTTCAGGTTGACGGCGACCAGTCGCAGTATTCTCAATAGGATACTCGATAGCATAAATTTTCTCTTTTTCGAATGCTGCGGGAGTGAAATCACGGGCAAGTTGTTCGGATTGCCAGGTGTGCAGATTCCCCTCATTGCCGCCGCGAGTTGTCAATCCATTATCGGCAATATACGTAACCAAATTTCTCCATGCACCGGGATCGGATTTCGTTTCGTAATTAATAATTTTATCAACCATCACGCGGGCATCTTCTTCGTTAATTGCATTCAATCTGCCGATAGATAGTGACGGGCGGCGCGATCCGTCTGTAAATTGCACAAAGAAATCATCAGTTGTATAGGTATTTATTTGACTGAAGGATTCATTGGTTTGCCATGTGGGCACATAATTACGCCGGTAGCCGAGATACTCACGGTAATCGTATGAGCCGGAACCAAACAATAGTACATACCTCGGTGTCACCTGCCAGGATTCGTAAGCATGGGACAGGAAATCACGGATTGCAGTGGGATCGACCAACCCGCCGGAAAACTCATTATATATGCTTTTCACATCAACGACAATGGTAGATAAACTATTCTCTGTAAATGACTCCCGGTGCTGCTTTAATCGTTCTGCCTCCGATACCAGGTGCGGATGGGCAACGATAATGAATTCCGCACCTTCTGCAATACCGCGAAGATTCGAATTCTCAATCGGTTCAATCGTTTCAATTGATCTATAACCGTTTGGTGCAGCCGCAGCATATCTGCCGGGTGCTCCACGTTGTTCTTCGGATTGAAACCGTATTGCTGCACCTTCAATGTTTTCGGTAATACGGTTAACATCTGTATAGTCCGTTACTTCATACGCAGTAATTTGAGAGGAGGTAAATCCTTCTACGGCAAATTCAACAACTCCTGTCGTATCAGGTGCGGTAAAAACTAAATGATCGTCTTCTGCTTGAAAACTCCTCGGATAGTGAATTTCAAACCATTCAAGAAATCCTTCAGATTGAGCGCCGGCATTATATTGAAATCGTAGAGCACTCCGGTCATCCGGAAACGATCCGGATCTTGTAAACATTGTAGTTGCACTTCTGGCAGCATAATTTCCGGTTATTGTACCGAGATTAACACCGGAAACAGGTATCGCGCCAAGACTTACCCCCTGATCTTCAATACTAAAGTTTGTCTGGCTCGGTGCTCGAGCGGCCACCTGAATACGATATCGGGTAGGTGCCTGAGGTGTAAATCCATGCAACTGCTGGGGAAAAGTCGATACATTTCCCGGAGAGAACGATTCTCCCATCCATTCACGACCTGAATCGAGTAAATTGATTTTCGGATCGCGATATACTAAACTTGCAATAAAATGGTCGGGTCGTATAGGGTTTTGTTCATCCAATGAGGGAACTGTTTGCATCCGGCGGCCTTGTTCCCCGCCATAGGTGACAAAGTATGTGTTCTCTTCGACGTAATAATTGTACCGATGATGAAATAGCTGATTATCTGGATCATACTCCCAGGTTGTGGTTCCTGTCCCGTAAAAGACAATATAATCACCTGCATTAAACTCACCATCCTCCTCACCCCGCACGTATATTGCTATTTCAACAAGATCTTCAGGTCTGTCTTGCGTTATAGATTCCGGCAACTTTTTGCCGCCGTGGCTGTACATTTTTATGGTTCGCGGATCTATTTGATTAACCGGTATACCTGCCTCCTCAAGCACCGCTCTGTTAATACGATACATACCTTCTTCTTCAACTGAGATCCTGTACCATTGTCCTTCGTGCAGCAAACTGTTCTGATGAGAAACAGGTGCCCCACGCACACCTTCCATTCGCAACCGTGCCTCGGGGGATACCGATACCTGGTTTATATTAAGCACAGTATTACGCAGTATTGTATGCGTATACTCGTCAATTGTACCGAAAGATCCGCTGTCAAACGATATACGCACAATAATCCGGTTATGAAGATTTACCGTATTACCGTCACGTTCAAGTTGTACCGGATGTATATGAAGAGTACCGAGCACGACATTTCTGACGGCACCGATGTCATGGATATCTACGAGCGGTTGATCAATCTCAGTCTGTATATCAAGGCCGTTTGCGGTGAGATACATCTCATCATCTTCATCTTTATATATATCACCAAGCGGTGGTACACGAATACCGCGAACAGTATGATAATCCTTCTGCATCACCTCGATTGAGGGGGCGCCGGTTGAGGGTAATGCAATCGTTACTGCACGGTACTTCAAATCAGGGTATGCAGGATCGGTTCGCTCGGGTGATTGACTACCATAATATGAAATACCGGTGTACTCAGTATCGTCTATCGTTACTGTATCGTATTGTACGTCTTTGAGGCGGTATTCAATTGTTATGCCGCGTGAATTGGATTCGAGGATATTTATATCGGGATAAGCCGGATGTGTATTCGGAGTCTGGGTTAAGGTACTATTAGAAATGCTCACCGAACTTACCGCAACTGCAGTAAGTAACCACATATAATAAAAAACCGAATGACGGCTACTATAAAAAACCCGTTTCCATTCGGTCAACCGGTGACAGAATGTACCTATTGGCAATATTTGTTCGTTAAAAGACAATGCAACCTTATTAAATACCATCCCGACAATTAAAAAATTAAAAAACTTCTAACGAACTACTGATAGGCACACCTGTAAATTGTTTCACACCAATAATTAATAGATACAAAAATATAGATATTTATGTCGACAAAATCAACACTACCCCGGAGGCCAGGTCATACGGCGTCCGCCCATAATATGCAGATGCAGATGCGGAACCGTTTGCCCGCCATTCACACCATAATTCACCACAAGCCGGTAGCCATCCTCGTCTATTTTATTTTTTTTAGCTATTTTTTGGGCAATAAGCACCATTTTACTCATTAATTCAGTATCATCTTGTTTCATATCCTGAACAGAATCAATATGCTTTCGCGGAACGATCAACACATGTACCGGCGCCTGCGGGTTGATATCATTAAAGGCAACCAGCTCATCATCCTCATGAACAATATCACTTTTCATCCGTTTATTTACAATCTCACAAAAAATACAATCTGCCATCAGGAATTCCTCCTTTTCGGTATTGTTATGATTCACTTAACGAATCTTTTTTCGATATCCATTACTTTATCAATTCGCTTCTTATGTCTTCCGCCACTGAACCATGTATTGAGAAAAATATTCACGACCCCCTTGGCAACATCTATACCTATCCCCCTGCTGCCGAGTGTCAATACATTTGCATCATTATGTTCACGACTGTTCCTTGCAGTAAATTCATTATAACAGCAAGCCGCACGAACCCCCGGCACCTTATTCGCAGCCATACTCGAACCGATCCCCGCACCATCGATCATAATTCCACGCCAAGCTTCACCTTTCGCGACCGAATATGCAACCGCATACGCGAAATCAGGATAATCACACGACTCTTCAGAATACGTACCGACATCCATTACTTCATAACCGAGGTCTTTTATATACTGACTCAGCTCAGCTTTCATCGTAAAACCGCCGTGATCTGAGCCGATTGCGACGACTCCACCTTTTTCCTTAACCGGCCTGTTTGTTGATGGGGCTTCTTTTTCCGGTGGTCTATCGGTAGATAGTTCTATTTGTAAATGTAATGCTCTGTCCCGGGCAGCCGGTGTAATGATATCATTATCATGTACATACAGAACCCTGCAACCTTTTTGATGCGCGTCATTTATGGTCTGTTCTGTAATTAGTTTTCTGGTCATTAGTATTCTATTGTTGTTCGCCCCATTCGAGAACTTCAAGCCGGACGCGGGCTGTACCGGATTCAATCATATCGATCCGGCGTGCCGCACCGAGCGACAGATCAATTATTCGGCCTTCTACAAACGGGCCCCGGTCATTAATTCGAACAATAACATTTTTGTCATTCGTCAGGTTTTGAACCCGAATGATCGTATTGAACGGAAACGATTTATGCGCAGCAGTCATTGCATACATATCATACGATTCACCGTTTGCCGTTTGCCGGCCGTGAAAGTCATGTGCATAATAGGAAGCCACGCCCTCAACCGTCAATACCGCTGATCGACCGGCGTATTCCGACGGTTCACTTCTGTTGGTTGGCCGCTCAGTTCCGGTAAACCGCGGACTGGCAGTGCAACCATATAACAATGATAGCAGTAAAATAAGAAAAACTGTAATATAAACCCAACGCTCCATAGTCATATCCTGATAATTACAATAGATCATCTATATGTTTGCGGCGGATGTAATCGACCACTTCTTTCACATCTTGTGATTCCCCCCGTTTACACACAAGTATGGCATCATCGGTTTCTACAATTATTAAGTCATCAACTCCGTGCGTTGCGATTACCCGGTTATTTGCAAGGAGTAAATTATTTTTACTGTTTCGTGCAATAACACGCCCGTGCGATGCATTGCCATGTTCATCTTTACTGCTCACGCGATAGACTTCATCCCACGAGCCGACATCACTCCATCCGAACTCTCCGCATAGAACATAGACATTCTCTGCCTTTTCCATCACGCCATAATCAATTGAAATACTCCGGATCATACGATATACTTGATTCAAAGTGCTGAAATATTTATTCTCACCGATGGTACCTGAAAGATTTTGGAGCCCGTCGTATAATTCCGGTAATAGTTGATGTATTTCTTCAAGAATTGTATCTACTTTCCAGATAAACATGCCGCTGTTCCAGAGAAAATCTCCACTTTCAAGAAACCGTTCAGCCGTTGAAAGGTTTGGTTTTTCAGCGAATGTCTTGACCCGATAAGCTCCTTTTTCCGCATAGGGATTCTTTTTCACATTTTCTTCAATATACTGAATATAGCCGTATCCGGTTTCCGGTCGTGTGGGTTTAATACCAATGGTAACTAAACGCCCGGTATCATTAGCAACTTCAATTGCATTTATCAATACCCGGGAAAATTCATCCATATCCTGAATAATGTGATCTGCGGGGACTATCACCATGGTAGCATCCGGATCACGATGCTTGATATGAAGGGCGGCAAGCCCGATACATGGTGCGGTATTCCTGCCTATCGGTTCGGTGATTATATTATCTTCGGGAAGGTCAACCAATTGTTCATTGATTGCCTGTTGCTGTACCTCATTGGTGACCACATAAATATTTTCCGGTTCGACGACCATACGAAGCCGGTTAAAGGTCATTTCGATCAGCGACTCATTGCCGAAGATCGAAAGAAATTGTTTTGGCTTCCGTTCTCTGCTCAATGGCCAAAACCGGGCACCTACCCCGCCAGCCATGATAACTCCGTATGTTTTTCCCATAATATCTTCCTCGTTCATAGTAGCATTTCAAAAATAATATCTCGGGACACGTGCCGATATACCACAAAACAGCTCGTACGGTATCGTTCCCATAAGACGTGCTAATTCCCACGGTGTAATGGTTTCTGTGCCGTCGGTTCCAAGCAATGTTACATCATCACCGACGTGAATATCAGTCGCCTCATCAAGGTCTACCATAATCTGATCCATCGTCACTGAACCAACCACGGGAAAACGACGTCCCTTAATGAGCACCTCACTCTTGTTCGATAACAACCGGCTATACCCATCACCATAACCGATCGGAATTGTGCCGATTCGTGTTCGCTTTTTGCTCGTAAAAGTTCTACCGTAACTAATATCCACTCCCGACGGGATTTCCTTTATAAAAACTATTCTTGATTTTAACTGGAATGCCGTCTGAAGCTGCATCTTCGTGTTCATTTGCTCAGCCGGTGTTATCCCGTAAAGTGCAATACCGGGTCGGACCGTCGTATAGTATGATTCAGGGGCATTGATAATTGCCCCGCTATTTGCAATGTGAATATGCTCTACTGTGATTCCTTTTGATTGTATTTTCCGGACCGCGGTATCAAATCGCTCGAGCTGTTTGTACATGTATTCATTATCGTTACCGTCGGATGTTGCAAAATGACTGTATAAACCGACGAGATCGAGGTGTGGAAGCTTAACGATTTTTTCAGCAAGCAATGGCGCATTCTCCGGGCTGATACCAATTCGTCCCATACCGGTGTCAATCTTCAGATGTATACGAGCACTTCGACCGTTGGCTTCCATCATCGCATTAATCGACTCTGCAAGCTCAAGAGACGACACTGTTACATCAAGATCATTCGTTATAAATAATTTTATTTGATATCCGAGCACACCACCAAGAACAAGTATCGGTATTTTAATGCCGACATTTCGCAAAATAATGCCTTCTTCAAGAAAGCCTACTCCGAGTGAATCAATCCCTGATGATTCAAGATATCTGGATATATCTGTTAACCCGTGTCCGTATGCGTTCGCTTTAACAATTCCCATCACTTTCGTACCGGCAGGGATTTGACGGCGAATTTGTTTTACATTACTGCCGATTTTTGAGAGGTCGATCTCAACACGGGTCGGACGTATAGTATTTAATTGATACGCTTCGAGTGGAGGGGTAAGAACCGAATGATCTATCAGGTTCAACGATATACCTCTCTAAAATTAATTAGTTATCAAGATACGGTAGCAGTTTCAGTTGTGCGTTGTGCAACCTTCAAGCGATTATTTGCACGTTCAAGCGACCGTTTGGCTCGCGCCATATCAAGATCCGATGCTCTGCTTTTTATACGATCAAGAGCCCGTTTTTTTGATTCCCTGGCACGATCAATATCAATTTCATCAGCCCGTTCTGCCGCATCAAGCAATGCAAGCACTCGATTTTCACGAACTTCTACAAACCCACCGCTTGTGGCATAATATTTTGTACTTCCATCTTCATCGGTAAACTTAATCTCACCGACAACAAGTGAACTTAACAACGGGGCGTGATTGTACAATACCTGAAAGGCACCTAGTTCACCCGGTGAAGAAAAACTGCGCACCCGGCCTTTGTAAACAATCCGGTCGGGTGCGACCATATCAAGTTTGAATGTCTTCTCATCCATTATGCTGCCTGCATCTTTTTAGCTTTTTCGACTGCTTCATCAATCGTGCCAACCATCAGGAAGGCACCCTCGGGTATATCATCTACTTCACCTTCAATAATAGACTTAAAGCCGGCGATAGTATCTTCAAGTTTCACATAACGGCCTTCATAGCCGGTGAACTGTTCAGCAACGAAGAATGGCTGCGATAAAAACCGTTGTATTTTTCGTGCACGTGCAACAGTTAGCTTATCTTCATCAGATAGCTCATCGATTCCGAGTATGTTAATGATATCCTGCAGATCTTTATATGTCTGTAAAATTTCTTTCACCCTGTTTGCAACATAGAAGTGTTCCTGCCCGAGAATTCCCGGCTCCATAATACGCGATGTCGAATCGAGCGGGTCGACGGCAGGATAGATACCGAGCTCCGCAATCTGACGACTCAAAACGGTCGTCGCATCGAGGTGCGAGAATGTCGTTGCCGGAGCGGGGTCGGTTAAATCGTCTGCGGGTACATAGATTGCCTGTACAGAGGTAATTGAACCCTTCTTTGTTGATGTGATCCGTTCCTGTAATGCACCCATTTCAGTACCGAGCGTCGGCTGATACCCTACGGCAGATGGCATACGCCCGAGTAATGCAGAAACTTCCGATCCTGCCTGCACAAACCTGAAAATATTATCAATAAAAAGAAGAACGTCTTTTCCCTCATCATCCCGGAAATACTCTGCCATCGTTAATGCCGTTAAGCCTACACGCAAACGGGCCCCCGGCGGCTCGTTCATCTGTCCGAACACAAGCGACGTTTTATCGAGCACACCGGACTCACTCATTTCAAGCCAGAGATCGTTACCCTCACGGGTACGCTCACCCACACCGCCAAACACAGAGTAACCACCGTGGTGAATTGCTATATTGTGTATTAATTCAAGGATTAAAACAGTCTTACCGACTCCAGCACCACCAAAAAGACCGGTTTTACCGCCGCGCGAATACGGTTCAATAAGGTCAAGCACTTTGATGCCTGTTTCAAACATTTCTTTTTTCGGACTTAAATCCTGAAATTCAGGTGCGGGGCGGTGAATTGGATACCTCTTTTTTGTTTTCGGTGGTTCTAAACCGTCTATTGTTCTACCGGTGACATCAAGTAATCTGCCAAGAACCTCCGGTCCGACAGGGACTTCAATCGGAGTGCCGGTATCGATAACCTCCGTACCTCGAACAAGACCATCAGTTGCATCCATAGCAACAGCCCTGACCCTATTTTCGCCGAGGTGCTGCTGTACTTCACAAATAAGCTCTTCTTCTTCACCTTCTATACTTTTTCTGGGGATCTTAAGAGAATTTAAAATTTTAGGGAGTTGTCCTTCGGAAAATTCTACGTCCACAACGGGACCAATCACCTGAATAATTTTACCTTTATTCATCAGGTTCCTTTCTATTTAGCTCCAGTATTGATACAGGTATTAAACGGTTGTTTTACTTAGACTTGTATAAAACATAGTAAATATATTGAAAAGTAGCGTGAAATGCAAAAATTGAAATAATTTGTTATCTTTATACATTATGAGACTTGAACATTATCCTATCGATAAACTGAAGAAGGAACTTCTTGAGATAATCGGGAAACATCTCGATTTATCGAAATATAAAGTATTTTTCTTTGGATCCCGG